>WBZS01000197.1_pt1 | contig 106828 bp, 116 predicted proteins | sample 5204201 | NCBI WGS metagenome assembly WBZS01 (sample SAMN12344357, study PRJNA552823) | activated sludge metagenome | biome: Activated sludge suspended growth; feature: Nitrification reactor; material: Wastewater; isolation source: activated sludge from nitrification reactor of wastewater...
CGGGTGACAACATTGCAATGGACATTGAATTAATCACGCCGATTGCAATGGAGAAGGGCTTACGCTTCGCGATTCGGGAAGGTGGCCGCACCGTCGGTGCTGGTACCATCTCCGATATTATTGAATAAGGATTCAGGCATTTAGGAATTAGGATTTAGAAAGTGCTTTCTAAATCCTAAATTCCTAAACCCTAGTATCTTGAGTGATTATGCTAAACGAAAAAATCAGAATTCGTCTTAAAGCCTACGATTATCGTGTGTTGGATCAATCTACGGCAGAAATCATTGAGACTGCTAAACGGACAGGCGCGCGCGTAGCGGGGCCGATTCCGCTTCCCACGGTGAAAAATAAGTGGACGGTTTTGAAATCACCGCACGTTGATAAAAAATCACGCGAGCAATTTGAAATTCGTACACACAAGCGCTTGATGGACATTCTTGATCCAACAGCGCAAACGATGGAGGCTCTGATGAAATTAGACCTTCCGGCGGGCGTGGATGCGGAAATCAAGGCCTTTGGTCGCAATCGTTAATTGTAATTATTATTTGGATCACTAATGTTCGTCGTGAATCGCAGCGGCGGTTTGCACTAGACGGAGTATAAACACAATGGTGAACGGCATTATTGGTAAAAAGCTGGGTATGACGCAGATATTTGCGGAAGACGGCACTGTGACGCCTGTAACGGTAGTCAAAGCCGGCCCCTGCGTTGTCGTACAGCGTAAGACCGTTTCGTCGGACGGCTATGAGGCCGTGCAGATCGGGTTTGTTGATGATAAATCTCCGAAGAGAATTAACAAACCAATGAAGGGTCATTTTGAAAAAGCAGGCGTTCCTCCTACGAAAGTTCTTAAAGAAGTGCGTATGAAGAGCGGTGAAGATGCAACCGTGGGCGACAAAGTTCTGGTTGATCAGTTTGCTGAAAATGATCTGGTTGAAATTATTGGCACTAGCAAGGGACGCGGCTTCGCCGGCTTCGTCAAACGTCACGGGTTTGGTGGCGGTCGTGCCTCGCACGGTTCCATGTTCCACCGCGCACCTGGTTCTATCGGCGCATCAGCTTATCCCTCACGTGTTATTAAAGGTACGCGGATGGCGGGTCACATGGGCGTCGAGCGCAAAACCATCAAGAACTTGAAAGTGATGCGTGTAAATGCAGATGAAAATCTGCTGTTAATTCGTGGTGCGTTGCCCGGACCAACAGGCAGCTACGTGCTTATCAAAAAGGTTAACAAGTAAAATCTCATCAAGGTGCAGCAATGCCGACGGTTGAAGTGAAAAATTTACAAAATAGCGTGGTGGGCGAAATCAGCCTTAATGATGAGGTTTTTGGCGCACCGCTAAATGAAGCGTTGATTTACGACGCAGTTAAGAACTATCTCGCTAATCAGCGTCAGGGAAATTCCGCGACGAAAACGCGTGGTAATACTTCTGGCAGCGGTAAAAAGCTTTGGAAGCAAAAAGGCACTGGTCGTGCGCGTGTCGCTAGTTTACGTTCTCCGCTCTGGAAAGGCGGTGGTAACGTCCACGGGCCACAACCGCGTGACTGGGCTTACGAATTGCCCAAAAAGATGAAACGCGGCGCATTGCGCTCGGCTTTATCAGAGCGTTTACGCGAAGGCAATTTGCTGGTGGTCGAAGATTTAAATCTGAGCGATCACAAGACCAAAAATTTTGTCGCAGCGGTTAAGGCCTTAGGTTTGGACAAACGGGCTTTGTTCATTGATGCTAAGCCGAGCGAAAATTTTGCCAGAGCTTCACAGAACGTACAGGGGTTTACTCTTGCGGCTGATACGAACGTCAACATTTACGACGTTCTCTATCACGAGAAAATTGTTCTGACGCGTGAAGCGATTAATGTCTTGCAAGAGAAGCTGAGCAAATAATTATGAAAACGATTTGGGATGTCATTAAAGCGCCAGTCGTCACAGAAAAGGCTGTCAAAGCCAAGGGTGATTTTGGCGAACTCGCGGGCGATAAACAGGTCTTGACCTTTATAGTAGCCATCAACGCGAATAAGCATGCAATCAAACGCGCGGTTGAGACGATCTTCAAGCGCAAAGTTGATGCAGTTCGCATTATCAATGGTCGTGGTCAGGAAGTACGTCGTGGTCGCCTTGTAGGACGCAAGCCAGATTACAAAAAGGCTTATGTCACCTTACAAAAAGGCGAACGCCTTGAAGATTACGGCGAAGTTATTTAGTGCAGTTGCATTTTTAGCCAGTTTTGACTGGAGTAAACGATGGGAATTAAGAAGCTAACACCAACAAGTCCAGCGCGTCGCTATCAAACGTATCTCACCAATGATGAGCTTACGGCGGATAAGCCGTACAAGCCGTTAATGGAGAGCAAGTCGCGCATCAACGGACGTAATAATCATGGTCGCATCACGATTCGGCATCGCGGGCAAGGCCACAAACGCCATTACCGCATTATTGATTTCAAGCGCGACAAAGCTGGTATTCCTGCCAAGGTAGCAACGATTGAATATGATCCGAATCGTTCAGCTCGTATTGCACTGTTGAATTATGTAGATGGCGAAAAGCGCTACATTCTAGCACCAGTCGGTATTCAGGTCGGTCAGGCAATTCTTTCTGGCCCGGAAGCTGATATTTTAACTGGCAACGCGTTGCCGCTGAAAAATATTCCGCTCGGTACGCAGGTTCACAATATTGAGCTGCGTCCTGGTAAAGGCGGTCAGATGGCACGCAGCGCAGGTAGTTTTGCTCAACTCGTAGCCAAAGAAGGCGGCCTCGCTCAGTTGCGTTTGCCTTCCGGTGAAATTCGCCGCGTTCCTGTCGAATGTATGGCGACGGTTGGACAAGTTGGCAACACCGAACACGAAAACGTTTCACTCGGTAAAGCCGGTCGCGCGCGTTGGATGGGCAAACGTCCGACTGTACGCGGCGTAGCGATGAACCCTGTGGATCACCCGCATGGTGGTGGTGAAGGTAAAACCTCTGGTGGTCGTAACCCTGTTACGCCTTGGGGGCAACCGACGCGCGGTTACAAAACTCGCAATAACAAGCGCACTGACAAATTTATTGTCAAGCGCAGAACGAAGTAGAAAAGTTTTGAGTTATGAGTGCTGAGAAAGAATCTTCCTCAGCACTCAACACTCAGCACTCAGCACTGAGAAAACTATGGCACGTTCAGTAAAAAAAGGGCCGTTTGTTGATAAGCATCTGGAAAAGGCGATTGACAAGATGAACGCCGCACGTGAAAAGAAAGTTCATAAGACTTGGTCGCGTCGTTCTACGCTGGTTCCAGAAATGGTCGGACACACCATTGCAGTTCACAACGGTAAGAAGTTTATTCCGGTCTATGTGACGGAAAATATGGTTGGGCACAAACTTGGTGAATTCGCGCCCACGCGCACTTTTAAAGGTCACGCGGACAAAGCAGAAAAATCCGCTGGCAGAAAATAACGTGAGCTTAGGCAGTTCACTCGTAGGCATTTGAGATATGGAAGCACACGCATCAGCTATAAACGTCAAAGGCTCGTCGCAAAAGGTCAAATTAGTGATTGACCTGATTCGTGGACGCAAAGTGAATGAAGCGCTGTCATTGCTGAAATTCACGAACAAGCGCGCTACGCATCCAGTAGAAATGATCTTACGAGCTGCGATTGCGAACGCGACGGTCAAGGCCGAAGCTGCCAACGTCATCGTTGATCCTGACGATCTGTACATTAGCGAATGTTTTGTTGGCAAAGGTGCCACCAAAAATCGTCGTCGTGTTCGTCCGGCCCCGATGGGACGGGCATATCGTGAACGTCGCCATTACAGCAACATCACGATTCGCGTTTCTAACGAGAAAAAAGAAGGCAACTAAAACGGAGTTACGATGGGTCAGAAAGTACACCCTTACGGATTCAGGCTTGGTTACAATCGTAGCTGGCATTCACGCTGGTATGCGAAAAAAGACTTTGGAAAACTCTTGCTTGAAGACCTCAAGTTGAAAAAAGAGTTGAAGAAACGGTTCGAGAGCGCAGGCGTTTCGCAAATCGAAATTGATCGCGCTGCCAATCGGTTGAAAATTATCATCTACACTTCGCGCCCCGGAATTATCATCGGACGTAAAGGCTCAGAAATTGATAAGCTCAAACAGGAAATTGGCCGTCGCACCGGGCGCGAAGTCTTTATCAACATCCAGGAAATTCACAAGCCTGAATTGAACGCGCAATTGCAAGCAGAAAAGATTGCGCAGCAATTAGAAAAGCGTATTGCGTTTCGTCGTGCGATGCGCAAGAGCTTGGAAGAAGCACAACGCTTCGGTGCTCAGGGCATCAAGGTTCGTGTTTCCGGTCGCTTGAATGGTGCTGAAATCGCGCGCTCCGAATGGGCGCTCCAGGGGCGCCTGCCGCTGCACACGTTGCGTGCGGACGTGGATTATGGCTTTGCAGAAGCGAACACGACCTTTGGGGTCATTGGCATCAAGGTTTGGATTTATCGCGGTGACATTATGAATGCCCGCGAAGCGATGATGAAACGATAGCCATTAGCCATTCGTTATAAGTGCTTGGCAAATAGTTAAGCGTGTAAAAACAACGGCTAAAAATTAACAGCTAAGAGTTATTATGGCAGAGTATAAAACTCCAAAAAAAGTAAAGTACCGTAGGCAGCAACGTGGACGGCGGTCAGGCGCGGCGAAGCGCGGAGCGAATATCGCTTTTGGCGAATTTGCCCTGAAAGCGACGGAAGCGGCGTGGATTACCGGCAAGCAAATTGAAGCGGGTCGTATTGCGATCACTCGTCATGTCAAGCGCGGAGGAAAGCTATGGATTCGCATTTTCCCCGACAAGCCAATCACGAAAAAACCGGCTGAAACTCGTATGGGTAAAGGTAAGGGCGCTCCTGAAGGTTGGGTGGCCGTTGTCAAGCCCGGTCGTATTATTTTTGAAATGGAAGGCGTGACGCGCGAAATGGCTGTTGAGGCCATGCGTTTAGCTGCGGCGAAGCTTCCGATCAAAACTAAGTTTGTGACACGTGAAGAACAAGAAGGAGGAATGCTATGAGCACGAAGTTTGAAGACCTCCGTCAATTGAACAACGGCGATTTAGCCAAGCGTGAACTGGAATTGCACGAAGCGCAATTCCGCCTGACCTTCAAAAAAGTCCTGGGCGATATGGATACTGTTGGTCAGATACGCAAAAACAAAAGAGAACTGGCTCGTGTGAAGACGTTGATTCGCGCGCGCGCGCTGGGCATTGAAGAACAAGCGTAAGAAACGATATGGAAGAAACCAATACCACAAATGAAACCAGCGCGGCTCCTGTCCGTGGTCGTCGGAGCGAAAAGATTGGCATTGTCGCCAGCGACAAAATGGAAAAGACCGTTGTCGTTCGCGTTGATCGGTTGGTGAAACATCCGACTTATAAACGCTATGTGCGCCGTCGCAATAAATTCATGGCGCATAACGAAATCGAAGGCGTGACGATCGGCGATCAAGTGCGTATCGTTGAAACTCGTCCGCTGTCTGCGCGTAAACGTTGGCGCGTAGTCGAAGTTTTGCGAAAGGCAAGCAAATAAGATTTAGGATTCAGATATTAGGATTTACTGAGGAAGTTTCTCTAAATCCACAATCCTAACTCTTAGTTCCTTTTTGGAGATTAGCTATGGTTCAAATGCGCTCAGTTCTGGATGTTGCTGACAACTCTGGAGCTAAAAAAATTGCCGTAATTCTTCCGCTTGGTGGCGGAACGGGTTCAAAAGCAAGCCTCGGTGATATTGTTACGGCTTCTGTCAAAGAAGCGAATCCCGATGGTACGGTCAAAAAGAAACAAGTGGTCAAGGCTGTGATCGTCCGCACGCGCAAAGAAGTGCGCCGTAAAGATGGTACCTATATTCGCTTCGATCAAAACGCTGCAGTGATTGTCAAAGCGGACGGAGAGCCGGTTGGCACGCGCGTTTTCGGTCCGGTAGCGCGTGAGTTACGTGAGCGCGGTTTTATGAAGATTGTCAGTCTCGCTCCTGAAGTAATCTAACAAGGTAAGCACGATGAAAATCAAAAAGAATGATCGAGTAATAGTTCTTTCCGGGCGCGACAAAGGCAAAAGCGGGCGCGTCATTGAAGTCCTAAAGGCTAAAGATAGAGTCTTAGTCGAAGGCGTCGGAATGATCAAAAAAGCGACGCGGCCTAATCGTCAGGCAGGCATTGCGGGTGGTATTGTTGAGAAAGAAGCTCCAATCCACGCTTCTAATGTAATGCTGATTGAACCCGGAACAGGCAAGCCAACGCGTGTCGGTTATCAAACACAAGCCGACGGCAAAAAAGTTCGTATTTCCAGAAAAACTGGCGCAGTGATTGAATAATAGTTATGGCAGCAAGATTAAAAGAAAAATACCTGCAAGAAATCGCTCCTGCTTTGGCGAAGGAATTCGGTTATGGCAACCCCATGAGCATTCCGAAGGTTCAGAAAATTGTGCTGAACATGGGCTTGGGTGAAGCGATCTCAAATCAAAAAATTATTGATACGGCTGTGAATGAATTGACGGTAATCGCCGGACAAAAACCGGTCGTGACCAAGGCGAAAAAATCCATTGCGCAATTTAAATTGCGCGAAGGGATGAGCATTGGCGCGATGGTAACACTGCGCGGTGATCGGATGTATGAATTCCTTGACCGTTTCATCAGCATCGTGCTGCCGCGCGTCCGCGATTTTCGTGGGATTTCGCCGAAAGCGTTTGACGGGCGTGGCAATTACACGGTTGGGTTGCGCGATCAACTGATTTTTCCTGAAGTAGATTTCGGGAAAGTTGAAAAAGCGCGTGGTATGAATGTGTGCATCGTGACAACAGCAGAAAACGACGAAGAAGCGCGTTCCTTGCTGCGTCATTTTGGCATGCCCTTTAGACAATAGCTTTTACTTTTGAGACTTTATGGCTAAAACATCAATGAGAGTGAAGGCAGAGCGCAAGCCTAAGTTTAAGGTGCGCGGATACAATCGCTGCAAACGCTGCGGTCGTCCTCGTGCTTATTTGCGCAAATTCTCAATCTGCCGTATTTGCTTCCGTCAGCTTGCACTGGAAGGTGAAATTCCAGGCGTGAAAAAATCAAGCTGGTAAAATATTTGCTACGTTGTGAACGTGAAGGTGGAATAGGCCACTTTCAAACGCCCAACGAATGGAGAAACAATGGATCCAATTGCTGACATGCTGACGCGCATCCGTAACGGAATCGGCGCACAGCACACCAAAGTGGATGTACCCCATTCCAGAATCAAAAGCGAAATCGCACGAATTCTGAAGGAAGAAGGTTTCATCACCAATTTCAACATCAAGACCGACGACGTATCAGGCTTAAAAACGCTGCGCATCTTTTTGCGTTATAGTGCAAATGGTGAAAGCGCTATTTCCTATTTAGGACGTGTTTCGCGTCCGAGCCGTCGCGTATATGCGCCTAGCAAAGGTATTCAGAAAGTGCTGGGCGGCCTTGGTATTTGTATTTTGAGTACTTCGCAAGGAATGATGACTGGCAAAGCGGCACGCAAAGCCAACATCGGTGGCGAAGTTTTATGCAACGTCTATTAGGTTTGACTGAACGAGAAATTTTATGTCGCGTGTAGGAAAGAAAATTATAAGCGTTCCCAAAGACGTGAAAATCAACATCACGGAAACTGCCCTCGAAGTGCAAGGCCCGAAAGGCAAGCTGACGACTCCGATTCCTGCTGGCATTACCTTCAAAATTGAAGAAGGTCAGCTCGCAGCGGAACGGCAAGGCGATGATTTATCTGCTTTGCATGGGTTGGCGCGTGCATTAGCGCAGAATGCAGTGACTGGTGTGACGGCTGGTTTTACGCAAGACATGGATATTGTTGGCGTCGGTTACAAAGCCGATTTGAAAGGGAAATCAATCGTGTTTTCGCTCGGCTATTCGCATCCGATTGAATTTGATTTGCCGGAAGGCGTTAGTGCCAAAATTGAAAAATTGCAAAAGCAAATCACCCAATACCAGACAACTGTCACATTAACAGGAATTGATAAGCAGTTATTAGGGCAAACAGCAGCGAATATGCATAAGCTGCGCAAACCGGATGCCTACAAAGGCAAAGGCGTGCGCTATGCTGATCGTCCGCTTAAGTTGAAGCCTGGTAAAACCGGCAAATAGTTTCTTGCGGTATGAATTGGGGACAGCCCTTGGACCATACTGCGCTAGAGAAAAATTATGGCAAAAAGATCAAGACAAGATATTCGCCGCGCGATTCATACGCGCATCCGCAAAAGAGTTCGTGGTTCAGCCGCGCGTCCGCGCTTGGCTATTTACCGCAGTCTCACTCACATTTATGCGCAAATAATTGATGATGATAAAGGCGTGACTTTATGTGCGGCCTCATCAGTTGAAAAAAGCGCAGGAGCGAATCCTGGCGGTAATCTTGCCGCTGCGCAATCCATTGGCAAGTTGATTGCCGAACGCGCGAAAGAAAAAGGGATTGGTCAAGTAGTGTTTGATCGCGGCGGCTATATTTATCACGGTCGCGTAAAATCATTAGCGGACGCTGCGCGCGAAGCCGGCTTAGAGTTTTAAGGGAGAATTCTTGCTATGGAAAAAATCACAGCAGACGGGCTGGATTTAAAAGAACAGGTTATCTCGATCAACCGCGTGACCAAAGTCGTTAAGGGTGGTAAGAACATGTCGTTCGCCGCGCTTGTCGTGATTGGCGATCAAAACGGCGTAGTTGGTTTTGGTACTGGCAAAGCAAAAGAGGTTCCGCAGGCGATCCGTAAAGGCATTGAAGCGGCGAAGCGCAATTTGCATCGGGTTCCGTTAAAAGGCGCGACCTTGCCGCATCCGATTGTTGGTAATTTTGGTGCAGGTAAAGTAATGCTTAAGCCAGCAGCCGAAGGAACAGGCGTAATCGCAGGTGGCGCAGTTCGTGCTGTAATGAATGCAGTCGGCGTGCGTGATGTACTGACGAAATGCCTTGGTTCCAATAATGCTCATAACGTAATTCGTGCGACATTTGATGGATTGGTTAATTTGCGTAGCCCTGAAGCCGTAGCCCGCTTACGTGGTCGTTCAGTGGAGGAGTTGTAATATGGCAGACGCCGCTAAAATCAAAATTCAATTTTATCGCAGCGCCATTTGTACACCAGAAAAACATAAAGTGATCGTGCGCAGCTTGGGTTTTACAAAACTTAATCAAGTTGTTGAACGTCCTGATGACATGTCAATTCGTGGTATGGTGGCGAAAGTTCCGCACTTGTTGCGAATTGTCGAGTAAAGTTTTTAATATCATTTGCGATTTGTTGCCATTGGCTCAAATCGCAAATTTGTAATTTGAGATTTCGTATGGCACTCAGCTTAAATAATATTAAGGCACCTGAAGGCGCAACCCATAAGAAAAAGCGCGTTGGGCGCGGGCCTGGTTCCGGCTTAGGGAAAACTTCCGGGCGCGGAAATAAAGGGCAAAAATCACGTTCCGGTTATTCGCAGAAGCGTGGTTTTGAAGGTGGACAGATGCCCTTGCATCGCCGCTTGCCGAAACGCGGTTTTACCAATATTTTCAAGAAGGTTTGGGCCGAAGTAAATATTGTTGACTTAGAGCGTTTTGATGGCGAAGTAACGCCTGAAGTCTTGGTTGCAGCAGGCTTGGTGCGTAAAGCAAAACAAGGCGCAGTCGCAATTTTAGGACAAGGCGAAGTGACGAAAGCTTTGATAGTGAAAGCGCACCGTTTTACCGCAGGCGCAAAACAAAAAATCGAAGCTGCCGGTGGCAAGGCGGAAGTCGTTTAGTTTGGTTGGCTGTGCCCTGAGAGAGTAAGCAAGAGCGTATGTTTGAATCATTCATCAATGCGATTCGCAATCTTTGGCAAGTACCAGAACTGCGCAAACGCGTGCTTTTCACGCTGTCAATGCTAGTTGTGTACCGTGCCGGTATTCACATTCCTATTCCAGGGATTGATCCTGAACGACTCCAAACGATTTGGGGCGATGCGGCGAATTCGCTCTTTGGTGTTTTGGATTTATTTTCAGGCGGAAACTTGCGACGCATCTCAATTTTCTCGCTTGGCATCATGCCGTACATTACGTCATCAATCATTTTTCAATTGATGACTTCGGTGTATCCGAAGCTGAAGAAAATTCAAGAAGAAGGCGAATTAGGTCGCCGCAAAATTACGCAATATACTCGCTATCTGACAGTTGGTTTATGTCTAGTGCAAGGTACTGCAATCGCGATTTGGCTTTATAACCAAGGTGCTTCCGGCTTCACCAGTAAAGCTGGCTTTTTGTTTTTAGCTGTAGTCACGATGACGACTGGAACGTTGTTTGTAATGTGGCTTGGTGAACAAATCACCGAGCGCGGCATCGGCAACGGCATCAGCTTATTAATTTTTGCTGGTATCATCGTCAATTTGCCAAGCGCTATCAAACAGCTTTACGAAAAGATCAAAGATCCAAGCTCTGCGCTGTTCGTGATTATCTTGATAATCGTGATGATTCTTGTGACGGCTGGCGTTGTGTTTGTTGAGCGTGGGTTGCGCAAAATTCCTACCAATCACGCGCGTCGGATGGTTGGACGGCAAATGGTTGCTGGCGGCTCATCGCATATTCCCTTAAAAGTAAATATTGCGGGCGTTATTCCGGTAATCTTCGCCTCTTCGGTATTAGCAATTCCGCAAACCCTTGCTTCGTTTAGTTCAGCAAGTTGGGTGCAGCGAGTGCGCGATTTAGTTAGCGGCGGGCATCCTGTTTATGAATTGTTGTTTGTCGCAGGGATTGTTTTCTTTTGCTTCTTTTACGTTTCGATTGTTTTTAATGCGGACGAGGTCGCTGAAAACTTACGTAAGCAAGGGGCCTTCATTCCCGGTATTCGCCCTGGTAAGAAAACTGGCGATTTCTTGAATGCTATTTTGACGCGCTTGACTACCGTTGGCGCGATTTACTTAGTTATTGTTTGCTTGATTCCGCAAATCATGATCAGCGGTTTAAAAGTACAAACGCTGCCATTTATTGGCGAATGGTTATACAACTTTCTGAATAGTATCCCTGGTTTAGGCTGGATCACGACGGGGCTAGGCGTTTCATTTTATTTTGGTGGTACCAGTTTGCTAATCGCTGTAGGCGTCGCAATGGATACCATTTCGCAAGTTGAATCACAACTTGTAATGCGACATTACGATGGGTTTTTAGGGCCGCGTGGCACGCGCCTGAAAGGCCGTCGAGTGAATAATAGCTAAATATCTTTATCAACTGCCAATTTTCGGCTGTCGCAAAGCGCTCCTGTTGTGACGGCGATTTGATCTGGAGGATCACGTTGTGCCGATGATACTTGTAATGATTGGCCCCCCAGGAGCGGGTAAAGGGACGCAATCAAGATTGCTTTCAGAGCACTTTCATATCCCGCAGATTTCTACTGGCGATATTTTACGCGATATGGCGCGATATGAAACGAAGTTGGGTTTGCAAATAAAAGAGACGCAGGCGGCAGGGAAGTTAGTTGACGATGAGATTTTGGCAAGCGTCATCCAAACCCGCACAACGCAATCTGATTGTGCTAATGGTTATATTTTAGACGGATATCCGCGTACGCCTTCGCAAACGCGTACTCTTGAAAAGATAGCGCGGGGGCAGAACATTGAAATCCGTTTGGTGAGTATTGACGTACCGCGCGAAACATTGTTGCAACGGCTGACAGGGCGACGCACATGTAGTAAATGTGGTGAAATCTTTAATGTTTATTTTCGCCCTACGAAGCAGGGAAACTTTTGTGATAACTGCGGTAGTGAATTAACGCACCGTGCTGACGATAAAGAAGAAACTGTTGCGACGCGCCTTGAAGCTTATGAAAAAATGACTGCTCCACTGATTGATTATTTCAAGGAAAGTGGACGCCTCATCGCTGTTGATGGCACACGCCCAGTAAATGACGTTTTTGAAGAGATACGCTCTGCAGTGTAGTCAGGATTGTTGAGCATTTTGAGTTTTTAATTTTTTCGCATGGTAATTCGCAAATCACGCAGCGAACTGCAAAAGATGAGAGCCGCCGGGCTTATTGTGGCGCAAACTTTGAGTGCGCTGCGAAAAATGGTTGCGCCAGGCATTACCACGAAAGAATTAGATGCGTTTGCCGAAGATAATATTCGTAAGTCAGGCGCGTATCCGACTTTCAAAGGCTATCGCGGTTTTCCGGCTTCGATCTGTGCCTCAGTTAATGACGAAGTTGTTCACGGGATTCCTTCCAATCGCAAATTACAAGAAGGTGACATCATCAAGCTTGATTGTGGTGCAACGTTGAATGGTTACGTCGGAGATGCCGCAATTAGTGTTGGGGTGGGGACTGTTTCTTCTGAAATTGAAAGACTGATACAAACAACTCAGGAATCGCTTTTTAAGGCGATGGAAAAAATGGTGGATGGCAATCGTTTAAACGATGTGTCCTATGCGGTGCAGGAGTATTGTGAAGCGCGCGGATTTTCAATCGTACGCGAATATTGCGGACACGGCATTGGGCAAAAAATGCATGAAGATCCGCAAGTTCCGAATTATGGGAGCCCTGGGACTGGCAAGCGTTTACAGGTTGGTTGGGTCTTGGCCGTTGAGCCAATGGTGAATATGGGGGTACACCACGTCAAAACGCTGAATGACAAGTGGACAGTGGTGACAATGGATGGCAAACCATCTTCGCATTTTGAGCATACGATAGCCATTACGGAAGATGGGCCGCAAGTTTTAACGTCGCTGGAAGACGGCACAATTCGTCTTTAATTCGCAAGGTGTAATTCTGGCCTTGCAAATTTTGTCTTGGCGCGTATAATTTCAGGTTTGCGTTTTTCGCTATGTGAAGAACCGATCAGAAGAGCAGAAAATGCAGCTTAGGTAGATCGAAAAAGCTATGTCAAAAGAGGACGCAATTGAGGTTCAAGCGACGGTGTTAGAAACGTTGCCGAACGCCATGTTCAAGGTCGAGCTTGAAAATAAACATCAAGTCCTTGCTCATATTTCTGGTCGGATGCGAAAAAATTTCATCAAGATTTTGCCGGGCGATAAAGTCTTAGTTGAGCTTTCGCCTTACGATTTAACGCGCGGACGGATTGTCTATCGCTTCAAATAAAGAGAAGAGTAGTTATGAAAGTCAGAGCATCAGTTAAAAAAATGTGCGATAAGTGCAAGGTTATTCATCGGCATGGCGTTGTTCGTGTCATTTGTGAGAACCCGAAACATAAACAACGTCAGGGATAAGAAAAGTAGTTAACGGAGAAATTTCATGGCTCGTGTAGCAGGCATAGATTTACCACCACAGAAGCGCGCAGCGATTGGCTTGACCTATATTTACGGTATCGGTCGTCCGCGTGCCGCCAAAATTCTGGCCGAAGCTGAAGTTAGTCTCGATAAAAAAATCCGAGACCTTACCGAGGATGAACTCGGTAAAATTCGTACCATTATTGATCAACAGGGCTTTGTCGAAGGTGATTTGCGCAAGCAAATTCAAATGGACATCAAGCGTTTGATGGAAATTGGTTGTTACCGTGGCTTGCGTCATCGCAAGGGCTTACCTGCTCGTGGTCAGCGCACGCATACAAACGCGCGCACCCGTAAAGGTCCACGTCGTATGACTGTGGCGAAGAAAAAAGTCGCCGGTAAGAAATAGTTTTTCGAGAGATTGGTGCTGCCGTTTGGTTCGCCTAATCTCTCTTCTTTGGTTTTTATTGATATGGCAAAACAGCAAACGACAAAGAAAAAAGTTTTCAAAAAGAAAGAGAAGAAGAACGTGCCAAATGGCATCGTTCATGTTCAAGCGACTTTCAATAACACGCTCATTAGCATCACTGATTTGCAAGGCAATTTGGTGTCGCAATCTTCGTCAGGAGCGATGGGGTTTCGTGGGTCACGTAAAGGAACCCCGTTTGCTGCACAACAGGCGGCTCTCAAAGCCGCTAATATTGCCAAAGACTCTGGCATGCGGGCTGCTGAAGTGCGCGTCAAGGGGCCGGGGTCAGGCCGCGAATCGGCTATTCGTGCCCTCCAGACTGTTGGCATCGAAGTCCGACTCATTACAGACGTGACGCCCATTCCGCATAATGGCTGTCGTCCGCCCAAGCGTCGCCGAGTCTAATAAAGTTTTGTACTGTTGGTTAGCGAACCACAGATTTCACGGAGGAATACATTGGCAAGAGATCGAGGTAAACAATGCCGTTTATGTCGGCGCGAAGGCATGAAGCTCTATTTGAAGGGCGAAAAATGCTATAAGCCTTCCTGTCCAATTGAAAAGCGTGGTACCCAACCACCAGGTCAACATGGACAAACGGCGCGCCGCGCGAAATTAGTCGGATACGGAGAGCAGTTGCGTGAGAAGCAACGTGTCAAGCGCATATATAATTTGCTCGAAGGCCAGTTCCGTAACTATTTTGAAAAGGCTGCAGGCCAAAAAGGTGTCACTGGCGAAAATTTGCTGGCTCTTTTGGAACGCCGTCTGGACAACGTAATCTATCGTTTAGGCTTTGCGATGTCGCGTCGTCAGGCGCGTCAGTTCGTGCGACACGGTCACGTCAGTGTAAACGGTCGCAAGGTCAACATCCCTTCTTTTCAGGTGAAAATTGGTGATGAAGTGGCTGTCCGCGAAAAGAGCCTGAACAATGCACATATTCAAGGTGCTTTTCAGACTTCAGGTGGTCGTGGACGACCAGGTTGGCTCGAAATTTCCAACCCTGACAAGTTAGCAGGTAAGGTGACAGCGCTGCCGCGGCGCGAAGAAATTGACCAAAATATCAACGAACAACTCATTGTCGAGTTGTACAGCAAGTAATCGCTGGTTGGTGGTCGGTCGTTTCTGCTCGTCAGGTAAGACTTCTGCTTTACTAGAAGCCGTTAACTTACGGATTGAGACGAACGATCACCGACAGCCAACGAGGATTGGTAAAACGTACCATGTGGACTGGATTTCAAAAACCCAAGCGTTTGTCGTGTGATCTTGATACTTTGACAGATCGCTATGGTCGTTTTTATGCCCAACCTTTTGAGCGGGGCTTCGGAACGACAATTGGAAACAGCTTGCGCCGTGCGCTACTTTCTTCGATTGAGGGAGCAGCCATTACTGCTGTTCGCATCGAAGGCGTTTTGCACGAGTTTTCTTCCATTCCTGGTGTAGTGGAAGACGCAACCGACATCATTTTAAACCTTAAGCAAATTCCCTTTAAGTTACACACCAACGAACCGAAGACCTTGCGGCTTTCGCGTTCAGAACCGGGAATTTTGAAATCCGGCGATATTGAAGTAGACGCCGATGTCGAAGTTCTTGATTCGGAAATTCACCTCGCAACCATCAGCGAAGGCGGTAACCTGAACATTGAATTGCGCCTGAAAAAAGGTCGCGGTTATGTTTCGGCTGAGCGCAACTTTGATGATGATTTGCAGGTTGGATACATTCCGGTTGATTCTGTTCATTCGCCCGTCAAAAAAGTTAATTTCCACGTTGAAGCCGCACGTTTAGGCCAAGACACGGATTTCGACAAATTGACCATGGAGGTTTGGACGAATGGCAGTGTCAGTCCTGAACATTCGATTGGCCTGGCTGCGAAATTAATCAAAGATCATATGTCGATCTTTATTAATTTTGAAGAGGAAGTGGATGAGCCGGTGGAAGTTGCACCTGCACCACAAGCTTCGCCAGTAAATGAACATCTTGATAAATCTGTTGACGAATTAGAACTCTCTGTCCGTTCGTACAACTGCCTGAAAAATGCCAATATTAAGACCTTACGTGATTTGGTTGTCAGGTCTGAAAATGAAATGCTCAAGACCAAAAATTTTGGTCGTAAATCCCTCAATGAAATTAAAGATATTCTGGCGGGGATGGGCTTGGGCTTAGGCATGCGCGTGGATGATTCCGGGCAGGTCGTAAATGTAGCCGGACAGGAATAAGGTAATAGAGCAATGAGACATTTAGTAGCACATCGTAAATTAGGTCGTACCTCATCGCATCGCAAAGCGTTGCTGCGCAACCTTTGCACTTCGCTGATTTTGAGCGAGCGCATTGTTACGACATTGCCAAAAGCCAAAGAGTTACGCCCTTTTGCAGAAAAAGCAGTCACCTTAGGGCGACGCATCAGCAAATCCCGTAAAACTGGAGATGCTGGCGATGCTTTGAACGCAACGCGTCAGGCTGCTGCATACTTTTTTGCTGGTAACGAAAATCGTGACTGGAGCAAGCGCGAAACACAACAAGCCGAGCGCACCGCTGGTGTGGCGGCTTTGAAAAAACTCGCGGGCGATTTGGCTGACCGTTTTGCTGAACGTCCGGGTGGATATATTCGCATTATCAAGCTTGGACGTCGTTCCGGTGATGGCGCAGAAATGGCGATCATCGAATTTGTTGGCAATGAAGAGAAAAAACTGAAAGTCAACAAAGCCGCTAAATGGATTAACTAAGTTGCAAAGAACCAAGGAGGTTCTTGCCATTACTTACCTGAAGCCTCAACCGAATGAAACTTTGCGCGGTTGAGGCTTTTGCTTTGTATTGTAAGCATCTCCTGTAAACGAAACCGAAAATTTCGTATAGCCCCAAGGTGTCCCGACTATGACAAAGTCATCATCGAAGAAGCCTGCATCAAAAGCCAAAATTATCCCCAAAAAATCAACTGCCACAGCGCGCCAAGCAGATTTCACTGAGCTAAAAAGTTTGCAGGAAATCAAAAATCTGATTGAATTTGCGGCTGAAAAACAATTCGACGAAATCGAATTGGAGCGTGGTGATTTTCGTTTATGTCTGCGCAAGGGCGGAAGCCGAAACGCTGCGGCTGAAGTGCCAGTCCAAGTGACATTGCCGCAAATGTTGGCGACGCCAGTTGCCGCACCAGTTGTGCCTTCAATTACAGCGCCTGTGGCACCTGCGCCGCCTGCTCCAGTTGCGAGTGCGCCGCCTGAAGCACCAGAGGATACTCTTCATATCATAACTTCTCCGATTGTTGGTACGTTCTATCGTTCATCTTCGCCGACCACCGATCCCTTTATTAAAATTGGGGATTCCATCGAATCAGGTCAAACCTTGTGCATTGTCGAAGCAATGAAATTGATGAACGAAATTCAGTCTGACGTGAACGGTACTATCGTAAAAATTCTGGTAGAAAATGCCCAACCAGTCGAATACGGACAGCCTTTGTTTGGAATAAAAGTTTAAGTAGTGCTGAGTGCTAAGTAATGAGTAATGAGTAATGAGACAATTGATTTGCACTCAGCACTCAGCACTCAGCACTCAGCACTCAGCACTCAGCACTCAGCGCTTTTCTATGTTCAAAAAAATTCTCATTGCGAATCGCGGTGAAATTGCTTGCCGCATCATTTGGACTTGTAAAGAACTCGGCATCAAAACTGTCGCTGTTCATTCCGAAGCGGATAAAGACGCGTTGCATGTGCGTTATGCTGATGAAGCGATTTGTATTGGCCCTGCGCCTTCTGCGCAAAGCTATCTCAATATTCCTGCCATCATTGCCGCCGCCGAAATCACTGATGCAGATGCGATTCATCCGGGCTATGGATTTTTGGCTGAGAACGCACATTTCGCCGAAGTCTGCGCTGATTGCAATATCAAATTCATTGGCCCTAACCCTGCAGTTATTCGCAAAATGGGCGACAAAGCCGAAGCCAAACGCACCATGCGGGAGGCTGGCGTGCCTGTGACGCCAGGCAGCGAAGGATTGCTTGAAGACGAAGAAACGGCGGTTATTGAAGCCGAAAAAATTGGCTACCCCGTGTTGATTAAAGCGACAGCCGGAGGCGGTGGACGTGGTATGCGTGTTGCGCATTCCGCTGATGAGTTGCGCCACGCATACAATACAGCGCGCGCTGAAGCCGAGACTTCATTTAAAAATAGCGGCGTGTATTTAGAAAAATACATTGCGCGTCCGCGTCACATCGAAATTCAGATCATGGCCGATGAGCATGGCAACGTGATTCACTTGGGAGAACGCGAATGCTCAATTCAACGGCGTCACCAAAAATTAATCGAAGAATCACCTTCACCCGCTGTCAGCAAAGAATTGCGCGAAGAGATGGGACGCATCGCTGTCAAAGCCTGTCAGGAAGTTGGATACTCGAATGCGGGAACAATAGAATTTTTGCTCGACGAAGGCGATAAATTTTATTTTATGGAAATGAACACGCGTATTCAGGTCGAACATCCTGTGACTGAGCTCGTGACCATTTCTGATTTGATTGCGGCACAACTACGTGTGGCCGCAGGCGAACCACTCGGACGTACACAAGACGAAATTTTATTCGTCGGCCACGCCATCGAATGCCGCATCAACGCCGAGCATCCCGAAACATTTGCGCCTAGTCCAGGACGAATCACTACTTTTAATCTCCCGACCGGCCCCGGCGTCCGTATTGATACCGCCGCTTACGCAGGATATTTTGTCCCGCCCTATTATGATTCGATGATCGCCAAATTAATCGTGCATCATCGCACCCGTGAACGCGCCATTATGCGTATGCGCCGCGCCCTCGAAGCCACTGTCATCGAAGGCATTCAAACCACGATTCCGCTCCATCTGAAAATTCTCGCCGAACAAGATTTCATTGATGGCAATTTGTCCACGCGCTTTATGGATCGTTTCGTGAAATAAATCTGGTAATGCGGATTATGGACGACAAAAACAAAGAGCTAAAAAAAGCGTACAAAAGCGAACATCGCAGGATGGGGATTTTTCAAATTCACAATCTTGTGAACGACAAAGTTTTTATACGAATGGCGCTTGATCTGGCAGGAATTATTAATCGCGCGCGTTTTGAGTTGCAGTTGGGGGGCTTCGTAAATAAGGCGCTCCAATCTGATTGGAAAGAATTTGGAGCGGATAAATTCGCCTTTGAAATTCTGGATGAACTCACGCCATCAGATGATCCTGAACGCGATTATCGCGGGGAATTAGTTTTTCTCGAAGATATGTGGCTGGATCAAGTGCAACCTTACGGGGAGCGTGGTTATAACGAACCTAAAAAAGACAAAGACGAACGCTTGCAGATGATTGCCAGAAAACGAATTGAAGCCCAGCGCGCCAGAGATGAGCAGGAAGAGATGGGACTTCTTTGATTAATAGAAGAAAAGATAAACCGCAGAGAGCGCAGCGTTCGCAGAGAAGAAATTAAAAAACGAAATATCGTTTGAATAAAAAAATCCCCGTGTCCCTCGGTCTCATTGTCTTCTTATTTCTATGTCACAACTCCTCAGCGAAAAAGTTGATTTTAGTATTTTGTTTCGCGTTCCGGCGGAGCGCGTGTATGACGCGCTTGCCACAGCAGCGGGCTTGGATGAATGGTTTACATCCGGCGCAGAAGTTGATGCACGCGCAGGCGGCGAGATTCATTTTCGCTGGCAAAATTGGGGGCTGGAAAATTACAGCGGAGAAAATTCCGGCACCGTTTTAGCCGCTCGACGTCCAACACGCTTCGCTTTTATGTGGAAGGCCGACAGCGGCACGTACAATACAAAAGTCGAAATTAATTTTTCAGAAGTCGAAGAAGGTACGCTCGTTCGCCTAATTGAATCGGGCTATGAAGCGACAACCGCAGGGATGCAGGATTTACTTAATCGCACTTCTGGTTGGGCACACGTGTTGACGTTGATGAAGTTTTATTTGGAGCACAGTGTGAAATATTAGCTTGATAACATACCCGCCTGCCCACGCTTAAATGACAATTTTTCGCAAGCTTGATAAGCTCTATTCCCACAATAACAAAATTCAGTTGAGCTTTGCGCCGAAGTTATTTGCGGCTACAACACAGAAAATTCAAGGAACATCGCAATGAAAAAACTTCTTTCTCGCACGTTCGTTTCAGCTTCATGTTTGATGATTGGTTTATTGCTTTCTTGCGCCACGTTTGCGCAAAGCAAAAGTAAAACCAATCCTGATAAAAAAGAATGGCAACAACTTTTCAATGGCAAGGACTTGAAAGACTGGCACGTCAAAATTCGCGGTTACGATTTAGATGATAATTTTGGCAACACCTTTCGTGTTGCGAATGGCGTGATGCAGGTTGGCTATGAAAAATACGACAAGTTCAATGAGCGCTTCGGGCATATCTTTTACAAAGATAAATTCTCCTATTACATCATTGCCGTCGAATATCGTTTTATTGGTGAACAAAGCAACGACGGCCCGGGCTGGGCTACGCGTAATAGCGGAGTGATGTTGCATTGCCTTGATCCGAAAACGATGGGCAAAGATCAGGATTTCCCGATTTCCATCGAAGCGCAATTGCTCGGCGGGTTAGGTAAAGGCCTGCGCTCGACCGCCAATCTTTGTACACCTGGTACGAACGTAGAAATGGACGGCAAATTATTCACGCCTCATTGCATCAATTCAAAATCGAAAACTTATGATGGCGATCAATGGGTACGCGCTGAAATCGAAGTGCGGGGCAGCGAAGGCATCAAACATTTTGTGAATGGCGAATTAGTGTTGTCTTACGAAAAACCGCAAATCGGCGGTGGGAATGTGAGCGGACACGATCCAAAAGTGAAAGAAGATGGCAAATTGTTGAGTGAAGGTTACATTTCGTTGCAAAGCGAAAGCCATCCAGTTGAATTCCGCAAAGTTGAATTGCTGAATTTGTGCGGATGTATGGATACGAAAGCCACCAATTACAAAAGCTATTACTTGAAAGCGGATAATTCGCAGTGCCAGTATAAAGGGAAGCGCAAAAAATAATGTGCAAGATAGTTTGATTGCTCCGTTCAATGATCGTGAGGCGATACCCCTATTGCTTCCAAGCAGGATTTTTAGGAAGGAATATTTTTATGACTAAGTTGCTGACAAATTTTTTAGTACTGGCATTGCTTGTCAGTACGAGCAACACAAACAGCTTCGCCGGAGATAAAATGAACGAGACGAAAGCCAATAACGCAGAGCCAGCGCAACCACAAGCGAATAACAGCAGCACGCTCGACGACCAAAAAAGCGTAGCGATCACCGTTTACAATTCCAATATTGCGCTCGTGAAAGATACGCGCACATTAAGATTGCCGCGCGGGACTTCGCAATTGCGCTTTATGGATGTAGCGCAGCAAATTAACGCGACGTCGGTAGCGATCAAATCTTTGACCGCACCAAATGGGTTGGCAGTAGTCGAACAAAGCTACGAATATGATTTGTTGAATCCGGCAAAATTGCTGGACAAATATGTTGGCAAAGAATTGACGTTGGTTTTGAAAAAGCTCGAAAACAATTCTGAAAAACTGGAGCCAACGCGCGCGACGTTGCTTTCCAATAACGGCGGACAAGTCTGGCAAATCGGTGGTCAAATTGTGATCAATCCGACGAACATTGCCGAAATGCGCTTTGACACGTTGCCGCAGGATTTAATCGCTAAACCAACGTTGGTCTGGACGCTGAATAACACAGGCGCAGATTCGCACACTGTTGAGGCTTCATATCTGACGAATGGCATCGGCTGGCGTTCTGATTATGTTGTAGTTGTGAACAAAGACGACACGAAGGCTGATTTAAATGGCTGGGTCACAATCAACAACAACAGTGGTACGGCTTACAAAAATGCGGATTTGAAATTGGTTGCAGGCGACGTGAATCGTGTGCAAGATCAACAGCAAATGTATGCGATGAAATCTGCACGAGCTGAGATGACGGCTGCGGCTCCTCCGCCACAATTTCAGGAACAATCATTCTTTGAATATCACTTATACTCGCTGCAACGTCCAGCGACGCTGAAAAATAACGAAACGAAGCAAATTAGTTTGTTGTCTGCCGCAAATTTTGGCGTCAAAAAAGAACTCGTGGTGAACGGACAGCAATATTACTATCAGGGTTACAACAATCCTGGCGAACCGATTAAAGAAAAAGTTGGCGTCTACGTCGAATTCAAAAATGCTAAAGAGAACGGACTAGGCATGCCGTTGCCTGCGGGCGTCGTGCGCGTGTACAAGGCTGATTCTGATGGCGCGCAACAATTCATTGGCGAAAATCGCATTGAGCATACGCCGAAAGACGAACGCGTAAAGATCAAACTTGGCGATGCGTTTGATATTGTGGCCGAGCGCAAGCAAATGGATTATAAAGCGATTTCACGGCGCGTGTTTGAATACGCGTACGAAATTCGCATCCGCAATCACAAAGAAGAAGCCGTAAATGTTATTGTTAACGAACCGATTGGCGGTGAATGGGAAATTGTGAACTCTTCGTTTCCGGCAGAAAAAACTGCAGCATTTGCTGCCCGCTTTAATGTGCCTGTCGCAAAAGACGGAGAAGCCGTTTTGAGCTATCGTGTCCGCGTTAAATTCTAATGGAAAAAAGTTAGCTAAAAATAGTTCGGGCAGGCCCGTTAGGTCCTGCCCATTTTAGCAGCGTCCTCAGCCATTGGGGTATTTTTAACCGCTGCTTGTTGCCCGCCATTATAACAAAAGATTGCGTCTTGCCAAGACCTTGATTGCAATTTTTTAGGGCAAATCCACAAAAAATATTCAACGCAAAATATAGCGCTTATGTTTAACACATATGCCCTAATTTGTGCTTTCTCCTAACTCCCATAATTGGCTTTCGTTTAACACCTCAATGCCTAGTTCTTGTGCGCGGTCGAGCTTTGAACCAGCGTCTTCGCCAGCGACAACATAATCTGTTTTTTTACTGACGCTGGAGTTGACGCGACCGCCGCGCGCTTCGATAAAAGCCTTTGCCTCCTCGCGTTTCATCGTGGGTAATGTGCCCGTTAACACAAATTGTTTGCCTTCGAAAACGCGCGCAACGGCTGTCGTACCTTCGGCCTGTACAATTTCCATTTTCACGCCCGCAGTCTTTAATCGCGCCAGTAATTTTTGATTTCTTTCGTCATCGAACCATTCGCGGATCGCCGCCGCCATTACTTCGCCGACCTCAAAGACATTGGATAATTCTGAAACAGATGCGACTGACAATTTTTCTATTGAGCCGAAATGCGCCGCTAAAATTTGCGATGTTCTTTCACCGACATGGCGAATGTCTAACCCATGCAGCAAACGCGCCAAGCCCGCTTGTTTACTCTGGTCAATTTGCGCGAGCAAGTTATCTACAGATTTTTCTCCTAGCCTCTCAAGGGAAATTAACTCATCACGTTTTGTGTGCAAATCGTACAGATCAGCTACATCGCACACGAGCGGAAGCACTTGTTGTCCTCTTTCAGTGCGTTCAGGTAAGTTTTCAGCAGGCTTTGCTCTTGGTGAGGTCAATTGCTGGACAAGTGCTTCGCCTAAGCCTTCAATGCGCATCGCACGTCGCGCCGCAAAATAAATAATTCGTTCGCGGACTTTGGCAGGACAATCATGATTGGGGCAACGCGTGACGGCTTCGCCTTCGGGTTTGATGAGTTCAGTTTGGCATTCAGGACAACTTGTCGGGAATAGCAATTCTTTTTCTTCGCCCGTGCGTCGTTCGGTAATGACACTGACAACTTGGGGGATAATTTCGCCACTTTTTTCGATGAAGACAAAATCACCAAGTTTGACGCCGAGTCTTTTGATTTCGTCGGAATTATGCAAACTAGCGCGCGAAACGGTTGTGCCTGCTAGTTGCACTGGAGCGAAAACTCCGACCGGCGTAATCGCACCCGTGCGTCCGACCTGATAAATCACATCAATCAATTGTGTCGAAGCCTGTTGCGCGGGGAATTTGTACGCAATCGCCCAGCGCGGAGATTTGCCAGTTGCGCCCAACTCATCACGCACGGCGACTTGATTGACTTTGACGACGATACCGTCGGTGTCGTAATCCTGTTTGAATCGTTTTTCGTCCCACTCGTTGCAAAACGTGATGACATCTTCGATGGAATCGCACACGCGAAAATGTGGATTTACTTTGAAGCCCCTTGCCTGCATCCATTCCAGCGAAGCCGCGTGTGTTGCGAACGCTTCCGCATCACCAAAAAATAATTGGTAGCAAAAAATATCCAGCCCGCGTTCGGCTACGATTTTAGAATCTTTCATCCGCAACGTACCGGAAGCCGCATTGCGCGGGTTAGCAAACGGGGCAGTATTTTCTTCCTGCAAATCCCGATTGATTTTTTCAAACGTAGTGCGGGGCAAAAATACTTCGCCGCGAATTTCAAACTCAGGCGGCAATTGCGGCGAATTATTTTCTGTTTCTTCGTCACCAAATAATGAAGCCTGTTTTTTTGTTGCGCTGCTCTCCGTCGCACTCGCAACGCGTAAAGGGATTGACCGAATCGTCCGCACATTTGTTGTTACGTCGTCACCTTCAACGCCATCGCCGCGTGTGACGCCGCGTGTGAGCAAACCATTTTCGTAAAGAAGCGATAAACTCAAGCCGTCAATTTTCAATTCGGCTACATAATTGAATGCGCGTCCGCCGGCTAATTTTTCGCAGCGTTTTGCCCACTCGCGCAACTCTTCAATGCTGTAACTATTATCAAGCGAAAGCATTGAGCGTTTATGCCGCACGCGCGCGAATCCTTCAGTGACTTGCCCCGAAACCCGTTGCGTAGGGCTGTCCGATGTGATGAGTTCAGGGTGCTGTGCTTCCAATTCACGCAATCGTGTCATCAACGCGTCGTATTCCACATCCGCGACAATCGGTGCATTCAGCACGTAATATCGGTAATCGTAATCGTTGATGAGTTGGCGCAGTTCAGCAATTTCGGCTTGGCTGGGTTTATGCATGAGAATTTTGAAGCAAAAAAAATCAGGCAGCTTCTGCTTGGATTGGAGTACTGGCATGGCGGCTGAGGTATTCCAGCATTTCCGCGTTCATTCTATCAATTTCAGCAAGATACCCACTTGCCATGAAGGGAAAGTTTTGTGGTGTCTCAGTTTTGCGCAGGTTCGCTACAATGCTGCAAAAATAAGCAATCCTTTCTTGTGTGCCTTGCAGTTCAGTATCATTCTGAATCATCTTTCTCCCCATATTATTTCGACAATTCCTCTTTCTGCCCGATCTCGCTTAATTTGCTAACCACTAATAAATTCGTCAACAGAAGACATTAAAGTCGTTGATGGTCGAACTGCAAAAATACTAGCTCCAAAAATTTTTTGCGCTCGCAAATGGTCGAACAATAGTTGAATTTGTTCGTCTTGCTCCGACACATCAAAATCGTCAGTCACAATCAATACAATGTCAACATCATTCGGTGCAACTTTAGCAGTGATATAACTGCCAAAAATGACAAAGCGCAATAACTTTTGCGTACTCTTGGCTAACTCAAAAATTCGTAATAAACGCGCTGTTACTGATTGACGTTGCGGAGAAAGTTGTCCAAAGCGATCAATTACTTCTTGCAGTGAAGCTTGATGTACGCCGATTGGTAAATCTCCCTGTTCGTTAAAATCAGGTAGCGGCAACGGATTATTCCACCTTACTTGTCAAAATTGCGTTGAATAAAAGTGGCAATGTCGCAAGGCTTTGACCGCGATATTGAGGGCGGAAGCCGAACATAATGACGCGGCCTTTGCCAATTTTCGCTTCGACGAGAGCGGCTTTGCCGCGCACTAATTGATCGCCCAGAATCCAGCCGCTCAGCAATGGATTTTCGTTGTCAGCATAACGTGCAATCACGCGCACAGCATTTGGGTCGAGAACTTCAAACGCGGGGCTGGCTTCAAACCACGCGATGGATTCTTTTTCCATTCCGAAAGTTAAATTACTGTTTGCGTCTAATTGCGTGCGCAAGATGGAGCCGGGGCAATAAAATTCTTTAGAAGCTACGCCGCGCAATACGTTTTTGACGGGGACTTGCAAATAATCAATCGCAAAATTTGAAGCATTATTGAAGGTGATAATTGTGCCCCCAGCGGTAACGAATTCGCGCAAAGCTTTGATACCCGCTTCGCCTAATCCGCCTGTAAATTCGGCTGGATAAGCGCCCGCTGTTTCTTCGTCGCCACCGCGATTGTTACGGGCGGGAATTCCTTCAGCGATGGCGCGTGCGGTTTGATCGGGAAAAATTATGGCGTCGAATTTTGACTTCAAAAAGCCAGTACGAATTTCTTCCTGTTTGAGTCGCGTGTACGGGAACTTGTATTGATCGAACATCCACCGCGTCCAACCTTCATCCATAGCGGCTTGATAATTTTGATACAGTCCCAAACGCACGCCTGAGTTTGAGCGTACGCGTGATTGTAATGTCAGCGCAACGGGCTCGCGTTTTGCATCCACGGTAAATGGTTGTTGGATAGGCACGGCTTCAATATTCATTAGCAGCGGTAACGTGTGCGCCACTACGTCATAAGGACGCGTCGGAGGGCCGCCGGGATAATCACGCAAATCAGGATATTGCTGGCGCTCAAGCATCGTTTTGGCAAAGCTCGCGTACGGTTGCTGCATTGAAATAATGTGCGTGCCTTTAGGATATGTTTTGCCGTCAGCGACAAATTCTTTGGCTGCGTTGGAGACTTCAACTCCGCCGCGTTTCAAAATGCTGAGGACGCGATCCAGTCCTTCGATTTTGTAGTAATAGCTGACGTCATCAGTTGTTGCTGGCGTATTCGTGATTTTTTTCATCGCCGAATCCTGGTCGGCATGATCTTTTTCTGTTTGCGCACCTTCTGGTTTTGTGTTGTTGGCTAATTTATCGGCTTCTGCGGCTAACGCTTTGGGCAGCACAGGCTCAGGCAGCAGATATGCGTAAACATTGGGTTTAGGCGAAACTGCGCGCAAATTGATTTCATAAAAATTTTGCAAGTAACGCGTACGGAATTTGGCTGCGTGATTGAGTAATGCCATTGCGGCAGAGCTTTGATAATCAACAATGTTTGCAATCGTCCATTTACCTCCCGTCCACAATTTCGGAATATTCCAGGCCGCGACTTTTGCATCGTAACCAAGTCCACGCGTGAGTTTGTCGAACGGAACTTCTATCGGAGTTGCTAATCGCACGCTCGCCGTTTCAGACAAAATTCTTAGCGCGCCGTGATAATGGGCATACGCGCGCGAAGGTGTCCACGCGTCATACGTGCTGTTAATGGTAATGCCGCTTTTGCCTTGCGCGGTTAATTCCCACGCCATTGATGAGCCAAGCGCGCTCACGCCTGCGATAATCGCCGGATCAATATTCGGCTCCCACGGGGCGAAATACGGCGGCAAAAATAAACGCGAGCCTGTCGCGCCTTGTTGATGAATGTCGTGAATAATTGTTGGATGCCACGCATTGAGAATTTTGTCTACGGTAAGCTGCGTTTCAGCTTGCGTGAACGCGTACCAATCGCGGTTGTTGTCGTGCCCGGTGTAGTGATGATAAAGCTCCGGTGGGGAAGTGCCTTCGGCGGGTGTGCCGAGCGTTTTTTGATACCAGTCCGCGACAATGTCTGTGCCGTCAGGATTCAGCGAAGGCACCAGCAAGATTACGTTGTTATCCAGTATCTGACGAATTTCAGGCGAATTGTCCGATGCGAAACGATAGGCGAGTTCGGTGGCAGTGAATGTGCCGCCAACTTCGGTGGAATGGATGCTGCAGGTGATGACAACAATATTTTTGCCGCGTTGGATCAAGTCTTCAGCAATTTTCGGGTCTTGATTAATGAGACGCGGATCAGCCAGACGACGCTGAATTTGTTTGAGTTCGTCCAGACGTTTTATATTTTCCGGCGCGCTTATTGTTAGGACAACGAAAGGTTTTCCTAACGTCGTTTTGCCGAGCGTTTCCATTTCTAAACGGTCGCTTGCCGCGTCAAGGTGCTCGAAATAAGCCAGAAACTTTTCCCATTTGGCTAATTTGCGATCCGTACCAATTTTGAAACCTAGATCGTTTTCAGGGGCAGGAACATTTGTGTTGCCGGCCTTAGGGATAGCACGTCCAGCTTGCGAAAATCCTTGCACCTGCCAGTCGAATAAAACGAGCGCAAAAAAAAGAATCCGAGCGAAATGATTGATATGCATAATAGTTGAGAGTTCGTTTAATAAAGATGCTTGCGTTGGACAGTCAAAATGAATAAACTGCCGCCTGCTGTGAGACCTCGCAGGCCCTTCTTCACAGCGTTCTTTTGCAAGTCCGAGACTACTTCCGCCCTAACGTTTCCAGAACAGACCCAGAAAATAATTCTGCAAAGACGTGTGTGTCAAACCAGCCCTAGAATTTAATCTCAGATAATTCGATGCAGTTTACAAGAATCAGCTTGAAAAAGCTTCTGCCAATTGCGTGTGCCGTTAGCTTGTGCGCCGTGCCAATGTTATGGCCGACGGGGCTGAGTGTCGAAGGTCATGGAATTTTTTCAACTGATTTATCGCAAGAGCTTTGGGATAAAATCAGACATATCTATCCTTCTGGGACACAACCCACTGAATTAAAAGCCGTCACGCAATTCAAACGCCGTCTGGCTGCGGAAGGGCGCGACCTGAACATGCACGGTGTTTACATTGAAGCGCTGGATTCACATGAACCAATCGCAGCGTTCAATGAAACGTCATTGTTCAATCCGGCTTCAGTGATGAAGGTCGTAACTTCGTTGGCGGCGCTGGACAAGTTAGGCGCGAATTACCGGTTTTCGACGCAATTCAGAACGACCGGAAAAATCAATCGTAACACAGGCGAATTGAACGGCGATTTGTTGGTAGTAAGCGGACACGATCCTGCCTTTTCCATTGAGGACGCCAAAAACGCAGGCACAATGTTGCGCAAGCTCGGTGTAACGCGTGTGACAGGTGCGCTGCAAATTGTCGGCGCATTCACTTGCAACGAAAATGCCAGCACTGAAATATCTGCGGGCGTGTTGCGGCGTAATTTAGGACTTTCGATTCAGGGCAAAACTACATTTGCTGAATTATTACCTAAAGAAAAATTGGGGCTGCTAATTTTCACGCTTGAATCTGATACCCTGATGAATGTTTTGCGTGAGCAAAATGCGCATAGTGTAAATTCGATGGCGGATGCCGTAGGCGAATTTATTGGTGGCGCAGAAGCTGTTCGCAAATTTTTAGTCGAGCGTATTGGCTTGCGTCCTGATGAAGTTTATATTTCGCGCACTTCAGGCTTAGAAGCGAATCGGATGACAGCTTGGGGCACGGCAAAAACATTGCGCGGTGCGATGAACTGGCTCAGCGCCAATGGTTACAAGCCCGGAGACTTAATGCCAATTGCAGGCATTGATCCCAGCACAGTTGGTGGACGTTTTACGGAGCCTGGTTTTGCGGGCAGTGTAATTGCTAAAACCGGCACGTTGCACGAAACGGATAATGGCGCAGCGAATTTGGCAGGCATTGCTTACACCAAAGATAAAGGCGCTATTTTGTTTGTGATTTATGATATGGCGGAAGGGCGCAACCCGGCGCCTTTGCGTGGCGTACAAGATGAATTTTTGAAAAATTTAATGAACGAACTCGGCGGCCCTCAAACCGTTGGTCAGCGCAATAATCAGCCTGCGTCACCGGTTACAGCAGGTCGCATCGTACTGGCAGAGTAAAATTAAAGCTGAACAGAAAAGCAACGGCGCGCCCGATTTTATATCGTTGCGCGCCTTTGCTTTTCTGCTTACGTTTTAGTGCGAGACTAACAAAAATAGCTTCTTAAATTTTTGCTTGAAAGTCGTTTTTTCTGGATGTTCTAAAAAGCGTTGGCGATTCGCGCTGATTGGTTGTTCGCTACGAGGTAATGCAGTGCTGCGTTGCGCAAGCGTCTGCATTAATTCCCAGTCCATCTCAAATTCATCAAGCGAGCCACGCTCTTTTTCTTTAGCTAACAACTCCGCATTGATTTTTGCCAATAGTAATTTGTATGCCAGCGTCGGATTTGAATCTGCACTTAAAATATTATTGTGCGTGATACCTAATAGATACTCTTTGCCAAAAGTGCTCACCTTTAGCGTTAATAATCCATTGGCATCTAATTGTGGCGCGCTTTGTAATTCTAAATCTTTGAAGAACGTCTTTACTTCTTTTTCGTCCACAAACAATCCATCCGCAATTGCTTTTTGCAGTAGCGGGCTAAATTTTGTTTTGTATTGCGCCCACGTTTGTACATCACCGAAAAAGCGTGTGCGTTCTGCTTCTTTTTTTATTGCGATTTCTGCCAGCGCTAGACGAGGTGAAGTCACTACCTCGGCAGGCGCAGAAGTATTTACTGAAACGCTCACGTTCAATTTTTGGTCGGCAGGTTGGCGTTTTAATGAACTTTCCAATAAATTCAATTGTGCGATTTCCGGGTTCGCATACTTGCGATATTGGTGATGTGCGCTGAAATATCCAACCAGATAATAAGACAATCCAAAAATTGGGATGAGTTGTTGCTTCAAAATAATTTGCGGCAGGAAATATTTTTTCGAGAACAATGCCCACTCAGAAAATTTGCGATTGTCCAAACTGCGGCGAATGCATCCGTCAAGCTGCGAATATTTGGTGATCGTTAATAATCGCTCCGGTCGCTTTGCGGCATAACGTGTCAGCGATTTGGTAATCGCCTTTGGCGTCGTCATCGTGAAATCGTTCAGCACATCACGTTTCGCTGCATGCGGAAAATATAAGTTGATCGTCTCTCGCGCAAAATCCGCGCAATTTTTATACATCGTGTTGAATTGGCTGACATTCGGTCTTTGCTTGAAGTGTGCCAGCACGCGCGCATCTTCTTCCGGCGTAGTTTTTAGCGTAAACGCATAAATGTCACGGTTGAGCGCTGAGCCAATCACTTCTTTCCATCGTCCAAGCGGTATCGTCCCGTCTTTGCTGTCAGCCACAATATCTTTGAAAAAATGACGGCGCGTTTTGTCGCGCAACATCGTGCGGATTTCGCCGTTCGCATACAGGGGAATTTCCTGCTCGCTGGTGACGCCGTAAAGATAAGGCAACAATGGTACAGCTAACCATTCGTAGGGTTGATCCGCCCCCCAGGCCGGATAGGCAGAAACGACGACGCCCATTTCACCAGGCCGACAAAGTCGTAAGGTGGTGGCATTATCGGAACAGAGATTAGAAAAATATACGCCTGCGTGACCCGCTGAAGTTTCCTCCCCAGAAACACCAATTGCTTCGTGCAGCAATAAGGAAACATCTGCACGCGCGGGCAAAAGACACACAAAAAACAACACCATTGCAAACAGCAGATTGCGTAGCATGGAGGAACTTATCCCTTTCGTTGGAGGCCGATGCTCCTGATTTTTGAGAGTATAATCGGCCTTGATGAAACCAATATTAACAGGAAGGAGTCAGCCATAGATTGCTTTAAATCACCTACACAGTATCGAGATACAAGCACCGTTACTGCAACTATCTGACAAGGGGACGTCATTACCCTAATAATGACATCATGTGGGCGATGCCGCAATCCTAAAGCTGTTTAGGCGATAGGCTAAAATATAATCGTAGCTATGATATTTGGTTTTTGCTGAGAGACAGAATTTGTCTATGCGCCGATTGATCCTACTAAGTAAATATTTCCGGTTGGTTGTGCTGAGCCGCCTTTAGGTTCCAGCGTAATGGCTGTAGCGGCCAATTTTTGCACGGCGGAAGCTGGCACGGTTACGCGCAATTCGCCTCGGCCTTTTTCATCCGTGCGAAACACTGCAGCGCTCAATTTTTGCTGATCGTTTGTGATGTACCAAAGCTGATATTCCTTATCCGCAGGCGCGACCGGTAAATTAAAAATATACATTACCCATTGCTGTTTGGTTGTGTCCCAAAATATCTTGGCACTGGCTTGTGGCGCTTCTTTGCCCGACAACGAAATAAATTTCGTCGTTTGCGAAGCGAGTGTTTCAAGCTCCTGTTGTTTGACGATCATTTCCTGTGATTGCGTTTCGATGCGGCGCGCGAGCACTTCTTTTTCCTGCGTCAATTTGCTGTTTTGCCACAATAATAATCCGCTTGTTACAGCAAGCAATAAACATGCCGCTGCCATCAACGCTGAGGCTGGTTGCCAGCGGAAGAAATCAAACAAACTAAAGCTTCTTTTTTCAAGTGGTGCCATTGTTCTTACCGGAGCGGCCACTTCGTTTTGTCTGACGGTTTCTTGTTCGGCGGCCTCGGCTTCGGACTCGACACGGGCAAACAATCGCGCTTTCAGATGGGCGGGCGCAGAAGTAGGGGGCAGCGCCAACGGCAGCAGCGAGGCTGTATCCGTTAACACTTGCAACTCACGCCGTTCTTCTGCCGAGGCGTTACGCAAGTAGGCTTCAAAGTCGCTTAGCTCAGCGCCATCTAATGCGCCAACAGCATAAAGTGCAGCCAATTCTTTGAATTTATCGCCGTCCATCGTGCTTAGTTTATTGTCCTTGCAAATGACCAAGCTGTTCGCGCAGCTTCATCATTCCGAGGCGAATTCTTGTTTTAATTGTTCCCAATGGTTCGCCTAAACGCTCGGCTACTTCGGATTGAGAAAACCCATAATAATACGCTAGTTCTAATGCCGCGCGTTGTTCTTGCGGCAATGTGGCTAACGCGCGACGCACTTGCTGCGATTGTTCCAGCGCCCACGCTTCCTGTTCCGGATTATCAGTAGTCGCCGACTGGTTCACATCTAATTCTTCTGCTCCTGCTATTGGCCCGCGCCGCAACGCGCGAAAGCGATCCAGCGCGCGGCTGCGCCCGATTGTCACGACCCAACTGCGCAATTGACCACGCTCGGCGTTGTAATTTTCCGCCTGTTGCCAAATTTGCCAGAAGCTATCCACGACAACATCTTCAGCATCTTGCGGTTGTCCTAAAATCTTCAGCGCCAACGCATAAATGACACCTGAATATTGCGCATACAACTCTCCTAACGCCGCCTGATCGCGGGCGCGCAAACGAGTGATGAGCGCGGCTTCATTGGCCGCTTCGTACTGACGGGTGCTAACGTCGTTCACCTCTGACCTCATACTTAGATACGCTTCAGGATAAATTTCAGATGTATTACTGTGACAGATAAGCTTGGTATGCCAAATTGCATTTATTTTATCTGTACGCAGCTATTCATACCGCAGTGCTTCAATCGGATCAAGTCGCGCCGCTTTCCAGGCCGGCCATAAACCAAACCCAACGCCTAAGGCAACGGATACTACAAAGCCTGTAATGGGAGCCCAGAGCGGCACAAACGTAGGCATAACCAGTTTCACAATTTCTGCCAACCCCCAGCCAAACAAGATTCCCAGCAGTCCACCAAGTCCGGTCAGCGTAGCTGCTTCAATCAGAAATTGCGAAATAATGTCGGATCGTTTTGCGCCTATCGCTTTGCGCACGCCAATTTCTTTGGTGCGTTCAGTAACGGACACTAGCATAATATTCATCACGCCAATGCCGCCGACCAATAACCCTACGCTGGAAATTGCGACCATTAATAAAAATACGCCGCCGGTGATTTGCTGAAATTGCTTGACGATGTTGTCCGCCGTCGAAATGCCAAAGCTATCAGGGGCACTGTAAGCGACTTTGCGACGTTTGCGTAAAATCTGGCGAATTTCTTCGACTGCCGCGTCTAATTTGCCGGGCGCAGCTTGCGCCATAATAAAATGATCACGCAAGTTCGGATAAATTTTCATCAGTGAAGCGTACGGCAAATAAACGGCTTTGTTTTCGTTGCCGGGGTCTTCGCCGCTGATAATAAAATTGTCCCGCTTTTTCATCACGCCGATGACGCGATATTGACGGCTATTGATGGTGATTTCTTTATCAATTGCGCTGACCATTGGCAACAGCGTATTCGCTACATCACAGCCAATCACGGCAACATCGGCGCGCGTCGCGTTGTCTGCTTCATTGAAAAAACGCCCTTCTTCAATTTCGCTCGTCCCCATCTTGAAATACGTCGGCATTGTGCCTTGCACAGTAGCATTCGACATTTGATTTTCTTTATGTTTGACCTGTACGCGTTCGACCATTGGGCCTTGTGTGAAATCCACTGGCGAAATCATCGGTGAAACATTCAGCACTGACGGACATTCATTTTGCAGCGCGACCGCATCTTCAAAGCTGAGCGGTTTGCGCGTGCGCTCTTCAAATGTCGGCGCAAAATTAAACCCCGGATCGAATTTATAAATGTAAATTGAATTAGTGCCGAAGGACTGAATTTCTGTGGCGACGCGCGCATCAATGCCGGACACAAATGCCGCAATCACAATCACCGTCATCGTGCCGATGATGACACCAAGCACTGTCAGAAATGAGCGCAGCTTGTGCGTGCGCAATGTATCGAGTGCCATCCAAACATTTTCAAGCCAATTATGTAAGTGTTGTTTCATCATGCGATCTGTTCTATTTGGGTTTCGCTGCGCCGCTTCAAGCGAAAGGTTATCTTAACAAAGATACGCGGTTTCAGGGAGCTAAGTTCATTTCTTTGGAGCGCTATTGCGCATACAATGAACGCATCGCTGAACACGAAATAAAAAACATCGGAAAAAAATAAAACCAAATCGCCTTCACGCACGCCTTTCTTAGTAAGGAATACATATTACTTATGGTGGCCACCAGTTTTTCGATTCCTTTTGTCTTGGAGCAACCTTGCGTGCGCGATGATGAATTAGTTGTTGCAGCAATCAATGGTGAGGAGGAAGCGTACGCCACATTGTTTGCGCGACATAAGCAAATGGTTGCAGCTATTGGCGGACGGTTTTTTGCGCGCCGGGAACAGATTGAAGAAATTATTCAAACGAGTTTTTATCAGGCATTTATAGATTTGCGCCGTTACCGTGGCGGACAAACTTATTCGTTTGCCGCGTGGTTGAAACAAATCACTGTCAATACTTGTTTAGATGAATTGCGCAAGGCACAACGCCGCAACGAAAATTTAGTGAGCGAATTAAGCACGCAAGAAATTACATTATTAGCCGCAATCAAAACTGAGCAGGCAAATGCAGAACAAAAAAATATCGCGCGTGATTTAGCACAAAAATTGCTGGCGCGCCTTAAACCAGAAGACCGCGTAGCGATGACGTTGCTTTATGAGTCCGAATATTCTGTCGCGGAGATTGCTGAACTACTAGGCTGGTCAGTTTCCAAAGTAAAAAATCGCACATATAAAGCGCGCAACACATTGCTTGAATGGATGAAAAAATGCGGCATTGGTGAAGTATGAAAAATTTTTCTCAGCAACAATCAGAAATAGAAAAATTGGCAGACGATATGTGTCGCAACCTTATGACTGCGGCGCAAGCGGATAGCGAAGAAATTCAAGCCGCCGCCGATGCCCCATTTTTGTATCAACGAATGCGTGCTCAGCTTGTGACATCGCAACAAACAGCGACTCCAGCGTGCACGGGGAAATTGGCATTTTGGCAATTCCGACATGGCGTGTTGGCAATCGCAGGCGTAATGCTGTTGACCTTGATCGCGTGGCAAGGGCAACGCTTTGTTCAGCAGTCGCCGCAAATGGCTGACAACAAAATCGCCCCTGAAATGAGAGCTTCTTTGTCACCGCAAATTGTGCAAGCGGATGCTTCACAACTTTCTACTACGCGCGCAGAAAAATTAAGCCCGCCAATAAAATCGACAAAAACATCAGCGCTGAAACCGCGCCGTCCGCTTCGCCGCCAAGCTGTCGAAGCGCAAGAAATTACTTCGGATTTTATGCCGTTGACTTATGAGGCAAACCCCACAGCACAGGGCGGTCAAATCGTGCGCGTCGAGATGCCGCGCGCTACGTTATTGGCATTGGGCGTGCCGATTCCGGGCGAGCCAACACAAGAACAAATGAAAGCGGATATACTTTTGAGTAATGAAGGTCTGGCGCTGGCAATTAGGCTGGTACGTTAAATACCTAGCTGCAATATCCGTATACCGCACCTCCTATGATGAAGCTTCACATCACAAATAGATTTCGCTGGAACCATAGCAAACGTAGGCAAAGGCGTTGGCTTAAATCGCAGGAACTATATCAGATTACGCCGTCAGATAGTTTTTTTGGCCGTCAGCGCTGGAAAGATTTCAGCTACGGTTTTTTGCTAAGCGTAATTATCGCGGGAACGATTTTCTTGGTAATCGCAGGACTGATCGGTTGGTTTTAGCAATTTGGTTGGATTTGTGGATTACCCTAAACTCACATGATTATCAACAGAAATTAAGAATGCGCCTACTTAAAATAGCTATTCTACTCTTAGTTGTATTGCCATTTATCGCGGGTGTCACGCCGCTGCTTCCATTGACGACCGTCATTGGCCAGATCAATCAGTTGAATCCGCCACCTGCTCCCGCTGGAAATCCTGTGACCACATCCAAGGCCAATTTAGGCAAAGTACTATTCTGGGATGAGCAACTTTCTTCCACAAAAACCGTTGCCTGTGGCAGTTGCCATCACGCCTTGAATGGCGGGGCAGATCCGCGCTCTGTCAGTCAAGCATCGCGTTCAGTTCACCCCGGCGTTGATGGAGTTTTTGGTAACACTGATGACATGATCGGTTCAATGGGCGTCCCTCTCACGCTTGCGGATGGAACTTTTCAATGGTCACCAAGCTTTGGATTTAAAGAACAAGTGACCGGACGACGATCAATGTCCTCGATCAATGCAGCGTATTCGAGTTCTTTATTTTGGGATGGGCGAGCGTTGCAGGTATTTCGTGATCCGATCACCAACGCAATCGTACTTGCCAGTGGCGCGGCGCTCGAATCTCAAGTCTTAGGGCCTCCGGTAAATTCTACTGAAATGGGTCACGTCGGACGTGATTGGAATGATGTAGCTAAACGTGTCGCCGCCTCCAAGCCTTTGGCCTTGTGTCCATCGGTTCCGACCGATTTGATGAACTGGATCAATAGCCGCAGCTATCTTGAACTTTTCAGCGAAGCTTTTGGAGCACCTGAAGTCACTCCTACGCGTATTGCAATGGCGATTGCGACGTATGAGCGGACGCTTTATTCCAATCAAACCCCCTTCGATACTGGAAGCTTGACGGCGGCGGAAGCGCGGGGACAACAAGTCTTCAATCAAAACGATTGTAACGATTGCCACACAGGAACACTTTTCACGGACAATCTTTTTCATAACACAGGCATTCGTCCATCTGCCGAAGACCAAGGGCTTTTTGTGGTCACAGGCAATCAAAATGATCTGGCAAAATTCCGTACGCCAAGTCTGCGAAATGTTGAATTACGCGCGCCGTATATGCACAACGGACGTTTCGCAACGCTTGAAGAAGTCGTCGAATTTTATAATCGCGGCGGCGATGTCAATGCTGCCAATATTGAACGAAATCGCGTCCGACCACGCAATTTAAGCGCGCAACAAAAAGCTGATCTCGTAGCGTTTATGAAACGTCCTTTAACTGATCCGCGTGTCGCATCAGAAACTGCTCCCTTTGATCGCCCAATGTTGTATGCCGAATCCCTGCGCGTTCCACAAATTACTGGCACCGGAGTGGCTGGCACTGGCGGAATTGTCCCACAAGTTACGGCTCTTGCGCCGCCCATTATTGGCAATACAAATTTCACCGTAGGCGTCACAAATGCGCTTGGCGGTGCGCAGGCAATTCTCGTCATTGACAAAAATGACCCGGGCGGAAGTATACCAAATACCGCGTCGCTGGCTCGCGTCACAACTACGCTCTCAGGCGGCGGATATGGTTCTGTTAGTTTGACGATCCCAAATGATTCAGCATTGATCGGCGTTCCCTTGTACGGGCGTTGGTACATTAATGACTCTGCCGCCGTCGGCGGAATGGCAATCAGCCCGGCATTCCAAATGAATATTTTTGGCTCTGTGGTGAATGCTGCGCCCGCGATTGCGACAGTTTCAGCCGCCAGCTATATCATCGGAGCCGTCGCGCCTGAATCAATTGTCTCAGGTTTTGGAACAAATTTTGCAGTTGCAACTGCCGCTGCCAATTCACTGCCTTTGCCTGAAACCTTAGCTGGGGTACAGATTTTAATTCGTGATGTGTTAGGCGTTGAACGCGCTGCGCCACTTTTATATGTTTCGCCAACGCAGCTTAATTATCAGGTTCCGGCGGGACTGGCGACTGGAGAAGGCTCTGTCACAGTGCGCCAAAGCGGGAACATCGTCGCCGTCGGACTTTTACAAATCACTTCGATCACGCCGGGGCTTTTTGCCATCGAAGCCAATGGGCACGGACCTGCCGCAGCACAGGCACAGCGCGTGCAATCAGACAATGCGCAAAGTTTTGAACCCGTCGCAAGTTTCGATGCTGCTCAAAATCGTGCCATAACGATTCCCCTTGATCTTAGCCCTGTCGGCGATCAAGTGTATTTAGTGCTTTATGGCACGGGCATCAGGTTACGAAGTGGTCTGGCAAATGTGAGCGCAAGTGTTGGCGGCACAATTTTGCCGCTCGCCTATGCTGGTGCGCAGGGCAATTTTGTAGGGGTAGATCAGGCGAACGTGCTGCTTCCGCGTACACTGATCGGGCGCGGTGAAGTGGATGTCATACTCACGGTTGATGGAAAGATAAGTAATGCGGTGCGAATCAGTTTCAAATAGAATTTTTTGCCAAATATTTGAGGTAAGCATTATGACCAAAACTCAAGCAAAGCGGCTATTCATCGCCGCATATTTATTGGCGTTGCTCAGCCTGCCGAGCCTTGCGCAAAATCATCGTGGCGGACACGACGGAAAGAGAGGCGACCCAGGGGATTCATCACAAACTGAAAGGGGCGTTCGTTTCATTTCATCACTCAAGCGCTTTAGCGGCAAAACGGTCAAAGGCGCACCATTTACTGCGACGGTAGAAACATCGTTTATTCAAACGCTCAGCGATGGCAGCAAAATTACGCGCCAATCTATCGCTGTAATTGCGCGTGACAGCGAAGGGCGAACGCGCCGTGAACAAACCCTGGACGGCATCGGGCCATTAGCAGCAGCGACCAGAAATGATGCTCCTAAAATGGTGTTTATTCATGATCCGATTTTAGATGTTGAGTATATGTTAGATTTAAAGCGTCGCACCGTTGAGAAGAAAACCTTCCATCATTCGCCGCCACCTGCCAAACCAGAGTTACCCAAATCTGCTGATGCCAAAGTTGAAGCATTAGGCAAACAAATGATTGAAGGCATTGAAGCGGAAGGAACGCGTTCTGTGATTACGATTCCAATCGGACAACTTGGTAATGATCGCCCCTTGGAAATTGTTTCGGAGCAATGGTACGCGCCTGCTTTGCAGGAAGTTATTTTGAGTAAACACCGCGACCCGCGCTTAGGCGAAAATATTTATCGGCTCACCAACATCAATCGCGCTGAACCTGCCGCCGCACAGTTCCAACCGCCTGCAGATTTCAAATCCGGCGGAGCACCATTTGGAAAAGAAGGCAGGCGTGGGCGACCTCGTGATGACGATGAAGAAAGATAGTTTTACCAATCCATACAAACAGCAGGAGAAAATTCATGTTCAATATGAGGGAATGGGCTACGCCCGTGACGATTGGTGCATTTTTGATTTCAGGCTTAACCGGAGTCTTGATCTTTTTTCACATCAATTTCGGCTTGATTCGCGGCGCACACGAATGGCTCAGTTGGTTTCTTGTGCTGGGCGTAATCTTTCACGTTTGGCTTAACTGGAAAGCGTTCGCGCGCTATTTTTCCAAACGGATGGGCGTCGGCATTATGGCACTGTTCGCTGTGCTCACAATCATTTCGCTCATTCCTTTTGGCGGTTCTTCCGGTCCGAATCGTCGCGGCGGCCCGCCCTTTGCCAAAGCGGCGAATGCGTTGGCTGAGGCTCCACTGACCACCGTCGCATTAGTTGCCAAACAGGAACCTGCGGATTTATTGAATAAGCTTAAAGCGCAGGGGTTAAATGTGACAAGCGATCAGCAAACCATAAAAGCGATTGCTGAGTCTAACAAGAAAAATGAAATGCAAATTCTTGGAATGCTGTTTGATTAGCCGATAATTGTCGGGTGTAACAGCCCTCGCAACAAAGAGAAACTCTATGAAAAAAATATTTGTAATGTTCAGCTTGATCTTGATGGGAATGACAATGCAGTCCGGCGCAAGTTATGCACAGCGACCGGAGGGCGAACGTCCCGTGTTCCCTGTACAGGCTGCGCTTGATACGAATAGTGATGGCACAATTTCACAAGATGAAATTGCCAATGCGCCGAAAGCACTGCGCAAATTAGATAAAAACGGAGACGGTAAACTTACCGAAGATGAGGTGCGCCCCAATTTTGAGCGCCGCGAATCTGGCGGGTCTGCCAATAGCACGGACAACATTGTTAGCAGTTTGCTGGAATTCGATGCAAACAAAGATGGCAAGCTCTCAAAAGGTGAAGTTCCCGAACGCATGCAAGGAATCTTTGCGCGCGGCGACAGTAATAAAGATGGCTTGCTGACAAAAGAGGAATTGCAAAAAATGGCGGCAGCGCAAGCCGCCGCGAGTAACGAAGGCAATGGCGAACGCGGAGAACGTGAAGGTGGACGAGGCGGCTCTGGCGGAATGATGCGATTTATGCCGTTGCTGGCGGCGTTGGATGCTAACAGCGATGGTGTCATTGCGGCAGACGAAATCACGAACGCTTCAGCAGCCCTGCAAACATTGGACAAAAACAGTGATGGGAAATTAACCGAAGACGAATTACGTCCGCGCGGTGGACGCGGACGCGGCTTCGGCGGCGACCCGCAAGAATTCATAAAACGCATAATGGAATTCGATAAAAATGGTGATGGGAAATTATCGAAAGATGAATTGCCGGAGCGTATGCAGGAATTAATGGAACGGGCGGACACTGATCACGACGGCTTTTTGACACAAGATGAAATCAAGAAAATGGCAGAGCAGGGCGGCGCTGGACGTGCGCGGCGAGAAGGTGAACGGCCTCAGCAACGTCAATAATACAGGCCGATCCAGTTATTAATTAATCAATCAAAATTAATTTACGGAAAACAAAAATGAAATTTCTAACAAAACTCTTAATTACGTTGTTATATTTTTCAACTCTTATGGTTGGTTCATATGCCAAAACGTCTCGCACGAATGTTTTCTATCACGAGAACATTTTGGGAACGTCAATGGCAATTAAAGTTGTTTCGGACTCTCCCGCCGAAGTGACCAAAGCCGAGGCTGCGGTGTTGGCGGAAATTAAGCGCGAATCAAAATTGCTTAGCACCTACGATCCGCAATCCGAAGTTAGCCAATGGCTCAAGACTTCGCACAAGTCTGTAAAAATTTCGCCGGAATTATTTTCAGTACTGAGCCTGTTCGATCAATGGCGCGGGCGCACGAATGGCGCGTTAGATGCTTCCGCCGAAATCGTGTGCCGATTATGGAAAGCGACCGCCAAAGAAAATCGTGTCCCGACTGCCGCCGAAATTTCGACCGCGTTGGCAGTAGTGCAACAATCACATTGGCAATTAGATGAAGCCACGCAAACGGCTACGCACTTGAGCGATGCGCCGTTGATTCTGAATTCATTCGTCAAAAGTTACATCATCAAGCGCGCCACGGAAGCGGCAATGAAAGCAGCACAGGTCAAAGCCGTAGTCGTAAACATCGGCGGTGATTTGGTGGTGAGCGGTGATTTGACGGAGGCGATTGATATTGCTGATCCCCTTTCTGATGCTGAAAACAGCGATGCGATTGCACAGTTGTTAATTCGCAATAAAGCTGTCGCTACCAGCGGAAATTATCGGCGCGGCGTGCAAATTGGCGACCGCTGGTATTCGCATATTGTAGACCCGCGCACAGGTCAGCCCGTAGATCATATCATCAGCGCGACTGTCGTTGCGCCCAATGCAACGGATGCAGGCGCTTTGGCAACAGCATTTTCTGTGTTGACGCCGCAGGAAAGTTTAGCGTTGGTTGCGAAGTTGCCAGAAGTCGAATGTATGTTGATTACCAAAGATGGGCAACGCCTCACAAGCGCAGGTTGGAACGCGCTTGAAGCGCCAGCAAAATTGCCGGAAGTAAATATTGCTGCGCCTGTCGCACCTGCCGTGCAAGCGTGGGATGCCTCATTTGAATTGGCGATTTCGCTTGAGTTGGCGAACATCAATAGCGGCGGCTATCGTCGCCCCTACGTTGCTGTTTGGATCGAAGACGGAACGCGGTTTCCTGTCCGCACACTGGCACTGTGGTATCAAAAGCCGCGTTGGTTGCCCGATCTTAGAGCCTGGTCGCGTAGTGATCGCATGCGTTCGATGGCAGAAGGTACTGATCTGACGCGTTCGGTTTCCAGTGCTACACGTTCTGCCGGTAAATATACGCTCAAGTGGGACGGCAAAGACAATCAGGGCAAACTGGTCAAGCCTGGAAAATATATTGTTTATATTGAGGCGGCGCGCGAACACGGCTCGTATCAACTGATGCGACAGGAAATGGATTTTCGCGGCACACCGCAACAAGCATCTTTACCGGGCAACACAGAAATTGCCTCGGCGTCTCTTAACTATCGAAAGAAACAATAAACATGGCTGCTTCTGATTCCTCGAACGGGAAGACTAGCTCTTTCAAACAACGCTTCGCAGTCATTTCCCGTTGGCTGCATATTTATCTCTCAATGGTCAGCTTCGCCATCGTGTTCTTTTTTGCGGTGACGGGGCTGACGGTTAATCACACAGATTGGTTTGCCAATCAACAACGCACGGCTCAGCTCAAAGGCAATGTCGAATTGAAATGGGTGAAGACAGATGCCGATGACAAGGTGGCGAAACTTGAAATCGTCGAGCAGTTGCGCCGTATGCATAACATCAAGGCTGCGCTCAGTGAATTTCGTATTGACGAATCGCAATGCGCCGTGTCCTTCAAAGGGCCCGGTTATAGCGCAGATGCGTTTATCAATCGTGAGTCAGGTGAATACGAGCTGACGGAAAACCGTATGGGGTTTGTTGCCGTGCTGAACGATTTGCACAAAGGCCGCGACGCGGGGCGCGTTTGGTCAGGCATAATTGATGTGTCGGCTATTTTCATGACGTTCGTATCAGTAACCGGAATGGCACTGATTTTCTTTTTGAAGCGTCGGCGTATGAGCGGTTTAACCAGCGCCGTTATCGGCGCAATAATTTGTCTGGTGTTGTATTGGCGCTGGGTTGCGTAACAGTAAAGCGGCACAAGCAGAGTTGCTGAACCAGAAATTTCAAAATTAACAATACGATAAGGTAGCGGCAAGCATAAATCGCTTGCAAAGTAGAGCGCGTGGAAAATTAAGTGGTGTCCTAATGTTGTGTTGCTGGCGAGAAAAATGTTGCTACCCGTATGACGAGCCTTCCGGCTCGTCTGCTGAAACGAGCCGGAAGGCTCGTCATACGGGCGCGGATGCCAGTATAACTCCTTTACCATCGCCGCTTCTTTAGCAACACAAGATTAGGACACTACCGAAATTTTGTCTGCCAGATGCTGGCGAAAAAATAAGGAACTGAAATTCGCAAATAAGCCCATTTTAATTGGCAAAGAGAGTTTTTGATGAAGATCAAAAAACGTTATGTCGTCTGCCTGCTCGTGATAGTCATTGCCCTTTGCATTGGGATTTTCCGTCTTACCAGAAAGCGCGGGCCGATTGGCCCTACGCCCGATGAGATCGTCAAAGAAATGCTCGAATTTGATAAGAATAGTGACGGTCAACTCAGCAAAGACGAATTATCTGAACGTATGCAAGGCTTGATTACACGCGGCGATACCAATCAAGATGGCATCTTAAATCAGGATGAATTGCACAAACTGGCGCAAGCGCAATTCGACGCCGCACAACGTCCTGCTAACAACGAACAACGCGAGGGCGAGCGCCAAAATCAGGAGTCAGAAAAATAAACCTTTTCAAGGTTAACGAGGAACTTTTCATGAAACGAAAAATTGTCATCACCGCGCTGTGCTTATTTGCTACGCTACTTGCTGGTTGGGTTTTGCGCGCGGCACAACAGCAACGCACACAAAAAATCAGCACGACGCCCGCGCCTCCGCTTCGTGTCCAGCCCGCGAAGGATAACGACACGACTGGCAAAACTGTTGCGGCGGCGAAAGCCTTGCTGGCAACGCTCGACGATGCCGGACGCGCTAAGGTCAGCTTCGCTTTCGACAGCCCCCAGAAATCCAAATGGTCAAATTTTCCGAGCGGTATTTTTCAACGCAACGGATTGCGCATGGGCGATCTGAGCCCCGTGCAACGCGAAGCGGTGATGAAGTTGCTTGCGGTTGCCCTGAGCAAACAAGGATTGCAAAAAGTAAAAGAAATCATGGAAGGCGATGAAGTCCTGAAAAATTCAGGACTGGGGCCGGGCGGCGGACGACCCGCAGGCGGGCCGCCTCCCGGTGCTGGCTCTCCTCCAGGCGGCGGGGCTCCCGGTGGAGGTCGCGGGCCGGGTGGTGGCCGACTGGTTTTCAGCCGCGATGAATATTATTTGGCGCTACTCGGTGAACCTTCGTTGACTGACCCGTGGATGATTCAGTTTGGCGGTCATCATCTGGCGATTAATGTGACGGTTGTCGGCAAAACCAATGTGATGACGCCGAGCCTGCCTGCTGCGCAACCCGCTACTTACAAATTGAATGGCGAAACCGTGCGACCACTGGGACGCGAATATGACAAAGGCTTCGTGCTCATTAACGCGCTTGATGAGGCGCAGCAAAAGCAGGCGATTTTGCCTTATCAAATGGGCGATCTCGTACTCGGTCCAACCGAAGACGGCAAGACCATTCAACCCGAAGGCATCAAGGTTTCGGCGTTAAATAAAGCGCAACAAGAGAAGCTATGGGATGTTGTCTACGAATGGGTCGGGATTCTGAACGACGAAGCCGCCGCCGCGAAGATGGCTGAGATCAAAGCTAATCTGAACGATACATGGTTTGCGTGGAGCGGGCCGGTGACCAAAGGAAGCGGGTCTTATTACCGTATTCAAGGGCCAACGGTGCTGATTGAATTCTCGCCGCAAAGAGGCGATACAGAACACATCCACACAATTTATCGTGACCCGACGAACGATTACGGTGCGCGACTGGTAAAGAAATGAAACGATTGCTGCTGTGTTTGTTGTGTGCGTGTGCCTTGCACCTAACGGTGTCGGCACACGTGCTTGATCAATATTTGCAGGTTACACAAATCGCGCTTGCGCCGAATAATGTGCGGGTTGAATTGCGGTTGGTTCCCGGCATGCAGGTGGCTGACCGCATCTGCGCCTTGATTGATGCAGATGGCGATGGGCGAATTACGACGCCAGAAGAACAGGCTTATGCGCGTCGTGTATTACAGGATATTGAGCTTGCTGTCAGTGGTGTTAACGTCTCTCTCTCTCTGACCGATATGCAATTCCCGACCCAACCAGAAATGCGTGATGGATTGGGAACAATTCGATTCACTTATGAAGCGTCAGCAACACTCAGCGCTGCCGATCATCAGCAACTCTATTTTCGTAATAATCATCTGCCCGAACTTGGCGTCTATCTCGTCAACGCGCTGATGCCAACGACAACTGAAATCAAGGTTGGCAAGCAGGAACGCGATCCATTGCAACGAGGGTTGCGTCTTGATTACCAGGTAACTCCTACCAGCACGACTCTGTCGTGGCGCGGGATAGCGATGTTGCTATTTTGCCTGTTTTTACTGCTATGGAGACACTTGCGTCATTTTTTACGCACCCAATTCATACTGAAGAAGTTTTCATCTAACCAGCAACATAGGCGAATATGAATTAACCGGAAATTGTAGGGAGGGGCCTCGCGTGCATCAACGATTTGTACAGATTGATGCTTCATCAATCTGAGCGCATCGCCGTGATTGGATCAAGTCGTGCCGCACGCCACGCCGGATACAAACCGGAAATTAAACCGACGCTGCCGGAGACGAACAGCGCAACCGCGACAGCCAACAAGGGCAGGGATGTGGGAATGGGCGTGAATGTCTCAACTAATTTAGCGATTACAAACGCAATCAGCACGCCTAAAGAGCCGCCCATAAATGCTAACGCAACAGATTCCACTAAAAATTGTTTCAGAATGTCGGAGCGCTTGGCGCCAAGGCTTTTGCGAATGCCGATTTCTTTGGTGCGTTCGGTGACGCTGACTAGCATGATATTCATAATCACGATGCCGCCGACGACTAACGCAATTGACGTGACGCCAACCGCTACGACTTGAATCGTGCCGAAGATTTTTTCGCGCAAATTATTGATTGCGCTGGGCGTGACAATGCCGAAATTATCTTGTTCATTCGGCGCTAATTTGCGTCGTGTGCGCATCATTGCGTGGACTTCATCAATCGCATTTTCGTAGGCTTCTTCATTGATTGAAGTGACTTTGATTTGGACAGAGCGCCGCTCGCCGTACACACTCAAATATGTCATCAACGGCAGCGTGACAAATTTATCGCGCGACTGCCCGAAGACTGAGCCCAGTTCTTTTGCCACGCCAATAACTTTAAAGCTGCGCCCGTCAATGCGAATTAATTCACCGAGTCCGCTTTTTTTCGGAAAGAATTTTTCTGCTACATCCGCGCCGATAAAACACACCATCTGATTGTGTTCTTCTTCCAAAGGTGTGAACGAACGGCCTTCGCCAATTTCAGTGCGATTGATGTCAGGGATGTTGGCGCTGACGCCTTGAATGCTAACCTCAAATAATTTGATATTTTCGTATTTGATTTCGCCTAAGCTGCCCGCGGTCGCGCCAGCATCACCGACATATTTACCACGCAATGATTTGATCGCTTCGTAATCTTCCAGACGAATATCTTTGTTGTATTTGCGGGCGTGTTCCAGGCGTTCGACGCTGGAATAATCTTCGATGGAATATTTTTGGATGCTGAATGCGTTCGTCCCAATGTCAGCAATTTTTTCGTCAACATAACTGTTGAATCCTTCGATGAGCGAAACAACAATAATGACGGTGGCGACGCCAAAAATGACGCCTAGCAGGGTAAGGAAGGAGCGCAATTTGTGCGCGATGATTGCGGCTACGGCGAGCTTAATCGCTTCAATGAAATGCATACAAAATTTCTAATAGATGGCAGCTTGCAGGTCGCCGCTCCGTAAGCTGCCTTAACCCATTATTTGGGTTGATATTTTTCTAAATAAATTCGTTTGATAACTAATTTCTGTTCAACTTTTCCATTTGAATTTGGTTCTGTTGGCGCGTTGCTCAGCACTTGCACTTCGCTGATGCCGTCAACGACCTGCCCGAAATTTGTGTATTCTCCGTTCCAGGCCGGATATTCTGAAAAGCAAATAAAAAATTGCGTGCTGGCGCTGTCGGGGTCTTGCGAACGCGCCGCGCCGAGCGTGCCTTTGATGAACGGGCGGCTATTAAATTCGGCTTTTACTTTCGGTAAACTTTCATCGCCCATCCCCCATTTTTCGCGGTCATCGCCACGTGTAGTCGGGTCGCCGCCTTGAATCATCACATCTTTCATCACGCGGTGAAACGCCAAGCCATCATAAAATTTTTCATTGATGAGTCGCTTGAAATTTTCCACGTGTTTCGGCGCTACGTCAGAAAATAATCGTAACTTGATGGGCTTTTTACTGCCTTCCATTTCAATCACGGCAATTTCTTCGCCCGCTTGCAGCGGCGGCAAATCCGGCGCTTTTTTGACTTCAGTCTTACTACCTGAAGTGCTGCTCGGAGCGTTCGTTGATTCACAACCAAATGCGAGTAAACATATAAAAATTACGAAGCACAGTTTTGAATGTTTCATGAAAGTCATAGATTTTTTTAGGGGCTGGTTTCTCAAGTGGCTCAAAGTAATTTGTAACTATCAATTATCAAGTGGAAATTATCAATTGCATCATAAGACAATTGATAATTTAGTTATTGCGTCATTAACCAGTTAACGTGGCGTTTTTTTAGCCTGTATATATTTGGCAATCGTGCCGACAGGCGCAATCCAAATTTCATTTTTCGGATCGTTTGCATATTGCACTAATTTTTCCAGCATCGCCAAACGCGTAGTCTGATTTCCCTCGGTATTCATTTCGTGGCCTGCCAATACAACCCACAAATTATTTTTCTTCGCGTCTTCGATGATTGGCAATATTTGCGCGAAATCTTTGCCGTCACTTTCTACGCCAGTGAGCTGGGCAAAATCGGCGTAACCGGGATCGTTTGGCGCTTCATTGAGCCACGTGCGCCCAGAGGTGAACAACGAAGCAATAATTGGCACATAGCTGCGCGTGTCTACGCCGCGCCCGACGAAAGTTTGTCCACACGGATACGCAAATGATTCCGGCGTCACGCCGAGCAAGGCTTTGATTTGCTGATTTGCCTGCACTAATTCATCACGCATTTTTTCGAGCGAATATTCTTCGAGAGCTTTGTTGCGCGCCCACAAAAAATTGCCGGAGCAGGGATGATTCAGCGAATGATTCCCAATCTCGTGTCCACTGGCAACTGCTTTTTTCCAACCGTCTAATCGCTTTTCGACTGCCGAAGGATGCACATAAAACGTAGCCTTCACCCCATATTTATCCAGCAACGCCGTTCCGCCTTCAACCTGACTATTGCGCGCATCATCGAATGACAAACTGAGCGCAATTTTTTTCCCTTGCGGCCAGGCGAAGGTTGCAGATTGGGCAAGGACAGGGGCAATTGCACTTAGTAAACACGCTATGCAAACCAAGCTAAAAAATACAATAAAAACTCTCAAAGCATTGCTCATAGTTTTTGTATGAAAAGCGACTTAGCCGCTCATCAAGGTATTATTTTGATTTTCGGCGTTTGGAGACGGATCGGTGCCGGATTGGTTTACGATACTTTTCCAAATATACCTTAGTCATGACAATCTTGTTTTTTAGTTTACCACTCCCATTTTCAGATGGTTCGAGTGTCATGCGCTGCACTGTTTCTATACCCGAAATAACCTGCCCCAAATTAGTATATTGCCCATTCCAAGCCGGATAGGACGTCACACAAATAAAAAATTGTGTGCTGGCGCTATTGGGATCAGCCGCGCGCGCCGCGCCCAGCGAGCCTTTGACAAAGGGGCGATCATTGAACTCAGCTTCAATTGTTTCTAACCTTGGATCACCCATTCCCCACGACTCTCGATTATCGGTTTTCGTATTTGGGTCGCCTCCTTGCACTATCAAATTAGGCACGGCGCGATGAAAACCAACGCCGTCGTAAAACCCATCCTTAATTAGTTTTTTAAAGTGTGCCACATGCTTTGGTGCAACATCAGGAAAGAACTGAATTTTTACTTTTCCATACTTGGTTACAATCACAAAAATTTCTTCACCCGGCTGTATTTTGCGAACAGATGAAGCAGTTTTTACTTCCTGCGCAGCAATAGATTTCTGACCTATTACAAAAATACATCCCGCGATTACAAGTGCAAGAATTAAATATTTCATAACCATTTTGGAATTAACCAAGTTTCGCTTTTACAATTTCATTCACCGCCTGCGGATTAGCTTTGCCGCCGCTGGCTTTCAATACTTGCCCAACAAAAAAGCCCATCAACTGCACACGACCAGCTTTGTAGCCTTCGACTTGTTTGGGATTCGCCGCAATGATTTCGTCTACGATTTTTTCGATGGCGGAAGTGTCGGTGATTTGCACCCAGCCTTTGGCTTCGATAATTGCATCAGGCGCGCCGCCGTTTTCCCACATTTCGGCGAAAACATCTTTCGCAATTTTGCCGGAGATCGTGTTGTTCTCAATCAGGCGAATCATCGCGCCTAAATTTTCCGCCGTGACTTTGCTGTCAGCAATTTCGGTATTGGAATTGTTGAGATCGCGCAGCAGTTCAGACAATACCCAGTTTGCCGCGAGTTTGTGGTTGCCGGAAGTTTTGACTACGGTTTCGTAATAATCTGCCAGCGCGCGCGAATCTGTCAGCGTCAGAGCGTCCGCAGGCGAAAGCTCGTACTCTTTGACAAATCGTTGCCGCCGCGTTTCCGGCAATTCCGGCAATTCAGATTTTAATTTTTCAATCCATTCCGCGCTGACTTCCAGCGGCGGTAAATCCGGTTCAGGAAAATAGCGATAATCGTGTGCGTCTTCTTTGGAACGCATCATGTACGTGCGATTTTCTTTTTCGTTCCAGAGCCGCGTTTCCTGCGAAATTTTTCCGCCGGATTCAATTACATCAATTTGCCGCGCGATTTCGTAATCAATTGCTTTCTGAATGAAACGCAGCGAGTTAATGTTTTTGGTTTCTGTACGCGTGCCAAATGGTTCGCCTGGACGCCGCACCGAAACATTCGCATCACAGCGCAAATTGCCTTCTTCCATATTGCCGTCGCACACGCCAATGTCTTGCAAGGTGCGGCGCACAAAGGCTACGTAATCGTATGCCTCCCAACAGGTGCGAAAATCCGGCTCGCTGACAATTTCTAACAGCGGCGTTCCCGCGCGATTCAAATTCACATGTGACTTGCTGGCGTCGCCGATGTCGTGGACAGATTTTCCGGCGTCCTCTTCAATGTGTGCGCGCGTGATGCCAAAGCGTTTCAGCTTCCATTCAATCGGGCGTCCGCCTTCATCACGTTCGCTAGAAAGAATTGCAACTTCGCCATGTTCTGAAAATGGTTTGTCGAATTGCGAAATCTGATAACCCTTTGGCAAGTCAGGATAGAAATAATTTTTGCGCGAAAAAATAGATTCGTTGTTGATCTTCAATGTCAGCGCCAGCGCCGCTTTGCCAGCGTTTTCGACAGCGTTGCGGTTCAGTACAGGCAACGCGCCCGGCAACCCCAAACATACCGGACACGTATTGCTATTCGGTTCTTCGCCAACCGTAGTTGAGCAGGAACAAAAGATTTTTGAATCGGTTGCCAATTGCGCGTGGATTTCAAGGCCGATGACGGCTTCCCAACCTTCTTTCACATATTCTCCTTACATTGTGAAGGGCAGCGGCTTGTCCCTGCCCAATTTAACGAACGGTGATTATACCTAAGTGCACGCATTTCACGAATAATCCGGTTGACAGATTTTTTTTCGCTGCTTATACTTAGTGTACTTTTGACACTAAGGCGGTTTTATGACGCAGTATTTAGGCATTGCTACCGATTTGTACCAGCTCACGATGGCGGCTGGGTATCACGCGCATCAGCGCAACGAAACGGCTACGTTTGAATTGTTTGTGCGCAAATTGCCGCCGCACCGTTCGTTTCTGATGGTTGCGGGGATTGCGCAGGCGCTGGAATATTTGCAGGCGTTGCGTTTCAGCAACGAAGAAATTTCTTACTTAAAATCCTTGCCAATGTTCGCGCACGTTAGCGAAGAATTTTTTGTGTACCTGCGCGAGTTCAAGTTCACAGGCGATGTCTGGGCAACGCCCGAAGGCACGATTGCTTTTCCGAACGAGCCAATTTTGCGCATTACTGCGCCGCTGATCGAAGCGCAAATTTTAGAAACATATTTGCTGGCGACAATAAATTTTCAGACATTGATTGCGACCAAAGCAGCGCGCATTGTTTCGGCTGCAAATGGGTGCGGCATTGTCGAATTCGGTACACGTCGCGCGCACGGGATGGATGCGGGGCTGCACGCCGCGCGCGCAAGCTTCATCGGTGGTTGCGTAGGCACTTCCAACGTTGAAGCGGGATTACGTTTTGGCTTGCCTGTGTTTGGCACAGCGGCGCATTCGTGGGTGATGTCGTTTGAAAATGAATTTGATTCGTTTACGGCCTTCCACAAAATATTTCCTGAACACACGACGTTGTTACTCGACACGTACGACACGCTGGCGGCAGCGAAAATGGCTACGAAAATTGGTTCGTCGTTGCGCGGCGTGCGCTTGGACAGTGGCGATTTATTGACAATGTCGAAACAAGTGCGCGAAATTTTGGACGCGGGCGGATTGCAGCAAACGAAAATTATGGCGAGCGGAGATTTGGACGAAGAAAAAATTGCCGACTTGTTAGCCCAGGATGCGCCGATAGATTTATTTGGTGTTGGCACTGATCTTTCGACTTCGCGTGATGCTCCGGCTTTAGCGGGTGTGTACAAATTAGTAGAGTTGAACGGCAAGCCAAAAATGAAATTGAGTCAGGATAAGGCTACGTATCCCTATTGCAAGCAGGTGTGGCGCGTGTCTGACAAAGACGAAATATTTCAGCACGACATTATTGGCCTAGCAACCGAATCTCACCCTGATGCCAAGCCGTTGTTACAGCAAGTAATGCAGTCAGGAAAATTGCTCGACGCACAAGCCACACTACAAAATATGCAAACGCTTGCGCATGAGCAACTACAAAAATTACCTGCAAAATATAAGCTCCTGACCGATGCTGCGACGTATCCTGTCAACTTCAGCACACAATTAGAATCAGCACGTCAGCGCGAACTCAAATTGCACTCTTCCACCGCGAAATCCGTTGCTCCAGCTTAATCCTGACAAACCGTTGAGCTTAGCTTTAGGCGCGGGCGGCGTGCGCGGCTTTGCGCACATTGGCGTGCTGGAAGCACTTGCCGAACGCGGCTTTCAGATTTCTGAAATCGTAGGCTCCAGCGCAGGCGCGATCATCGCAGCATTTTATGCGGCGGTGGGATTGAGCCTGCCGGAACTGCATGAGTTTGGCTTAAACCTGACCGCGCCGCATTTGTTCACGTGGGCGTTGTTGCGCAGAATGCCTGCGCGCGTGCGGCAAAGATTTGGTTTTCTGGCGGGTATCATTCCGGGACATTTGGAACGTTTGGGACAAATTCCCGGTCACGAATTGCACCATGGCATCGAACGTTTTGGCGTAGTTTGTTACGACCTCAATCAACGCCGCGAAGTTTTCTTTCACAACCAACAACCAGATTTTCCGTTGGAAGAAGCAGCGCGTGGATCAGCTTCGATTCCAGGCTTTTTTCCTTCGCGTCGTTGCCGCGTCAGCGGGCGCGAATATCGCTTAGTTGATGGCGGCGTTATTAATAAGTTACCTGTCGAAAAATTATTTACCGCACCATTCCGACCCGCGCAAATATTGGCGATAGATGTTTCTAATGTCGAATCCATCCGCACGAACAATCGCGCCAAAATTGATTTATTGCGCGCGCAACATCCTGAAATCCTAATTGAAATAATCACGCCTGATGTTTTAGGACGCGGCACAATTATTTATCGCCGTCACGAATTGGCTGAAATTATTGCGGCAGGGAAACGCAGCCTGAATTAACAATTCGTAAAACGGGCGGCTCGCCCGTTCTGTGCGGGCGAGCCGCCTGCACCACGATCAATGCTTGTACCTTAAGAAATTTAAGCATTTGCTACTAATTCAAGCATTTGCTAATTTCTCCTTTTGATTTAATTAACCTAAAGAAAGCATTAATTTTTATGTCTCAAGTTCGTGTTCGTTTTGCGCCCTCGCCGACAGGTTATTTGCACGTAGGTGGAGCGCGCACCGCTTTATTTAATTGGCTTTATGCCCGCAAAAATAATGGCGTATTCGTGTTGCGCATCGAAGACACCGACACGCTGCGCAATAACGAAGCGATGGTGCGCGGCATTCTGGAAGGTCTGAAATGGCTCGGCCTTAATTATGACGAAGGCCCGTTTTTTCAATCCGACAATTACGAAAAACATCGCGCTGCTGCGTTGCAATTGCTCGAAAACGGCGACGCTTATCGTGATTTTACACCGAAAGCGGAGCGCGATGACGCTACGATCAAGCAACGCGTAGCCGAAGCCGCGAAACAGGAAAAGCCCGTCAATCCGTACCGCGATTTGTCGCGCGAAGAATCTGATGCACGCGCTGCGGCAGGCGAGCCATTTGTGATTCGCTTTAAAGTTCCTGAAGAAGGCAGGACGCAATTTGTGGATGAAGTGTTTGGCGAACAGGAACGCGATTATAAAGACATCGAAGATTTAGTATTGCTACGCTCCGACGGGCATCCGCTCTACAACCTCAGTGTGGTTGGCGACGACATCGAAATGGGGATCACGCACGTCATTCGCGGACAGGATCATTTATCGAACACGCACAAACAAATTTTGCTCTATCAGGCGCTCGGCAAAGCTGTGCCGAAGTTCGGACATTTACCGCTGATTATGGCTCCTGACAAAGGAAAATTATCGAAGCGCAAACACGGCGAAATTGTCAGCATTACGACGTACCGCGATGCCGGATTTATCCCCGATGCGTTTTTGAATTTTCTTGCGCTGCTGGGTTGGTCACCAGCCTCAAGCGATCACGGCGACCGCGAAATTTTTTCGCGCGAAGAATTGGTAGAAGCTTTTTCACTGGAAGGCATCAACAAAGCCAACGCTGTTTTCAATTTTACACAAGGCGACGAACGCAATTGGACAGATCAAAAGGCGCTCTGGATGAATGCCGAATATATCAAGACCATGCCGATGGAAACGTTGCTGCCAATGGTAAAAGCTGAATTGCAGCACAGCGGTTTGTGGCGCGATGAATTTGCCGGCGAACAAAGCGTGTGGTTTGAGCACGTGCTGACGCTGCTGCGCGAACGGGCGCGAACGCTGAAAGATTTCACGCACCACGGTCGCCCATATTTCGTGGACGATATTAGCTATGAATTTGACGAAGCGGCAGTGAAAAAGAACTTGCAAAAAGACCCGGCGCTGAAAGAATTATTGCCGCAACTCGCAGACGCGTTCGCGGTGCTCGAAGATTTTACCCACGATGGAATTGAGGCGTTAATACGAAAAATAGCCGAAGAAAAAAGCGTCAAAGTTGGTTTGCTGACGAATGCGACACGCACTGCCTTAACAGGTCAATCCGTCGGGCCAGGTTTATTTTCTGTTGTCGAAGTGATCGGAAAGATGCGTACCGTAGCGCGATTAAATTACGTAGTGCAATTGGTGTAATTGTTTTGAGTCCCGCCTTCAGGCGGCCTCTTGCCGCTTAAAAGCGGGACTCAAAACTTATTTCAATTTCTCAGCATATGACTTTCTAAATTTCTCTAATTTGGGATTGATGACCGCGCGGCAATATCCTTGCGCAGGATTGTTGTTGTAATAATTTTGGTGATAGTCCTCGGCTTTGAAATATCCTGCCAGCGGAGAAATTTCAGTCACAATCTTGTCGTCAAAACTGGACTGCATTTCCGCCACGACTTCTTCCGCAACTTTTTTTTGCTCATCATTGTGCGTAAAAATCGCGCTGCGATATTGCGTTCCCGCGTCTGCGCCTTGCCGATTTAATGTAGTCGGATCGTGCGTAGCCAAGTGAAGGCGCAACAAATCCGCATAAGAAATTTCGTCGGGATTAAATGTAATTTGCACGACTTCGGCGTGACCTGTCAGACCGGAACAAACTTCACGATACGTCGGATTTATAATTTGACCGCCGCTGTATCCGCTCTCAACTTTTTCTACGCCTTTGATTTGCTGAAAGACCGCTTCTGTACACCAAAAACATCCGCCTCCAATCGTAGCCTTTTCCGTCGTCGTCTTAATTTTTTTCAGCGCGACTGCATTCATACAATAGCGCAACCCACTGGGCGCGGGGCCATCAGGAAAGACATGCCCCAAATGCGCGTCGCAAGTGTTACAGACCGTTTCAATCCGGCGCATCCCGTACGCATTGTCTTCAATGTACGCAATTGCGTTTTCCTGAATCGGTTGCGTGAACGAAGGCCAGCCTGTGCCGCTCTCAAATTTTTCGCTCGCATCAAACAGCAACGTGTCGCAACAAACACAGCCATATAATCCCGGCTCAAACAAGCTGCACATTTCAGAACTGAAGGGACGCTCCGTCCCTTTTTGCCGCGTTACGGCGTATTGTCCAGGCGTTAATTGCGCAATCCATTCTTGATCGGTTTTGACAACTTTGCGGTCAGGTTCAGGATTTCCGTTTTTAGCGAATTTCAGTACGTCGAGCCATTTCAACATCATAATGATTAGTCCTTTGTCTCCATAAAAATTAGTAAGAGCATATTACAAAGTAGCGCCGCGTGGAAATTCAATGCTTATTAGTAGGAGCGTGTATAGGCATTCGGTCTTTGCCGTCATCTTCGATGAAACTTAGAGCATCTAATAAAAAGAAATCTCCAGCCTCTGGGAGCAGCCTCTGGGAGCAGCCTCTGGGAGCGCACGCGGCTCGCGTGCTGAGGCTAATGGAGCGGATAACTTCCATTATAAAAAATTCCCTCCGCTAATCTCAGCACGCGAGCCGCGTGCGCTCCTAGGGGGCGGCTCTTGTTCTTTTGTTAGAACCGCACATTTCTAAACACGCTCTAAGCAAATTTAGGCGGGAAGAATAAAGAGGAAAATAAAAAAGCGGAGTGAACAGACGCGATACTGTTCACTCCGCCCTAAATTAATAGTGGAAATTTATTGGCGACTGATAGCCGCAGCAGGCGATGCTTGTCGGCTCAAGCCGCGATTAATCATCATTTTTACTTCGACACGCCGATTTTGCGCGCGTCCCGCCACCGAGTTGTTATCCGCAATCGCTTCCGTTTTGCCGTAGCCCATTGGTGAAACGAAGCGGCGCACAGGGATTTTATGATGCACCGCCAAATATTGAATTACAGCTTCGGCACGTTGCTGACTAAGCTGGAAATTTTTTGTTTCACTGCCCGTTGCATCCGTGTGACCCGCGACTTCAATCATGTAGGCTTTAGCCGTGAGTGCTTTGGTTGCTAATGCGTCAAGTTGTAGTTTGGATTCAGGCGAAAGCAGTGCGCTGTTAACTCTGAAATTTACAGTGACAGCTTCCTGCATATCGTAATCATCAATTGCCGAAATGCGTTCATTGGCGACGCGCACCTCGTTTCTCGCTTCCTGCGCGATGGTGTGCAATTCATCTATTTGCCCGGAAATCCGCGCCTGATTTTCTTCCACCGGATTCACGCGCGTGTCCGTAGTGATCGCCGACCGCATATCCGATTCATTGAACCGAATCTTGTCCGCGATAAGCTGGCCTTGCGAATTGCCGCGTCCTTCGACTTCGACAATCAGCCCGCGCAAAATATCCGCGACGGCATATTTCTTACCAAAGCGCAGAAATCCGCCGTAGGTCTTAATGCTGGCGTTGTCGGTTAAGAGCACTTGATAATCCGTGCGATTGCGGTCGCGGATCGTGAACGTATCGGCGTCGCGGCTGATGACTACACCTTTAAAATTCATCTTTGCGCCGTTGGGAATGGATTGTGTGCCGGTAGTGCGATTTTTTCCGGCTTGCGCGAAAGCGCTTTGCCCCAAAAATGCCGGAGTTGCCAGCAACAATAAAGTCAAAGCATAAACGGTAATAAAAGAACGCAAATTGCGAAAATCTCTAGTATTCATTTTCCTCCTTCGGTTGTTTCCGAATAGCAATCGTGCTGATCGAAAAATTGTTTATGCAGGGGAATAAAAGATAACTAGGGATGCGCTAAAATCGTAACGAACCATAGCACAGAAATCAAACGATAAGAAATGTGAAGGGGAGTGCAATTTTGCGCCGCAACAGATCAACTCTCTTTGCCGACTGCTTGTTGAAAAGTTATGCTATGCTCAACAGTCGAGGTGATTTTATGGCTATAAATGTTCAGGAACTTTATCAGCAAACAGTGCGTCCGCTGCCATCAGCCGAGCGATTGACGTTAGCCGCGTTAATTCTCAACGATATTTCGCAGCATGAGCAACCATCTCAGCCGAAAGGAGCGGGAGATATTCGTAAATTTTTTGGCAGATGGAAAAATGGCAAAGCGGATGGTTCTGACAATGAAGAAATTGATCGGGATTTGGTTCGTGCGTATGCGCAGGAAAATGAAGATGAAAGCTGACGTATTATGTTGATAGATACCTCAGGTTTTTTTGCCCTTTACAGCGAAAAAGATAAAAACCATGCGTTGGCTGTTCGCTTTTTTGATCAGACAGGTCAACGCGTGACGACGAATTATATTCTGGCGGAATACGTTGCGCTCGCGTTAATTCGAGGTTTACCGCGTCAAGAGGTCTTGGCCTTCAGCGCAGAAATTTTGGTTGACGACTCAATTGAAATTATTTGGATAACTCCGTCTCAGCACGCCCAAGCTGTCGAACTTCTCCAGCAACGATCCGACAAGACTTATTCTTTATGTGACGCCATCAGTTTCATTTTGATGCGCGAACGGCAAATTAAAGAAGCTCTGACAACGGATAAACATTTTGTGCAAGAAAGTTTTGTCCGATTGCTTGATCTATAGGTTATAAGCAAAACCAAGTTTGGGTAGAAAATGGGAGCGGTAAAATGAGCGCTATTACTATCGAAGTCCCTGAATCACTTTTCGGAAAACTCAAAGAAGTTGCCGCCAAAGACCGCAGCACGCCCGAACAATTTGCCTTACTTGCCTTAGCCGAAAAACTTTCCAGTGTCGTGACCGTCGAATACCTCGAAGCTCGCGCCAAAAACGCCAAGCTCGAAAGATTTGAGAAACTGCTTGCAAAAGTTCCTGATTTAGAACCAGAAGAATTAGATCGCCTGTAGTGTCTTGAAAAGGCGGAAGTACACTTTGCAATAATTACTTATGAATTTTGGGAGCAAATAATGGCGACCCCCGCATTTGTATATGCTTTTGATAATCTTGGACCTAATAAATTTGTCGAACTTTGTGGGCTTTTGCTCGGAGCCCGATATAAGGGCTTTCTTTTAACTGGGCCAGGCGCAGATGGTGGAGTTGATGCTGAGAATGATGCAATTCTAGGAGAATTGCATTTAGACACACAGACTCTTCTTCAAGATGTTTTGGTTAGTTCTGGCACTACTGCTGTTTTCCAGTTTAAGCATAAAGTTGTAGCTCGTGTAGGTGAAGCCGAGGCGCGTAAACAGCTTCTTAATCTGTATATTTCAACAACAAAACGAAAAAGCGAGGTTCTTGGATCGCAGATAAGCTCACGAAATCCCGATATATATATTCTTGTTACAAACGTTGAAATCAACTCTATTTTTCGTAGTTCATTTATCGAAAAATGTAAACACGAAAACCCTTCCATACCTCATTATCAGGTTATCGGGCTAGATGAGCTTGAGAATTGGGTTATCCAAGATAGGCAGTTACGCTCTCAATATTTTCCTACTTTGTTTGGCTTGCCAAAATTTAATTTGAGTCTAAGGTTACAGTCAGGAAGAACTTACTATCAGACATCGAATTGGAGAGAAGATGGCGCTATCTTTGAGCCCAAAGAAAAAATCGTTTGCTTGACAGTAATGAATATTGGCGAAGCAACTTCCTATCTATCACGGATCCAATTTAAAGCGTTCGCAGATGGGGAAGTTTCTTACTTTATGAAATCTCCTTTCCCATCTGGGCTTGACCCTTTATTAAATCCACGACTGGGAGACCCTATTGAACCGGGGCGCAGCGCAGAATTCCGCTTTCCATTTGTAATGTTTGAGAATGCTGCAAAAGATAAAAAATCCTTTTTTTTAGACGAAATACGTGTGTACGATCAAATTGACAATGTTTATACACTACCTTTTAGCGATAGCTTAAAGCATGAGATATTTGGATACCCATTAACATCTGATATTACAGCTCCCGTAATATCAGATAATACTCAATAACTTGTATTTTATTTACCGCGCTGCTCAATCTTCGCCCACGTATCTTTCAACCCAATTGTCTTATTGAAAACAGGTTTGCCGGATGTTGAATCAGGGTCTACGCAAAAGTAGCCGAGGCGCTCGAATTGATAGCGTGTTCCGGCTACAGCGTCTTTCAGACTAGGTTCGACTTTGCTGGCTAAAATTTCCAGTGAATTTGGGTTCAGGTTTGACGTGAAATCCTGACCTTCTTCGACTTCTTCGGGATTTTCTTTGGTGAAGAGCGTATCGTACATGCGAACTTCGGCGTCTACAGCGTGTGCGGCGGAAACCCAGTGGATTGTGGCTTTGACTTTGCGTGTGCTGGCGGGATTACCGCTGCGGGTTTCGGGGTCGTAGGTGCAATGCAGCTCTACGATATTGCCGTCGGCGTCTTTGATGACCTCTTCGCATTTGATGATGTAGCCGTAGCGCAAACGCACCTCTTTGCCGGGCGAGAGGCGATAGAATTTGGGCGGCGGCTCGGCGCGAAAATCGTCTTGTTCGATGTATAGCACTTTTGAAAACGGAATCTTGCGCGTGCCTGCGGTTGGGTCTTCGGGATTGTTGACGGCTTCCATTTCTTCGACCAAATCGTCGGGATAATTTGTGAGTACTACGCGCAAAGGTTTTAGCACTGCTGCCACGCGCAGGGCGTGTTTGTTGAGGTCTTCGCGCACGTAGTATTCAAGTTGTTGCAATTGCGTAATGCCGTTGGTTTTTGACACGCCAAGGCTCGCGCAAAAATTGCGAATCGCTTCGGACGTATAACCGCGCCGTCGCATTCCTGACAGCGTAGGCATGCGCGGATCGTCCCAACCCTTTACCAAACCATCCTGCACGAGCTTGAGCAGTTTGCGTTTGCTCATGATCGTGTACGTGATGTTGAGGCGATCAAATTCAAATTGCTGAGAAGGGAAAATGCCAAGCTGTTCAATGTACCAGTTGTACAGCGGGCGATGATCGTCAAATTCGAGCGTGCAGATTGAATGTGTTACTTGTTCGATGGAATCTGATTGTCCGTGCGCGTAATCGTACATCGGATAAATGCACCACGCGTCGCCTGTGCGGTGATGATGCTGTTTCAAAATGCGATACATCACTGGATCACGGAAATTCAAATTAGCCGCCGCCATATCAATTTTGGCGCGGAGCGTATGCGAACCATCAGGGAATTCGCCGTTTTTCATACGCGCAAACAAGTCAAGATTTTCTTCGACGGAGCGGTTGCGATACGGACTTTCTTTGCCGGGTTCGGTCAGTGTGCCACGGTATTCGCGCATTTCGTCGGCGTTCAAATCGCACACGAATGCTTTGCCGTCTTTGATTAATTGCACCGCCCAATCGTAAAGCTGCTGAAAATAATCCGAAGCATAGAACAAACCATCCCATTGAAAGCCGAGCCATTGCACGTCTTCCATAATGGCGTCTACGTACTCGGTTTCTTCTTTGGTCGGGTTCGTGTCGTCGAAACGCAGATTAGTTTTGCCGCCGAATTCTTTTGCCAAGCCGAAATCTAAGCAGATCGCTTTGGCGTGGCCGATGTGCAGATAGCCGTTTGGTTCTGGTGGAAAGCGCGTTTGCACTTTGCCGCCGTGTTTGCCGGATTTGATGTCTTCGATGATGATGTCACGAATAAAATTCGACCGCGTGGCTGATTCTGTTGTTTCTTCGACTGATTTCGCCTCTACATTCGGTTCCGCTGCGCTCATTTGTTTTATGATCTCCCAAAAAATTTACGACAGGCGTCACACCTGTTCTCGTCAACTGTTATTCCAATGTAAGACAGACGTCTCGTCTGTCTTACATTGGTTTATGAAGCGGCATATCATAGCAGAAATCATTTACCGCTTAATCTTCTTTCTCCAACTGCATAAAAATCTCTCTTTCTCTCCATCCCTCTTTCCCCTCTATCTCTCCGTCTTGCCGCTCGCGTCGCTGGACATCGGTACTTTCGCCAGCTAACATCTTCTTTTGATTATCCCTATATCCAAAGATGGACTCATAGCGTATGAAGATTGTTGAAGTTTTAGCTGTTGGCCGCAAGCGACAGCTTTTTGGGCTGTGCCTGACGTTAATCCTTTCCTGCACTGCATTCGCACAAACGGATAAAGCAAAAGAAAAAAGCGCAACGCCTGCGCCTGCTGCACCAAATGCGCAACCGCAAAGAGTTTCGCGCCTGCCGCTGAGTGAGCGCAAATCTGTGACATTAGCGGATTTGAACGTTGAAATTCTTGCCGACAATCGCGTGATTGCGATGATGGCTGCGTTGAATGCGGCGGGCTTTGATTTTGAGCCGGGCAATCGTCAGCTTTCAGGTTTGCGACAGCAATTGCGCACCGATTTGCAAACAATTAATCCGACTCTTGCGCGTCGCTTGCGTGAATATTTTATTTCGCACAGCGCCAAAATCAGCGGCGGACGCACAGACGCTTCAGCGGTCGCGCCATACTTAAGTTTAGCGCTGACGATGACCGCGCCGCCGACGTTTTCGATTGATTCGGCGATAGAAAAATTGCCGGAAGACGTGCGCGAAATTACTGATTTTGCGTTGTTGTTGGAAGAGTTTTACCGCGAGACAAAATTCAGCGCATTGATGCCGAAATATGCCCAGGCTTATGCTGCTGCTGCCAAAACCTATCCGAATGCTGCGGCCAGTGCGGTTGCAAACGTGATTCAATACTTGCACACCGACCCGATTTTGGAATTGCCGCCGCTTTATAAACAACGCGTCGCCATCAATAACAAACAAGTGCCAGAAGCTGCGCTGAGAGCCGCGAATCGGATTCGGCGTTTTGTCATTATGCCGGATTTACTGAATTCGTCGAACGCTGTGAATTTGCGCGTGATTCAAGATACTTATTACGTTTTTCTTGGCCCTTCAGTGGACGCGCACGCGGCTGTGCGCCGTTCGTTCCTACGTTTTGTACTTGATCCTATCGTTGAAAAACAAGTGCAGGAAGTTCGTGACATTGGCCCTGATTTGCGCAAATTGGCTGAAGCGCGCGGCGACAAACTCGCTCCCGAATACAAAAATTCCAACGCCTTTTTCCAGATTGCAGATTCTCTGATGCGCGCTGTAGACGCGCGGCTCGACAGCCTGGAAGCAATCATCCTGCAAAAATTTGCAGACGATAAATCGTTTATCAAGGCGCTGGAAAACGAAAACGAACGGGCGATCTACGATCTAAGTTTTGCATACGAACGCGGCGCGGTGCTGGTCTATCATTTTTATGAACAAATGAAACAAGCCGAGGACGCAGGCATTGATGTGCGGCAGTATTTGAGCAGTATGTTGCAAAACATTAAGTTCGATCAGGAAGCGGCGCGTTTGACAGACAATGCGCAACGCATCGAGCGCTATAAAGTGGTACGCGAAGCCGCCGTAAAAAATGCTCCGAATTTATCAGCATCAATTTCCAACGCGGATCAGTCAATCATTGCCAAACTAGATCAGGCAGATCAGCTCGTGCGTATGCAGCAGTTCAATGATGCGCGCACGATTCTCAGAGGTGTGTTGCAGGAAAGCCCGAACAATGCACGTGCGTATTACGGTTTAGCTGAAATCGGCAGCAAAATCGCAGTGAAAATCGAAGATCAGTCCAAACGCGACGAAGAGTTATACGCTTCGGTGCAATATTACAAAGATGCTGCGACAAACGCTTCGCAAGATACCGAGAAATGGCTAATTCAGCGCAGCTATGTTGCCGCCGCAAAAATTTTAGAATTTCTGGATCAGCCGGGCGATGCCGATGCCGCGTACGAACTGGCGATCAAAATGGGCGACATTCCAAATGGTGCTTATCAGGACGCAGTAAAAGCCGTCAAAGCGAAACAAGAGCAAAAAAAGCCTGAGTAATGTTTTTTTAGAACGCAGAGGTAGTAAGCGTGAGAATTTTCAGCTTAATCACAATTATATTTGTCCTTTCCGTTTCGGCCTTCGCGCAACCACGCGTGACTTTTCAAGCCGTAGACCTGAAAGCCGCAGGCATTACCTGGGTGCATGACAATGCACATTCGGACGAACGCTATTTGCCGGAAACTTGCGGAGGCGGCGGAATTTTTTTCGACTACGACAACGACGGCTGGCAGGACATTTATTTTGTGAATAGTGGCCCCTCGGATTTTTTTGCGCCAAAAACGCCGCTGAAAAATGCGCTCTATCACAATAATCACGATGGCACTTTCACGGATGTGACAGATAAAGCGGGTGTTGCTGCTGGACAACTGGGACATTTTGGCATGGGGGCGGCGGCCAGTGATTTTGATGGCGACGGCTGGCAGGATTTATACGTCACGAATTACGGCAAAAATATTTTGTATCGTAACAACGGCAACGGCACATTCACAGACATTACTGATAAAGCTGGCGTCGGCGCACCGGGATGGTCAACATGTGCGACGTGGTTCGATTACGACAACGATCAGAAATTAGATTTGTTTGTGTCGAGCTTTGTGCAATACAGCAAAGCGAACAATGTATTTTGCGGTGACAACAAACAGGGACGGCGTTATTACTGCATCCCGCGTGTTTTCAAGCCGAGTCCGGGCAAACTTTTTCACAACAACGGCGATGGCACGTTTTCTGATGTGAGTAAAAAATCGAAAATCGCGGATCGGCTCGGCAAAGAATTTGGGGCAGTTGCAACGGATGTAAATAATGACGGCTGGATGGATTTATTTGTCGCCAATGACACCGTCGAGAATTTTCTTTTTCTTAATAAAAAAGACGGCACGTTTGAAGAAATTGGTTTGCCTGCGGGCGTAGCGTTCAGCGATTCCGGCAGCCCACGTTCCGGCATGGGGGTTGATTCTGTAGATTTTAATGGTGACGGCTGGCAGGATTTATTTGTTGCGAATATTGATCAGGAACTTTTCAGCCTCTACAAAAATCAAAAAGACGCAAAAGATGTGACCTTTATAGATGACGCAGCAGGCGACATCAGTATGGCTACGCGCTCACTCAGCGGTTGGGGCTTGAAATTTCTTGATTACGACAATGACGGCGACCCCGATTTATTTTTGGCGAATGGGCACCCTGACGATATGGTTGAGATGCAGGCTTCCAAAGTGAAATATGCTGAACCATTGCTGCTGTTTGAAAATGTAAACGGCAAATATAAAAACGTCAGCGCCCAATCCGGCGCGATTTTTGCCAAAGATTTTCCGGCACGCGGATTATCGGTTGGCGATGTGGACAATGATGGTGATTTGGATTTGCTGGTCATTAATAACGGCGCAGCGCCCTTGTTACTGAAAAATAATGGCGAGAGCAAAAATAATTGGATCGGACTTAGTTTGACGGCGACGAAAAGCAACGCGGGCGCAGTTGGCGCAATCATTACCTGGACAGCCGGAGGCGTTAAGCGCCAACGATTAAAAACAAGCGGCGGCAGCTATTTAGCGTCGCACGATCCGCGTGAAATTTTAGGCATTGGACAGTCCACAAAAATAGAGAGTATTGAGATTAAATGGCCCAGCGGCAAAATTGATAAACTCACAGATGTGCCGCTGAATGTCTATATAAAAGTTGTCGAAGGCGAAGGCATCGCCAAAAATCCAAACTCCGCCGCAAAAAAGTAATGGGTTTGCTAGCGAAAGCGAAAACCTCGCTTGCTTAATAGGTGGACGAAGTTCTGCTTGCTAGGAATGGATCAAAACGTTAGAATGCGAGTCTTTTTATGTACGCCCCACCGGAAAGACCCCCAATGGAACTGCTGCGGCAGAAAGGTTGATTTACTTCAGCCGTAAAATTCACACACTGGAGTTATCTTGTTATGCTTCGATTTTTCTCTAAATTTCAGCGCTCAAGCAAATTAGTGCTTCTCCTTTTTTGCGCTGTTTTATTAATTGGCTTAATTGTTTTTTATGCTGTTCCGAATCAGCCACTGGGGCCAAATAAACTAGGCGTTAACGCGGATGATAGCGTTGTGGTTGCCAAAGTTGCTGGCAACGAAGTCACTTTGGGAGAATACCGCAAACAGCTTTTGCAGTTAGCACAAATGTATTCGCGCGGCGGCTCCGTGGATGGAAAATTCATTAAAAACCTGGGCTTGGACAAACAAGTGTTGGATCGTTTAATTGAAGATAAGCTTATCCTCAGCGAAGCCAAAGCCTTAGGCTTCACGGGTACCGATCAGGAAATTAGCGATGCTATTACGCGCGCATTTACTGACCCTGATACGGGTAAATTTATTGGCAAAGAAGAATATTTGCGGGCGCTACGGTTGCGCGGCGAAGACCCCGAAGTGTACGAAAATAATTTGCGCTCCAATTTTGTGACAGCCAAGATGCGCAATTTCCTGCAAGCTGGTGCACAAGTTTCCGACAAAGAAATCGAAGAAGAGTTCAGAAACAACAGCACCAAAGTCGAAGTTGTTTACGCCACGATTGACAAAGACAAAATCAAAGATAAACCCAAACCAACGGAGCAGGAATTACAGGCGTATTACGATGCGCACAAAGATGAATTCAAAGCAACAGAACCTGTTCGCAAAGTTGAATACCTTTTCATTCCCACCGACAAAGTCACTGTGAACGTGACCGACGAGCAATTAAAAGCGGAATACGACAAGGTCAAAGATAAGCAAAAAGAACCCCGCGTCAGCGTCATCAAATTGAATGTTGCGACGCCTGCGGACGAAGATACTGTCCGCGCGAAAATCAATGATTTGAACCGCCGCGTGCGTGGCTCGGAAAAAGAGAAGGGCGAGGATTTTGCTGCGGTGGCAAAAGGAAATTCGCAAGACCCTTCCGCTGCCAATGGTGGTGACATCGGCTTTATTAAGAAAAATCCGAATGCTAAAAATGATTGGAAACAACGCGCGGTTGGCTTGCCCAAAGACACCGTCGAAGGCCCGTTCCGCGATGGTAATAGCTGGTACCTCTTGAAAGTTACAGAAGAGCGCGAAATTCCGTTTGCAGAAATGAAACCAACTTTGGTAGCGGGCGCGAAAAATCGCAGTGCCTATCAAAAGGCGAACGAAATTGCCGACAAAGCATATGAAATGTTTACGGAAAACAAAGACCTGCGCAAAACGGCTGAAACGCTGGCGGCGGAAATGAAAGTCAAACCAGAAGATTTAATCCGCACGACACCATATTTCAAGAAGGGCGACACCGTTCCTGAAATCGGCAGCAACCCCACCTTTGAAGGTGCAGTTGAATCGCTGAAAAAAGGCGACATCGGTGATAAAGTTGGTATTCCCAATGGCATTGCTGTTCCACGTTTGGTAGATGTCATTGAGGGCGGTGTGCAGTTGAATTTTGAGCAGGCTCAAGGACAAATTGCTTCTAAACTTGGCAACGAAAAAGAATTGAATGCGGCGCAACAAAAAGCCAATGAAATTCTGGCAAATGCCAAAACAGCAGATGCTTTCAAAGCCGCGCTTGCCAAAGAAGGCATTGAAGTCAAAACCGATGCCAATAATCTGACTGGCTTACCATTCGCCAGCTTGCAAACGTCACAACAAGTACAGGCTGCGGTATTGGCTACCAAGCAAAATGAAGTGGGTAAAACGCCGATCAAGACAGGCATTGGAACGTACTTGATTTTTGCGGCTACGAAACGCACAGATGCCGATATGACGAAGCTGACCGATGCAGAACGTAAATCCCTTCGTCAACGCCTGATTTCAGAAAAAGGCAGCCTGTTGATGGATGCGCATTTAAAAGATACGCGTAAACGTCTTGAAGCGGAAAAGAAGATTTGGATTGATGACGCCCGCATCAATAAATTCCTTGATTCGCTGACGAGCAATCAACAAGCACAATAACGTTGTATCTCAGCGGAAAAAATAATAGGGCTGGATGAATTTGATTTCATCCGGCCCCATCTTTTTGGCACAATAAATTTCGGCGCTATTTATTTTTGTCCTTATCAGTCGCCTTCTTCTTATTCATCTCGGCAAAAGCATCGAACGTTTTGCGCGGCACAATTACGGATAAAGACACATCGGTATCTTGTGCGCCGATTTTAATTGTGTCCAGCAATTCGTTAATCATTTTCATTTGTGGGTCGTCGTTGCCACCCAAAAACATTTTGCCTAATCCCACCAGCCCCGCCAGACTCGTTTGTAATTTTGAAGCTTCATCGCTGGTGGCTGTGCGCATTTTGGCATCCAGTGTAGCGGATAAGTCCGCCGCCAAATCAAGCGCTCCGAAAATAGATTTGATGGTGCTGAATTGTTTGAATAAATCGCCTTGATCGGTCAGTCCTTTGACCGCGCTGGCCGGGACGTTGACCGCAAAGCGGATCACGCCACTGGTGATTTTGTCCAGCATTTCGCCGAGCTTACCGTTCCCGTTTCCTGAACCGCCATCCAGCATCGTTTTGACCTGACCAAGTGTGCCGAGCGCAACTCGATCACCGTCCAATTGCGTGTAAGCCATTTCCTCTTCGATACCAGCTTTGCTCGCTTGTTTGGGCGTGATGACGTAAAGCTGTTTGCCCTTGTACTCGACGGTTTTGATTTCTTCTTTTTTGTCGGCGAGAGCAGCCCCAACCCGCGCCGGATCAAAGGAAATTCCTTGAATGATCGCCGCCAATTGCGTGTCCTTGCCAGACATGTTCACACCGACCACAGCGGATTTTATTTTGTAAGGATCAATGCCGGTTTTATTGATGAAATCATTGATGTCTTTTTCAATACTGGGCGCAATCGCACGAATTTGCGGCATTAAATCATTCATCACGCGCGCGCCATCAATTACGACGATGGCATCAGCCGCAGGCAATAAATTCAGCGCTTCGTCGGCAAACGTCACAGGCGGTTTGGGGCTCGGCGCAGGATTTGGATTTGCCCACAACGCGGTTGCACTGAGTGCCAATAATGAAAGAACCAGCGACAACCGAAGAAAGAGTTTTTTGTGATTCATAGCATTCTCCTCAAAATCAGGTTCCGCAAAAAGTGCGGGTTAATTTATAACGATTACAATTTTCATGAGAGCAAAAATTAGCCTGCCTACCATCGCAATCCAGCCCTTAGATGCAGCTTTACGCCTTGCCGTGCGCTGAAGTTCGCTCTTTTTCAAGCATTGGAAAGACGTATAAATAGCGCAACTGTTAACAACGAAAAATGCCGGGAAATAAGTGCACGCTTGACAGTCGAAATGCTTAGCAGTAGCTTCGTACCATTACTCACAGAGCTTAACAGACACAGACATGGTAGCTGAGCGCCTTACAATTAGCGAATCACCGCAGGCTCATCGCCGCACCTTAATGTACAAATTTGAATTCGAGTCTGAAGTTGACGAATTTGTGCGGAGCTTGTCGGCGCTAGCAATTCCTCCCAGCGCGATTACTATCTTACAACTCGCGTTACAATCCACCAGCAGATATTCGCGCATCCGTATGCGTGACCCACAACAGTCACCGCAATTTGCTCGCTACACCTGGGTTGGTGCTTGTAGCGGTAGTGCCTTGGGGCTTTTGCTGGGACTTGTGTTGCAATACAACGATTGGCTGGCGCTGTCATGGCTGGAATCCATTTTTATACATTTTATTGCCTTAATAGCTTTATGCGCGGTGTTGGGCGGAACGATAGGCGCGATTCTGGCTGCATATCAGATACAGGAGCGGGTGTTGGATATTCCACCGCAAAATGCAGATGGATATTTGGTCGTAGTAAAAACTCCCCTGGATGTTTGTGAGCGCTGTGAATTATTGGCACAAAGTCTGGGCGCTCGTACGATTAGCGTCTGAATGTCTGAGGCCTGACTTTAGACGGACTTTATTTGTCAAATAGGTTACTTTCGAGTACCTTGTAGGGGCGGTTCGTTATCATTTCATCAAGTCATTATTTTTAGCACATAGTCTTTGCACGCGTGAGGGAGAAAAGTAACGCTTTGCTCCTCTCGCATTGATACGACAAGCGCTATCTCACAGATGATCTGTTCTTGCTTGCCTGAGCAGCAACCCCAAAGAAATTGCTGCCTGGATTAGCAAGGAAGTGTGCACTGTAAATTGCGAGTGACTTGTTTAAGGTGACATCCGAACCAAGGTGAATTGCCGGGTTCGGTTTTAATGCCAATAGGAGGAGAAATACCATGGCGATATTTGACTCACTCATTAGTGAAGCAGCGGAAAAATTCGGTTTAGGAGATAAAGCAGGTGGATTGCTTTCAGGTTTACTTTCGTTAGTTACTAATTCAGAAAGCGGTGGCTTAACAGGTTTGCTGAGCAAATTCACGGGCGCAGGACTGGGCGATGTGGTCAGCTCCTGGATCGGTGGCGGCGCAAGCCAGGAAATCACAGGCGATCAATTAACCAGCGTCCTTGGCAACGAAACAGTCAGCAATATTGCCGCGAATGCGGGCATCTCGCCTGGCACAGCGGCCCCCGCGCTTGCGTTTATGTTGCCCAAAGTTGTGGATAGCCTTACGCCAGATGGCGTCGTCCCTACCAGCTTGCCTGACACTATTATGAGTTACATCAGCAATTTGAGCGGAATGGTTGGCAAAGGCATCACGGGCGCCGCGGGATTGGCTGGTGCGGCAGCCCTTGGCGCAGCGGGATTAGCTGGTTCTGCTGCCTCTGGTGCGGCTGATTTAGCCGGCTCGGCTGTTTCCGGTGTTGGCGATTTAGCTGGCAAAGGGGTTGATTTAGCAGGTAAGGGCATTGGGACTGTGGGTGATTTAGCAGGCAAGGGGATTGACGCTGTCGGCGATTTGGCTGGTAGCACAGCCGGCGCTGTCGGCGCTGCTGCAGGCGCTGTTGGTGCGGGTTTAGCTGGAGCCGCAGGCGCTGGTATGGCAGGCGCGAAAGCCGCGACGGAATTCGCGGGCGATACTGCAAAATCAGGTGCTTCGATGTTATTGAAATTGTTGCCACTCTTGTTGTTGTTAGCCGTAGCTTACATTGGCTATCGCGCTTGTAGTACAACAACGCCAACTAACTCTGTAGCGACTACAGCAACAACGGCTGCTAGTGCTATTACCGCTGCGCCTTCAGCGGCTGCTTCAGTTGCAGCAGCGCTTGATCCGGTCGCGGCTGTGAAAAGTGCTACAGAGGCGGCGACGCTGGCACTGGGTGCGTTGAAGCCTGGATTTACGGCTGACGAATTAGTCAAAGCTTTGAATCTGGAAATTATCAATTTTGCTTCAGGCAGCAATGGCATTCCGAAAGAAAATGAAGAACTGCTTATGAAATCCGCTGCTGCGATCAAACAAGCGCCAGTGGGAACGAAGCTCGAAGTTGGCGGACACACCGACAACACTGGCGATGCGGCAGGCAACGATAAGCTTTCTGCTGCACGTGCTGCTGCCGTCAAAACGTTTCTGGAAAAAGCAGGAGTTGGCGCAGGCGTCTTGTCGGCAAAAGGCTACGGCTCGTCCAAACCAGTTGCCAGCAACGATACGCCGGAAGGTAAATTTAAAAATCGGCGCATTGAATTCAGCGTCGTGAAATAACATTTATTGTGCGATTTATTCGTGCAATATTTTTTCGAGAGCCGTTGATGACGCATTGCCATTGGCGGCTCTTACTTTTCAATTTTATGACTACTAATTTTCCCCGCCGAGAGCTCCTGAAATTTTTGAGCGCTAGTTTGCTTACTAGCTCAATTCCGTTTACCAGCGGAGCCGCAAAAAAACAAAATATTCGTTGGGCGCAAGGCTATTTGCTATGGCGCAATTTTAAAGGGCAACAATTGATGCTGCGCGATGCGTTGAATGATTTGCAGGCGGTCGGCGCGGATGGCATCGAGTTTTCTCCGATGGCGAAAGAATTAGAAAATAACGCGTTGACGAAAGAAGCTTTCAAGCGCGTGCTGGCAAATAAGAATTTAGCGATTTCCGGCAATTATTTCAGCGCGCAATTTCACGATGAAACCAAGCGCGCCGAAATTTTACAGGAAGCTGAAAATCGTTTTGTGTTGCTCAAAGAATTCGGCGGAAAAAATATGATCATCGGGCCGCCGGGTGTTCCTGTAAGTGCAGACAGAATGCAACTCATCAAACAACAAGCGCCGCTGCTTAACGAAATCGGCAAACGTGCCATTGCGCAAGGATTGCAAATTGGTATTCACCCACATTTGAATACGTTGGTCGAAACGCCCGCCGAAATTGATGCCGCGCTACAAACGACGGATGCGCGATATGTGTTTTTATCGGCTGATACAGGCCACATTCATTTGGCGAATGGCGATGTGCCGAGCATTTTGCGCAAGTACAAATCACGCCTAAATTATTTTCATTTCAAAGACGGCGTACGTCCATTTGTGCGCCCCGATTTCAAACCGAATTTGCGCGAACTTGGCAAAGGCGAAATTGATTTTCCTGCGATTATGAAATTGCTGAAAGAAATTCGCTTTCAAGGCTGGATCAATATCGAACAGGATTCGACGACCTTGACGCCGCAAGAATCCAGTCGTATCAGCATGGAATATGTGAACAAAATCTTGAAGCCAATTTATTCGTAACGCTTGACGAGACTTGCGCAAATTTTAATTTGTGGCTTACACTACGCGCACGAATGCGGAATTATTTTTCACAACTAAACATCAGGCTTGGCGCGGCAGCGTTGCTCTTGCTATTTGTGTTTGGTTGGGCGGCGGTGCCTGCGACGTTAGCCATGCCGCAACTGCATGGTTGTACGATGGAATGCTGTGAAGAAGAAGGCTTTTGTTGTTGCGTAGAAGCACGCCGCGAAGCTTTAGAAACACAGCCTGACGCTGATCAAGTTCCGCAAGTCACACAACTCACAAAAAAATGTGGATCGGATTGTGCGACTACCGTTAGTACCAGTTCTGTCACCTCGTTGCTCAAACCACAGCAACCAATTCGCCCTATTGCCTTAGCACAAACTCAAACGTGCATTTATCAAAGCCGCATTGAATATCAGGAATATTTGCGGCTCAAAGAATCTTCTCCTCGCGCTCCTCCGCTTTTCTCTTAATCAAAATTTCAAATTGCATCGGCATTGTCGCGCAAGCAAATTCATTATGAGTTTTGCGTGCTTCTTTGCCTATGCATCCGCATTGGTCGAACCGCTCAGTCCCATTGAAATTTAATGCTCGGTAATCCTTTCGTTTCAATGTTCTGAAATCCGCGCTGCGACCAGCCGGGGCGTAGTTGTTTACTTATTCGCTACGCCTCGGCCTTTTCAAAATTGATAAGAAACAACGCAATCACTGTTTTGCCCGACCATTTTTACGAAATTATCGGCACGTATTGCGTTGAAAGAAAAAGCATTCATTAAAAATTAAAGCACGAGGAAACTTACGAATGAGAAGTCATATTTTATCGGCATTTTGCAGAATAGCGCATTTGTCGTTTTTGCTATTTGCGCTGTTGCCCGTCGTGTTTGCCCAATCAGCTACCGCCACGTTAACAGGCATCGTGACAGATGAACAAAGCGCCGTAATCGCAGGCGCAACCGTTACCGTAACGGACATTGCAAAAGCAGTTGACCGCAAAACGACAACCAATAATGACGGCCTGTTTGTCGTGCCGCAACTTCCGCCGAGCCGTTACAAAATCAAAATTGTGCAAAGCGGTTTTGCTGCTACTGAATATGCTGCGTTGGTGCTTAATGTTGGTGAGCAGGCGAACTTAAAGGTGCAATTGAAAGTCGCGCAAATCGGCGAAGTTGTTACCATCAATGACGCGTCAATTGTAGGCGATTCGCCCACCGTTGCGACTGTTGTGGAGCGGCAGTTTGTCGAGAATCAACCACTCAACGGGCGTAGCTTTCAAACGCTGGTTGAGCTTTCGCCCGGTGTCGTTGTGACGCCATCAAATCTCGTTACGCCGGGACAATTTTCGGTGAACGGACAACGCGCCGGATCGAATTATTTTACGGTAGACGGCGTGAGCGCGAATTTTGGTTCGACTGCTTCAACCACGATGTATGAAACGGCGGGCGGCGGCGTTCCGGCGTATTCGTCACAAGGCAGCACGGCAAGCCTTGCTTCGGTGGATGCCGTGCAGGAATTTTCAATTCAGACTTCGACGTATGCGCCGGAATTCGGGCGGCAGCCAGGCGCACAAATTCAATTAGTGACGCGCTCCGGCACGAATGATTTTCACGGCTCGCTGTTTGATTATGTGCGCAACGATAAATTTGATGCGAACAATTTTTTTGCGAACGCGAACAATTTGCAACGCCCGCCCATTCGTCAAAATGATTTTGGTGGTGTGCTTGGTGGCCCCGTACTGTTGCCGAAAAAAGCGTTCGGGCCGTTTGGATTTGACGGGCGCAATCGCACATTTTTCTTTCTCTCGTATGAAGGCGTTCGGTTGCGCACGCCGTTCGTGACTGTGCCGTTGCAAGTTCCTTCTCTGGCGGCGCGAGCGGCGGCAACAGGTGTGCTGCGCGATATTCTCAATGCGTTTCCGTTGCCGACAGGTGCGCCGTTGGCAGCAACGCCAAACGCCGCGCCATATCAGGCGGCTTTCTCGAAACCGTCCAAGCTGGACGCAACGAGCTTTCGCGTAGATCAAATGTTTGGCACGAAGGTCAATATTTTTGGTCGTGTGAATCACGCACCATCGGTTACAGATGAACGCGCGCGCTTTTGTGCGGCAAGTTGTGTCGCGCGGCTTGCCTACAAAACCGACACGTACACAGGCGGAGCAACAGCAGTGCTGAGTGCGCGGCTGAGCAATGATTTGCGCGTCAATTACAGCAAATCTGCCGTTAATCAATCTTATTTTATTGATAGTTTTGGCGGCGCGGTTGTGCCTCCGAATGCCAGCTTGTACCCGTCATTCACCTCAGGGCCGCAAGGATATATTTATATCGAAGTTGATCCCGCAGGTGACAACACAATCAGCGATGGATTATTTTCTGACCAGCGGCAACGGCAATTCAATCTCGTCAATAATTTGTCTTATACCGCAGGCGCACACACTTTGAAATTTGGTGCAGACTATCGTCGCCTTGCGCCAAGTGCAGACAGCGGTACTTATCGCCGGAATTTTATTTTTCCAAATATCACCTCGCTAGTTGGCGGCGTAGCTCCGACCGCTTCGATTGTTGGTTTGGACGCTGTGCTGCGACCTGTCTATCAAAATTTTTCTGCGTATGGGCAAGACACGTGGCGTGCATCGAACCGTTTGACATTAACATTTGGCTTGCGCTACGAAATTAATCCCGCGCCTTCAGAGCAAAATGGCAAAGAGCCAGTAACGGTTGCAACGCTTAATAATCCAACGGCGTTGGCTCCGCGCGGCACACGTTTTTACGAAACGACCTACAATAATTTTTCGCCGCGTGTGGGTGCCTCGTATCAACTCTCGCAAAAGCTCGGCACAGTGGTACGTGGCGGCTTTGGCGTCTTTTATGATCTTGGGTACAACTTCACAGGCACAGCTTTTAGTACAACGTTGTATCCAAATGCTCGCACGTTAGCACTGACCAATCAGCGTTTTGATGCAGCGACAGCAGCGGTGCAACCGCCTGCCGTGAGCGCAAATCCGCCCTATCCGCGTATCTTTGCGTACCAGCCTGGTTTTAAGCTGCCGTACACGCTGCAATATAATTTGACGATTGAGCAAGCTATCGGCGCACAAAACTTAATCACTGTCGCTTATGTTGGTGCGAATGGAAAACGGCTCGGACGCGTGACCACGCTGACGAATCCGGGCTTTTTCACGCGCATTGATGCGGTGACGAATGACGCTACGTCGGACTATCACGCGTTGCAATTACAATATCAGCGTCGGTTGTCACGTGGCTTGCAGGCGTTGGCGTCATATACGTTTGCTAAATCGCTTGATATTGTTTCAGAAGAATCTTTCCAAAATCGGCAATCGCCCACCGGAGGTTTCAATCCGCTGCAAGATCGCGGGCCATCAAGCTTTGACGTGCGTCACGCGTTCAATGCTGCGCTGAGTTATATGATTCCTTCACCATTTGCCGATGGAGTTGGACGCGCGATTTTTGGCGGATTTGGGTTGGATGCGATTGTGCGGGCGCGTTCCGCTACGCCTGTGAATGTGTTGTCTGGGCGTGATCCGTTTGGGTTAGGATTTACGACAGTTGCGCGTCCTGATGTAGTCGCGGGGCAGCCGCTTTATTTGGAAGACGCTTCGTTTGCAGGTGGCAAACGATTTAATGCCGCCGCATTCGATGGCGCAAAGACTTTAGCCGAAGGGCGACAAGGCACGTTGGGGCGTAACGTGCTGCGCGGGTTTGGCGCATCACAATTGGATATTGCGCTGCGGCGACAATTTAAAATCACCGAGCAGTTCAATCTGCAATTTCGCGCGGACGCTTTCAATGTATTCAATCACGCGAATTTTGCGAATCCGACTGGCATTTTGACGAGCGGAAATTTCGGTCGCGCTACGCAAATGTTGGCAAGCGGACTGGGCGGATTAAGCCCGCTATTTCAAATTGGTGGCTCGCGTTCATTACAACTAGCACTGAAACTTCAGTTCTAAAAGCACCCCTGGGAGCGCACGCGGCTCGCGTGCTGAGATTAGCGGAGGGGATAGGCTGCGAGAAAATAATTTCTTTTGTAAGCCTCAGCACGCGAGCCGCGTGCGCTCCCAGATTCTCTAAAGGAAGATAACCATGAAAAAAATATTTTTGCGCAGCTTCCTAAGTGTAATGCTGTTGGCTGTACTTAGTCTGGCACAAGTGCGCGAAATCCCTTCGCCTGCGGGCGCAAACAGTGTCGTACCAAACTTAACGGTTGCGTCAAACGGGCGCGTGTATCTGAGCTGGATTGAAAAATTAGCTGGCGGACGTTTTTCGCTGCGATTTTCGGTCAAAGAAAAAGACGCATGGTCAACGCCGCGCGTGATTGCGGAAGGCGAAAACTGGTTTGTGAATTGGGCGGATTTTCCTTCGATGATTGCTTTGAAAGATGGATCGCTTGCGGCACATTGGCTGGTGAAAAGTGCGCCGGGAACATTCGATTATAACGTGACAATTGCGCGTTCATTTGATGGCGGCAAAACGTGGGGCAAGCCTTTTGTGCCGCATCGTGACGGCGTACAGGCCGAACATGGTTTTGTTTCGCTGCTTCAAGCCAAAGACGGGTCGCTCGCCGCAATCTGGTTAGACGGGCGCGAAATGAAACCTGCCAAAGACAATCACGATCATGGACACGGCAACATAACGTTGCGGTATGTGAAAATTAAGCGTGACGGCACGCTCACAGACGAAGCGTTGCTGGATGCGAAAGTGTGCGAATGTTGCCAGACTTCAGCGGCGATGACATCTGACGGAGCGGTCGCCGTTTACCGTGATCGTTCTGATGATGAGATGCGCGACATTTCCATTGTGCGGTTGCGCAACGGCAAATGGAGCGAGCCGAAAACATTATTTCCTGACAACTGGAAATTAAACGGCTGCCCTGTCAATGGCCCTTCGATAGCGGCGTCAGGTCGTCGCGTAGCTGTTGCGTGGTTCACAGGCGTCAACAATCAATCGCGCGTCAAACTCGTTTTTTCGCGCGATGCCGGAGCGAGTTTTGATGCGCCGATTATTGTGGACGACGGCAATCCCATCGGTCGCGTAGAGACGTTGTTACTCGACGACGGCAGCGCATTGGTTGTCTGGTTAGAAAAACTTTCTGATGGCGGAGCAGTGCGCGTGCGTCGCATTCATCCTGATGGAAAACGCGACGAAGCGATTACGGTTGCGCCTTCTGGCACGGCACGTTCCAACGGCTTTCCGCAAATCGTGCGCACGGGCAAGACGTTAGTTTTCGCGTGGACAAGTTCACGCGTGTTAACGGCTACGATGCAGTTACCTTAATGTAAAAAAGCAATGTCAGTACCACCTGCGGTAGCGGGTGGCAACTGCGGGCAAATACACCACCCGCTATCGCAGGTGGTACTGACTAAGAGGAGAGAATTCATTATGTTCAGCAAAACACGCTTTTATAAATTATTACTGATTGCTGCCTTGGTGTTTGGCGGATGGGCAATCAAGGTTGATTTCAGTGCTTCCGCGCACGACGGAAAAATGCACGCGCCGCCCGCCGCTAAGAAATTGCGCAACCCGATTGCGCAACCTACCGCAACCGACATTGCCAATGGCAAAGCCTTGTACGATCAACATTGCGCGAAATGTCATGGCAACGATGGCAAATCAAAAACACAAGCCGCGCAAATGATGAAAGCGAAGCCCGCCGATTTGACCGGACATAACATGCAAATGCTGACCGACGGCGAATTGTACTGGATTACCACCAACGGCATTTTGCCAAGCGGCATGCCCGCGATGAAAACTAAAATGAGCGAACGCGAACGCTGGCAGACGGTTGTCTATATGCGCAACTTGATGGGCGCGATGGAAGGCGCGAACGCAAGCAACGAAATCATTTTGCGTTTCAAAGGGATGGTTGGCGACAAAGCGTTTTCGTGCGGCGAAAGTTACGACGGCATCGGCACTACGAATTCAAAAATCACGCCAACCGATTTTCGTTTGTACGTTCACAATGTTCGTTTGATTGATGCGAACGGCAACGAAACGCCTGTCAAACTTGAGCAGGATGGCAAATGGCAATTTGAAAATATTGCGTTGTTGGATTTTGAAAACGGCTCTGGCCCGTGCGCGAATGGCACAGCGGACACGCACAATTTTATTAAAGGAACTGCGCCCGCCGGAAATTATACGGGCGTGAAATTTATCGTAGGCGTACCGTTCGAGCGCAATCACGCTGACCCTGCAAAAGCCCCTTCGCCCTTAAATCTGACGCAATTATTTTGGGTCTGGAACGCGGGCTATAAATTTGCACGCATTGAAATGAAAACAACGGGTTTGCCAAAAGGCTGGATGTTGCATTTAGGCAGCACGGGTTGTGAACCCGGCGGCACAATGCAAACAATTCCGACGAATTGCAAATTTGGCAATCGCGCCGAAATTACACTCAGCAATTTCAACGTCAACACCGATACCGTCAAAGCCGATTTGAAAAATCTTTTTGACGGCGCGAATGTGGATGTCAATCAACCAAAAACGCCGAGCGGCTGTATGTCCGGCACAGGCGACAGCGATTGCGCTCCGTTGTTTGCAAATCTTGGTTTGGCTTTTGTGGGCAAAGAATCAGCGGGGCAAAAATTCTTTGTCGTAGAAAAAAATACGCAAACGGCTTCTTTGGGAAAATTGTGGGGCGCGAGGAAGTAACAGCAAACACTGCGGGCAATTTCCAATGGGACTTGCCCGCAGGTTTCCCCGCGCCCAGAGAATCGGCTGACAATGTGACAACGATGGCGAAAGTCGAACTCGGTCGTCATCTGTTTTATGACACGCGGTTATCTGTGAACGGCAAGCAATCGTGCGCGACGTGTCACGCACAAAATAAAGCGTTCACCGATGGCAAAGCACGCGCCGAAGGAACCACTGGAGAAATTCATCCGCGCAGTTCAATGAGCATCGTCAACATCGCTTACACGCCTGTGCTGACGTGGGCGAATCCGAATATGAAACAGCTCGAACGCCAAGCTCTCGTTCCCATGTTTGGCGAGCATCCGGTCGAGCTTGGCTCGAGCGGCAAAGAAAATGAATTGTTGGCGAAACTCAAAGCCGAGCCGCGCTATCAAAAACTTTTTCCTGAAGCTTTTGGCACAAGCGAACCATTCACGATTGAAAATGTGACAAAAGCGATTGCGGCTTTTGAGCGTATTTTGATTTCAGGTGATGCGCCATATGACCGTTATTTGAACGGCGCAAAAACGGCGATTTCTGTTGCGGCGAAACGCGGTGAAACTTTATTTTTCAGCGAACGGCTGGAATGTTTTCACTGTCACGGCGGCTTCAATTTTTCACAAACCACCGATCACGTTGGCAAGGCATTTCCCGAAATCGAATTTCACAACACGGGGCTTTACAACCTTGATCGTAAAGGCTCGTTTCCGAAAGACAATCAAGGCGCATTTGAAATCACGCAACGTGACGAAGACATCGGAAAATTTCGCGCACCAAGCTTGCGCAATATTGCCGTGACCGCGCCGTATATGCACGATGGCAGTATCGCTACGTTAGAGGAAGTGTTGGATCATTACGCTGCTGGCGGTCGCACAATTAAAAGCGGCGAATACAAAGGCGTCGGCAGCGCAAATCCGAACAAAAGTAGTTTCGTTAAAGGCTTCACACTGACGCCGCAGGAAAAACGCGATGTGATTGAATTCTTGAAAACGCTAACGGATGAAAAATTTCTGACGGACAAACGCTTCAGCGATCCATGGAAAAATTCGCAGCCAGCCGTCGCGTTAGAGCGTCACAAATTTCGTGGGCAAATCATCCGTATTGATGCTGACATCAAACGCGTGACCGTGGCGCACGATGCGGTAGAAGGCGTGATGGGCGGCATGAAAATGGGCTTTGTCGTAAAAAATCCGTTAGAGCTTGCGCCTTTCAAACCCGGCGATTTTATTGAAGCGGAATTAGTTTCGGATGATAAGACGGGCGAAGCCTGGTTAGAAAATTTCAAGCGGCAGCGCGTGAAAAAACGTTAAGTATTCATGTCTTTCTGGCACGCAAAATGGAAGGTTTTGCATAAGCAAAAACAACGCGTTCGCACCATTGCGATTGGGCTGACGCTGTTGTTTGCGTTGCTGACACCAAGCCTTCGTTTTGTGTTGTCGGAACCGCTGACCTGCGGCATGGAATGTTGTCTGGAAAGCGGCGAATGTTGTTGCCTCGTGCGCTTGAAGTCAGAACATTTTTCTGAGGACGAGGATCACGAAGAAGCACCAATAATTAATCAGGCGACGCTGGCAAAAGACTGTTCACAAAACTGCGCCGCGCCGTCTTCTTACTCGCCTACGTTCACTCATAAAGCAGAACGTGCGAATAGCTACAATTTTAATCTCACCGCGATTAATTCACGACCGCATGAAAAGCAGCGATTTGTTGTCACCTATGACTTAATCCCCAATATTTCTCCACGCGGCCCGCCAAGTACTTTTATCAATAATTCACTTTAATTTTCCGAAAATACACCGATAAAAAAATGTTTGTCGGCGCACGCTGAGCGCCTGCACGCGCTCCCACTGTGTGTGAAAGCAATAAACATTTCCTGATAAAGGAGAACTCATGCAACGACATTCGAGCGCGCAGCGCGTAATGAAAATTCCGCGCTTTGATTGGAAAATTATTTTGTGCGGACTCGCAATTCTCTTGGTGATGTTGCTGATTGATACGCAAGCTCGTCCATTGCCGCGCACAAATAATGCGATAGCGGGCAATATTCGCCAGGGTAGGCTGAAGGGGAAAGTCGTAAAAATTGAAGCTGAATCGTCTCGCGTCACACTGCGACATGAACCTGTGCCGGAGCTTGAGATGGACGCGATGACGATGCCTTTTCGCGTGAAAAATGCGGAGGTGTTATCAGCTTTGCAGGCCGGAGATTCGATTACTGCGGTGGTATGCGAAGAGCAGGACACCGGGCGAATATGGCTGGAAAATTTGAAGAAATATTCTTCGTCCGCTTCTGCCAATCAGCGCGGAGCGAGGAATAAGAAGGCTGCTCGCCGATAGCCTTCTGGGCAGCAGCGCGAATGCAACTGTTGGGATTGCGCGCGCTGCTAACTCAACCAGAAAGGAACAAAGATGAAAGAACAATCACTCCTGGTTCTAATTATTGTGACTTTGTTTGCGGCTGTCTTGCTGTGCGTTGGACGCAGTAAAAGTGATGCGGGGGCGCAATCAACACCTGAGACTCAACAGCGGCGCTTTGCCATGACAGGGCGTGTTGTTACGGCTGATTTGCAATTCCGAAAAGTCACTATCGCGCACGACAACATTCCCGATTACATGGAAGCCATGACAATGCCCTTTACTTTGCAAGACGAAGCGATGCTGCGTGCCTTGAAACAAGGCGATCAAATACGCGCGATGCTTGTGATTGATTTGCGAACAAATCTTGCGTGGTTAGAGACATTCGAGGTCACCGCCACAAATTCGAGCGGAGCACCCGCCGCAACAATTCATACCAATTCTCATCACTGATAGGATGTGTAACGATGCTGATCGTTCGACCCTTAATACTACATGAAAAGAAACAATTGTTAACCAGATTAGCTGCTGAAAATCCATTTACACGTCGTCACTGCCAGATTTTGCTTGCCAGCGCAAAAGGCGAAAGAGCAGCGTCCATTCACGCCCGCCTGGATTGCACATTGGATGTGATTCGAGAAGCGATCCGCAGCAACGACAATACGCAATATTTTGCAGACTCCGCCTGCGCATTTTGGCAAACAAAACAACGCTGGACGCTGTGATTATTGGCGGAAGTTTGTTGTGAACAAGGCGTGGCAGTCCGCGTCATTTCGCGCGAAGGCGCCGCGCTGGTTTCATGATCATGGGGCATCAACGGATTTTTTACGGTAATTGGCACGATCAGTACGCTGATTTTAGGGATGGCGTTTGGCTTCAAAACGGTATTATTGCTTGGTGCGTTGTGTTACCTGCTGGCGTTAATTATGATAATGACAGGTCGCCGAATTTCCCGCGTCGGGTCACCTTGAAAAATATGTTTTTGTAATGTCCATCATCAGTTTTACCGAAAGGATTCGTACAATGCGCAAGCAAAATTTTTTCGCTTTAAATCGGATGTGCGGGGTACTTTTTTTATTGTGCAACGTCGCGTTAATTGGCAACGCGACATTGGCACACACAATTTTTCAGCAAGCCGAGCGTTATGACATGCGTGCCGAAGTCATTGCGGTTGATAAAACAAAAAAACGCGCTACGCTCAAACATGAACCAATCAAAGGTTACATGGATGCAATGACGATGCCTTTTTTGATTAAGGATGAAAAGGCACTGGAAGAAATGCAGGCGGGCGATCAGATTCAGGGTACATTGGTCGTAACGGTGGAGGGGGCTACGTGGGTAGAAAAAATTACGATCATCAGTAGCAGCAAAAAAGATACAGCGAAGCAGGATGATGAATGGGATAAACCTATTGGGTTGATGGGAGTGCCGGGCAATAAACCTGTTCCGCCGCAGCCTAGCGTGGTGTCGCGTTATGCTGATCCGGCGGGACTGTACACTTGTGTAATGCACCTTGGCATTCGCACAAAACTACCCGGCAAATGTCCAAAATGCGGAATGGATTTGGTTTCAATTGAACCAGCCGTGCCCGAAGAATTTAATTTGAAGTTAGAAGTAACTCCGAAGGCGCCTGTGCCGAATAGGCCGTTAACTTTGCATCTGACAATTTCTAATCCACGCAATGGCGTACGCGTCAAACAATTCGCATTGATGCACGACAAATTGTTTCATCTCTTTCTTGTGAGTCAGGATTTGAGTGACTTTCAGCATATTCATCCGCAACAGCTTGAAGACGGCAGTTTTATGATTGACACGATGCTGAAACGACCAGGTTTGTATAAAGTGTATGCAGACTTTTATCCGTTAGAAGGCGCGCCACAAATGTTGCAAACGCATCTGGCGACTGTTGGTTGGCAGGGCGATGTGATTGGCGGACGGGCACAGCTTCGACCCGATATGCAAATGAGTAAATTAGCGATTGCCGCTCCGGTCACGCGCGAAAACGCAGATAAACTCGGGGTAGTTTTTTCTGCGCTGACGGCAAAACCTGCGAGTGGCTTGCAGGTCAAACTTTCTTTTGACACGCCCTCGTTGATTGCTGGCACAGCTTCCACGCTAAAATTTTATTTGGCCGATGCTGTGACAGGGAAGCCTGTGCAGGATTTAATCCCTTATCTGAGTGCCTGGGCGCACATGCTAATTTTAAGTGAAGATTTAGCGGAACCCGTGCACTCCCATCCCGAAGTACAAATTGATTTTGACAAACCCATTACGGAGCAACACGGTGGCCCCGATTTAACCTTTGATGCCTTGTTTCCCGCGCCGGGAAATTACCGTATCTGGGCGCAATTTTTGCGCGGTCAGCAAGTATTTACTGTGGCGTTCGATGTTGTTGTTGTACGAAGTTGATATTTCTTTAGGTGCTGTTTGCTTATCATTATTTTGCATTACAGCGTAAATTTGCACTCATACATGCGCTCTCAACTTAGCTTTCGCACTTGCGCTGCGGCGCTGTTACTGTTGTTTGTCGTCAGTTGGCTCTCAGTCCCTGTAACATTAGCCCCACCACAATTGCATGGCTGCACAATGGAATGCTGCGAAGAAGAAGGATTCTGTTGCTGCATTGAAGTGCGCCGCCAAGCGTTAGCGGTACAGACACAGGGTGATGAACTTCCGCAAATCAACGAACTTACGAAACAATGCGCAGTGGATTGCGCAACAACGCCGAGTTCAATTTCAGTTTCTTCGTTGGTAAGAACACTGCAAGCCATTCGCCTAATTTCTTTGGCACAAACGCAAACGCCTAATTATCAAAGCCGCATTGAATATCAGGAATATTTGCGGCTGAAAGATTCCTCTCCCCGCGCACCTCCGCGTCTCGCTTAAATTTTCAGTCACAAAATCAAACCCGTACGCAGTGCTTTGCAAGCACTGCACCTTTATGTTGCGTGAGCATTTGTAGGTGAGCGAGCGGCGATTTGATGAAAGTTGATGTGAACTCACACATCAGGGGCAAAATCATAAAAAGATTTATTGCATAGAAGGAAATTTATCATGAAACGTTATTATCAAATTGGTGTCTCTTCGGTTCGTTGGCTTGACCTGACCGCGTGGAAAAAAGCTCGTCATTTTCTTTCAATTATTTTTTTATTGCTTGTCATGTGTTGTAGTTTGACTTGCAGTCTAGCTCAACAGTCTATCAACTTTGGCACTATTGCTGGTCGCGTCGTAGACCGGACTGGTGCGGTAATTCAAGATGCGCAGGTCACCGCGCTTCAGTTAGAAACCAACGCAATGGGCCGTACTAGGACAGACTCAGAAGGTCGCTTCCGAATTTCAAATCTTCGTCTAGGAAAGTACGAGATCAGCGTGAGTCAGATAGGGTTTGCGGACTCCAAGACCACGCTAACACTGACGGTCGGATCTGCATTCGATGTCCTGTTATCTCTGGACGTGGCAAAGACGAGTAATACCATCGAAATTTCTGATGAGGCGGGATTGCTAGAAACTGCACGGACTCAAATCACGGGTACTGTTCAACGGGCGGAAATTGAGAATTTGCCTTTAAATGGTCGTAATTTCCTTGATTTGGCTTTGGTGGTTCCGGGCGTCTCTCCCACCAATACGGCATCAACACAATTGTTTGCTGAAACCTCCGCTGTACCTGGACAGGGCATTTCCATTGGCAGTCAGCGTAATTTTCCCAATAGCTTCATTGTCGACGGCCTTTCAAATAATGATGATGCCGCAGGATTGACCGCCGCCGCTTTTGGTATTGATGTAGTCAATGAGTTTCAAGTTGTCACTTCAGATGGGCAGGCGGAGTTCGGGCGCGCGCTGGGGGGCTATCTTAACGTGGCGACAAAGAGCGGTACCAATTTCCTGCACGGCAATCTTTTCGGATACCTGAAAAACAGAAATCTGAATGCTGCCAACCCAATTTTACGCGACACACTGCCTATGACGCAGGCCCAGTATGGTGCCAGTTTGTCTAGGCCATTGAAGAAGGATAGAACATTTTATTTCATCAATTTTGAGCGGAGAGAGCTAAATCAATCTGGCCTTAGTACAATTTCAGTTGCCAATGTATCCGCGATCAATACTCGCTTATAAGCAATTGCGTATCCAGGAAAACTGATTTCAACCGGCATTTATCCAAATCCTGTGCATACTCAGAACTATTTTGGAAAAGTTGACCATCAACTAACTGATAATGACCAGCTTGCTGTTCGCTATAGTTTCTATGGAGTAAACAGCCGTAATTCAAGAGGCGCTGGTGGACTGAGCGCACCAAGTGCTTCGGCTAACCTTTTTGATACTGATCATTCGATAGCTGTTTCTAACATCGCCACTTGTAGTCGGAAGTTAGTTAATGAGACGAGAGGCCAATTCACCAGCAGTAATTTGGAAGCACCACCTTCCGATCCCATCGGACCCGCCGTTTCTATCTCCGGTGTGGCAAGTTTCGGGACGTCGTCTGGATCGCCTACTGGCCGTAATAATCGGCTTTATGAAGTCGTGGACAATGTCTCGTTTGTTAAGGGGGCGCATGCCATCAGATTTGGAGCGAATTTTCTTTACAACGACGACACAATAACCTATCCCCGCTCTTTTCGGGGGAGTTATTCATTCTCTTCACTCGCCAATTTTCTGAGCGGAACATATAACAACTCTGGCTTTACACAGACATTTGCGAACAGCGTGATTGGTCAGGGAAATCCGAATTTGGGGATATTCTTTCAGGATGAATGGCGTCTTTCTCGAAATTTTACCATCAATGCCGGGTTACGATACGACCTGCAATATTTGAAGACAATCAACGCGGCGCGATGCCCGCTGCGCCAGCGGTTGATGGACAATTCAATCCGTTTGTTGCGGCTGATCAGCGCGGCGGATTTTTTCTTGTATATGTGCAACGAACGGGAACTACCAGCAATGTGATGTTGCGGCATTCGCCCGATGGCAAAACATTTTCTGTGCCTGTGCGCGTGAATGATGTTGAAGGTGATGCTGCCGTGCGCAATGAAAACCCACCTAAAGTTATTGTAGCGCCAAATGACGATGTATTCGTTTGTTGGGCGAGCGAACGCGAGCGTTGGAAGGGGAATATTCGTTTTGCGCGTTCGACCGATGGCGGCAAAACGTTTGCGAAAGCGATTACGCTCAATTCTGATGCGGCTGCGCCTCCGATTGGGCACGCGTTTCAATCTCTTGCCGTAGATAAAAAAGGCAAGATTTTTGTGGCGTGGATTGATGAGCGCAATAAAAACAAAGCGGATCGCGGCGCAGAAATTTGGATGAGCATTTCAGCAGATCGCGGCAAAACATTTTCCCGCGATTATCGAATTTTGTCGGATGTGTGCGAATGCTGTTGGACTACGTTGGCGATTGATGCGAACGGCACAATTTTTCTTTCGTATCGCACTGTCCCAAATTCCGGCCCGATGTTGCGCGACATTATCGTAGCGCGCTCCCAAGACGGCGGAAAATCTTTTGCTCCCGTGCCTGTCAGCGCTGATGGTTGGGAATTAAATGGTTGCCCCGTCGCTGGCCCTAGCCTAAATCTCGACCGCGCAGGCAATCCCGCCGTAGTTTGGTTTATGGGCGGCAAAGAAAAACCGGGCTTGTATTTTTTAACTTCAAACGACGGCGGAAAAACGTATGCGCCGCGCGAGACCTTAAATGCCACGCAACATATTGGCAAACATGTTCACCTTGCGGGTGGAATCGGTAAGCAATTATTTGCGGCGTGGGATGATGCGGATGCAAAAACGTTCAGTACGTGGGGCGCGTTTGATGGGCAAAAAGGCGTTGTGCAAAAAAGTGCCGATCAGACAGGCATTGCGTATCCGGTCGCAGCCGTAAATGGTAAAATCGCTTTGATTGCGGGGCTGAAATTGGCTACACATGAAATTGTAACGTTTGTCGAAAGCATTCCTTAACCAGTGATTTGACCAAAAATGAGTTGTAGTCTTGTGGACAAGCTGACTGTTTATTGAGAGTAATTTTATTTATACCCAAAAGGTAAAATTTTGCATGAAGATCAGATTTTTCAATTTATTGTTTTTATTGTTTGTGTTTTGCCTCACTGGACTTGGCAGATTTAGCATGACAACTTGCGCGCAAACGCCGCAATCATCCGGCGAAATTCGTTTAGAAGTGAAAGACCAGGCGGGCTTAGCTTTGGAAGCCACAGGGAAAGTGTCGGGGCTGATTAATGGGCAGGAACGCAATTTTCAAACAGACAAACAAGGAAAATCTATTTTACAAAATTTGTCGTCCGGGCGTTATCGCGTAACGATCAATAAAGAAGGATTCGCGTCGCAATCCTTTTTGCTGGACGTACAATCTACCGTTGCAGTTTCGCGTGCTGTGACGATGACGCTTGGCAGTTTGGCATTTAATGTAGAGGTGATCGCCGCTACGCCTTTGCCCGGCGCTGATCTCAGCGCCGATGAATTTGCTACGCCAGTGCAAGCTGCACCTTTGCGCGATATTCAATCTAGCCAGGCGCTCGAAATTTCTGACTTCCTCAATCGTCGTCTCAAAGGTGTTCACCTTAACGAAATGCAGGGCAATCCGTATCAAGCCGATTTGAATTATCGCGGTTACACGGCGTCACCTCTGCTCGGCACGCCGCAAGGGCTTTCGGTTTATCTGGATGGCGTGCGGCTCAATCAACCTTTCGGCGACGTAGTCAGTTGGGATTTAATTCCGCGCAATGCGATTGCTGAAGTCGCGCTGTTGCCGGGATCGAATCCGTTGTTTGGGTTGAATACGCTGGGCGGCGCAATTGCTTTGCAAACGAAAGATGGAAGCACTGCACCAGGAACATCGTTAGAAATTAGCGGCGGCAATTTTGGGCGTTTAATGGGCGAACTCGAACACGGCGGCGCGAATAGCAAAGGCTTGCATTGGTTCACTGCTACCAGTCTTTTTTTTGAAAATGGCTGGCGCGCTGATACGCCATCGAATGTGCGGCAATTTTTTGGCAAGCTTGGCTGGCAAGGTCAGCGGACTTCACTTGGATTGACTGTCGCCTATACAAACAATTCGTTGCATGGCAGCGGATTGCAGGAACAACGATTTCTTGACCGCAATTACAAAAGCATTTACACCAAACCTGACATCACCGCGAATCGCGCGCCATTTTTCAACTTCAACGCGCGGCATGCATTCAACTCTCGCATAGCGATTGCGGGGAATGCGTATGTGCGCTCAATCCGCACAAATACGCTCAATGGTGACATCAATGAAAATTCACTGGATCAAGCTGTCTATCAACCGAGTGCGGCTGAGCGCGCGGCTTTGGCGGCAGCAGGATATACAGGTTTTCCCGTGAGCGGAGCGACCGCCGCAAATACGCCTTTTCCGTTTTGGCGTTGTATTGCCAATGTCTTGCTGAAAGATGAGCCCGCCGAAAAATGCAATGGTTTGATTAATCGTTCGCACGCTGAGCAATATAATTTTGGCACGTCAGCGCAAATTACTGCGATTCATTTTCCGCCTGGTCAGCGCAATCAATTCACAGCAGGCGCGGCGTATGATCGCAATCGGGTGGACTTTGTGCAATCCACAGAACTTGGCTACCTGAACGCCGACCGTAGTATTACTGGACTTAACGCTTTTGGTGATGGCGTGACGGGCGGAGTCGTGGACGGGGAGCCGTATGACACGCGTGTTGATTTGAATGGGCGCATTCAAACATTTAGCGTCTATGCGACCGATGCGCTGGCGCTTGGCAATACACTGACGCTTTCTTTATCAGGTCGTTACAATCGCACAACGATTAAAAATAGTGACCGCATCAATCCCGGCGGCGGCATTGGTTCGCTTGATGGCAATCACAGCTTTGACCGGTTTAATCCGGCAGTTGGTTTGACGTTTCGCCCCTTACGGCATTTGAATGCGTATGCAAATTATAGCGAAGGCAATCGCGCGCCAACTTCGGTGGAGCTTGGTTGCGCTGATCCTGCTACGCCGTGCAAATTGCCGAACGCGATGGCAGGCGATCCGCCGTTGCAACAAGTTGTCACGCGCACATTTGAAGCGGGTTTGCGCAGCGGGCAGGAAAGCCGCGTAAGTTGGAATATTGGCTGGTTTCGCGGCGAAAATCGCAACGACCTTTTGTTCGTAGCGTCGCCGCAAACCGGCTATGGCTATTTCAAAAATTTCGGCAAGACGCGGCGGCAGGGAATTGATGCCGACATCAACACGCGCATTTGGCGTTTGAGCTTAGGTGGCGGTTATACCTTTCTTGACGCAACGTATCAAAGTGAAGAGCTGGTCAACGGGGCAGGCAACAACAGCAGTGACGCCGACGCGCCGGGACTTGAAGGATTAATCGAAATTGAACCGGGCGCAAAAATTCCGCTGATCCCGCAACACATGTTCAAGCTGTTTGCCGATCTGCAAGTGACCAAAAAAATCTCGCTGAATTTTGGTGTGCTTGCCTTGTCGAGTTCTTATGCGCGCGGCAACGAAAACAATGAACACGCATCCGACGGCACATACTATCTTGGCTCTGGCAAATCGCCTGGATATGCTGTAGCCAATTTTGGCGCGCGTTATCAACTCAATCAACACGTTGAATTTTTTGCCCGCGTAAATAATCTTTTCAATCGACGTTATTACACGGCGGCGCAATTAGGCCCAACCGGATTTACGGCAGACGGCAATTTCATTGCGCGTCCCTTTGCCGCAGTGAACGGAGAATTCCCTCTTGTCCAGGCGACGTTCTATGCGCCGGGCGCTCCAATTGGAATTTGGGGTGGAATTCGGCTGAAGTTCTAATTCATTTACAACTTTTTTTCCCAACCCGCGACAAATTGGCGAAGTTTGCTTACACTTGCGGCATTATGCAACCACGCCAAAGATAACTGTGTGTGCATGTTTGGAGTCTGCGATTTGTCAGTTTATCTTTGCAACTTTTACACTTCTACCGAAGTACGAACTGAAAGGAAAAAAATGAAAAAACTAATTGTTGTGTTGACCTTTGTTTTATTTACAACACTCGTTTGGGCTGGGGCCGAAAAAGGCGAAGAAGACCTGGAAAAAGGAATGAAAGCGGCGGGCGGCAACATGAGCAGTTTGCGCAAAAATGTCGAGGCCAAAAACAAAGCGGAGATTATTAAAGCAGCAAAAGAAATGGAAAAGATTTTCAAACAGTCAGAGAAATTTTTTTCTAAGCGTAAAACGGCTGATGCAGTGAAGTGGTCACAAGATGCCAAAGATGCCGCTAAAGCGTTGGCGCAGGCTGCCAAAAAAGATGATGCCGAAAATGTTGCTTCCTCAATGAAAGCGCTGGGCGCGACGTGTCAGGCTTGTCATGGTGCGCATCGGGAAAAATTGCCTGATGGCAAATATAAGCTCAAATAAAAACTTATTTCCCTGATTTTTTACAGCGGATTGCTGGCGAACGAACGCAAATCTATTCAGTCGCTGCCCGCGTGACCGCCCATCTGAAAAAATTGTCGCCGAACAAAAAAGACATCAGATGTAGGCAAAAGGTCAGCGCTTGCAGGCTGGTAACTGCGCTGCAACTTCGCAAGCCGTCCGCTGTAAGTTTTTTTCAAGGATGCAAAATCAAGTAACGTGGAAAAAATCGAAAGACTAAAAAGGTGGTGCGGACATCGCGTATCGGTCGTCGCGGTCAGATGACGCATGGCTGAGACGAAAGTTCCAGTGGTTGTTGCATACAAGCACGCGATGTCCACATAAAAAATTATTCGTCTTGTGGCTTGAACGTAATATGCGGCACCAGAAATTGTCCCTTCACCAATCGCACCGACGGATTCGCCATAATATTCGCCGCTTCCTTCAGCAAATCTGCTTCGCGCAATTCTTTGTACTTCCCGTTTTTATTCAGCAGTAAATACACTGGCCCATTTTGTGGAGCTTTAGGGCGCGCCGCTTTTGACGCAGGTTTCGGCGCGGACGTTTTTGCCCCAGTCGTATTTTCCGTCGTATTTTCAGGCGCAGTTTTTTCAGCTTCAGGCGCAGTTTTGAGCACAGGTTTCATTTCAACTTTTACTTTCTTTGGCGCCGTTAACACAGGCGCTAATTTTTTATTTTTTAATTCGATTTTGACGGGCACTGGAATTACAGGCGTCAGCAATACAGGCTTTGCCGCTTTGCGTTTTATGCGCACAGGTTTTATCAACGTGTTTACGTCGAATGAACGCCCTGTTTTTGCGGCGGCAGCGGCTAAGCGTTCGGTGATCGCAACTGTGCCGGGCTGGCCTTGCAACGCGCCTTGCCAGTCCTTGCACTTAGGCCGAAATTTGCACGTCCAGTAACAAACCTCGACAGCCTTTTGGCAACCAAATTTTTTGCATGCGATTTGCATATGGTTTTTTGTAACGTAACCAGCCATAGTTGCGAAAATGGAGGCGCAACCATGACTGGTTACGCTACATCAATGTGTAGCCAGCCAGTCGCTGAAAATTTTTGCTTCTTCGTGTTTGCCGCTCCAACGCGCGCGATTCTTTCCGGTCAACGCTAACACCATCGCCTGATGTTGCCCCGCACGGTCGCCGATTTCTTCAAAGTATTTATAAAGGCTGTCAATCCGGTCTACAGATTTTTGCGCAGCCTCTACGTTTTTGAATGACAACACGTGACGGAAGAAACGCGAATACACGTTTTGTTCTGCGTCGGTGGACGTGTACAAATCAAAATAGCCTGTTAGCAATCCCGCTTGGCGCAAAACTTGTGCGACGTAAGACGGATGCGTTTTTGTGTGTCGCCCTAGCGTAGCTACGTCGGTTACACCCTGATGAAATAAATTCAAAACATGCTCTTTTTTCGTAGTCGGTTTGGGCTGCGAATTTTTCGCTTCCAAATTTTGCAGCGCACCGGCAATCACTTCTTTGTTGACTGGCGGGAGAGTTGTAAATGTACGTTGCAACATAATTGATACCTCTTAAAATTTTAGGTTTAGAGTTCAAGCTTTAGCTTGTTTTTATCAGCAGGCTGAAGCCTGAACTCTGAACTTTTTTCATTAGCTGGCGCGACGAACGATTGGAATTTCGTTGCCATCCTGCAATTGTTTCAGGTGGTCAATGAAAGATGATGCGGCGCGGCGCGAAAGTTCTTCGACTTTGCATTCCAGCTTCATCGTTTCCTGCAATTCGATGTCCACATCAATATCCAAATCGCGGCAGATCGCGCGGATCATTACGATTTGTTTGGGCGTAGCGAGTTCCGCCACCGATTTTGCCAACGGATTTGTTGGGAACGGTTTGGGTTGTTGTTTTGCGGGCGCGGAATAATTTTGTCCGCTGCCATCGTGTGATCCACCTTCGCGTTGATACAGGTTGCGTGCGACACCAAATTTAATCGCCGCACGTTTCAATGCGTCGTGTTCGGCTTTCTTGATACCTGTTTCAGTGTTGACGTTGCCGGTTCCGATGCCTTCGCGCGTGATACCATCAATTGTGATGGCCGCGATGATGACCAACGTTTCGCCTAGTTGCGTAATCTTTTTAATTGAATGTCCCCACGTCGGCGCAGTGCGATCTAAAATGTCCGCGACGGTGTGCCATTCCACATAATCAACCATGTGTTTGTTGCCGGAATAATCTGTCCAGCCTTCGCGTTGTTTCACTAGGCTGGCATCCAGCGGTTCGCGCAAGGTGCGCAGCGTTTGCGTGAAAGAAAAAGGAAGCACGTTATGGTTGACGGGATTCGTTTCGTTGTCTTCCTCAGTCCACTGAGAACCCATCAGGACATTGTTGATTGTTGCGTCATTGGTTGCGTTCGTAGTTGCGTTTGTCATGTCGTTAATTCCTCCAAAAAAGTTCTCTCAGTAGATGGAAACAATGGGCTTGGCTGTTTGGTAGCTGCTTCTTATGTCTCATCTGTGAAACAGTGTACCATGTCTTTTTTTGTGTTGCAAGCGTGAAACACGTGTTGCGCGACAGAAAATTTTGTGATAGCTTAATTTACGCGTTAAGTTATTGTTGACGCAGAAAGTGAGATTTTTTTATGGCAACTTCAGATGAGAATTTAGTTAACGTTGCCGAATTGGGACGAGCCATCCGCCGCGAACGTGATCGCCGGAAAATGGGTTTGCGTGCGGTCGCGGACGCCACAGGCGTTTCGGCTTCGACGCTTTCCCGCATTGAAAATGGCACTTGTCAGCCCGATGCCGAAAACATCGCGCGTCTGACAAATTGGCTGAAAATGCCGGTCGAGCGTTTCGTCGGCGGCGCAAATGGCAAAGGCAAAGAACAACCGGTAATTTACTTTCCGCAGGAAGCGATGCCGGACATTGTCGAAGTCCACTTGCGCGCGGATAAGAATTTGTCGCCTGAAAGCGCTTCCGCTTTGGCTGAATTATTCCGCGTCGCTTATACCCAATTCAGCAGGCAGGAACCCAAAGGGAAGAAATAATGCTGGTTGGAATTACGCTTCCAATTGCTGCGGCGCATTGATAGTGCGCCGCTTTCAGCTAGGGCTTTGTTCGTCGTCTACCAATCAGCAGGCAAGATTTTGTCGCGCGAGAAAAGATAACAATTCATAGAAGGAAAGCTAAATGATTCGCAGTATAGTTGCTGTGATTGCGGGATATTTTGTTTTCGCAGTCTCTGCTGTCTTACTCTTTTCAATTACAGGCCGTGATCCGCACGATAATGCCCCCGCGTGGTTTTTGATAACAAGCATTGTTTATGGGGGCGTCTTTGCGGCAATTGGCGGCTATTTATCGGCGGTCATCGCCAAACGCAATCAGTTCTTACATGCTGGCTTGGTAACTATTGTAATCGGATCTGGTGCATTAATTTCATTACTCTCAAAACCAGGTAAAGGGGCGATTTGGTCGCAACTATCAGCGCTCTTGATTATGGCTCCGTCCGCAATGATTGGCGGTTACCTTTGGGCTCGAAAATCAAAAAACGGTAATGTCGTCAACGGTCACGTTCGGTGAACGAATTGTTAACTTTCAATCAACTCGCAATTAAATCAGCAGCAGGATCGCAGCAATTTTAGCGCGCTGCAAAAAAAGAAGAATTGAAGCAATGAAGTAATGCGCTTCACTTTGTTAATAAAATAATTGACGAAGGGCGATATGCTATTACGCGGGACATTTTTCTTTGACCTTAGCCAAAGGCCAATCACAAAACTAACAAGCTGTATATCACAACGTAGGAGGCAACTATGCAATTAGGAACATTTTCTGTGAGCCTGGCAGTGAAGGATATTGAAGCGTCGAAAACCTTTTACGAAAAACTTGGGTTTACCGTTTTCCACGGAAATCAAACGCAAAACTGGCTGATTATGAAAAACGGTGAAACCGTCATTGGATTGTTTCAAGGCATGTTCGAGCAAAATATTTTTACCTTCAATCCTGGTTGGAATAGTGACGCTCAGCCCCTCAACGAATTTACCGACGTGCGGGAAATTCAACGCCAACTCAAAGCAAATAACGTAAGCCTGATTACCGAAGCCGACGAAACCACTTCTGGCCCGGCGAGTTTTATGATTGCTGATCCAGATGGCAACACGATTCTGATAGATCAACACGTGTAATTAACGTCGTAGCCTGGATTTTTGATAAGCATCAATAAAAAATTTCTGTGAAAATACAAACCAAACAAATTACGCCCATGGCATTTGTCGCGGATGTTCCGCGCTCAATTTCATTTTATGCACACTTAGGTTTTGCGGTTGCGAATCAAGTGATTCCTGATGATGCCGAAATACCTACGTGGGCGTGGCTGTCTTCGGGCGGCGCGCATTTGATGGTGGCGCAGGCGTGCGATCCGGTTGTGCCTGAACAACAAGCGATTTTGTTTTATTTGTACGTTGAAGATGTGAATGTTGCGCACGCGGAGTTAATTGCTGCGGGCTTAAATCCCAGCGCAATTGAAACGCCATTTTATGCGCCGCAAGGGGAATTTCGTTTGATTGACCCTGATGGATATACGCTGATGATTTCGCATATGGATGACGAATAATTATGGCTGCCAAAAATATTTGCTTGATTACTGCGAGCGCAGAAAACAGAGCGAACGCCAATAAAATTACTGGGTCTATCAAAGACAATTTTCCGACTGGCATTGCACAACCTGCGCTTCGTGCGTTGGCTGCGGCTGGTTACACCACATTGGAGCAACTTGCAGAAGTCAGAGAAAAAGACTTGCTCGCCTTGCACGGGATGGGAGCAAAAGCCATCCGCATCTTGCGCGACGCATTAGCCGCAAGCGGAAAATCTTTTCTGGCTTAATTGTTATTCCGAAAGACTGACATAAATTTTACCGGAGCTTTTGTTATGAAAGAAAAATGCGCAAACATTGATGAATATTTAGCTACTGTTCCTGACGACCAACGCACAGCGCTCGAAAAACTACGTCAACAAATTAAAAGCATTGTGCCGCAGGCTGAAGCGGGAATTTACTATCATCTCCCCGCGTTTCGTTTGAGCGGAAAATGGCTTGTAGCCTTTGGCTCAGCAAAAAATCATTGTTCATTTTACCCGCTCAGTGCTGCCACAATTAATGCTCATCAAGACGAGCTAAAAAAATACGAAACCAGCAAAGGCACAATTCGTTATCAAGCTGATAAACCGCTGCCATTAACGCTGGTGCGCAATATCGTCAAAGCACGTATCTTTGAAAATGAACTCAAGCGGAAACGCGCAAAAGACAAATGAAGATGCAGAGCAACAATCTCAAGCAAGCAGTACCATTTTTCAACGTCACCAATATCGAAGCCTCGCTGCGCTTTTATGTGGATGGGCTTGGCTTTGCGATGACGAAGCAGTGGAAGCCGGAGGGCAAGTTGCGTTGGTGTTGGCTTGAACGCGGCGCGGTGGCGTTGATGTTGCAGGAATATTTGCCTGCGCGCGTGCCTACGGAAACATTAGGTGTAGGCGCTTCGATTTGTTTTATCTGCGAAGACGCGTTGGCGCTCTATCGTGAATTTACTGCGCGCGGCATCCCTGCTTCACGCCCGTTCGTTGGCAATGGGATGTGGGTGACTACGGTTAATGACCCTGATGGTTATCGGTTGGATTTTGAAAGCTACACCGACGCGCCGGAAGAAACAGAATATGCAGACTAAGCGATACGATAGAGGGCGGGTGATTATATAGGCGGTTGGGATTTCAGGCCGATTCATCGGTCTTCTCGCGGAGCGAATAGGCCAACCGTTGTACGGTTGGTTAGCTTGAACGGCACAATCAAAAGCCCGTTTGAACGGGCTTTTGAGGCTTTAGCAAATCATTCAACATTGGTTGGTAAGGACGCTCAAGCGCCCTGAAAAATTGTTTGCAAAATGTTACCCGCCGTACAACGGCTGGCCTAATTATCATAAGGGGAAGCCCGCAAAATGCGGGCTGATGGAACTACTATGAAAGCTATCTTCAAAAACGTTTGGCCGTATCAACAAGACGCAATGAATTTGCCTGTTGTTGATGTGGACGCTGCCATTGCTTTTTATGAAACGGTAATGGGTTTTCAGCTTGAATCACGCCACGACGCACCGCATAAATCCGCCATTCTCCGCCGCGATGAAATTCAAATTGGACTCGCAGAAAACGGCGGCGACCCTGCGCAAGATGGATGTTTTTTTGCGGTGGATAATGTTGAGGACGCGTTCGCAGAATTGAAAGCAAATGGTTTGGAAAAGCAAGCGGCAGACTTTCGTATTGACCAGCACGGCGACACGAAATGGAAAGTATTTTTCGTCATCGCTCCAGACGGGCTTTGTTACTGTTTGGGCGAGCGACAATAAGAGGAACCAACAATGAAATTTGAAAAAATAATTCCGATTTTACGCATGTTTGACGAAGCGAAAGCCAAAGAATTTTATCTGGACTTTCTGGGCTTCCAGCTTGATTTTGAGCATCGTTTTGAAGAAGGGATGCCACTGTACATGGGCATTTCTAAAGGCGAATGCCGGATTCATTTGTCAGAGCATTACGGCGACGGCAGCCCTGGCGCGGGCTTAAGAATTGAGATGGATGATGTGGATGCTTATCAACAGGAATTGTTGGCGAAGCAATTTAAATACGCGCGACCGGGTGTGCAAGATATGCCTTGGGGCACACGTGATATGACGATCAGTGACCCGTTCGGCAACCGCATAACGTTTGCGATGGAAATAAATTCTTAACTGTAATTTCAGCGCGATATTGAGAGGCGAATTATGCTTGATCGTATTGTTGATGGGCGCACGGATTTAGTTTTTGAGTATGTAGCGGCAGGCCATCCCGCGAATTCGACTGATGCTGATGGCGTCTCGTTAATACAATGGTGCGCTTATTACGGCGATGTCAGCGCGATACGATTTTTGCTGGCGAACGGTGAATCGCTCGCCTCATTCGGCGAAAATTTTGATCTCAATGGCGCAGTATTTCATGGTCATTGGCGACTCTGCCAATTCCTGATTGAAAATGGCGCGGACGTAAATTATCCATTGCCTGACACGGGAGAAACACCGTTGCACGCCGCTTTGTGTACAGCTAATCGCGGCGCACATGATCTCGTTATCAAAGTATTGCTCGCCAACGCAGCCAACCCAAATTGCGCAACTAAGCCAGCCGTTGAAACGGGCGGGTTTATGCGTGATTGCCGGACGAAAGCTGAAACGCCGCTGCATCGCGCTGCCGCATTTGGTTCGGAGGAAACAATACAATTATTGCTGGACGCTGGCGCAAAACTTGATGCCAAAGATATGAACGGAGATTCTCCGCTCGCGTGGGCAAGCTGGTATTTGCGTCCGCCTACGATTTTGCGACAATTGTGTTACGGCAATTTTTATATTCGCCCAAGTTACGGCGGCGGAATGGAAGCCAATTTGCGCGGGATGCCGCATCTGTAAAAAATATGAAAAAACAAGCCTACATTTTTATTTGTATCTTGGCGGGAATTTGCCTTTGCATAAGTTCCTTGGCATTTACAAAAACAAATCAACAAATCAAACAAAAGGAAACACGCATGACAAAACACGCCAGCGGGGCATTTGATGTGAAGGTAATACCGCAACAAGACGAAGCTGCGCAGGCGGCAGGGCTTGGCAGAATGACGATTGATAAGCAATTTCACGGCGACCTTGAAGCGACGAGCAAAGGACAAATGCTGGCGGCGATGACGGAAACGAAAGGCTCGGCTGGTTATGTTGCGATTGAGCGTGTGACGGGAACTTTGCACGGGCGCAAAGGTTCATTTGTGCTGCAACATCACGGCATTATGAATCGCAACGTACCTGAGCTTTCAGTCATTGTTGTACCTGATTCCGGCACTGATGAATTAGTCGGATTATCAGGAAAATTGACGATCAATATTGCCGATGGAAAACATTCGTACGAATTTGAATATTCATTGGCGGAAAAATAATCCTATGTCAGTACCACCTGCGTAAGCGGATGGTGTAAGACAGGCATCTTGCCTGTCTTTGGTTTGCAAAAAGACAGGCAAGATGCCTGTCTTACACCATACGAAAGGGACTTTATGGCAGAAGCAAAAACAAAACCAACAGAAGTTAGCGTGACAAGTTTTTTAGAGGCGATTGCCGATGAGCAGCGGCGCGCGGATTGTTACGCCGTAACGGAAATGATGAAAAATTTTTCCAAGGCCGAACCAAAAATGTGGGGATCCAGCATTGTTGGCTTTGGTTCTTATCACTACAAATATGCTAGCGGTCACGAAGGCGATACATGCTTAATCGGATTTGCTTCGCGCAAAGAGGCCATCGTGTTATATGGCATAGGGCGCGATGAAAAAATAGAGGAGCTATTAAGTAAGCTCGGCAAATTCAAATCTGGCAAAGGATGTTTGTATATCAAAAAACTCGCAGACGTTGATCGCAAGGTTTTGGAATCGCTCCTTAAATATTCCGTTACTAAAGCCAAAGCACAACATAAAGCCGCCTGACAGAAAGGATTGAGATGAGCATGACAATGATGAAGGATGATTTGCTTGGGAATTGGGCAGGGAAAAATTTGTTGCGATTGAGCTGGCTTGATCCGTCAGATTTTTACTCCGACACGACAATGACAATTGCGCCTATTGCCCAAGAAAAATTTCTTGAAATTAAATATACGTGGAGCCATAAAAACGCGCCGCAAGCAGGCGTATTGTTGCTTGGCTACGACAAAGAGCATGCTGTCGTCACTGCCGCATGGGTGGATTCGTGGCATCAGAGCGGTGAAGTTATGGCGTGTCGCGGCACTGTCGAAGAAAACGGCACAATTGAAGTACAAGGATTTTTTAAAGCTCCACCGGGGCCGGATTGGGGTTGGCGCATTGAACTCAGTATGTCGAGTGCGCAAAATTTAAAAATGGAAATGTTCAATTGCTCGCCCGAAGGCGTAGAAGAATTAGCGGTGCGGGCTGAGTATGAACGATAGATTTTGTGTCAGAAGCCCGCGCGTGAGCAAGGGCAGATAGTCTGGTAATAACGCCCTTGCTCACGTGCGGGCTTTCGACATGTTACATTCCTATCAATATTGGCTCTGGCATTAACGTGACGCCGAATTTTTGTTGAATTTGCGTTTGGATTTTGCGCGCGAACTCTAGCACTTCTGTTGCGGTAGCGTTATTGCGATTCGTGATCGCTAATGTGTGTTTGGTTGAAATTCCTACGCGTCCGCGACTGTATCCTTTTGGAAATCCAGCCTTCTCAATCAACCATGCAGCAGGCACTTTGATTTGCTGATCGGGCGCGGCGAAATGCGGTACGCGCTCGCCTGTGGGCAATAAATTTAATTTGTGTGCGGCCTCTTCAACCTGCGAAAATTCTGCTGCCGAAATAATCGGATTTTTGAAAAATGATCCGGCGCTTTGGCAATCAGGATCATTTGGTTTGATGACCATTCCTTTGTCGCTGCGAATTTGCAAAACAGCGGCGCGCGCTTCAGCTAAAGACGGCGGAGTTTTTTGTGCGGCGAAAAATTTTTGCAAATCAGGGTAGCGCAACGCTGGTTCACCATGCAGTTGTAATTTGTAAGTTACTTCTAAAACAACATAACGATCTCGCTCTGTCGTATTGAAAATACTTGTGCGATAGCTGAATTGGCATTCTTCGTTGGTCAATTCGACGATGCGATTTTTTTCGCGGTCAAACGCGCGGACGCTAACAATTATTTCGCTCACATCTTGTCCATACGCGCCAACATTTTGAATCGGCGTGCTGCCCACAAAGCCCGGAATCCCACTCAAACACTCAACGCCTGCCAAATTGCGCTCGATACATCGCTGCACAAATTTGTCCCAGACTTCGCCTGCGGCTGCGGTGACGAGCACGGTATTTTTTTTCGGCTTTTGAAAAGAGATGCCTTTGAGCGCCATAAAAAGAACTACGCCGCGAAATCCTATGTCGGCGATGAGCACGTTGCTACCGCCGCCTAGCACAAAAACAGGCAGGTCGAGTTGTTTGGCAAAATTCAGGCCTTCGCGTAATTGATCTTCGTTGGTGACATCGCAAAAGTAACGCGCTACGCCGCCGATGCGAAAAGTTGTATAAGGCGCTAATCGAACATTTTCACGAATTGCACTGAGCATAAAGAGGGACGTCATCGGGCGCGCTCCAAATCGGCTGCGCTTAAATAGCCAACTAAAATTCCGTTGCCATCAATCACAGCTAGATGGCTTGCGGCGGACGCGTTTAATTTTTGGGCGGCGTGTTGCAACGAAGCCTGCGCGGTTACAAAAAGGGAATCGTCCACGGGCTGCATCATTGTGCTGACAGTGGTTTGGCTCCATTTTTCTTCTGGCAACGCGCGCAATTTTTCCAGCGATAAAATACCGTGCAATCGCCCATCCATCGCAACTGGAAAACTGGTCAGGCGGTGCTTCGTCAAAATTTGCGCGATGAAATCGCTAACGAGCATATTGGGCGCAATGCAAATGGGCGGTGGTTTCATGATTGCGCCGACTGTGCCGCTTTGCGCTGCGGCATAAGTGGGCGACTGTTGCTTAAACTCGGATTGCAGCTTGCGATAGCGATAATCATCTTCGGCAGAGCGCTTGAGCAAAAATGCCAGCACGATCATCCAGATTGCCGTGAACGGATCGCGCCACCAAATCATTCGGTAAATTCCGTAGGAGGCGAGCATATAGGCGAGCGCTACGCCGAGTCGTTTGGCGGTGAGCGTTGCCGCTAAAATATCTTTGTTGCGATGCCAGAGATAAGCGCGCAGCACACGTCCGCCATCCAAGGGTAAGCCCGGAATCAAATTGAACATTGCCAGTGCGATGTTCCCCGTGAACAAATACATAAAAAGAACTTGCAACGGCACACGCATTGCTCCGCTAAAAATTGTTTGCGATAATAGCAACAGCACCATAAACGCCACCCCCAGCAAAAATGAAGCGACAGGCCCCGCAATTGCGATCCGCAATTCTGCCAACGCTGTTGGCGGATCGCTTGCCATCCGCGCGTAACCACCGAAAATGTGCAATCGGATTTCAGTCGTCTGAATATGTTCGAGCTTGGCTGCGAACGCGTGCGCCAATTCATGCACAATAATTGAGCCGAACATCAGCACCGTCAAAATTCCACCATAGATAAAAGCTGGCGTCAGTTCGATATTGCCAATCTGTTGAGGAAAATAATAAATCGAGACCAGCGCAAAATGCAGCACGACCACAGGAAACCACGTGTAATCAATCATTAACGGGATCCCGGATACGTTAGCAAGTTGGAATGGCTTGAGTTGCATCACCAAAGATAATAGCAAAACCAATTGCAACGGTCAGCAAGGAAACGATTTTTGATTTGGTATGACACGAATTTTGAAGAAATGGAGCGCAAATGCGAAATTTTGCCAATTTTTGACGCGGTCTGATACAGGTTGAGGAGGGTGGGAAAATTTTACACAGCCCTTTTTAAGCAAATTGAAAATTATCAGTAGTGACAATTCCCTGAGAGTTTCTATAATTTCTTTTGTTGTTACACCCCTCACAGTACAACATCCTCCCGATTGAAAATGTTATGTATACGATGGTCAGCGCGGCTGGCCCCAGAAATAAAAAGCCCTATGAGCTACGGAGGTAATATAGCTATGCGGTGTGAAAACTGTTCCTATCCAATTTTTAGATATACACAATGCTGTCCGGGTTGTAGCGGTCAAGTTGCGACAACTGCGGACGCAAAACACGTCCAAACCCCCCAAACACGGTTAGGGTTTATCCTGGTACATTTGCGGCGTACTCTTGTGCCTGCGTGGTTACGAACCACATAAGTAAGGACGGTGATCGGTGTGCCGGGATACTCCCTTTTACCCGGCACGGCTGATTTTTTGAACGTGATTTCGTAACCCTCACTTTTAGGCTTTTGATAGCGGTCAAAGCCTTCTGTAGTAAAAATCAATCATCTGTCGAATCTTCAGCGTTGACTTGTGCGGCGAATGGTTTTGAGTTGCCTTTTCATCCACCCGCTTCTCAATCAAAGTGCGGTGATGGTAGGATAAAAGCGTCACTATGACACAAAACCATGAGGCCGAGAATTTTTGAGAAAGGAAAACAATGACTGAAGATTTAAGATTTCCTGTTGGGAAATTTGTAGGTGGCACGCAATCGCCGACTGATGCTGAGCGCGCGGAAACAATTGAGAAAATTGCCGCCACGCCCGCACAACTTCGTGTGGCGATAGCCGGATTAAGTGCGCTACAACTAGAAACGCCCTATCGCCCGGACGGTTGGACGGTGCGACAGGTTGTGCATCATATCGCCGATAGTCATATGAACGCGTACATTCGCTTTCGTTTAGGGCTAACGGAAGATGAACCTACGATCAAACCCTATGACGAAGGAGCTTGGGCCGAATTGAGTGACGCAAAAGCTGCGGACTTAGAAGTTTCGCTTGTTCTGCTGGAAAAAATTCACGAACGCTGGGCGATGCTCATGCGTTCGTTGCCCGCCGTCGTTTTTGCCCGCAAATTCAAACATCCTGAAGCAGGTACGATGTCGCTTGATACGCAATTAGAGTTATATGAATGGCACGGACGCCATCACATCGCGCATATCACGAAATTGCGCGAACGCGCAGGCTGGAATTAATTTCTGGAATTAATCAATTGATTCAAGGGCGAGCAATTTGTTTGCCCTTTTTTCTGTCCGGCGTTTTCTCCCACCAATATAAAAAACTATTCAGTTTGACTGGAAAAAGGGTCACAATCGGTCTGTAAAGCATACAGTAGAAACTTTACTGCTGCCACCGTGTGTCTCTTTGTAAGCAACCCGCAATTTAACGCTGGTGGTGTCGAAAGAATTTGGATGATTGAGGTAATCGGATCATGCCTGTTTTTCTCTCGCCCCGAAAGCTCTGGCTGAGCGCGTTACTAATATTACTTGGTGGAATCAGTCTTTGTCTGATTAAGCCTTTACAGGCTTCCCGTTTCAGTGACGCCAAAATGGATGTGGCGTTGCGCCAGCTCTACCGCGAACACACAGGCGCGCGCAAACAATCCTTTGAAGCAAGACAATCAACTGCCAGCCCACACATTCGCATCAATCAAACGACAAATTCTGTTGGCGTAATTTTGCGGCTTCGCGATGAAGGTGAAGCCACACAACGTGAACTTACACTCGCAGGTGTTCGTGTGCGCGAACGCATCGGTGACATTGCCATTGCCGAAGTCCTTGTACAGGATTTGGCAAACATTGCTGCGCTTGATGCCGTTTCACAAATTCACGCCGCACATTACAAAAAAGCGTTGAGCGCGGCTACGCCGTTATTGTCGGGGCTGACATTTGTTAACGATGCGGCAAACGCTGCCATCAAAGCTCCACAGGCGCGCGCCGAATTTAATGTGACTGGAAGTGGTGTTGTTATAGGTGTTGTTGATACAGGCATTGATTGGCGGCACGGAGATTTTCGTACAGTAGATGGCAAGACGCGTATCAAGGCGTTGTGGGATATGAGTGATGCTACTGGCACAGGTCCCGGCGGAGTGGGACGCGTGTTTACTGAAGCTGAAATCAATAGTGCTTTACAAAATTCAGGAGCAGTTGGTGAACGCGATTTGAACGGACATGGCTCCAATGTTGCAGGCGCAGCGGCGGGCAATGGCTTTGGTGCAGGCAACGGAATGAGTCCAAGCGCGTATGCAGGGATTGCGCCTGAAGCTGACTTGATCGTAGTGAAAGCCACGCGCAGCACGAATGAACAAGCTTATTTTGCCGACGATGATGTCATCGCGGCGCTCTCGTTTGTGCGCAATCAGGCGACCATATTAAATGAGCCGTTTGTAATCAATCTCAGCATTGGCGGACATTACAGCGCTCACGACGGAACCGATCCACTAGAAGTTGCAATTGATAATTTGCTCGCTTCCGGCAAAGGGAAACAAGTTATAGTTGCCGCTGGCAACGAAGGCGAAGACAACATTCACGCAGGCGGAATTTTCGAAGAAGGCAAAGATGTAGTCTTACCGTTCACTTTGTCAAATCAGGCGAGTGGAATGCTCGTGGTCTATCAAGGCGCTGATGCTGTGAGCGCAAGAATCATTAAACCAAATGGCGTTGTCGTCGGCCCTGTTTCGCTCTACGGGTTAATTACGAACGACCCCGATGTAGAATTGGAAAATGCCATTGGCGAAACTGCGACTGATCCTAAAGCCGTCATTGTTACTTTCAAGCAGCGTCCAGCGGGGATTTGGAAATTATTGCTGACAGGGACGCGCGTGAACAATGGGCGTTTTGATGTATGGACACAGGACGCAGGCGCTACGCAATTGGACGCGAGCGTGAGTGACAATTCGTGCAGCGTGAATTCTCCTGCCACTTCGCGCAAGGCAATCAGCGTAGGAAATTTTGTAACGAAAACACAGTATCTGGATTTGAACGGCACGTTGCGCACGCGCACGCAACAAGGGCAGGTTGGACAAATTGCGCTGAGTTCGAGTTTAGGGCCTTCGCGCGATGGCCGCTTGATGCCTTTGTTAGCGGCGCCGGGAACATATCTTGCTTCGACGCGCTCCGCCGATCAAACAATTGATCCAACCACAGGGAATCAAATTTCGGCGGAAAATCTAACGAACGATGGCGGCAAACATTATGTCTCGTATGGCTCTTCGCTTTCGGCTGCAACTGTGACCGGTACTGTCGCCTTGATGTTGCAAGCGAATCGTAATTTGACGGCGGATCAAATTCGACGTTTGTTAATGCGGACAGCGGCGACGGATAATTTTACGAATGCGACGATCAGCCCGCAATTTGGCTATGGCAAATTAAATGCCGAAGCCGCCATTCAGGCTGCCATTGAAAACAGTGCCGAAATGGTCAGCGTTTCAGGGGCGAGCTTTATGCCGGAAACTGTAGGTGCGCCGGAAATGATGATGTCTGGCTTTGGTGCAAATCTCACAACTGAGACTGCCAAGGCGAATGAAGTTCCGCTGCCGACAACACTAGGAAATGTCAGCGTCCGCCTGATTGATAGCGCAGGCATTACGCATACAGCCCCACTATTTTATGTTTCGCCGGGGCAAATCAATTATTTATTGCCCGCTTCATTGGGCGTTGGCTTAGCAAAGATCGAAGTCGTAAAAACTGATAACACTGTCGTGGCGCGCGGTACTGTCAGCGTCAACAACGTGTGGCCTGGATTATTTTCGTTCGCGCAAAATGGGCGGGGGCTTGCAGCGGCGGATGTGTTGCGCATTAAAGCAAACGGCGAGCGCAGCTACGAATCAATCAGTAATCCGATTAATCTTTCTAATGCAACGGACAAAGTTTATGTACAGCTTTACGGTACAGGGTTGCGCGGGCGCACGAATTTGAGCAATGTGAAGCTCACGTTAGGCGGAACGCCGCTCGCTATTGAATATGTCGGCTCGCAAAATTTTTATGTCGGGTTAGATCAAGTTAATGCTGTCATTCCAAATAGTTTGGCAGGGCGTAATCGAACGCTGGATTTAGTGCTTTATGTCAATGGCTGGGCGGCAAACGTTGTGCAATGCAAAATTCAATAGTTGTCATGCGTCAATCGTCAGTTGTAGCATTGGCGCATGACATCATCCCAATCACTACCCCCAACTCATCAATCAACACAAGACGGAATTCTCATCATAGACAAACCTGCGGATTGGACTTCGCATGATGTCGTTGCCAAAGTGCGCAAGCTTTGCAAAACGCGTCGCGTCGGACACACCGGAACGCTTGACCCTTTTGCCACCGGAGTTTTAGTCGTGTGCCTCAATCGCGCTACGCGATTAGTGCAATTTTTGACGGGCGAAGATAAAGAATATCTCGCTACAATTCACTTTGGTTTTGCGACTGATACAGGTGATTTTACAGGTCAACCGCTTGCTGCTCCTGTGAGCGCGAATCATCTGAACGCTGAGGTAGTCGCCGCTGCGCTGGCCCGATTTTGTGGACATGTTCAACAAATTCCGCCCATGTATTCGGCTAAAAAAATTGGCGGTGTGAAATTATATGAAATGGCACGACGTGGCGAAGACATTGTGCGCCAGCCCATTAATGTAGAGATAAAAGAATTAGAGTTAATACAAAACGATAGCCAGCCCCAAAATGAATTTGCCTTTCGTGTCGTTTGTTCTTCAGGAACATATATTCGTACCTTGGCGGAAGACGTTGGTAAAGCTTTAGGCCTCGGCGCACATCTCGTAGCGCTGCGTCGCACGCGCGCAGGGAATTGTGATCTGGGCCGCGCGCTTTCGTTAGATCAGTTGACAGAGTTAAGTGCGGCAGAAAAAATTCACGAAACCTTAATCCCGATGGCCGAGGCGCTTTCCTTACCAAAGTTACAGATTAGCGAGTCTCAATATCAATTATTACAGCATGGACGTGCTTTCACTCACCGCGCCGATTGGGCCACTGGCGATCAGATACAATTGCTTTACGCTCACACTCTCGCAGCCATCGCCGAATATGATAATAGTATGTGTCTCCTAAAACCTCGCATTGTTCTAATTTAACATTTGACAAAATCTGAAGTTGAAAAATGCCAGGAAATGTCATACATCCTTCATATTGGCGCTCCAGTAGTTGTGAAGAAAATTAAGTAAGTACTTGTCTTGGTTATGTGTTAAGGGGACTCTAGGTGAGACGCAGTAGCTGTGGCACCGAAGTTGCCACCCTATGAGCCAGAAGCATTTAGGCTTCGAGTTCTTGAGACTATCTGCCGCTGGCGTACTGAGAAATCGCAAAACGACAGCGCATCAATTCCACGAGATTTTTAAGGAGACAATAACTTATGAAGAAAGAGCAAGGCTTTTCATTGATCGAGCTGCTCATCGTTGTAGCGATTATCGGCATTATTGCAGCAATCG
>WBZS01000198.1_pt1 | contig 106648 bp, 97 predicted proteins | sample 5204201 | NCBI WGS metagenome assembly WBZS01 (sample SAMN12344357, study PRJNA552823) | activated sludge metagenome | biome: Activated sludge suspended growth; feature: Nitrification reactor; material: Wastewater; isolation source: activated sludge from nitrification reactor of wastewater...
GTCGTGATCTCCGCACGCGACCCCATCGACAGCCCACTCTTCATGCCTCCCGAGGCTCACCGTTTCGCGGGCATTCCCAGTTGATGCACCGAGGGTGTTTCGCGGGCACTTTTCGTGATGCTCGCCGGACCCTTGACCTGGATGTGAGCCGCGAGGACACTCCCGCTATGGAGATCCTGATGCTCCTGGGGTTGGCCGCCACCTGTGCTGCTGTTGCGGCCTGGGCACGAATCACGGGAACCGACCGGCCGGCCGAAGCCGACCTCGAGGACCTGGACGGTCCCCCGCCCCGGGCCGCAGTGCCGCCGACCTATCCCCTCCAGATGATCCAGCGACGTGGGGTTCCTGTGGTCAGGGTCCGTCCCGCCGCGGACTTCGGTCAAGGGTGGTTGGTGTTCGCCGACGGCACTCAGGCCAGGGTTGTCGAAAGCCGGCTGGGCGATCTCGGGTTGCTCGCCGTACGCCTCCTGCTCCGGCCCGGGCGGTTGGGGACCGTCGAGGTCACGAACGACGCACTCCGCGTCACCCTGGTGGTGGGCTCACGAGAACTCCGGCTCGCGATCGTCGAAGTAGTGGGCCCTACGGTCGCGAGTCCGGTCTGAACGTCGGCAGCCGGTTCAGCGTGCCTTCGGGAAGCCGACCTTACGAGGCACGCTCCGGATCGAAGGGCAGCTTGGCCGTCACCGGCCAATTCTCGGGATACCGGTAGTCCTGCTCGGCCTGTTTCTTGCCGAGCGACTTGCGGCGCCGCAAGGAGAGGCGGTCTCCGAACACGATGCCGTTGAGGTGGTCCGTCTCGTGCTGGAGACAGCGAGCCAACATCCCGGTGCCGACGATTTCGACTGGCCGACCATCGACGTCCTGGCCGCGGCAGATCGCATAGTCGGGCCGCGCGAGGGTCTCGTACGCGCCGGGAAACGACAGGCAGCCCTCCTCGCCTGCTTCTAGATTCCGCTTGTCGTCGGGCACCGTCACCTGCGGGTTGCACACCACCCCGACGTGGACCACATCGTCGGCGTCGGCACACTCGAAGACGAACATCGCGACGTTGCGGCCCACCTGCGTGGCGGCCAGGCCCACGCCCTGGGCTGCCTCCTGGGTCGCGAACATGTCGCGCGCCAAAGCTTTGAGGTCTGCGTCGAAGGAGGTCACCGGCTCGGTGCGCGCGTGCATCACGGGTTCTCCCCAACGGGTGATCGGCAGGACTGTCCCGCCCGTCATCAGGTCCCGGACACTCATCGTCGCCTCACCGTCTTTCCGAATCCCGCGACCGTGTGATTCCCGGCGCGGCCACGCCTGATACACCGGCCGTCGCGTGCCGAAGTCGTCGCACAGGTTAGTGCATCGACGCGGCGACCACCCCAGCGCCCTTGCCCGAGCGAGGTCAGCGCAGCACGTAACAACCGATCGCGGCAGCCGCCGCCACGTTCAGGGAATCCACGCCTGCAGACATCGGAATCCTGGCTACCAGTCTCGCGCCACGAATCCAGTCGGCGGAGAGCCCGTGCCCCTCCGTACCCAGCAACACGGCGACCTTGCCCCTTCCTACCCGCTCGACGACCGACCCCACGTCGACGGCATCGTCGCGCAAAGCCAGCGCCACCGTCCAGAAGCCGTGCTCGTGCAGTCGCCCGAGCAATGAGGCGTCGTCGTACGTCCTCGCCCACGGCAGGCTCAGAACGGCTCCCATGCTGGCCTTGACCGCGCGGCGATACAGAGGGTCGGCCGACCGCTCACTGAGCAGCAGCCCATCCCAGCCCAGCCCTGCTGCCGTACGTGCAATCGCGCCCAGATTGGTGTGGTCGACGAGGTCCTGCACCACGACCAACCGACGGGAGCCCGCGATCAGGACGTCCACGTCGTACCGCTCCTCCCGCCAGAGGGCCGCCAGCGCACCGCGATGCACGTGGAATCCGGTGACTGTCTCGACGACGTCAGCCTCACCCACGAAGACGGGCACATCTGGGAACCTCCCCCACACCTCACCCAAGGCGTCGGCCCAGCGGTGTGACAGCAGAAACGACTTGGGCCGGTAACCCGCACCGATCGCGCGCCGGATCACCAACTCGCCTTCGGCGATGAAGACTGGCGCTGCCGTACGGCGTAACGTCGCCTCTCTGAGCCTGACGTAGTCGGCCACTCGCTCGTCGGCGGGATCGCCGATCCTCACCACGCCCGCGACCCTGTCCGACTCCACGCTGGGAACCTTAACGTCGCTCCCTCCACTACCCTGCTGGCGACGAAGGGACACCCATGGGCTGGCTGCGACAACTGAAACCCGACGGGTTCCTCGTCGCGATCGTGGCGGCCGCCGTACTCGCCTCGTTCTTCCCCGCCGTGGGACCCGCGGGGGTCGCCCTGGGCTGGGTCACCAAGGTCGCGATCTTCCTCCTGTTCTTCCTGTACGGCGCCCGCCTCAGCCCCAAGGAAGCGCTCCAGGGGCTGACTCACTGGCGCCTTCACCTGGTCATCCTCGCGTTCACCTTCGTTCTGTTTCCGCTGCTGGGCCTGGCGCTGCGGGTGCTCAGTGGTCCCGTGCTGTCCCCGGATCTGTACGCCGGGCTCCTCTACCTGTGCCTCGTACCGTCCACCGTGCAGTCGTCGATCGCGTTCACGTCGATCGCCAAGGGCAACGTGGCCGGCGCCATCGTCAGCGCCTCCGCCTCGAACTTGCTCGGCGTGTTCCTCACCCCGTTGCTCGTGATCGGCCTCATGTCCACGACGGGCCAAGCCACGGTGTCGTTCGACGCGGTCGTCGACGTCATGCTCCAACTACTCCTGCCGTTCGTGTTGGGTCAGATGTCACGCCGGTGGACCGCCGCCTTCGTCTCTCGCCACAAGAGTCCGCTCAAACTCGTCGACCGCGGGTCGATCATCCTCGTCGTCTATGCGGCCTTCTCCGAAGGCATCCAAGAGCGCATGTGGTCGCGCACCACTCCCGGGCAACTGCTGGCGTTGACCATCGTGTGTGTTCTGCTCGTCGGGCTGTTGCTGCTGCTCACGTGGGTGAGCAGCGGGTGGCTCGGCTTCGATCGCCAGGATCGGATCGCCATCCAGTTCTGCGGCACCAAGAAGTCGCTCGCGACCGGGTTGCCGATGGCACAGGTGCTGTTTGCCGGCTCGGCCATCGGGTTGCTCGTGTTGCCGCTGATGATCTTCCACCAGGCACAGCTGATGGCGTGTTCGGTTCTCGCTCAGAGGTACGGCCGCGCCGCCGGTCAGCGCTGAGCGGCCCTGGCGCTCATCGGATTCCAGACGATCCCAGCGCCACCGACTACGAGCAGTACGGCCAGCCCGAACCACCAGTGCGGATACAGCAGGGAACTGACCCCAGCCGTCGCAGCACCGATGCCCAGGTAGGCGAACGTACGGTCTCGCCGTACCCACTCCAGCGCCACCATGAGCAGCGCAGACACCAGCCACAACACGACGAGGTGTTGACCGAGCCAATCGTTCAGGTTGATCTCCACGTCAGCCCTCGAGCCGACGCTTCGACCAGGCGCGGGCTGCCCAACGGCCGTCGCGCTCGTGCACCTGCAGCCTCATGCCGAACGTGCGCGACAAGTTCTCTGCCGTCAACGTCTCTCGCAAGGGACCCGCCGCGACGACCTTGCCCGCGGCCAGCAGCAGGCAATGGGTGATCCCGAGCGGGATCTCCTCCAGGTGGTGGGTCACCAGGATCGAAGCGGGTGCGTCCTCGTCCTCGGTGAGCACGGTCAGGGCCTCAAGCAACGCCTCCCGGCCGGCCAGATCGAGCCCGGCGGCCGGCTCGTCGAGCAGCAGCAGTTCCGGATCGGTCATCAGGGCCCGCGCGATCTGTACGCGCTTACGTTCCCCTTCGCTCAACGTGCCGAACGTGCGCCCCGCCAGGTGTTCGACCATCAACAGCGACATCAACTCCGACGCCCTGGTGAAATCGGCCGCCTCGTATTGCTCCCGCCAGCGCCCGACGACACCGAACGACGCCGAGACGATGACGTCGGCGACCTTCTCCTCGAACGGGATCTGTTCGGCCAACGCCTGCGACGCCAACCCGATCCGCGGCCGCAACTCGAACACGTCGACCGCGCCCAGCAACTCTCCGAGCAGCTCGACGTACCCCGACGTCGGGTGGATCTGGGTCGACAACACGCGCAGCAGGGTCGTCTTGCCGGCCCCGTTCGGGCCGATCACGACCCAACGTTCGCCCTCGTTGACGACGAAATCGACGTCGTCGAGCAACAACGACGTGCCGCGGCGAACCGTAACGCCGGCAGCTTCGAGCACTGCGGTCATGACCGTGAACCTATCGTGTCCGCCGGTGACGACCCGGAGCCTAGGCCAACGCTGGGGCAGCGGATCGCCCGATCCGGCACGTCCTCGCCCGGAACAGCATTGATCAGCGTTTCCCTAAGCCCCGGTGGAGTGCACGCCTCCGTCGACGTGGATGATCTCGCCGGTCGTCTTCGGGAACCAATCGCTCAGCAGGGCCACCACAGCTTTGGCGGTCGGCACCATGTCGCGCTTGTCCCAGCCGAGCGCGGCGCGCTGATCCCAGGTGGCGTCGAGATCGGTCACCCCCGGGATCGCCTTCTTCGCCAGCGTGTCGAGCGGACCGGCCGAGACGATGTTCGAGCGGATGCCGTACTGCCCGAGATAGCGGGCGAGGTACCGCGACGTCGATTCCAGAGCAGCCTTCGCCACTCCCATCCAGTCGTACATCGGCCAGCTCACGGTCGCGTCGAACGTCATCCCGACCACGGAGGCGCCGTCGGACAGCAGCGGCCGCGCCGCCCTGACGAGCCCGGCCATCGAGTAGGCCGAGACCTGCAGAGCAGTCGCGACGTCTTCCCACGGCGTGTCGAGGAAGTGACCGCCCAGAGCAGTCTCCGGATTGGCGTACGCGATCGAGTGCACGATGCCGTCGAGGCCGTCGACGTGCTCACGCACGAGGTCCGGCAACGCGGCCAGATGATCGGCGTTGGTGACGTCAAGTTCCAGCACCAGCGGAACCGGGTCGAGCTTCTGCACCACCCGGTGGGTCAGGCTGAGCGCCCGACCGAAGTTGGACACCAGCACGGTGGCGCCTTCGGCCTGGGCGATCTGGGCGACCGCGTAGCCGATGGACGTGTTCATCGTGACGCCTGCGACCAGGACGCGCTTGCCTTCGAGAATTCCCATCCGTGACTCCTTGTGCTGTCAGTGGCCCATGCCGAGGCCGCCGTCGACCGGGATGACCGCGCCTGAGATGTACCCCGCCCCGTCCGAGGCGAGGAATTCCACGGTCGCCGCGACATCGGCGGTCGAGCCGAGCCGGCCGGCCGGGATCCGCTTCTCATACCCCTCGATCGTCGCGGCGTCGAGCTTCGCGGTCATGTCGGTCTCGATGAAACCCGGCGCAACCACGTTGAAGGTGACATTCCTGGCCCCGAGCTCCCGGGTGAGCGAACGTGCCATGCCGACCAGCCCCGCCTTGGACGCCGCGTAATTGACCTGTCCGGGTGAGCCGAGCAAAGCCACCACCGAGGAGACGAAGATGACCCGACCGAACCTGGCGCGCATCATCTGCCGGGCCGCTCGCCGCGCGAGCCTGAACGACGCGGTGAGGTTGGTCGCGAGAACCGCGTCCCATTGCTCGTCGGTCATGCGCATCACCAGCGTGTCTGCTGTGATCCCGGCATTGCACACGAGCACCTCCACGGGGCCGTGGGCGGCTTCCGCGGCAGCAAAGGCGGCCTCAATCTGCTCCGGGGAGGTGACGTCGGCCTGAACCCCGACCACCCCCGCGGGTACGTCACCGGAACGGTACGTGCCCGCGACCCGGTGACCTGCCCTGGCCAGTTGCTCGGCGATCGTGCGGCCGATGCCCTTGCTCGCGCCAGTGACGAGGACGCTGCGCGACGTTGTCTGAGTCACAGCCCCACAACCTACAGGCATGGGGTACGGCGCACGCGGCACTTGAGCTCACCCGACGGACGCGACGTCGACGTAGGCTGCACGGTATGGCCAAGAAGGACGAAGCGGCGGTCATCACCGGTGTCCGGCAGTCCGCGACCGTGGATCTCGAGGCCCGCACCAAGCGGTACCTCGTCACCATGGCCTTCCGCACGGCCTGCTTCGTTCTGATCTTCTTCGTGCCAGGCTGGTGGAAGGTGGCCTGCCTCGTCGGCGCGGCGCTGCTCCCCGGTCTCGCCGTGCTCCTCGCCAACGCCCAGGAAGGGCGCGCCTCCGTTCCCGTCAGCCCCGGCGACGGCGTCTTCAGCCGGCCCGCCCTCACCTCGGCGACCGTGATCCCGGGCGAGGTCGAGCAGTCCGACGACGGGGGCAGCAAGCCCGAGGCGTAGCAGCGTCGTACGCCCGGGTCTCGAGGCGCTGACCGCCTCGGCCGGCTTTCAGCCGCCGATCGCCGACATCGGTCGAGGCGGTTGCAGGAACGACGGGTCGTTGATGCCGTGACCGGGCAGCTTCGCCGCGATGCAGGCGCGCCACCGTCGTTCGAGTTCGTCGTCACCGGAACCGTCGCGCAGCGGAGTCCGCAAGTCCGACTCCCCGAGGGAGAACAGACAGGAACGCAACTGACCGTCGGCGGTGAGCCGTACCCGATCGCAGGCACCGCAGAAGGGCTGCGTGACCGCCGCAATGATGCCGACCACCTGATCGCTCCCGACGACCCGGAAACGTTCGGCTGGGGCGCTCCCCCGCTGGGGTAGCGCTTCGAGTTCGATCCCGTCGGCGGCGAGCCAGCCGTGGATGTCGGCAGCGGTCACCATGGAGGCACGCTTCCACCCGTGCTGGGCGTCGAGGGGCATCTGCTCGATGAAGCGCAGTTCGACACCTTCGGCTCCGGCCCACCGCACCAGCTGCGGAGCCTCGTCGTCGTTGATGCCGCGCATCAGCACCGAGTTGACCTTGGTCGGCCGCAGACCGGCATCTCGGGCCGCGCTGATACCGGCCAGCACGTCATCGATGCGGTGTCGCCTGGTCAACGTCGCGAATCGGTCGGGCTCCAGCGTGTCGAGCGACACGTTGACGCGGTCGAGGCCGGCGTCGCGCAGCGCCTGGGCGCGTTGAGCGAGCCCGATTCCGTTCGTGGTCAGGGCGATCCGGGGCCGCGCGGGTAGGGCTGCGATCCTCGCCACGATGTCCTCCAGATCGCGTCGGAGGAGCGGCTCGCCGCCCGTGAGCCGGATCGTGGTGACACCCAGACGGGACGTCGCCACCCGCAGCAATCGGTCGAGTTCGTCGGCGGTCAACACCTCGGCCGACGGCATCCAGGCCAACCCCTCCGCCGGCATGCAGTAGCTGCACCTCAGGTTGCAGCGGTCGGTCAGCGAGACCCGCAGGTCGACAGCACGGCGGCCGTACGCATCGACGGCAGCCAGGTCGGTCTCGGACACCCGGCCGAGTCTACGGCCGCACCGAGGTGGGCTGATCGACAGACCCCGGTCCCGGACCGGTCCAGGGGGAATGCGATCATCGCCTTCGGAGGTGAGACATGAACAAGGAACTCCGCGCCTTGGAGGAGTGGACGCGCGAATGTGCGGAGGCGCTCGGGATGTCCGACGTCGCGCTCGACCTGGAATCGATCCACATCCTGCTCGATCTGGCCCGCGACGGAGCCCACGAGATCGTGAGGCCCGCCTCCCCGCTCACCACGTTCATGGTGGGTGTCGCGGTGGGTCGCGGCCAAAGTCTGGGCCGTGCGGCCGCTGTGGCGACCGAAGCCGTACTCGCCCGTGGCGCAGCCCACCGTCAGGAGCGTCAGGGACCAACCGTCGGCGAGGCCGGTTAGTCTCCTGGGTGTGCGACGTCTTTGGCTCCGGTGGCTCGGCCTCCTCGTCTTCGTCGCTGTTCTCGCGACCGTCTTCGTCAACCTGGGCGAGTGGCAGCTTCGGCGGCTCGACGAACGGCGGGCGCGCAACGACGTGGTCGTCGCTCACGAGTCGTCTCCCGTGGTGAGTCTGGCGTCGACGGGGTACCCGCAGGTGCACGACGAAGACCAATGGCAACGGGTCACCCTCACGGGTCAGTTCGATGCTTCGCGGCAGTTGCAGGTCAGGTACCGCAGCAACGGCGACGACCAGGGCACGGAGATCTTGACGCCGCTGCGTACGGACGACGGTCACCTCGTGCTCGTGAGCCGGGGCTTCATCTCTCGGAAAAACGACGGGGAACCCAGCGCCGACTCCCTACCGCCTCCCGTGGGTGAAGTGAACGTCACGGGTTACCTGCGTCGAAGTGAACAGGGCGCGTCCGTCGCCATCACACCGGCACAAGGGGCGATTCGCCTGATCAACGCGCCGGCGCTGTCCACGTGGCTGGGCGCGGAGGCGATGGACGGGTACGTGATGCTGATCTCTGTCACGCCTGCCCAAACCGGTCCGTTCCGCGCATTCGAGCTTCCCACCCTCGACGAGGGTCCGCATTTCTGGTACGCCGTGCAATGGTTCATGTTCTGCGGATTCGCCCTCGTCGGGCTGGTCGTGTTCGTCCGGTCGGATCTCAAGGTACGGCGAACGCTGCGGGCGGAGGCTGCCGCGGCTGCCGCGGGCGGTCCGCCGGGGCCAGGGACCGACGATCCGCAGACCGACCCGGACCACGACGAACCGACGTCGTCGCAAGACCAGCGCATCGCCGCACGACCGTAGGAGGAGGGATCCGTATGGATCTGGGCTTGTCAGGCAAGGTATTCGTCGTCACCGCCGCCAGCGCCGGCCTCGGCCGGGCCGCGGCCGAGGCGCTGCTCGCCGAAGGAGCCCGAGTCGTTGCCGTCGCTCGCAGGGCCGAGGTGCTCGACGAATTCGCGGCAGCCCACGGGGGTACGGTGGCGCGCTTGGTCGCAGACCTGGCCGACCCTGACACGCCCGGGTTGGCCTGTCAGTTGGCTCTCGACACGTACGGCCGGCTCGACGGCGCGTTCGTCAGCGTTGGCGGGCCTCCTCGCGGCGGCGTGCTCGACAATTCCGACGACCAATGGCTGGCCGCGTTCGGATCGGTCTTCCTGCCCGCTCTGAGGACGGCGCGAGCGGTGGTTGCTGCTGCTGAAGGGCCCGTGACGCTCGGCTTCGTGCTGTCGACATCGGTGAAGAGTCCCTTGCCCGCCATGGCGATCTCCAACGCCCTTCGGCCGGGCCTGGCGATGATGGTGAAACAACTCGGCGACGAACTGGGGCCGCAGGGAAGCCGTACCTTCGCCCTCCTGCCCGGGTCGATCGACACCGAGCGACTCAAATACCTGCGCTCCGGCGCCCCCGACCCCGAGGAAGCCAAGCGTCAGGCCGAAGCCGCGATTCCGCTGCGCCGCCTGGGCCGACCCGACGAGTTCGGCACCGTGGCCGCCTTCCTGCTGTCGCCAGCCGCCTCGTATATCAGCGGGTGCGTCATCCCCGTCGACGGCGGGGCGATGCGGGCGCTGTGAGCCTCACCGTCGCGGCAGGTCTGCTCTCGTGCCCGATCTGCCAGGCGGATCTCGACGCCGGCGACCGCCAGTTCACGTGCCCCGCGCGGCATACGTTCGACGTTGCCCGACAGGGGTACGTCAACCTCCTCAACGGTCCGCAGCCCGCGCACGCCGACACCGCTGCGATGCTCACCGCCCGGCAACGGTTCCTGGCGACTGGGGCGTACGACGAACTGGCGACCCAGGTCGCGGCCGCGGTCGGGTGCGGTCTCGACAGTGGTGGAGTCGCGCTGGAGGCGGGGGCGGGGACGGGGTTCTACATCGCCCGCTGTCTCGACGCCGTCGAGGGCGCCGTCGGCATCGCTTCGGACATCTCGGTCGCCGCGGCCCGAGTCGCTGCTCGCGCCCACGACCGACTGGCCAGCGTCGTCGCCGACACCTGGCGACGACTGCCGCTTCGCGACCAGTCGGCTGACCTCGTGCTCGTCGTGTTCGCGCCGCGCAACGCCGGCGAGTTCGTCCGGGTGCTCCGCCCTGGCGGCGCGCTGGTCGTGGTCACCCCGCAGGCGGATCATCTCGCCGGGCTGAGGGAGTCGTACCAACTCCTGGCAGTGCACCCCGACAAGGACGAACGCCTCATTGACTCCCTCGGAGGCCGGTTCGTCCTCGACTCGGCCCGACCGATCTCGTACGAGTCCGACCTGTCCGCCGAACAGGTCGCCGACCTGATCGCGATGGGGCCCAACGCGTTCCATGGGCCGCCAGTCAGCGTGCGATCGGCTCGGATTCTGGTGTCGTGCGTGGCGAGGACCTTCCGGCTCGCGGGATCGTGATCGCCATCACCGCGGCTGCGAAGCACAGGACGGCGGCGACGATCCAGGCGGTGGCGTACGTGCCCTCGTGGGTCCGCAACCAGCCGGCGACGCTCGCCGAAACACCGGCCCCCACCATGTGCGAGGCGAACACCCAGCCGAAAACGACCCCGGAGTCGGCCACTCCGAAGTGGGTCCGGCACAACGCCATGGTGGGGGGTACGGTGGCGACCCAGTCGAGGCCGTAGAACACGATGAAGGCCCACATCGACGGCTGGACGGTCGGGCCGAGCAGCGCGTTGATCGTGAGCAGCGAGGCGCCGCGGAGTCCGTAGTAGGCGACGAGCAGGTAGCGCGGGTCGACCCGATCGGTCAGCCAGCCGGACGCGAGTGTGCCGATGATGTCGAACACCCCGACGGCGGCGAGCAGCCCGGCAGCGGTCGTGGCGGGCATCCCGTGGTCATGGGCGGCCGGGACGAAGTGGGTCTGGATCAGGCCGTTCGTCGACCAGCCGCACACCCAGAAGGTCAACACCAAGGCCCAGAACGGCCACCGACGGGCCGAGCGCGCCAAGAGTCGCAAGGCGGTCCTGACCGGGTCGCCTGGGGCCGTGGCCGGCACGGAATCGTCGGGGTCGTTCGGGGAGGCTCCGTACGGCAGGAGTCCCAGTTCTGCGGGGCGGTCGCGCAGGAACAGGCCCACCAGCACCGCGGCAGACAAAGCCAGGCCGGCAACCAGCCACGAGGCGTACCGCCAGCCCGGACCGCTCGCCGCCGCGGCGATCATCGGCAGGAAGATCAACTGCCCGGTGGCGTTCCCCGCCGAGAAGATCCCCGTGACCAGACCCCGACGGGTCGCGAACCACCGGTTCGCGACGATGCCGCCGAACACCAGGGCGAGACATCCGGTGCCGATCCCGACCACGCCTCCCCACAGCGCCCAGAGCTGCCAAGGGCTGGTCATCACGGTGGTGAGGGCGCAGGCCACGCCGACGCCGAGCAGAGCAAAGAAGACGGTACGGCGAATCCCCCACCGCTCCATGACGGCAGCGGCGAACGGGGCGACGAGGCCGTACAGCACGAGGTTGACCGTGACCGCCCCCGACGTCGTCGCGCGGTCCCAGCCGTACTCGGACTCGATCGGTTCCATGAGCACGCCGATCGAGCTCCGGAAAGCCGCCGCGGCTACGAGCGCGAGCAGGGTGACGCCGGCCACCACCCAGGCGCGGTTGATCCTCACGCGGCGTCGCCGGACGGGGCGAACTGGGCGCGGTAGAGGGTGGCGTACGGCCCGCCGGCCCCGACCAACTCGGCATGGGTGCCCCGCTCCACGATGCGGCCGCCGTCGACGACCAGGATCTGGTCGGCGGCTCGAACCGTCGACAGCCGGTGCGCGATCACCAGCGACGTACGGTCGGCCATCGCCTGGTCGAGGGCGACCTGCACGGCCGTCTCGGATTCCGAATCGAGATGGGCCGTGGCTTCGTCGAGCACCACGATCGGCGGGGCCTTGAGGAGCAGCCGAGCGATGGCGAACCGCTGGCGTTCACCCCCCGACAGCCGATAGCCGCGATCGCCGACCATCGTGTCGAGACCGTCGGGGAGCCGGTTCACGAGGTCGGAGATCTGAGCCACCCGCAGAGCCTGCCAGAGGTCCTCGTCGGTCGCATCAGGTTTGGCGTACAGCAAGTTCTGCCGGATCGTCTCGTGGAACAGGTGAGCATCCTGGGTCACGTACCCGACGTTGCTCGCGAGCGACTCCAACTGCAGGTCGCGCACGTCGACCCCACCGACGAGGACGGCTCCCCCGGTCACGTCGTACAGCCGTGACACCAAGTGAGTCAGCGTGGTCTTGCCAGCCCCGGACGGGCCGACGAACGCCACCGTCTCCCCTGGTGCCGCCGCGAACGAGACGTCGAACAGCACCTGCCGATTGGCCGACTCGACGACGCTGGGTGTCGGTTCGAGCGAGCCGATGGAGACCGTCGACGGGTCGGGGTACGTGAAATCGACGTGCCGGAACTCGACACTGCCGATCCCGGTCGCAGGTACGGCATCGGGCGCGTCCCGGATCGCCGGGGTCAAGTCGAGCACTTCGAAGACCCGCTCGAAGCTCACGAGCGCGCTCATGACGTCGATCCGCACGCTCGACAGCTGGATCAGCGGCGAGTAGAGCCTCATCAACAGGCCGGCCAGAGCCGTCAACGTCCCCACGGTCAGGCTGCCGGCGATCGCGAACCAGCCGCCCATGCCGTACACCACGGCCGTGGCGAGCGCGGCCACGAGCATGACCGACGTGAAGAAGAAGCGATTGACCATGGCGATCGTGATGCCCACGTTGCGCACCCCGCGGGCTCGGTCGGCGAACACCGCGTGCTCGTCGGACTTGCGACCGAACAGCTTGACGAGCAGAGCGCCCGAGACGCTGAAGCGTTCGGTCATCGTGGCCGAGAGGTCGCCGTTCAACTGTTGAGAGGTCCGGGTGAGATCCGCCAGCCGTCGCCCGACCAAGCGTGCGGGCAGGATGAACACCGGCAACAGCACCAGCGCAGCCAAGGTCAGCTGCCACGACAGCGTGATCATCGCCACCAACGTCAAGGCGAGCGTGACGACGTTGGAGACCACGCCCGACAGGGTGCTCGTGAACGCCTGTTGAGCGCCGATCACGTCCGAATGCAACCGCGACACGAGCTTGCCGGTGTGGGTGCGGCTGAAGAAAGCCAAAGGCATGCTCGACACGTGGTCGTACACGCTCGTGCGTAGGTCGAAGATCAACCCTTCACCCACCCTCGCCGACAGCCATCGCATGAGCAGGGTGTTCCCGGCACTCACCACGGCGATCGCGGCCACGACGATCGACAGCCGGACCACGACGGCCAGGTCTTTGGCCAGGACACCGTTGTCGATGATCGCCTTGAACAGCAACGGGGGGACGACGCCGGCGGCGGCGTCGACGACGGTGCAGATCAGGAAGACCGCGATTGCTCCTCGGTACGGCGCGGCGTACCCGAGCACGCGGCGCAAGACCCCGCGTGAGATGTGGTGCTCGGTGACCGAGCGGTCCCTCGACATGCTGGAGCGCATGTGGAGGCCCGCACCGCCACCACCGCCCGGCCCGAAACTCATGGGATGGCGGCCCACACCAACTGGGCGAAGGCGGCCGTCTGGTCCAGCGTCTGCACGCCGGTGCCGTTGATCAGCACCATGCCCCGGTCGAGGGGCAGCACACATGCTGCGGTCTTCGAATTCTCCGGGATCATCCCGCACAGCGCCGGACCCTTGCTGACGGTGCCGGTGAATCCGTGGGCCACCGTCGCCGCGTCGGACAGCGTCGACACGGTCACGAAGTAGAGGTCGAACGTGCTGTTCGGGTTGCCGTACTGCACCACCTGCTCACCGGTGGCGCCGGTCTGGGTCTGGGCCCGGTACGTGCCCAACGCCATCGGCAACCGCACGGTATTCAGCGACTTGCCCGGCACCGTCGACAACGACGCCGACGCGGAAGCGCTGCTGCGGGGCAGGGCGGGGGCCGACGGGGTGCCCGTCGCACCGGGCAGACCGGTGGCCTGCGGAGCGCTGGACATCGTGGTCGGGGTCTCGGAGGCGATCGGCGTCGCCGAGGCCGCCGGCGAGGTGGACGCCGCCGGCGACGGAACCGGCGGGGGCGAGGTCGAGGCGCACGCAGCGAGCGCAGTGGTCAGAATTGCCGCGACGGCAAGGGGGGCGAAACGCATGAGGACCTCCTGGTGCTTCCGACGCGCCATTGTGCCACCGTGCACCGACACCGAACCTCAGGCGAGCGACACCAGGTCGGCGTAGTCGACGTTCCACAGATCCTCGACCCCGTCGGGCAGGAGCAGCACCCGGTCCGGTTCCAATGCATGCACCGCCCCCTCGTCGTGGGTCACGAGCACGATCGCGCCGGGGAACGTGCGGATCGCCGACAACACCTCGGCCCGGGAGGCCGGATCGAGGTTGTTGGTCGGTTCGTCGAGCAGCAGCACGTTCGCGGCGCTCACGACGAGCATCGCCAGCGCCAACCGGGTCTTCTCCCCGCCGGACAGCACGCGGGCCGGCTTCTCGACGTCGTCGCCCGAGAACAGGAACGAGCCGAGCACCGATCTGACCTCTGTCGACGTGAGGTGAGGCGAGGCCGTACTCATGTTCTCCAGGACGGTCCGGGCCACGTCGATCGTCTCGTGTTCCTGCGCGTAGTAGCCCAGCTTGAGGCCGTGGCCGGCGATCACCTCGCCGGTGTCGGCCGGCTCGACTCCGGCGAGCAACCGCAGCAGCGTCGTCTTGCCCGCGCCGTTGAGACCCAGCACGACCACTTTCGAGCCCCGGTCGATGACCAGGTCGACGTCAGTGAAGACCTCGAGCGAGCCGTACGACTTGCTCAACTCCGTCGCCGCGAGCGGCGTCTTGCCGCAGGGTGCCGGGTCCGGAAGCCGGATGTGTGCGACCTTGTCGGCCCGCCGTTCGGCCTCCACGGAAGCCAGCAGCTTCTCGGCTCGCTTGGCCATGTTCTGCGCGGCGGTCGCCTTCGTGGCTTTCGCACGCATCTTGTCGGCCTGGGCGAGCAGTTGTTCGGCCTTCCGCTCGGCGTTCGCGCGTTCGCGCTTGCGTCGCTTCTCGTCGGTTTCTCTCTGCAGCAGGTACGGCTTCCAGCCCATCGCGTACTGGTCCAGTTCGGCCCGGTTGGCGTCCAGGTGGAACACCTTGGTGACCACGGCCTCCAGCAGCCCCGTGTCGTGCGAGATGATCACCAGCCCGCCGGGATAGTCGCGCAGATACCCTCGAAGCCACGTGATCGAATCGGCGTCGAGGTGGTTGGTCGGCTCGTCGAGGAGCAGCGTGTCTGCTCCGCCGAAGAGAATCCGGGCGAGTTCGACGCGGCGCCGTTGGCCACCGGACAGGGTGCGAAGAGCCTGGCTCAGCACGCGCTCCGGCAGCCCGAGGTTCGCTGAGATCCGGGCAGCCTCCGCCTCGGCGGCGTAGCCCCCGGCCGCCAACAGTTCGGCTTCCGCGCGCGCATAGGAGGCCATTGCCGACTCGCGCATCTCCTCGTCCGCCGCCTCGGCCATCGCCGTGCCGTACCTCGTCAGGCGGGTCAGGATCGTGTCCAGACCGCGGGCGCTGAGAATGCGGTCGCGGGTCGTCACGTCCAGGTTGCCGGTGCGTGTGTCCTGCGGGAGGTAGCCGATGGTGCCGCTTCGTTGCACCGTGCCGCCGGCGGGAAGTGCTTCACCGGCGAGAATTCTTGTCAGTGTCGTCTTGCCTGCGCCGTTGCGGCCGACGAGTCCGATCTTGTCGCCGGGGTTGACCGGGAAGCTGACAGGTTGCAGCAGCAGCCGGGCACCCGCCCGCACTTCGACCGTCGTCACCGTCAACACGAGGATCGATTGTCGCCGATCCACCGGGTGGTGGCGAATCGTCGCCGATCACGAGGGTGGCGGCTCCCGCATGAGCGATTCGCCGATCCCCTCGACGTTGATTCGGCTGTCGGAGAGCACCACCACGCCCGTCCGGCTGACTCGGTCCACGGCGAGGTAGGCCGCGTACCCGGGAGTGCCGCCCGGATGCGAGGCCATGACGCGACCGTCGCCGTACGGATGCACGTCCCAGAGCAGCCCTTCCTGGCGCTCCACACCCGACGACACCCGTGGATCGAGAGCGGAAACGCCGGGCGCCGATCCGTCGATCAACGCTTGGACCAACCTCGTCAGATCCTCCGGCGTCGAGACGATGCCGCCCATCGGGGCGTACGCGTCCAGGAGCCACGGCGGTTGCCGGACTCCCACGGCGTTGTACCCGCCGCCGACCAGCGGCCGCGTCGTCTGCGCCGCGCTCTGGGACATCGCAAGCGGCTCGAACAGTCGCGTGCGCATGAGGTCCGGGTACGACAGTCCCGCGGCCTTGGCCACCGCCTGCCCCACGAGCGCGCCGCCCAGGTTCGAGTACCCGAACACCTGCTCGCCGAGGGTGACCGACCGAGCATCGGCTTCCAACTGTCGCACGTCGACCCCGGTGTAGGCGGACGACCACCCGCCCGAGCCCCGCGGCCGCGGTCCGCGTGGCAACCCTGACGTGTGCGTCGCTGCTTGCCAAACCGGAATCGACGCGGCCGCGCTGGATCCGAGATCCAGGAATCGACCCAGCGGGTCGTCGAGCGACATCTCGCCCCGAGCGACCGCATCGGCCAACACCAGGCCGGTCAGGGGCTTGCTCACCGAACCGATCTCGAAGGTCGTGGTCCCGTCGCAGCGCCAGTACGCTCCTCGCACCCCGCCGGGAGCGACGAACACCACGGCGAGGGCGTGACCGGCGGGTTTCATCTCCCTCACGGCGCTGGCGAGCGATTGATCGCCGCTGGCCGAGGCGGGCAGATCCCAGCGGGTGGGTACGGCCGACAGCGTGGCGCAGATGAGGCCCAGCGCAAGCCCGAGGAGCACGACCCGGCGCACGTGGCGCAGGCTACGCGAACGGCAGACAGCCCACCAGTCCTTCGATCAGGACGTCACGGGCAGGTTCGCCAGCCGGCGGGCCAGTTCGTACCCGGGCCGCACCAGCCTCTGGTACGTCAGATCGCCCATGAACTGCGGCGTGGCTCTGAAGGCCAGGTCGCGGATGCGCCTGCCCCACGTCGACGAACTCTGCGCCTGCCGGCCGATGGTCCGGGACATCAGAGCGACAGCGCGAACCCGCTGGTCACGCCCGTGGGCCAGACGGGTCGGCAGGCCGACGATGCCGTACCTCAAGCTGAACGCAAGAGCCGCTGCGTCCTCGATCGCCATCGCCGCACCCTGCCCCAGGTTCGGCGTCATCGCATGCGCCGCGTCCCCGATCAGCACGATGCGACCCTTCCCCCAGGAAGGACGACTCACCTCGTACAGGTCGTGATGCAGGACGGGCACGGACTTGGCCGTTTCGACCGCCTCCTGCGCCGCCGGCAGCACGTCGAACATCTCGTGGAAGGCCACCGGGCTACCGGGGCCGCGGCGCCCGGCGGGTGCGTCGGCGACGGCGTACAGGTACGTCTCGCCGTCACCCACGGGTACGGCCCCGACGCGGCGGCCGGGCCCCCACCATTCGGTCGCGACCGGGCCGGTATCGTACGTCGCCTGCCATCTCCAACAGGTCTGACCCGAGTACGACAAAGGGATCGGGCCCGCGATCTGCCGCCGGATCGTCGATCGGAGGCCGTCCGCACCGACGACCACGTCGTACCGCCGACCCGCCAGGTAAGCGCCGTCGGCGTCCTGCCGTACCTCACGGACAGCCGTGCCCAGGTGAACCCGCACCGCCGCCGGTAGAGCCGCCAACAGGCGATCGTGGAGTACGCCTCGGGTGACACCGATCGCGACGTCGTCACCCGTCCGCATCACGTTGAGGACGTCGCCGTGGCCGTCGCGCGCTTCGAACCGGTCGAAGACGGCGCCGATCCCGGCGAGCGAGACCCCGAGCAGGTCGAGGATCGCCTTCGCGTTCGCACCGACGACGATGCCCGCGCCGATCTGCTCGAAGCCGGGCGCCTGTTCGTAGAGCTCGACCTCGTGCCCCTCTCGGGCCAGCGCGATCGCTGTCGTCAGACCTCCGATACCGCCACCGACGATGCCGACTTTCATGGCTGGAACCCTAGCGAGGCTCAGACGTTGTAGCCGATCGCCCTCAACTGTTCGATGCCGTCGTCGGTGATGTTGTCCAGCGTCCACGGCGGCAACCACACCCAGTTGATCGTGACGCTGGACACGAGACCCTCGAGCGCGAGTTGGGTGTCGTATTCGATCCGATCCGTCAACGGACACGTCGGAGAGGTCAACGTCATGTCGAGGGTGGCGTTCAAGTCGTCGTCGAGGTGGATTCCGTAGACCAGCCCGAGGTCGACCACGTTGACCATCAACTCGGGGTCGACGACGTCCTTCATGGCTTCCTCGACGTCGTCCACGGTGGTCTTCGGCAGCGGCTCGTCGCCGGGCAGCGGCTCCTTGACGAGGTCCGACGGCCGGCTTACTGCGTCGGTCATGGTTTCTCCTCTCCGGCTTGAGCCCGCAGCAGCGCATCGCGCACCGCGGCCCAGCCGAGCATGGCGCACTTGACGCGCGCCGGGAACTTCGCGACGCCCTCGAAGGCCACCGCATCTTCGTACTCGTCCTCGTCCAGGGTCACCTCGCCCTTGCCCTGGATCATCTGCTGGAACCCGTCGTGCAGGTCGTACGCCCGCTGCGGGGTCTGACCCACGACCAAGTCGCTCATGACCGACGTCGACGCCTGCGAGATCGAACAGCCGACCGCGTCGTACGACACGTCGGCCACCAAACCGTCGGCCAGCGCCACTCGCAGGGTCAGTTCGTCACCGCAGGACGGGTTCACGTGGTGGACCTCGGTGGTGTACGGCTCCCTCAGCCCCGCGTGGTGCTTGGCTCGGTAGTGGTCGAGGATGATCTCCTGGTACAAGGATTCGACGCTCATGATCCCCCTTGTCCGAGCGCGACCGGATCGCGCGGCGCGGCGAACCGGCCGGCGAAGAAGGCTTGGGTGTAGTCGAGAGCAGCGACGAGTCGGTCGATCTCGGCGAAGGTCGTGTAGAGGTACGGCGAGGCCCGCACGCTCGACTGCACCCCCAGCCGCTCGTGCAAGGGACGCGCGCAGTGATGTCCGCCGCGGACGGCGATACCGCGGCTGTCCAGCAACTGCATGACGTCGTGGGGGTGCACGTCGGTGAGGGTGAACGAAATCGCGCCGCCGCGGTCGACGAGGTCCGTGGGTCCCAGAACCCGGAGACCCGGCACGGTCGCCAGGCCTTCCAGGGCGTACGCCGTCACCTCCCGTTCGTGCGCGGCGACAGCCGCCATGCCCAGGTTCGTCAAGTAGTCGACCGCAGCACCCAGGCCCACGGCCTGAGCGATCGGGGGTGTCCCGGCCTCGAACCGATGAGGAGGTGCGGCGTACGTCGAACCGGTCATCGTGACCACTTCGATCATCTCGCCGCCGCCCAGGAACGGAGGCAGCAAGGCGAGCAGGTCGTACCGGCCCCAGAGCACGCCGATGCCGGTCGGACCGCACATCTTGTGTCCGGTGAAGGCGAGCAGATCGGCCCCGAGATCGCCCACCGAGGTGGGCATCTGCGGCACACCCTGCGAGCCGTCGACGACCATGACAGCGTCATGGGCATGGGCCCACGCAGCGACCTCGGCGACGGGGTTGACCGTGCCGAGCACGTTCGAGACCCAGGTCAGCGAGACGACCTTGGTCCGCTCGTTGACCAGCCCTTCGCGCTGGGCCCCAGACAGATCCAGCCGACCCTCGTCGGTGATGTCGAACCAACGCAGGGTCGCACCGCTCCGCTCGCATGCCAACTGCCAAGGAACGATGTTGCTGTGGTGCTCCATGACGGAGATCACCACTTCGTCGCCGGGCCGCAGCCGCGACCCGAGGGTGTGGGCGGCGAGATTCAAGGCCTCCGATGCGTTCTTGGTGAAGACCACTTCCTCGTCACGGGCCGCACCGATGAAAGCAGCCACCCTGGAGCGGCCTCCTTCGAAGGCAGCGGTCGCCTCGGCACCGAGTTCGTGCATCGCTCGGGCGACGTTCGCGTTGTGCGCGAGGTAGTGCTCGGTCATCGCCTCGGCGACGACCCGCGGCTTCTGGCTGGTGTTCGCCGAATCGAGGTAGGTGAGCGGGTTCGATCCGACGCGGCGGTCGAGGATCGGAAAATCCCGCCTCACCGCGTCGACGTCGTACGCCTGCTGCCGAGTCACGCGGACTGCGCCGCCTTCACGTACTTCTCGTAGCCCTCGGCCTCCAACTCGTCGGCCAGGTCACGACCACCCTCCTCGGCGATCCGGCCGTCGACGAAGACGTGCACGAAGTCGGGATGGATGTAGCGCAGGATCCGGGTGTAGTGCGTGATCAACAAGACACCACGATCCCCCTGGGCGGCGTAGCGGTTGACTCCCTCGGAAACGATCCGCAGCGCGTCGATGTCGAGTCCGGAATCGGTCTCGTCGAGGATCGCGAAGCGAGGATTCAGCAGTTCGAGCTGCACGATCTCGTGACGCTTCTTCTCGCCTCCCGAGAAGCCCTCGTTCACCGAACGGCTCGAGAACGCATGGTCGAGTTGCAGCCGGTCGAGTGCGGCGTTGACTTCCTTCACCCAGGTGCGGACCTTGGGGGCCTGACCCGTGAGTGCGGTCTGAGCCGTACGCAGGAAGTTGGAGACAGACACACCCGGCACCTCGACGGGGTACTGCATAGCCAGGAACATGCCAGCCCGGGCGCGCTGGTCGACCGTCAATTCGGTCAACTCGACACCGTCGAGCTGCACCGAGCCCGACGTGATTCTGTACTTGGGATGGCCGGCGATCGAATACGCCAACGTCGACTTGCCCGAGCCGTTCGGGCCCATGATCGCGTGGATCTCACCAGGACGGACGTGCAGGTCGACGCCCTTCAGGATCTGCTTCGGGCCGGATTCGGTCTCGACATCGACGTGGAGGTCGCGGACGACCAGCCCTGCGGTATCGGAGGTCATGGGTCAGTTCTCCTCGGTTGCTTCGGGATCGTAGGGATGGTCGAGATCGACGTAGACGTCGCCGTTGTCGATCGCCACGGGATAGACGGGTACGGGCTCGGTGGCGGGGAGGGCGTCGGGATAGCCGGTGCGCAAGTCGAACCGCGACCCGTGCATGTAGCACTCGATGTGGCAGCCGTCGACCTCGCCCTCGCTGAGCGCGACCGCGGCGTGGCTGCACTCATCGAAGATGGCGTAGAACTGGCCCTCGGTGTGGACGATGGCCACGTCGAGGCCGTCGACGACGGTGGGCAGTGCCGTACCTTCGAGCACGTCGGCCACCGCGCACGCGCGGAGGAAGGTCATGCCGCCACCGACTTCGCCAGTTCGACCTCGACCGCGGCGAGCAGTCGTTCTTCGATCTCGGGCACGCCGATCTTGCCGATGATCGAGGCGAAGAACCCCCTGACGACGAGGCGACGGGCCTCCTCGGTCGAGATGCCCCGGCTCATCAGGTAGAAGAGTTGCTCGTCGTCGAATCGGCCCGTGGTCGAGGAGTGTCCGGCGCCCTCGATCTGACCGGTCTCGATCTCGAGGTTGGGTACGGAATCGGCGCGGCAGCCGTCGGTCAACACGAGGTTCTTGTTCGACTCGTACGTCGAGATGCCCTCGGCCACCTTGCGGATCAGCACGTCGCCGACCCAGACCGAATGCGCGCCTTCGCCCTGAAGGGCTCCGCGGTAGTCGACGTTCGAATGGGTCTTCGGCGCATTGTGGTCGACGAACAGGCGATGCTCGATGTGCTGCCCTGCGTCGACGAAGTAGAGGCCGAACTGCTCCAGGGAACCGCCGGGCCCGGAGAACCGGGCATCTTCCTGAAGGCGGATGTCGCCGCCGAGCGAGACGGTCACCGCCTTGACGCTGGCGTCGCGGCCCACCTGGATCGAGCGCTGGCCACCGTGGAGCGTGCCGTCGGCCCATTCCTGGATCGTGATCAGATTCAAGTGAGCGCCGTGACCGACGATGACGTCGACCTTCTCCGCGTAGGTGGCGAGGCCCTGATATCTGAGCACGACAGTCGCGCGGGCGTTGTCACCGATCGTCAGGACGAACCGGTCGCGAGCCTCGCCGCCGGCGCCCTGACCCGTGAACACGACGGGCTGGTCGAGCTCGACGCCCGCCGCGATGTCGATCCGGACCGGGGATTGATCGGTCGCCGCAGCCAGCGCCGCGACTCGGTCGACGGGCGCCTCGACCGCGAATCCGCGGGCCTCGTCGGGAGTGAGGCGCGAGATCGTCACGTCTGGGTGCTCACCGGACCAGTCGAGCGTGCCTGCGTCGGGCTTGGGGTCGAGCAGCGCCTTGAAACGCTTGATCGGGGTGAACCGCCACACCTCCTCGCGGCCCGTGGGCACCGGGTGGTCGCCGACCTCCCACGAGGGGGTCGGATGAAGGTGGGACTCGACGGTCTCGACGGCTCGTCGTACGGCCTCGCTGTTGTCGGTCAGTGTCTTGTCGATGGTCGTCGTCACTTAGCCGACAGCCCCTTCCATCTGCAGTTCGATCAAGCGGTTCAGTTCGAGCGCGTACTCCATCGGCAGTTCCCGCGCGATCGGCTCCACGAAGCCGCGCACGATCATCGCCATCGCCTCGTCCTCCTCCATGCCGCGGCTCATCAGATAGAAGAGTTGGTCGTCGGAGACCTTCGACACCGTGGCTTCGTGGGCCATGGAAACGTCGTCGGTGCGGACATCCACGTACGGATAGGTGTCGGACCTGCTGATGGTGTCGACCAGCAGCGCGTCGCACTTGACACTCGAGGCCGAGTGGTGCGAACCGGCGTCGACTTGCACGAGGCCGCGGTACGACGTACGGCCGCCACCGCGGGACACCGACTTGGAAATGATCGAACTCGAGGTGTGGGGGGCGGCATGCACCATCTTGGAGCCCGTGTCCTGGTGTTGGCCTTCGCCGGCGAAGGCGATCGACAGGGTCTCGCCGCGTGCGTGCTCACCCATCAGCCAGACGGCCGGGTACTTCATGGTGACCTTCGAGCCGATGTTGCCGTCGACCCACTCCATGGTGCCGCCGGTCTCGACCGTGGCCCGCTTGGTGACCAGGTTGTACACGTTGTTCGACCAGTTCTGGATGGTCGTGTAGCGGCAGCGGGCGTTCTTCTTGACGATGATCTCGACGACCGCAGAGTGGAGCGAATCGGACTTGTAGATGGGAGCCGTACATCCCTCGACGTAGTGCACGTACGCACCCTCGTCGACGATGATCAGCGTCCGTTCGAACTGGCCCATGTTCTCGGTGTTGATCCGGAAGTAGGCCTGCAGGGGAATGGACACGTGCACGCCCGGGGGTACGTAGATGAACGACCCGCCCGACCAGACCGCCGTGTTGAGGGAGGCGAACTTGTTGTCTCCGACCGGGATGACGGTGGCGAAGTACTCGGCGAAGAGCTCCGGGTGTTCCTTGAGACCGGTATCTGTGTCGAGGAAGATCACGCCCTGGCGTTCCAGTTCCTCGTTGATCTTGTGGTAGACGACCTCCGACTCGTACTGGGCGGCGACGCCCGCGACCAGCCGCTTCTTCTCCGCATCCGGGATGCCGAGGCGGTCGTAGGTGTTCTTGATGTCCTCGGGCAGGTCTTCCCAACTGGTGGCCTGCTTCTCGGTCGACCTCACGAAGTACTTGATGTTGTCGAAGTCGATGCCCGTCAGGTCAGCGCCCCACGCCGGCAGCGGCTTGCGACCGAAGAGCCGCAGACCCTTGAGCCGCGTGTCGAGCATCCACTCGGGCTCGTTCTTCTTCGCCGAGATGTCGCGCACGACAGCCTCGTTGAGACCGCGCTGGGCCGAGGCTCCGGCCGCATCGGCGTCATGCCAGCCGAAGCGGTAGGTGCCGAGGGCGGCCAGATGTTCGTCCTGGGTGGCTCCGAGGCCGGGGGCCTGCGGCTGAGTGGTCGTCATATCTGTTCTCCCTGGGTGACCGGGCGTGGAATGTGGAGGGTGCAGACACCGTCACCGTGGGCGATGGTGGCCAACCTCTGTACGTGCGAACGCAACAACGTGCCGAAGGCTTCCGTTTCTGCAGCACAGATTTCGGGGTATTTCACGGCGACCGTGGCCACCGGACAGTGGTGCTGGCACAACTGCTGGCCGCTGCGGACCGGGTGGACGGTGGCCATGAAACCGTCGTCGGTGAGCAGCGTGGCGAGCGCTTCGGCCGGGGCATCGGATTCCGCGATCTCCGGCTCGTAACGCCTGGCCACCTGCTGGTAGCGGTGGCGAGCGAAGTCGGCGACCGCCTCCGGGCCGAGTTGGCGAGCCAGGAAATCCAGCACGTCGATGGCCAGCTCGTCGTACGCCTGCTCGAAGCCTGACCTGCCCGCGTCGGTCGGCACGTAGACCTTGGCTGGGCGTCCGCGACCGCGGGGCCGGTACGACTTGCGTTCCCGAGTCGTGATCAGCCCATCGGCTCCGAGCGCAGCCAGGTGGCGACGTACGGCGGCCGCCGTCAGTTCGAGCGTCGTCGCCAACTCGGGTGCCGTGGTTGCCCCGCGCTCCATGATCATCTCGAGGACGCGCCCGCGAGTGCCGGCATCGGTCTCGGGACCAAGGCCGGACGCAGCACGAGGCGCCTCCGTTTTCACAACGACATCATTGCGTAAATTTGTGCAGACGCAACTCGGAGACACATGGCGTCCAGCGAACGACCTCCCGTCCACTCAACTAGTGGCCCGCGTTCACGCCCGGGTCGCCCAGGGTGCACTCTTGTCGGCGTGACCGCATCCATGCTCATGCTGGTACTTGTCACGGTGACCGCGATTGCCTTCGACTTCACGAACGGCTTCCACGACACCGGAAACGCGATGGCTACGTCCATTGCCACCAAGGCCCTCCGCCCCAAAGCAGCCGTACTCCTGTCGGCGACCCTCAATCTCGTCGGAGCATTCCTGTCGGTCGAGGTCGCTCTCACCGTCACCAATGCGGTGATCAGGATCCAGGACAAGTCCGGTGCACCACGCCCCGAGCTCCTCGCCGACGGTGGTCAGGCTTTGCTCATGATCGTGCTGGCCGGCCTGGTCGGCGGGATCGTCTGGAACCTACTGACGTGGCTCCTCGGGCTCCCGTCCAGTTCGTCCCACGCACTCTTCGGAGGCCTGGTCGGCGCCGCGCTCGTCGGCCTGGGTTTCTCCGGGGTCAACTGGGTCGGCGACGGTACCAAGCTGGACGGCGTGCTCGGCAAAGTGATCCTGCCCGCCTTCCTGTCCCCCGTCGTCGCCGGCGTCGTCTCGGCCATCGGCACGTGGCTCATCCACAAGATCACAGCCGGCGTCAGCGCCAACTATCGCGAAGCCGGCTTCCGCTGGGGACAGATCGGCTCCGCCTCACTGGTCTCCCTGGCTCACGGCACCAACGACGCCCAGAAGACGATGGGCGTCATCACCCTGGCCCTCATCGCCGCCGGTGAATGGACCGACACTCACGCCGTGCCCATCTGGGTGAAGATCGCCTGCGCACTGGCGATCGCTCTGGGCACCTACATCGGCGGTTGGCGGATCATCCGAACCTTGGGCAAGGGGCTCGTGGAGATCTCCTCGCCGCAGGGAATGGCGGCCGAGTCAGCCTCCGCAGCGACGATCTTGACCTCGAGTCACCTCGGCTTCGCGCTGTCCACCACCCACGTCGCCACCGGTTCGATCCTCGGATCCGGTGTCGGCGCCCCCGGCGGCCAAGTGCGCTGGGGTGTCGCGGCGCGCATGTTCGTGGCCTGGGGCATCACGCTCCCGTGCGCCGGCCTCGTCGGCGCGACCATGTGGTTCGTCGGCCACTCGCTCGGCAGCGTGGCCGGATCCATCACGGTGTTCGTGATCCTGTGCGCCCTGTCGTACCTGATGTGGCGACGCTCGACGAAGGCTCCGATCGACCACTCCAACGTCAACGACGAATGGGACAAGAAGCACACCTCGACCCCGGCGGGAGCGCACTCGTGAACAACTTCTACTTCGCCCTCGACGGCGCCTGGAAGGTGTTCCTCGCGTCGCTGCTCCTCGGCGCCGGGCTGCCGAGTCTGTTCGCCGTCGGGGTCCGAGCCCTCGCGTACGGCCAGGGCGGCGATGCCGAAGTCAGCCACGAAGGTCCCCATCCGGTCGGGAAGGTCCTCGCGGTCATCTGCTTCGGTCTGGTGCTGCTGGGAATCCTGGCCGGACTGCTCGTGATCATCACCTCAGGCCTCGGCTACACGATGACGTTCGACCACGTCATCCCCGTCTTCAAGAAGAAGTGAGGGCTCGATGCCTGACTCATTCATGGCTCGCGCCCTCGGCTGGCTGCGTGCTGGCTACCCGGCAGGCGTACCCGGCGAGGACTACGTGGCCTTGCTCGGTATCCTCCAACGGCGCCTGACCGACGACGAAGTCGTCGCGCTCGCCGACCAACTGGCCGAACAGTCGGCCGGCGGAGCCATCACCCCCGGTGACATCCGCCGGATGGTGACCGAGCAGATCCACGAATCTGCCGTACCCGAAGACGTGCAACGGGTGTCGGTGCACCTGGCGCAGGGCGGCTGGCCGCTCGCCGGCAAGGACGACACCGACGAAGAGCCCAGCGCCGGAACGTTCCTGTGGCGCGTCATCAACTGGCTCCGCGCGGGCTACCCCGAGGGCGTACCCCAGCACGACTACGTGCCGCTTCTCGCGCTGCTCCAGCGGCGTCTCACCAAAGCCGAGGTCAAACAGGTCGCGAAGTCGTTGAGACGCGCGGGTACGTCTCCCGCCACACCCGAGGACGTCAGCGCAGCCATCGGGCGGCTCATTGCCCAGCACCCGGCCGAGGCCGACATGGAGCGCGTCAGGGCCAAGCTCGAATCCAAGGGCTGGCCGGTCGACTGGCACACCGCCTAACCGGACCCCCCCGAAGATCGCCGACAGCGGCAGTCGTAGGGTGAGGAACGTTCGCCTGCGCAGTCGCAGGCCCCCCAGATATCGAGGTGAGGAAGAACCATGTCTACTCCCCAGTCCCGGCCGTCGGGGCTTCGTCGCGTTCCGGGAGTCGTAGCCGGCGTCGTCGGCCTGCTCCTCCTCACGCTCTCGAGCTGTGCCGCGCCGGCCACTCCGGCCAGCGGCGAGCACCGAGGCGGCGAAGCCAACCTGCAGTTGCCGGATCTCGGAGCAGTCTCCTTCTCCGGCATCAGCGGCAAGGCACTCCTCATGGTGGGTCTGCTGATCTGCCTCGGGGGCCTGCTGTTCGGGTTCGCGAGCTTCAACAGCCTGCGCAAGCTGCCCGTCCACGCGTCGATGCGTGAGATCAGCGAGTTGATCTACGAGACGTGCAAGGCGTACCTCGTGCAGCAGGGCAAGTTCCTGCTCACCCTGTGGCTGTTCATCGGCGCCGTGATCTTCGTGTACTTCCAGTTCCTCGCCGGGCTGGGGATCGGCCGTACGTTGATCGTGCTGCTCTTCAGCATCATCGGCATGGCCGGTTCCTACGGCATTGCCTGGTACGGCATCCGCCTCAACACGTTCGCCAACAGCCGCACCGCCTTCGCGTCGCTCAAGGGCAAGCCGTTCGACGTGTACGCCATCCCGCTGCGCTCCGGCATGAGCATCGGCATGGTCCTGATCTCGGTCGAACTGTTCATGATGCTGTTCATCATGCTGTTCCTGCCCGGCGAGATCGCCGGCAGCTGCTTCATCGGCTTCGCGGTGGGCGAGTCGCTGGGAGCTTCGGCCCTTCGCATCGCCGGCGGCATCTTCACCAAGATCGCCGACATCGGCTCCGACCTCATGAAGATCGTCTTCAAGATCAAGGAAGACGACGCCCGTAACCCCGGCGTGATCGCCGACTGCACCGGCGACAATGCCGGCGATTCGGTGGGCCCGTCCGCCGACGGCTTCGAGACGTACGGCGTGACCGGCGTCGCGCTCGTGACCTTCATCCTCCTGGCAGTTCAGGATCCGAAGAACCAGATCACCTTGCTGGTATGGATCTTCTTCATCAGGGCGATCATGGTCGTCGCGTCGTTCGTCTCGTACCAGATCAACGCCGCCCTCGCGAGCTCCCGCTACCGCGAAGCCAGCGAGATGGACTTCGAGAAGCCCCTCACCTCGCTGGTGTGGATCACCTCGATCGTGTCGATCCTGTTGACGTTCCTGACCAGCTTCCTGCTCATTCCCCAGTTGGGCGGCGACCCGAGCCTGTGGTGGAAGCTGTCGATGATCATCTCCTGTGGCACCCTCGCCGGGGCCCTGATTCCCGAACTCGTCAAGGTGTTCACCTCGGTCTCGAGCAAGCACACCCAGGAAGTCGTGAAGTCGGCGGCGCAGGGCGGCGCATCGCTCGACATCCTCTCGGGCCTGGTGGCCGGCAACTTCTCCGGCTACTGGCTGGGCCTGGCGATCATCGTGCTGATGGGCGCCGCGTTCGTGATCTCCACGTTCGGCCTGTCGGCGATCATGCTGGCCCCGGCCGTGTTCGCGTTCGGCCTGGTGGCGTTCGGGTTCCTCGGGATGGGTCCGGTGACGATCGCGGTCGACTCGTACGGCCCGGTCACCGACAATGCCCAGTCGGTCTACGAGTTGAGCGTCATCGAGCAGATCCCCGGCATCACCGACGAGATCAAGAAGGACTACGGCTTCGAGCCCCAGTGGGATCGCGCCAAGATGCTGCTCGAAGAGAACGACGGTGCCGGCAACACCTTCAAGGCCACCGCCAAGCCCGTTCTGATCGGCACCGCCGTGGTCGGCGCTACCACGATGATCTTCTCGATCATCATGGGCCTAACGCATGGCATGACCCAGAACGTCGACAACCTGTCACTGCTGCACGCGCCGTTCCTGCTCGGCCTGATCACGGGTGGCGCAGTCATCTACTGGTTCACCGGCGCATCGATCCAGGCCGTTACCACCGGCTCGTTCCGGGCGGTCGAGTTCATCAAGAAGAACATCAAGCTCGACTCCTCGGTCACGAAGGCATCGGTCGACGATTCGCGTCGCGTCGTCGAGATCTGCACCCAGTACGCCCAGAAGGGCATGTTCAACATCTTCCTGGGGATCTTCTTCTCGACCCTCGCCTTCGCGTTCGTCGAGCCGTACTTCTTCATCGGCTACCTGATCTCGATCGCCCTCTTCGGCCTCTACCAGGCGATCTTCATGGCCAACGCCGGTGGCGCCTGGGACAACGCGAAGAAGATCGTCGAAGTCGACCTCCGCGCCAAGGGCACCGACCTGCACGACGCCTCGATCGTCGGCGACACCGTCGGCGACCCTTACAAGGACACGAGCTCGGTGGCCCTGAACCCCGTCATCAAGTTCACGACGCTGTTCGGCCTGCTGGCCGTCGAACTTGCGGTCAGCCTGTCGGCTGACGGCAACAAGACCCTGGTGTGGAGCTTGGCCGCGCTCATGTTCCTAGCGTCGGTCTACTTCGTGTGGCGGTCGTTCTACGGGATGCGGATCCCGGGCAACCTCGAAGACGCCGCTCAGGCGGCCTTGAAGGGCGAGGACGACGATCCGATGCCGCCTGCGATCGCTCCGTCTGCTCGCGTCGACAGCCCGGTCACGATCCCCGCGGACGACGGCGACAGGATCGACGCGCACGCCTAAGGAAGCGCTGATCAATGCTGTTCCGAGCGAGGACGTGCCGGGCGGGATGAGCCGGTACCACCACATCTCGTGGTCGTACCGGGCGTACGGGTCACAGATGTGGGGGAAGCGGATCGCCCGATCCGGTACGCCGCAGCCGGGACATGATTGATCAGCGTTTCCTAACCGACGCCACGCCGGACGCCCAGCCTCGGATGGCTGGGCGTCGGGTCATACTGGAGCGCACGCACGTACCCCTCCAGGAGATCCATGTCTGTGACCCGCCGTACGGCTCGAGGTTTCGTCGCGCTCCTGGTCACTGCACTGGCGTTGACCGGATGTTCGGTCGCGAAGCCGTCCGCAGGGAGCGCGGAGTCGTCCCCAGCGACGACGACGTCGGCCGTTCCTTCGGTGATCGCCACGTCAGCCTCCCCCACTGCGACGGCGAAACCGTTCGAACTGACGACCAGCCTCACCGACGGCGCCACCGTGCCGGTGGACCATCGGTTCACCGCGACGGCCACTGCGGGCACGGTTGAATCCGTGACGCTCACGTCCACCGATCCACGGCCCGACAAGAAGACCGTCGCCGGGGCGCTGTCGCCGGATCGTTCCACGTGGACCGCAGGCTCGCTGCTCGAGCCGGGTGTGTCGTACACCGCTGCGATCACCGCCCGGACCGACGCCGGCGAGGCCGTCGCCCGTTCCGTCACGTTCAAGACCCAAAGTCTGTCGTTGAAGCAGCAGGTTTTCGTCTACAACATCCCCGGCGCCGGCGCGACCGTCGGGGTCGCGATGCCCGTAGTGGTGACCTTCGACTTGCCGGTCACCGACCGGGCCTCGTTCGAGAAGAACATGCACGTGACCTCCGCTCCGGCCCAGGCTGGGTCGTGGCGCTGGATCTCGAACAAGGAAGCTCACTGGCGGCCGGCGACGTACTGGCAGCCCGGCACACAGGTGTCGATCAACATCGACGTGAACGGCGTCTCCGCGGGCGGCGGCCTGTACGGGCAAGAGTCGAAGCAGGCGAACTTCACGATCGGGCGGGCCGCCTCGATCAACGTGGACCTTGCAGCTCACACGTTGACTCAGTACACGAACGGTCAGGCGACCAGGACGATCCCGATCACCGGCGGCAAACCTGGGTACGACACCCGCGCCGGCATCAAGGTGATCATGGAACGGCTCGACTCGGTCGACATGAACGCAGCCACCACCGGCGTCGGCCAAGACTCGCCCGAGTTCTACGACCTCAAGGACGTCAAGTACGCCATGCGCGTCACTACCTCGGGTGAGTTCTTCCACGCCGCACCCTGGTCGGTCGGGAGCCAGGGCCGTACGAACGTGAGTCACGGATGCGTCGGCATGAGCACCGACAACGCCGATTGGCTGATGGCCAACACGATCGTCGGAGACCCGGCCATGTACACCGGCAGCGGTCGCCAGTTGGAAGACAACAATGGCTGGACGGATTGGAACCTGCCCTTCGACATGTACAAGTCCGGAAGCGCTCTCGGCGGTTGACCGACCGAGCAAACGCCGCGTCGACCGCGGTCGCCAGGACCCGTACTCGCATCCTCGACTCGGCGCTGGCACTCGTCGCCGAGCAGGGGCTCGAGGCACACACCACCGTGGCATCGACGAACGCGCCGGCGTTTGCCTCCTGGTCGTGGTCGGACCTTGCCAGGTTGGGCGTTCATACTGGACAGGTCCACCACACGTGAGGTAATGCAGATGTCCGTCTCTCGCCGTACCCTCGTCGGCTTGATCGGGGCCGGTTCCGCCGTCGCCCTGGCCGGTTGCGCCAAGCAGGCACCGCCGAAAGCCGACGACGTTGTCCCCACGGCCACCGCAGCGTCGACCACACCCACACCGACCGCCCAGCCAGCCGTCGTGATGACGCCGAGCGTGGCTGACGGCGCGACCGTACCCGTCGACACCCTCGTCACGGTCACGGCCACGCAAGGCACCCTGACGACGGTGGCTATGTCGTACACCGACGCCAAGGCCGGCCCCCAGCAGATCCAAGGCGTCATGAGCCCCGACGGAATCACCTGGACGGCATCCACGCTCCTGGAGCCGGGTCAGAAATATTCGCTCACGATGACCGGGGCGAACGTGCAGGGAACGGCGGCAACCACTATGTCGTCGTTCAGCTCGGAGACGTTGTCGCTGAAACAGCAGGTGTTCCCCACGATCGTGTCGGGTGGCACGGTAGGTACGGCGATGCCGGTGGTGGTCGTGTTCGACATCCCGGTGAAGGATCGCGCGGCCTTCCAGAAGGTCATGACAGTCACCTCGACTCCGCCGCAGGAGGGATCGTGGCGGTGGCTCTCCAGCACAGAGGTGCACTGGCGTCCCAAGGAGTTGTGGCAGCCGGGCACGCAGGTCAAAGTCGACGTGAACATCAACTCCGTACCCGCCGGCAACGGCACGTACGGCCAGAAGTCGGTATCGGGGTCCATGACGATCGGCCGCTCTGTCGTGCTCAAGGCCGACCTCGCCAGCCATCAGATGACGGTGGTGATCGACGGTGCCGCGGTCAAGACGATTCCGATCACGGGCGGCAAGGCCGGCTTCTTGACCCGTAGTGGCAAGAAGGTCCTCAAGGAGAAGTTCGCCACCCTCAAGATGGACGCCAACACGGTCGGCATCGAGCCCGGCAGCCCCGAGTACTACAACATCCCCGACGTGAAGTACGCGATGCGCGAGACCGACTCCGGTGAATTCATCCATGCTGCGCCGTGGTCGGTCGCGAGCCAGGGGAAGGCGAACGTGAGCCACGGTTGCATCGGTGTCAGCACGGACAACGGTGCGTGGCTGTTCAGCAATTGCAAGGTCGGCGATCTGATCGACGTGACGGGTACGTCGAGAACGCTCGAGCAGGGCAATGGCTGGACCGATTGGAACATCTCCTACGACCAGTACAAGACCGGTTCTGCCCTCTGAGGCGGACGGCACGGTCTGGTATCCACCTTTTGGCCGGATCGGCTGACGGGGGCGACTCGCGAGTGCCAAGGTGTGAATGCTAATACGATTTCGCACTCAAGGAGTCGCCCCGTGACCGCCAACGTCATGGTGGTGGTCGAACGCCAATTCGACTATCCACGCAGCACAGTCTTCCAGGCTTGGACCGATCCCCAACAGCTCAAGAGGTGGCGAGGTAGCCCCGGCTGGTTCGTCGAGGAGGAAACCCTCTCCGGTGACCCGTTGCTGGGCGGACGTCATGCCCATGTCAAAGTGAGGGAGTCGGACCCCACGACTCGCGTCCGTACCGACGGGGTCTACACCGAATACTTCGATCCCGATGTCTTCGTCTCCCAGGAGCGGATCACCGGTGACCCCGGTATCGACCCCGACACACCTTTGGAACTGCGCGTCGAGTTCACCAAGTACGGCAAGAACGGGACCCTCGTCCGGATCATCCAGGGTCCGTACGAACCGGACGTCGCCAGCTGGCACGGCGAGGCCTGGGAGAAGGAACTCGGTCGACTCGCCAATTACCTGGCCGGCACCGGCGAATACGCAGGAGGTGCCTCGTGACCACTCAGGGTGACCTCACCCACACGACGATCGTCCGGCAGAAGCCGTTGATGAACATGAAGCAGATCCTGCTCATGAACTTCGGCTTCTTCGGTATCCAGTACAGCTTCGGAATGCAGCAAACCGCCGTCAACCCGATCTTCCAATTCCTCAACGCGTCGCCTGCCGATCTTCCCATCCTCAACCTCGCCGGACCGATGACGGGCCTGTTGATTCAGCCCATGATCGGCGCGCTCTCCGACAAGACTTGGAGCCCCAAGTGGGGCCGACGCAAGCCGTTCTTCCTGGTCGGAGCGCTCGGGTGTGCGATCTGCCTGTTCCTCTTCCCCTTCGTCTCGGCGATCTGGATGGCGGTGTTCCTGCTCTGGCTCCTCGACGCGAGCAACAACACGGCCATGGAGCCGTACCGAGCTTTCATCGCGGACAAACTGCCACCGTCGCAACTCGGCAAGGGCTTCCTCGCCCAGTCGTTCTTCACCGGCTTCGGCATCACGCTGGCGAACATTTCGCTGTTCTTCTTCCAGAATCTGATCACAGGAGCCACGGCTGCCGGCATCCCGTACTGGGTCGTCGGCTCGTTCATGCTCGGCTCCGTCTGCTCGATCGGCAGCGTGCTCGTCTCGGTCCTGACCACACCCGAGATTCCTCCCACCCCGGAGGAACTGGTGGCCATGAAGACCAAAAAGCCCAATCCGATCAAGGAAATCGTCGAGGCCATCGTGGAGATGCCGACCGAGCTCCGCAAGCTCGCGCTGGTCTATCTCTTCCAGTGGTACGGCATGGTCTGCTATTGGCAGTTCGTGACCGCCTCAATGGCGAAGTCCGTGTGGGGTACGACCGACACCAAGTCGACGGGCTTCGCCGAGGCTGTCGGCTGGACCGGACTGGTCAACGGCTTCTACAACATCGTGACGTTCTCGGTCGCCTTCTCGCTCGTGGCCCTGGCCAAGAAGCGGGGCGCCAAGACCGTCCACATGGCGTGCCTCCTGTTGGCAGCCGTGGGCCTCGTGGTGTTCCCGCATCTGACGGACAAGTATCTGCTGTTCATCCCGATCATCGGCCTCGGTATCGCCTGGGCCTCGATCATGGGCGTGCCGTACATCATGGCCGTACGCATGATCCCGTCGACCCGCTACGGCGTCTACATGGGCATCATCAACATGATGATCGTCATCCCGATGTTGATCCAGTCGTTGACGTTCGGCCCCTTGTTCTCGTCGGTTCTCGGAGACAATCCCAACAACGCGATCACCACAGCGGGCGTAATGCTGGCCCTCGCGGCCGTGGCGATGGCATGGATCAAGGAACCGCCGATCGTGCGTGACGTGGACGACGTCGCGTACATGCCGTCCGGTCACTGACGCACCGCACTGCCGGCCTCACCTGTTCGTGAGGTCGGCAGTCCGCTGGTTCGCTCGGGATCGGCGGCCGGCGGCATCACCCCTAGACTCCACACGTGAGTACCGCCACCACGACCCCACCCAGCAGCCGATCTCGACAGCCCGTGGGTAGCCTCTTCGCCACGACCGGGGCATTGCGCGCCTGGACCGTCGGGTCGCTGGTGGGCAACATGGCGTTGATCGTCACCGGCGGGATCGTCCGGCTCACCAAGTCAGGGCTCGGCTGCCCCACGTGGCCGAGGTGCACCCCGGAGTCGTACGTCCCTCAGCCTGAAGCCGGCATCCACGGCCTGATCGAGTTCGGCAACCGGACTCTCACCTTCGTCTTGATCGCCCTCGCGATCGGCACGTTCGTCGCCGCTCTCACTGCACGTACGGCTGACGGCCGGCCTCGCCGTACCCTCCGCACCCTCGCCCTGCTCGCTGCCCTCGGCATCCCCTTGCAGGGCGTCATCGGGGGGATCACGGTCCTGACCCAACTGAACCCGTGGGTTGTCGCCTTGCACCTTCTGCTGTCGGTCGTCCTGATCGCCTTGTGCGTGGCGATGGTTCACGATGCGTACGGCACGACCGGGCAGGCGATCGACCCGACGGCCCGGAATCTGGTCCGGGTCATCTTCGGCCTCACCGCGATCTCGATCGCGCTCGGCACCGTCGTCACGGGAGCGGGTCCCCATTCCGGCGACGGCGGGGCACAACGCAGTGGCCTCGACCTGGAGTGGGCCGCGAAGGTCCATGCCTGGTCGGTCTGGCTGCTGCTCGCGGTGACCATCGTGACGCTGGCCATCCTCAAGCGGCGAATGCTGGCCGTCCTGCTTGCGTTGCAGGCCGCCCAGGGCGTGGTCGGGTACGCACAGTTCTTCACCGGCCTGCCGCTCGGCCTGGTGATCGTTCACTTGACCGGGATCGCCCTGCTCGCCGCGTACACGACCCACGTGATGCTCACGCTCCGACGGGTGGTCCCGGCCGACACCAGCCGTTAGCATTCGGTGACTGAGAGATCGGATATTGCTTTGACTCCTCCCGTGGCCGCGACCCGGTCGGCCGTCGGTCCGGCCACCACGGCTCGCGATGTCGTGGCCGCCTACGTCGGCCTGACCAAACCACGAATCGTCGAACTTCTCCTGATCACGACCGTCCCCGCCATGTTCCTGGCCGCCCACGGCGTGCCCTCGTTGTGGCTGGTGGCCGTCACGATGATCGGCGGCTACTTCGCCGCCGGTAGCGCGAACACGTTCAACAACGTGATCGACTCCGACATCGACATGCTGATGCGGCGCACCCGTACCCGCACGCTGCCGCGTCATCGGGTCAGCCGGGTCGCTGCCACCATCTTCGGCGCGATTCTGGGGATCGGCTCGGTGCTGATTCTGGGATTCGGCGCCAACTGGCTCTCAGCCTGGCTGGCCTTGTTGGCCAATGCCTTCTACGTGTTCGCCTACACCTTGATCCTCAAGCGGCGAACCTCGCAGAACATCGTCTGGGGAGGCATGGCAGGCTGTTTCCCACCCTTGATCGGGTGGACTGCGGTCACTGGCGCCGTGGCGTTGCCGCCGTTGATCTTGTTCCTGATCGTCTTCTTCTGGACTCCCCCGCACACCTGGGCGTTGGCGTGGCGCTACCGCGAGGATTACGCAGCCGGCGGAGTCCCGATGCTTCCAGTGGTCGCGTCCCCACAGAAAGTCGCCTGGCAGATTCTCGCCTACACGGCCGTTACGGTCGCCGTCAGCCTGTCATTATGGCCGGTGGCGGGCACAGGTTGGCTGTACCCAGTGGTGGCCGGTGTAGCTGGAGCGTGGTTCCTGGTCGAGGCCGTCGCCCTGCTACGCAGAGCTCAGGCTGGGGCTGACGATGTATCGGCCCAACCGATGCGCCTGTTCCACGGCTCCAACACCTACTTGGCGCTCGTCTTCGCCGCCGCTGCGGTTGATCCGGTGCTGTTCGCGCGGTGAAACGTGCGGCAACCACCCGTTGCCTACCCATGGGTTACTAGAGTCCACTGAGTAGTCCCTGTTCCATCCAAGGAGGACCCATGAACGACCGCCTCAAGGCGCTCTCCGCTGCCGGAGTTTCGATCTGGCTCGACGATCTCTCTCGGGCGCGCCTGACGAGCGGCAACCTGGCTGAACTGATCGAGACCGACTCTGTCGTCGGCGTCACGACCAACCCCACGATCTTCGCCGCGGCGCTCAAGAACGGTGCCGATTACGCCGAACAGCTTCGTGAACTTGGCCAGGTCGACACGTCCACCGCGATCAAGCAGTTGTGCGCCGCTGACGTCCGCAACGCCTGCGACCTCTTCGCCGACATCTACGCCGCGTCCAAGGGGTACGACGGCCGCGTATCGATCGAGGTCGAGCCCGGCCTGGCCAACGAGACGCAGCCCACCATCGACCAGGCGGCAGAACTGCACGCTCTCGTCGACCGCGAGAATGTCCTGATCAAGATTCCCGCTACCAAGCCGGGTCTGCCCGCCATCCAGGCGACCATCGGTGCCGGAATCTCCGTCAACGTCACGCTGATCTTCTCCGAGGCTCGTTACCTCGAGGTCATGGATGCGTACCTGTCGGGGCTCGAAGAGGCCGATGCCAAGGGCCTGGATCTGTCGAAGATCCACTCGGTCGCGTCGTTCTTCATTTCTCGTGTCGACACCGAACTCGACAAGCGGCTCAACGCGATCGGCACCGACGAGGCCGCAGCCCTGAAGTCGAAGGGCGCGATCGCCAATGCCCAGGTCGCCCTGGCGGCCTTCGACCAGGTCTTCGGCGGCGAGCGCTTCGCGGCCCTGGCAGCCAAGGGCGCGAACAAGCAGCGTCCCCTGTGGGCCTCGACCGGCACGAAGGATCCGAAGCTCTCCGACACGCTGTACGTGACCGAACTCGTCGCTCCCGGCATCGTCAACACGATGCCCGAGAAGACGATGAAGGCCTTCGGCGACCACGGCGAGGTCGGCGAGTCGATGGAAGGAAAGGGTGCAGAAGGGCAAGCCCTGCTGGATCAGTTGACCGCGGTCGGTATCGATCTCGTGGACGTCTATCAGGTGCTCGAGGACGAGGGCGTCAGCAAGTTCGTCGTGTCGTGGGACGAGCTGGTCGAAAGCGTCGACAAGGCCATCGCCGACGCCAACGGCTGATCGGCTACGAAACGGGCGCTCCTCGCGGGGCGCCCGTTTTCGCGTTCCACATCGTGCTCGACGGGGTAGCGTGTTGCCACCCATGACCGGATAGGACCACACGTGCCCGAGGTTTCACTGTTCCCCAACCCGCTGCGGGACCCGCAGGACCGTCGGCTACCCCAGATCGCGGGGCCGTGCGTCCTGGTGATCTTCGGGGTCACGGGCGACTTGTCCCGCAAGAAGGTCATGCCGGCTGTGTACGACCTCGCCAACCGAGGGCTCCTGCCGCCCGGCTTTGGGCTCGTCGGGTTCGCCCGCCGCGACTGGGCCGACCAGGACTTTGCCCAACTCGTGCACGATTCCGTACGAGAGCATGCCCGTACCCCCTTCCGCGAGGAGGTCTGGAAACAACTCAGTGAAGGAATCCGCTTCGTCGCCGGAGGACTCGACGACGACACTGCCTTCAACCAGTTGGTGTCGACCGTGCACGAGCTCGACCACCTGCGCGGCACCGGTGGGAACCACGCCTTCTACCTGTCGATCCCGCCGGGACTCTTCGAGACGGTGATCAACCAACTCCGCAAGAGCGGCCTCGCCCAAGGCGGTGACAATCGGTGGAGCCGGGTGGTCGTCGAGAAGCCGTTCGGGCACGACCTGGAAAGCGCCAAAGAACTCAACCGTGTGCTGTCGCAGGTCTTTCCCAGCGAATCGGTGTTCCGCATCGACCACTACCTCGGCAAGGAAACAGTCCAGAACCTCCTCGCCTTGCGGTTCGCGAACGAGATGTTCGAGCCGGTGTGGAACAACCACTACGTCGACCACGTGCAGATCACGATGGCCGAGGACATCGGCGTCGAAGGCCGGGCTTCCTACTACGACGGTATCGGCGCCGCCCGCGACGTGATCCAGAACCACCTGCTGCAGGTGCTCGCGCTCACGGCTATGGAGGAGCCGGTGTCGTTCGACGCGACGAACCTCCGCCGAGAGAAGCAGAAGGTCCTATCCGCGGCCAAAGTGCCGTCGCGTCTGGATCTTCACACCGCTCGTGGTCGGTACGCGGCCGGCTGGGCCGGCGGACGAAAGGTCGTGGGCTACGTCGAGGAGAAGGGCTTTCAGCCGACCTCGTCGACGGAGACCTTCGCGGCGATCCGCGTGGACGTCGAGAACCGGCGCTGGGCAGGTGTGCCCTTCTACCTTCGCGCTGGCAAGCGGCTGCCGCGCCGAGTCACCGAGATCGCGCTCGGGTTCAAGACCGCACCGCATCTCCCCTTCACCGATACCGACACCGAACAACTCGGCAGCAACGCGCTCGTGATGCGGATCCAGCCCGACGAAGGTGTCACGCTCCGGTTCGGAGCGAAGGTGCCCGGGACGCAGATGGAAATCCGGGACGTCAACATGGACTTTGCGTACGGCGGATCCTTCACCGAGTCGTCTCCCGAGGCCTATGAGCGACTCATCCTCGACGTGCTGCTCGGCGACCCTCCCCTGTTCCCGCAACAGGAGGAAGTCGAGTTGAGCTGGGAGATTCTCGACCCTGTCCTCGACTACTGGGCGAGCCTTCCGGAAAAGCCACAGGACTACGAGTCCGGCACGTGGGGACCTGCCAATGCCCACGAGATGATCGCCCGCGACGGCCGCGCCTGGCGCCGGCCCTGACGAGAGGAGCAAGCCATGCTCATCAAGCTCACCGATACCTCGTCACGCGACATCATCAACGCCGTGTTGAAGGCCCGCAGCAACATCGGCAGCACCACCGGCATGGTGATGACGTTGATGGTCGAAGCCGAGCAGCGGACGTTCGAACGGACGTACCAAGCAGCCCTGGTCGCAGCCCGCGAGCATCCGTGCCGGTTGATCCTCGTCGTTCGCACGATGGGCAAGACCGACAAGCTGGACGCCGAGATCCACCTGGCCGACGTGCCCGGCGAGGTCATCCTGCTTCGGTTGTCCGGCGAACTGCGAAGCCATGCCGACTCGATCGTGCTGCCGCTGCTCCTGCCCGATTCCCCCGTGGTCATGTGGTGGCCCGCGAGATCGCCGGAGCGGCCCGGTGACGACCTCCTCGGCTCGCTCGCCGACCGCCGGATCACCGACGCCGAGGGCGACCCCAAGCCGATCGAGGCGATCCGGACCCGCGCCCGCTACCACTCGGCGGGCGACACCGACCTGGCCTGGACGAGGTTGACGAAGTGGCGTGCGCTGCTGGCCGCCGCCCTCGACCAGTACCCGACGATCGTGCAGTCCGCGTCGGTCTCGGCGGCGCGCACCAACGCCCCGGCCGACCTCATGGCGGCCTGGCTGGAGACCCGGCTGCACGTGCCGGTGACCCGGGGATACTCGAACGGGCCTGGCATCACCCAGATCAAGATGGAGACCCCGGGAGGGTCGATCGTCATCAGCCGAGAGGACGCCAAGACGGCGACGTACTCGATCCCGGGCCAGCCACGCCGTACCGTCGCGCTCAAGCGGCGCGACATCAACGAATTGCTCACCGAGGAACTCCGTCGGATGGATGCCGACGACATCTACGAGGGCACCCTTCACCAGCTCCTGATCCGCTGCGGTCAGACTCCGCCGCCACCCGCGGACAAGGGCATCGCGGCCCCCGGTGAATCCCCCTTGGCGGGAACTGCGCGCACGGCTCAGGAGGTGCGCGAGGATTCCGGGGAGGCAGTCACCGTCGCTCGTACGGGCGCACGTTCCGACAGCCGCAAGGCAGCACGAGTACGGCGCCGGTTCGCGGCATCGACCACGGCCCCTGCCGCGACGCCCAGCACTTCGGCCGAGGCGGTCGCTGAGGAGGTCGACTCGGCCGGTCAGCCACAACCGGCGGGTCAACCCGCTCCCGGCGACGACAGCCAGCCTGGACCGTCCGACGCCCCATCGACCAGCGCCCCAGAAGAGCCGAAGCCGGAGAGCTGAGATGGCGCCCCTGGTCCGTCGTTATCCGACGCCACAGGTGCTGGCCGAGGACGTGGCCGAGTGTTTGATCCACCGGCTCCATGACCTCCAACAGGCCAACGGCGTGGCAGAGGTGTGCCTCACCGGCGGTCGGGTCGCCAATCTCGCGTACGAGCATTTGGCCCGGAAGGTGGGCCGATCCGGAGTCGACCCGGGCATGCTCGAACTGTGGTGGACCGACGAGGCCTTCGTGCCGACCGACGATCCACGCCGGAACTCGCTCGAAGCCTTGGCCCGCCTGGCGGGCAGCTTCCCGCTGGATCCCGCGCGAACACACCTGATGCCGTCCAAGGACGGGTCCGCCGATGCCGTCGAAGCAGCGGTGGCCTACGGCAGAGAGATGTCAGGCCACACCATGGACATCTGCCTGCTCAGCATCGGAGAAACGGGTCACGTGGCGGCGCTGTTTCCGGGACACCCTTCGTCAGAGCCAACGGCTGCCCTCGCGGTCGGCGTGACCGATGCCCCGAAGCCGCCGCCCGAGCGCATCTCGCTGAGCCTCGCGACGATCAACCGGTCTCGAGAGGTGTGGCTGCTGGCGTCAGGTCCCGAGAAGGCCGAGGCCGTCGCCCGAACGTTCGACGGCGATCCGACCACCATCTCCGCCCACGTCGCGGGCGTCGACCGCACCCGGTTCTTCATCGACGAGGCTGCGGCCGCACATTTACCGTTCCACAGGTGCCGCCTCTAAGGAAACGCTGATCAATCATCTTCCGGCTGCGGCGCACCGGATGGGGCGATCCGCTACCCCCACATCTCTACCCGTACGCCCGGTACGACCACGAGATGTGGTGGTACCGGCTCATCGGAGCCCGGCACGTCCTCGCTCGGAACAGCATTGATCAGCGCTTCCCTAACGAGACGACCGAGGCGCCTCAGTAGATGACTTCGCCGCGGGCCCGACGGTCACGCAACCCCTGGAGCGCCTCCTCCAGGATGCTGCGTGCTTCGTCGGAGGAGCGGCGCTCCTTCACGTAGGCCAGATGCGTCTTGTACGGCAGGATCTTCGGCGGGGGCGGGGGGTTCTCCGCGTCGAGGTTGGCCGGCAAGCCACACCGAGGGCAGTCCCACTCCTGCGGCACCTGGGCGTCGGCAGCGAACGCCGGCCTGGTCTCGTGGAAGTTCGCGCAGAAGTACGACACATACAAGCGAGGAGCTGCATCGCCGCGCTCGGCCTCACCCATGGGACCCGCACCGACACGGCTGCCACGGATCGCGCTACCACCAACCACAGTTGGACTCCTCGAAGTGTGTGAAAGGAAAATCTCGAAAGTTCAGATGCCAAACCGGTAGAAGGCCAGCAGCGCCAGGATCGACGCCAACCAGACGAGTCCCACGATGACGGTGATCCGGTCCAGGTTACGCTCAGCCACACTGGTGCCACCCATGGACGTCGACATCCCTCCGCCGAACAGGTCGGACATGCCGCCTCCGCGGCCCTTGTGGAGGAGAACGAACAGCGCCAGCACGAGAGATGTGATCACCAGGACGATCGAGACCCCCAGTACCGGCCAGGTGATCATGGGCACGAGCAAACTCACGGAGGACATCCTAACTCACGTCAACGGTGCCTTAGCCCGCGCTCGCGCCCGATGGATCGGAGCGCGACAAGGGCTGACGGGTCTACGCAGCCGTATAGAACGTAGCGATCTTGGCGAAGTCCTCAGGGTCGAGGCAAGCTCCGCCGACGAGCGCTCCGTCGATGTCGGGCTGCTGCATGAGTTCGACGACGTTCGACGACTTCACCGAGCCGCCGTAGAGGATCCGGACCCGCTTGGCCGCCTTCGGTGAGAACGTCTCGCCGACGAACATCCGCAGGTAGCCGCAGACCTCCTGTGCATCGGCTGCGCTGGCCACACGGCCCGTACCGATGGCCCAGACCGGCTCGTAGGCGATCACGAGCGAACCGACCTGCTCGGCGGGCAAGTCGGCAAGACAGGCCTGCAACTGGTTCAAGCCGTACGCCACATGCTGTCCGGCTTCCCGTACCTCCAAAGGCTCACCCACGCAGATGATGGGCGTGATGCCCGCCGCGTAGGCGCGTTGCGCCTTGATGTTGATGACCTCGTCGCTCTCGCCGTGGTACTCACGCCGCTCCGAATGGCCGACGATGACGTACGAACACCCCAGCCTGGCCAGCATGTCGGCCGACACCTCGCCGGTGTAGGCACCCGAAAGATGGGCCGAGACGTCCTGAGCGCCCCACTTGAGGGGGTATTTCTCGCCCTCGATCAGAGTCTGCACGGTCCGGATGTCGGTGAAGGGCGGAATCACCGCCACCTCGGCTTGCTCAGGGTCGTACGACTTGTCCTGCAGGGTCCACGCGAGCTTCTGAACGAGGCCAGCAGCCTCGATGTGGTTGTTGTTCATCTTCCAGTTGCCCGCCATCAGCGGGGTGCGGCTGCGAGCCACGGGCTCAGCCCTCCAATACGGCCAGCCCCGGGAGCGTCTTGCCCTCGAGGTATTCCAACGACGCCCCGCCGCCGGTCGAGATGTGCCCGAAAGCCTCGTCGGCAAAACCGAGCTGACGTACGGCTGCGGCGGAGTCGCCCCCACCCACGACGGTGAAGGCGTCGGATTCGGCGAGCGCCTTGGCGACCGCAGCGGTGCCCTTGGACAACGCTTCGATCTCGAAGACACCCATGGGTCCGTTCCAGAAGACGGTCTTGGCCGCCTTGATCGCGTCGGCAAACAACTCCTCCGTCTTCGGCCCGATGTCTAGGCCCATCTCGTCGGCGGGGATTGCATCGGCAGCGACCACGCTGACGGGGCCGTCGACCGTGCGGGCAGCGAAATCCATGCCCTTGGCGACGCGGACGTCGACCGGGAGCAAGATCTGCTTGCCGGCTGCCTTCGCCTCGGCTAGGTAGTTCGTGCACGTCTCGACGTTCGCCTCGTCGAGGATCGAGCCGCCGACCTCGTAGCCCATGGCCTTCAGGAACGTGTAGCTCATGCCGCCACCGACGACGAGGGTGTCGGCGACCTTGAGCAGGTTGTCGATGACGGCCAGCTTGTCGGCCACTTTGGCGCCGCCGAGCACGACGACGTACGGCCGCTCGGGTCGGCTCGTCAGCTTCTCGAGGACGTCCACTTCCTTGGCGACCAAGGATCCGGCAGCGTTCGGCAGCAGTTGGGCGACGTCGTAGACCGACGCTTGCTTGCGGTGCACGACGCCGAAGCCATCGGAGACGAAAACGTCGGCCAGCGCGGCGTACTGCTGGGCCAGGGCGAGCCGTTCGGCGTCGTCCTTGCTCTCTTCGCCGGGCTCGTACCGAACGTTCTCGCACATGCCCACCTCACCGTCGGCGAGGCCGGCGGCCATCGCCTGGGCAGACGGGCCGACCACGTCTGTTGCGAGGGCCACGTCGGTGCCCAGCAACTCGCCGAGCCGCTTGGCCGCCGGGGCCAGGGAGTACTTCGGATTGACCTGGCCCTTGGGCCGGCCCAAGTGAGCCAGGACCACGACCTTGGCTCCCGCGTCCCGCAGGGTGATCAGCGTCGGCAAAGCCGCGCGGATTCGCCCGTCGTCTGTGATCGTGTCGCCGTCGAGCGGCACGTTGAAATCGCAGCGGATGAGAACTCGCTTGCCCGCGAGGGAACCGAGGTCGGGTACTGACTTCACTGGGTCGGGCCTTTCGTGTGAGTGGTGAGGGTCAGAGCTTCGAGGCGACGAGGACAGTCAGGTCCACGAGGCGGTTGGAGTATCCCCACTCGTTGTCGTACCAGCCGACGACCTTGACCTGGTTGCCGATCACCTTGGTCAACTTGGCGTCGAACGTGCACGAAGACGGATCGGTCTCGATGTCCTTGGACACGATCGGATCCTCGGTGTAGACGAGCTTGCCCTTGAGAGCTGGGGTCTCCGAAGCCGCCTTCACGACCGCGTTGACTTCCTCGACCGTGACTTCACGGGGAGCCTCGAAGGTGAGGTCGGTGGCCGAGCCCGTCGGAACCGGCACGCGCATGGCGTAACCGTCGAGCTTGCCCTTCAACTCAGGCAGCACCAGCGCAACGGCCTTCGCGGCACCGGTCGTGGTCGGAACCATCGACAGGGCGGCCGCACGAGCCCGACGGAGGTCCTTGTGGGGGCCGTCCTGCAGGTTCTGATCCTGCGTGTAGGCATGGATCGTGGTCATGAGGCCGCGGACGATGCCGATTCCGTCGTTGAGGGCCTTGGCCATCGGTGCCAGACAGTTCGTGGTGCAGGACGCGTTGCTGATGATCGTGTCCTTGGCCGGGTCGTACTTGTCGTCGTTGACGCCCATGACGATCGTGATGTCCTCGTTCTTCGCCGGAGCGGAGATGATGACCTTCTTGGCGCCCGCGTCGATGTGAGCCTTGGCCTTGGTGGCGTCGGTGAAGAAGCCGGTCGACTCGATGACGATCTCGACGCCCAGGTCACCCCAGGGCAACTGAGCGGGGTCGCGCTGGGCCAGGACGAGGAGCTTCTTGCCGTCGACGGAGACACTCTCGTCGTCGTAGGTGACCTCGCCCGGGAACCGACCCAAGATCGAGTCGTACTTCAGCAGGTGCGCGAGGGTCTTGGTGTCGGTGAGGTCGTTGACGGCGACGACATCGAGATCGGCGCCCGTAGCGATGAGAGCGCGGAAGAAGTTGCGGCCGATGCGGCCGAATCCGTTAATGCCAACCTTGACGGTCATAGTGCTGGGGTCTCCTTCTTTCCGGGCGCGGACACGTCCCGGAGCCAGATGATCGGACGAGGTCAGCCTACTCATGGAGAACCGTCGGCGTGGGCCGGGGGCCGTGCTTAATCGATTTGGGGAAGCGCAGAGCACAGCTGTTCCGAGCGAGGACGTGCCGGGCCGGACGAACGCCGCAGCCAGGACACGACTGCTCGGCGTTATCTGAGGAGCCCAGTCAGTCGTCGAGGTCGGCCGGCAACACCGCGGCCGTGTCCGGCACACCGAGCTCGACTGCTCGTCGGTCAGCCATCGCCAACAACCGGCGGATCCTGCCGGCGACCGCGTCCTTCGTCAGGGGAGGATCGTGCAGCGCGCCCAGTTCCTCCAACGAGGACTGCTGATGCTCGACCCGAAGGCGTCCGGCCACGAGCAGATGGTCAGGCACGTCGTCGCCGAGAATCTCCAGTGCACGTTCGACCCGTGCGCCGGCGGCGACCGCAGCCCGCGCCGACCGGCGCAAGTTCGCGTCGTCGAAGTTCGCCAGCCGGTTCGCCGAGGCGCGCACCTCACGCCGTACCCGCCGCTCCTCCCAGACCAGCACCGTCTGGTGAGCCCCCAGCCGAGCCAGCATGGCAGCGATTGCGTCCCCGTCGCGGATGACGACCCGGTCGATTCCACGCACGTCGCGAGCCTTGGCCACGATGCCGAGCCGACGGCCGGCACCGACCAAGGCCAAGGCCGCCTCACTGCCAGGGCACGTGATCTCCATCGACATGGACCTGCCTGGTTCGGTCAAGGAGCCGTGGGCCAGGAACGCTCCCCGCCAGGCGGCCACCGCGTCACACGACGACCCGCCCACCACGAGCGGGGGGAGTCCACGAACGGGTCGGTGCCGCATGTCGATGAGACCCGTTTGACGCGCGAGGGGCTCGCCGTCGCGCAGGACCCGTACGAGGTACCGCGTGCCGCGTTTGATGCCCGACGACGTGACGGTGATGAGCTCGGAACTCAGTCCGAAGACCTCGGTGATCGTGGTGCGCAGACGCCGGGCAGCGGCCCCGGTATCGAACTCCGCCTCGACCATGATCATCCGGTTGCCGGTGAGGTGAAGGGCACCGCCAAAGCGCAGCATGGCGGCGGCTTCGGCGCGCCGACAGCAAGGCTTGGTGATCGGAACCGTGGCGAGCTCCGACTTCACCTGCTGGGTCAACGCCATCCGCACAGTTTGGCACATCGTCGGACATTCTCCGCGCCCAGGTTGGGAGCCTGTTCAGACCCCCAACACGTCTGACAACGCCGCGGCGAGGAGCAGCGGATCGTGACGGGCCGAGCCGTCGCGAGCACCCAGCCGGGCCACGTGCAGATGTCCACCCAGGTTGGCGATATAGGCCTCCAAGTGTCGATCCTGGGCGACAAACCGTTCGTCGGCGACGACATGGTCGAGGCGCAGGTTCGGCGCATGGTCGGCGAGAACCTCGATGTGTTCCGACGGCGAGAACCCGGCGGTTTCGTCAGCTGGGGCTAGGTTCAGCACCAGGACTCTCTGCCCGGCAGCACTCGTGATGGCCTCGGCCAGTTCTGGCACCAGCAGGTGAGGAATCACCGACGTGAACCACGATCCTGGACCCAGCACGACGAAGTCGGCGTCGCGGATCGCCTCCAGCGAGGTCGGGTGGGCCGGGGGTTGCGGAGGATCGAGCCGTACGGCCACTACCTTCCCGGGCGTCTTCGCCACCGCTGCCTGGCCCCGGACGATCGCAAGCTCGTCCGGCTCGGGGAGCAGCCCGAGCACGTCAGCCTCGATGGTGAGGGGGACCGAACTCATCGGAAGCACCCGACCCTTGGTGTTCAGCAGGTGCCCGACCATGTCGAGACCCGCGACCGGGTCGCCCAAGCGCTGCCACAGGCCGGCGATGAGCAAATTCCCGATCGCGTGCCCGCCGAGCGGACCCGCTCCCGTGAAACGCGACTGGAGCACGTCGGCCCACACCCGACCCTCGGAATCGTCACCGCAGAGGGCCGCGAGCGCCATCCGCAGGTCACCGGGGGGCAGGCAGGCGAACTCTGCACGCAGCCGACCGGATGACCCTCCGTCGTCGGCCACGGTGACGATCGCGGTGACCCGATCCGTCAGGCGCCGCAACGCGGTCAGCGTCGCGTACAGTCCGTGCCCGCCGCCCAGGGCGGCGACAGCCGGGAGTCGCTGGAGCCCGGTCATTCCCGCCCCAGATCCCGATGGATGACCTGCACGGTCTCCCCCTGTTCACGCAGTCGCCGGGAGAACTCCTCGGCCATCGCGGTGGACCGATGCTTACCGCCCGTGCACCCGATCGCGATCTCGACCTGCCGCTTGCCTTCGTGCTGATAACCCGGGCGAACGGTGTCGTACAAGCCCACGAGTCGGTCCAAGAACGGGACCGCAGCCGGTTGGCCGAGTACGTACGAACTGACTGCTGTCGACAGGCCCGTCTGAGGTCTCAACTCGGGCACCCAGTGCGGATTCGGCAGGAACCTCACGTCGAACACCATGTCGGCGTCGATCGGAACGCCGTTCTTGAACCCGAACGAGACGACACTCACTCGCAGCTCGTCGCGGTCGGACCCGCCGTACGCGTGCGCCACCCGCTGCGCCAGCTGGTGGACGTTGAGGTTCGAGGTGTCGATCACCATGTCGGCGGCGGCGCGCAGGGTGGACAGCATGCGCCGCTCGCGCTGAATCCCGTCGATCAGCCGACCGTCCTCCTGGAGCGGCAGGGGCCGACGGGCCGACTCCTGTCTTCGCACGATCACCTCGTCGCCAGCCTCGATGAAACAGATCTCCGGCGTGATGCCGTCGCGCCCCAGCTCGGTGAAGACGTCGGGCAACTGCTCGAAATCTCCACGGCTGCGCACGTCGAGCACGACCGAGACTCGCCGTACCCCCTCGGCTGCCAGCAAGCGTGACAAGTCCGGAAGCATGGCCGGCGGGAGATTGTCGACCACGTACCAGCCGTGATCTTCCATCGCGTGCGCGGCGGTCCGACGCCCGGCACCCGACATCCCGGTGATCACGACGACTCGTTGCGTGCTGCTCACGGCCTCATCCTTCCATCGACATCCCCGATCGGGGGCGACGGAGCTGCCCCGTGCCAAGCGTTGTCAGACGCCTTCGACGATTTCGCCGGTGGTCAAGTTCACGACTTCGGTCGCCTCGCGTGAGGCGACCGCCGCTACGACGGTTGCGGCGAGTTTCGGCCCGAACCCGGGTACGGCTGCGACATCGGCCGCCGAGGCCGCGCGCAGCTTCTTCAAAGACCCGAACCGGCGCAGGAGTGCCTTGCGCCGTACCTCCCCCAGACCTGCGACGTCGTCGAGCAGGGACTCGACCATGCTGACGCTGCGCCGACCGCGGTGGTGACTGATGGCGAACCGGTGAGCTTCGTCACGGACCCGCTGCAAGAGGTACAGGCCTTCGCTCGACCTGGGCAGGATGACCGGGAACTCCTCCCCGGGAAGCCAGACCTCCTCGAGACGCTTCGCCAGGCCGCACACCGCGACGTCCACGACGCCCAATTCGGCCATCACCTCGGCGGCCACCTTGACCTGCGGCGCTCCGCCGTCCACGACGACGAGCGACGGGGCGTAGGCGAAGCCTCGCGGGGCACGGGTCGTGGCGTCCACGAGTCCAGCCACGGCGTCGTCGGCGTCGGCCAGAATGTGGCGTTCGTCCTTGAGTCTCCGAAAGCGTCGACTCAGGACCTCCCTCATCGCCCCGACGTCGTTGGACTCGACCGTTCTCACGACGAATCGCCGATACTCCGACTTGCGTGCCAATCCGTCCTCGAAGACCACCATCGAGGCGACGGTCTCCTGGCCCTGCAGGTGGCTGATGTCGTAGCACTCGATCCTCAGCGGTGCGGTGGGCAGGCCGAGCGCCGTCTGGATCTCTTCCAGCGCGCGGGTCCGCGTGCCGAGGTCGCTCGCGCGCCGGGTCTTGTGCCGTACCAAAGCCTCGGCGGCGTTCTGGGCGACGGTGTCGAGGAGAACCAGCTTGTCGCCTCGCTGGGGCACCCTGATCCGGACTCGGGCGCCGCGCTCCTCCTCCAGCAGTGTCTCCAGGAGGGTTCCGCTCGCCGGGATGGCTGGTACGAGCACGACCGGTGGGATCGCCCGCCGGCGTTCCTGGGCTGTCATGTCCGGTGACGTGAGGTCGGCGTACAGCTGGAGCAGGAACGCCTCGACGAGTTCGGGTACGTCAGAGTCGTCGGCCCGGTCTGCCACCCATCCCCGCTCCCCTGCAACTCGACCGTCCCTCACGTGGAACACCTGGACGGCGACCTCCAACTGGTCCACGGCGAGGGCGATCACGTCTGCGTCGGTTCCGTCGCTCAAGACGATCGCGTTCCGCTCGCGGGCCCGCTCGAGGGCGGCCAACTGGTCGCGGACGACGGCGGCCCGCTCGTACTCGAGGTTGCGTGCGGCGATCGCCATCTCGGTCTTCAGCCGGTTGACGACGACGGTCGACTGGCCGCCTACGAACGAACAGAAGTCGTCGACGATGGCCCGATGGTGGTCGGCGTCGATCCGGCCCACGCACGGGGCCGAGCATTTGTCGATGTAGCCGAGCAGGCAGGGCCGGCCCGAGGCGCGCGCGGCGTTGAACACCCCCGCCGAGCACGATCGCATCGGGAAGACGCCCAGGATCGCGTCGACGGTCTCGCGGATCGCCCAGGCGTGGCCGTACGGCCCGAAGTACCGCCACCCGCGCTTCTTACTGCCGCGACCGACGAACACCCGTGGGAACTCCTCCGACCACGTCACGCAGAGCCAGGGGTACGACTTGTCGTCGCGGTATTTGACGTTGAAGCGGGGGTCGTACTGCTTGATCCACGTGTATTCGAGTTGCAGCGCTTCGAGTTCGTTCTGCACCACGGTCCACTCGACCTTGGCCGCCGTGTGGACCATCATCCTGGTGCGGGTGTGGAGCCCGGCCGGGTCGGCGAAGTAGGAATTCAGCCGTTGCCGCAGGGACTTCGCTTTGCCCACGTAGATGACACGGCCGCTCGAATCGGAGAACCGGTAGACGCCGGGGTTCGTCGGGATGGAACCCGACCGGGGTCGGTAGGTCGCCGGATCTGCCACCCGGTCAACGGTAGTGCGCCGCGCCGATACTCTCAGGAAGTCACAGGACCCAACTATTGATCCTTCAATGATTCGGTGTCACTGTGCAGTGCAGCACATCGTAAGGAGCTCCCATGAATCCCCTCCTCGGCCGTCGCAGCCTCATCCTCGGCGGTGCTGGCCTCGCCGCTGCCGCCGTGGGACTGGCTGCTTGCGGCTCGAACTCGGCACCTGCGGCGGGTCCGGCCACCTCGGCGGCCCAGGCCTCGAAAGTCGGGTCCGTCGGTTCGGCGGGTGCTGCAGGATCGGCAGCGGGTACGACGAAAGCGGCGGGTGCGATCGTGAAGAAGGCCGACGTACCCGTAGGAGGCGGGTTCATCATGACCGACGGCAAGTTCGTGGTCACCCAGCCTGCAGCCGGGACGTACAAGGCCTTCGACAAGATCTGTACGCACCAGGGATGCCCCGTCTCCCAGGTGAGCGGCGGCACGATCAACTGCACCTGCCACGGATCCAAGTTCTCGATCACCGACGGATCCGTGACCCAAGGTCCGGCGAGGCAGCCGCTGAAGGCTGCGACCGTGACCGACTCGGGGGACGCCCTGACGATCGCGTAGTTAAGAACACGCTGATCAATCATGTCCCGGCTGCTGCGCACCGGTTCGGGCGATCCGCTGCCCCCACATCTCTACTCGTACGCCCGGTACGACCACGAGATGTGACCCGTATCTTAGGCGCTCTTAGCGCGCCGTGCGGCCGCCGACAACCGCCGAGGTCGCGTCGTCCCCCTGGCCGAGAGCTCGGAGTCGAGGTCGACCAAGGTTTCTGCCACTTCGATGTTCGTGCCGTCCAACGCGTGTCTGAGGAAGACGCCTGTGTGGGAGGTCGGATCGGCGGCCACTTGCTCGGGCGTGCCCGCCACGAGCATTTCCCCGCCCCGTGATCCGCCTTCGGGGCCGAGGTCGATCACCCAATCGGAGCACTTGATCACGTCGAGGTTGTGTTCGATGACGACGACCGAATTGCCCGCATCGACCAACCGGTCGAGCACCCCGAGCAACTTGCGAATGTCCTCGAAGTGCAGGCCCGTCGTGGGCTCGTCGAGGACGTACATGGTGCGTCCGGTCGCGCGACGTTGCAGTTCAGAGGCCAACTTGACCCGCTGAGCCTCCCCGCCGGAAAGCGTGGTCGCGGGCTGTCCGAGGCGGACGTACCCGAGGCCCACTTCGTTGAGCGTCTTCAGGTGACGGGCGATCGCGGGAATGGCGGCAAAAAACTCTGCCCCCTCCTCGATCGGCATGTCGAGCACGTCAGCGATGGTCTTGCCTTTGTAGTGGACCTCCAGCGTCTCCCTGTTGTAGCGAGCGCCGTGACACACCTCACACGGCACGTAGACGTCGGGGAGGAAGTTCATCTCGATCTTGATCGTGCCGTCGCCGGCGCAGTTCTCACACCGGCCGCCTTTGACGTTGAACGAGAACCTGCCCGGCTGGTAGCCACGCACCTTCGCTTCGGGCGTTTCTGCGAACAGGCTGCGGATCCGGTCGAACACGCCCGTGTACGTCGCAGGGTTCGATCGCGGGGTACGGCCGATCGGCGACTGGTCGACGTGGATGATCTTGTCGATCTGGTCGGCACCCTCGATCCGGCGGTGACGACCCGGTACGGCTTTGGCGTTGTAGATGCGCTTGGCCAGAGCCGCATAGAGAATCCCGTTGACGAGCGTCGACTTTCCCGACCCGGACACTCCGGTCACCGACACGAGTTGCCCCAGCGGGAACGACACCGTCAGGTCGCGCAAGTTGTTCTCGGTGGCACCCACCACCGTGACCGCGCGCCCGGTGGGCGCACGACGCTGGCTCGGCAGGGGAATCTTCTTGCGGCCCGAAAGGTACATCCCGGTCAGGGACGTCTTGCTCGCCAGAAGGCTCGATACCGGGCCGGATACGACGACCTCCCCGCCGTGCTCTCCGGCCCCCGGACCGATGTCGACGGCCCAATCGGCGGTGCGGATCGTGTCCTCGTCGTGCTCGACGACGATCAGTGTGTTGCCCAGGTTGCGGAGCCTCACCAGGGTGTCGATCAATCGGCGGTTGTCCCGCTGGTGCAAGCCGATGCTCGGCTCGTCGAGCACGTAGAGCACTCCGACCAACCCGGATCCGATCTGGGTGGCCAGCCGGATGCGCTGCGCCTCGCCACCCGAGAGCGTGCCGGCCGGCCGGGAGAGCGACAGGTAGTCCAAGCCCACGTCGAGCAGGAACCGAAGGCGCTCGTTGATCTCCTTGAGCACGCGTTCGGCAATCTGGCGTTCGCGATCGGTCAAGTCCAAGTCGGCCAAGAAGACGGCCGCGTCCGCGATCGACATCCCCGCTACCTCGGCGATGTTCGTGCCGCCGATCGTGACCGCCAACGACGTGGGTTTCAGCCTCGCCCCGTGGCACGTCGAGCACGGGATCTCCCGCATGTACTCGGCATAGCGGTCTCGCGCAGTGTCGGACTCGGCGTCGGCATGCCGGCGCGCGACGTAGGGAATCGCACCCTCGAACTTTGCGCTGTACGTGCGGATGCGCCCGTACCGGTTGCGATGCCGTACCGAGACAGCATCGGGATAACCGTGGAGCACCAACTGTTTGACCCGAGCAGTCAGGTCGCGAAACGGCGTGTCCATCGAGAATCCCTCGGCGGCGGCCATGCCGGAGAGGAGGTTGTGAAAGTACCCGGACACCGTGGGTGAACTCCACACCGCCACCGCATGGTCGGCGAGGCTGAGCAGATCGTCGGGGATGACCAGGTCGGCGTCCACCTCCAGCGTCGTACCGAGACCCGAGCACGCGGGGCAGGCTCCCCACGGGCCGTTGAACGAGAACTGCCGCGGCTCCAGTTCCTCCAGGCTGATGTCGTGCTCGTTCGGGCAGGCGAGTTTCTCCGAATAGCGGCGTTCGCGGTCAGGTGAGTCGGCGGGCTCGTCGACCAAGTCGATGCTGACGACGCCCTGAGCCAGCCTCAGGGCCGTCTCGACCGAGTCGGTCAACCGTTGCTTCATTGACGGTTTGACCGCCAAACGGTCGACGATCACGTCGATGTGATGCTTCTTCTGCTTGTCGAGGGACGGTGGAGCGGTCAGGGGGTGGACCACGCCGTCGACCCTGGCCCGCGCGAATCCTTCGGCTGCGAGTTCGGCGAAGAGGTCGACGTATTCTCCCTTTCGACCGCGGATGACCGGCGCCAGGACCTGGAATCGGGTGCCTTCCGGCCAAGCCAAGAGCCGATCGACGATCTGCTGGGGACTTTGGCGAGCCACTGGCTCGCCGCAGATCGGGCAGTGCGGCCGGCCCACGCGGGCGAACAGCAGGCGGAGGTAGTCGTACACCTCGGTGATCGTTCCCACCGTGCTGCGTGGGTTCCGGGACGTGGACTTCTGGTCGATCGAAACCGCCGGAGACAATCCCTCGATGAAGTCGACGGCCGGCTTGTCCATCTGCCCGATGAACTGGCGCGCGTACGCCGATAGCGACTCGACGTAACGGCGCTGGCCTTCGGCGAAGATCGTGTCGAAGGCGAGCGACGACTTGCCCGACCCGGACAAACCTGTGAAGACGATGAGCGCGTCACGGGGCAGGTCGAGCGAGACGTTCTTGAGGTTGTGTTCCCTCGCCCCGCGAACGATCAACTGATGTGTCACCCGAGACATGGTAGGTGGAGGCTCCGACAAGAAGTTGGCTGCTCGCCAGCCACTCGTTCAGCCTCGCCGGTAGGTTTGCGCCATGACCGCACCAGACGCCCAGCGCCTTGCTGACGTCCGACGGGTCAAGATGGCGGCCACCCAACGCCTCCTGGGCGACACCATCATGATCACCGAGACCGACTGGTCCGCACCGACCCCGCTGCCCGGGTGGACTCGAGCGCACGTAGCCGCTCATCTGGCACGGAACGCAGACGCGCTCCGGGGGTGCGTCGCCAGCATCGCAGCCGGCACTGCGCCCGTGATCGAACCCGACGACCTCCCTCGGGATCTGGAAATCGGCTCTCGGCGCTCGCCATTGGACGTGCAGATCGACCTCGATACCTCCGCCGGTCTGCTCAACTCGGCATTCAGCCAGTTGACGCCGTCCCAGTGGGCGGCGCCGGTCGGCTCGACCGGGATGATCGCCGCCGACCTCCCGCTGGCCCGCCTGAACGAGATCGTGATTCACCACGTGGACCTCGACTGCGGCTTCGGCTTTGTCGACGTCGACAAGGAAGCGGCTACGTGGCTGCTCGCGTGGAACGTCGCGCGACGCACCGATCTCGCCGAAGGTCCCATGATCCGCGTCCGGGCGAGCAGCGGCTGGAACGGAACGCTGGGCAACCGGCCCGGAACGACCGTCGTCTCCGGAACCGATGCCAACCTACTCGGCTGGATCACCGGGCGCCTCCCCCGGACCGCCGTCGTCGGCGCCGACCATGTCAGCGTGGGGCCGTTACGCTGACGCCGAACGACTCGCCTTGACCAAGCTAGCGACGGTCGTCACGGCGAGAGTGCCGATGATGACCACCAGCGACAACCACAGCGGCACTTCGACCGAAACCCCGAACCAGCGTTCGTCGAGGCCGTACTCGTGCAGGGCGTGCAGGAGGAGCTTGACGCCGATGAAGGCCAGGATCACCGACAGCCCCAGCGACAGGTAGACCAGCTTGCGCAGCATGTTCCCGAGCAGGAAGTAGAGCTGGCGCAAGCCCATCAGGGCGAAGACGTTGGCCGTGAAGACGAGGTACGGCTCATTCGTCAGTCCGTAGATGGCCGGGATCGAATCGAGCGCGAAGAGCAGATCGGTGCTGCCCAGGGCGACGACCACGAGGAACATGGGCGTCATGAACCGCGTCGTGTCCTGCTTGACCGTGAGTCGGGTCGAGTTGTAGTCAGCCGTGAACTTGAAGTTCTTCTTGACCCAACGGATCGCGTAGTTGTCGGTCGCCTCGTCGTCGGTGTCCTCCTCGAGGTAATCCTTGACGAGGCCCACGGCGGTGTAAATGAGGAACGCGCCGAACACGAAAAAGATCCAGGCGAACTGGGAGATGAGCGCCGCGCCCAAGGCGATGAAGACCCCGCGAAACAGCAGCGCCAGCACGATTCCCACGAGCAGGGCGAACTGCTGGAGGTGCCGCGGCACCTTCAGCTTGCTCATGATGATCAGGAAGATGAAGAGGTTGTCGACGCTGAGCGAGTACTCGGTCAGCCACCCGGCCAGGAATTCGCCGCCGTACTGGGCTCCACTCAGGAAGTAGACCCCAGCCGCGAACACCAGGGCCGCGCCGACGTAGACCCCGATGGCCGTCGCGCACTCGCGGGTGCTCGGCTCATGGGGGCGTCGACCGATGATCAGGATGTCGACGAGGAGCACAGCGACGAGGACGACGATCGTGAGACCCCAAGCCATGGGCGTCACGTTCATCCGAAGTCCCTCCGCCGATCCTCAACCGGGCAGATCAGCGAGTTTAGTGGTGGACGGAGCGTTCCCCCGGTCCCGCCCAGCGCGCGTCGGTCTGTGCCGGACGTGCTCGTCACCGAACTCGGAGGGAGCACAAGGGAATCACATCGTTCTGTCGTCTACTTCGTGGCCTCCATCATTTGACGCAATTCCTTCTTCAACTCGACCAGTTCGTCACGGATACGGCCGGCCACTTCGAACTGGAGCTCGGCTGCGGCCGCATGCATGTCGTCGGTCAGGTCGGTGATCAGGTCGGCCAGTTCTCCGGCAGCGAGCCCGGACAAGTCGCGGGCGATCCTGCCCTGGACACTCACGTTCGGCACAGGCGCCAGCCGACGCCCTCTCACGCCTCGATTGTTCAGGAGATGCGTCGTGTCGGCGTCTTCGCGAGCCAGCATGTCGGTGATGTCGGCGATCTTCTTGCGCAAGGGCTGCGGGTCGACGCCGTGAGCGGCGTTGTAGGCCACCTGTTTGTCCCGGCGACGGTTGGTCTCGTCGATCGCCTGTCGCATCGACGGTGTGATCTTGTCGGCGTACATGTGCACCTGACCGTCCACATTTCGCGCCGCGCGACCGATCGTCTGAATCAGGCTGCGTTCACTGCGCAGGAAACCTTCCTTGTCGGCATCGAGGATCGCGACCAGGGATACCTCCGGCAGATCGAGCCCTTCCCTGAGCAGATTGATTCCCACCAGGACGTCGAATTCACCCAACCGCAGCTCTCTCAGCAGCTCGATCCGACGCAGCGTGTCCACCTCCGAATGCAGGTAGCGGGTGCGCACCCCGTGGCCGAGGAGGTAGTCGGTCAGGTCCTCGGCCATCTTCTTGGTCAGGGTCGTGACCAGCACCCGCTCGTCGCGTTCGGTACGTAGCCGAATCTCGCCCATCAGGTCATCGATCTGGCCCTTGGTGGGCTTCAACACGATTTCGGGATCCACCAACCCTGTCGGTCGAATCAGCTGTTCGACGAATCCGTCGGCCTTCGCCAGCTCGTAGGGGCCCGGCGTCGCGGACAAGTACACCGTCTGTCCGATCCGCTCCACGAACTCCTCCCACCTCAGCGGACGGTTGTCCATGGCGCTCGGGAGTCGGAATCCGTGCTCGACCAGCATCCGCTTGCGACTCATGTCTCCCTCGTACATGCCTCCGATCTGCGGCACGGTCACATGAGACTCGTCGATGACGAGCAGGAAGTCCTCGGGGAAGTAGTCGAGCAGGCAGTTCGGCGCACTCCCCCGGGCCCGACCGTCGATGTGGAGCGAGTAGTTCTCGATCCCCGAACAGCTGCCGATCTGCCGCATCATTTCGATGTCGTACGACGTCCGCATCTGCAAGCGCTGGGCCTCGAGAAGCTTGCTGTCGGCATGAAGCTCGTCCAGCCGCTGTTCGAGCTCGAACTCGATCCCGGCGATCGCACGCTCCATGCGCTGGGCCCCCGCCGAGTAGTGCGTGGCCGGGAAGATGTACATCTCCTGGTCGTTCGACTCGACGTTGCCCGTCAACGGGTTGAGCGTCGACAACGCCTCGATCTCGTCACCGAAGAACTCCACCCGCCACGCCAGTTCCTCGTACATGGGAAACACTTCGACGGTGTCACCCCGGACCCGGAAGGTCCCCCTCGTACCCGCCATGTCGTTGCGCACGTACTGAATGTCGACGAGCTGTCGGAGCAACGCATCCCGCCCGTATTCCTCACCGACCCGCAGCGTCACGGCGGATTCGACGTACTCCTGCGGGGTGCCCAGACCGTAGATCGCCGACACGGTGGCCACCACGACGACGTCGCGTCGCGTCAGCAAGGAATACGTGGCCTTGTGCCGCAGGCGTTCCACCTCCGAATTGATCGAGGAGTCCTTCTCGATGTAGGTGTCGGTCTGCGGAACGTACGCCTCCGGCTGGTAGTAGTCGTAGTAGGAGACGAAGTACTCCACCGCGTTGTCGGGGAAGAACTGCCTCAACTCGTTGGCGAACTGCGCAGCCAGCGTCTTGTTGGGCTGCAACACGAGCAACGGGCGTTGCAGGCGTTCGGCCAGCCATGCGATCGTCGCGGTCTTGCCGGTGCCGGTCGCCCCCAACAGGATGACGTCGTTCTCGCCGGCCCTCAGCCGCCGTTCCAGTTCGTCGATCGCCGCCGGCTGGTCACCGGCGGGATCGAAGTCGGCTTGGACCCGCAGTGGGGCCACCGTTCGCTGAACCTGATCTGCCGGACGCATGCCGAGCAGCGTACGCGGAGGCACTGACAAGTTTCGCTGCGCCGATCCCGACCCAGACATGCCGATGGCGGGACGACTCGTCGTCATCCCGCCACCGGAGCCTTACCGGCCGGCTCAGGTCTACGTGACCTGCGACTGCATCATCGAGCCCATCATCGACTGGTAGTCGGCGGAGATCTCGGTCAGATCAGCACCGGGGTCGAAGCCGATGATGCCGATGGCCGTCACCTGATCCGACGTCCGCACCGAGACGACCGCGCTGAGCCCGAGGGCGTACGAGCCGCTCGAACCCGTCGCCGTACCCGAAATCTGCGCCTGGCCCACCGACAGACTCGGGTGCACGTCCAGGGTCTTGACCTCGGTCCTCTTCGTGTTGGTCATCTTCGACGCCTGCGACGTGATGTAGGCGTCAGCGATCTGAGGACCGGTCAGCCCTGCCTTCGCGGTGAGCGCCTGGGCGATGAAGAAGGCGTTGCCCTTGACGAAGATCGTGCGATCCAGATTCTGATCTTCGATGGTCCAGCCGGCAGCCGGGGTAACCGATACTCCCTTGCCGAGGTCGACGGCCCCGGAGGCCGGTGTCGACTTGGTCGTCGGGCCGGGTGACGGGGTCGGTGTCGCAGGCTGCGTCGTGGTCGTCCCTGGAGTCCCTGGGTTGACCGGCGTAGGCGTGATCGGGCTCACCGGCGTGGGCGTGCTCGAGCGGCCGAGGAACATGAATCCTGCGCCGATCAGCAACACCACCACGAGCGCCCCCGCGACGATCCCGATGATCTTGCCGTTGCTGCCCCCACTGCGCGCGGGCTGTGGGGCGCTGGGCCGAAAGCCGGGCGGCATTCCGCCAGGGCCTGAGTAGCCTCCCTGTGGGTTGTACGGCCGCTGCTGGGGCTGGTACGGCTGCTGCTGGTACGGCTGCCCCTGCTGAGGCTGGTACGGCTGCCCCTGCTGAGGCTGGTACGGCCGCCCCTGCTGAGGCTGGTACGGCTGCTGCCCCTGCTGAGGCTGGTACGGCTGCCCCTGCTGAGGCTGGTACGGCTGCTGGCCCTGCTGAGGCTGGTACGGCTGCTGGCCGAACGGTCCGGTGCTCATGCCTGGCCCCCCTCGCTCGTCGAGGGTGTCGCGGCGGCCGCGCCCACGGTGACCGGTGGCCCACCCTCGCCATGCAGGGTGCGTTGGACGCGCACCGACGTTCCACACGAGCTGCAGAAGGCAGCGGCCGGCAGCAACGGCATCTCGCAACGAGAGCAGAACTGCAGCACGCCGTCGGGGCCGACGCCCGCTGTGCGCGACTGATGCTCGAGGGCTGCTTCCATCAGGCCCTTGTGCAAGACCGTGCGGACCCGCAGCACCAGAACGCCGAGGATCAGCAGGCCCCACGCGATGCTGAGCACCAGACCGACGACGGTGTTGCCCAAGAAGCTCAAGAGATAGGTGCCGCCGAAGTAGAGGATCGACGCCAGCACTGCTTCGCCGAAGCCACGGAAGTACCGGTTGGTGAATCCGTCGTACCCCTCCCCGAGCCCGGAGAACTCCGCGCAGGCGATGCCTGTCGCCGTACCCAGGACGAGCGGTTTGACGAAGCCCTCCAACACCAGCAGCGCCAACCACGTACCACCATCGGCGGTCGAGCCCATCCCGGAGGTCAGGAGCGACCAGTGCTTGACGAGGGTGTCGGCCGTGGCGTACGCCACGCCCGAGATCACGCCGAAGGTCAGCCCGTCCATCAGGTCGTCGAACTTCGGTCGGCTGGCCAGATAGAGCGGGCCGACCTGTCGGATCACCTCGCCCACGACCGGCATCAGCACGGCGACGATCAGGAAGCCGAACAGGGTGGGTCGGGCGGCGACGTCGTACCCCGCACCCGGCAGCCGCTGGTCGCCGCGCAAGGCCAGCCACGCGATCGTCCAGCCGATTCCCAGGACCAACGTGAGCAGGAACGCGGCGCCGGTCACGGTGACGGGCTCGTCCTCCCACAGGTTCACGTCGTAGAGGTACACGATGTAGATGATCGGTACGGCAAAGGCTGCCAGCAGGACCGCGATCGGGACCGCGCCGAGGATCGCCGAGAAGGCAACCAGGGCGAGCGAGATCTCGAGCGCCAACCGATAGGTGTTCGGACGAGCGGCGGCGCCCCTCGGCATGATCGTCGAGACCAGGGCGAACGAGGCGACCGCTTCGTCAGGTTTGACGGCAAAGGTGGTGCGGCGTGACTCGTCTGCGGAACGCAGGTCGTGGCCGCAGGAGTGACAGAAATGCGCTACGTCCGGCAGTGCGGCGTGGCAGCGAGGGCAGTCCACGGGTATCTCCTCAAGGGATGGGGGAATCCGGCGAGCACCACTGTCCCCTACGAACGGGTCGCCAGGGAAGCTGAAACCACGGGTTGGGATCGTTCGGTGCCTCGGATCACTCCTTATCGCGGCGGGAATGAGCCCCCGGGATGACGGTGATGGCTCCTCAGGTCGCGGTGCGGTCCCGATGCTGGAGGCGGTCCCACACCCGGTCGACCGAGGATTCCAGGTCGGCCCGCGTTCCCTCGTTCTCGATCACGAAGTCTGCGGCCGCCAACCGTTCTTCCCGTGTCGCTTGGGCAGCGATTCGAGCCCGAGCATCGGACGACGACATCGCGTTGCGTGATCGAAGCCGGGCCACTTGCGTGTCGGGATCGACGTCCACCACCACCACGGCATCGAACGCCTCGGCTTGCCCCGTCTCCACCAGAAGGGGGATGACGTGCACCACCACCGAGCCAGCGCGCGCCTGCGATTCGATCTCCTGGGCGCGTCGGCGCACCTCCGGATGGATGATCCGCTCGGCCGCCGTCCTGGCCGCCGGATCGGCGAAGATCAGCCTCGCCAACGCGCCACGGTCGAGACGCCCGTCAGGACTGAGGATCGCGGGCCCGAACCGCTTGCGCAGTGCGGTGAGCCCAGCCGTACCCGGCTCGACCACTTCGCGAGCCAAGATGTCGGCGTCGACGATGACCGCCCCTCGGGCGGCGAGGAGATCAGCGACCGTGGTCTTGCCCGAGGCGATACCGCCGGTCAGGCCCACGCGCAGCGATGGGCCCCCGCCGAAGCGAGAGCCCATCGTCTGTGCCGAGGTGGTCAGCTGTTGCCTCCGGTCAGCTTGTCGCGAAGCGCCTGCAGCGCCTCGTCGGACGCCAGAGAACCTTCGGTGGCCGGGGCCGAGCCGTACGACGAACTGCTGGACGTGTCGGGCGTCGCACCGGCGTCGGCCGACTCCGCCTCCTCCGCCTGCCTCTTGTGGGCCTCCCACCGAGCGTGAGCTTCGGCGTACTGCTGCTCCCAAGCCTGCTGCTGCTGCTCGTACCCGGGCTTCCACTCGTTGGTCTCCGGATCGAAGCCCTCGGGGTAGATGTAGTTGCCCTGCTCGTCGTAGCTGGCGGTCATGCCGTACAAGGCAGGATCGAAGTCGTCGGCCGCGATGTCGATGCCCTCGTTCGCCTGCTTCAGCGACAGCGAGATCCGGCGACGCTGGAGGTCGATGTCGATGATCTTGACCATGACGTCGTCGTTGACCGCGACGACCTGCTCGGGGATCTCGACGTGACGCTCGGCGAGCTCGGACACGTGGACCAGCCCCTCGATGCCCTCCTCGACGCGAACGAACGCACCGAACGGCACCAGCTTGGTGACCTTGCCGGGCACGATCTGGCCGATCTGGTGGGTGCGGGCGAAGGTCTGCCACGGATCTTCCTGGGTCGCCTTCAATGACAGCGAAACCCGTTCGCGATCCATGTCGACTTCGAGCACTTCGACGGTCACTTCCTGGCCGACCTCGACGACCTCGGACGGGTGGTCGATGTGCTTCCAGCTGAGCTCCGACACGTGCACGAGGCCGTCCACGCCGCCCAGGTCGACGAACGCGCCGAAGTTGACGATGCTCGAGACGACGCCGCGACGGATCTGACCCTTCTGCAGCTGGGTGAGGAAGTTCTGCCGTACCTCGGACTGAGTCTGCTCCAGGTAAGCCCGACGGCTCAGCACCACGTTGTTGCGGTTCTTGTCGAGCTCGATGATCTTGGCCTCGAGCTCCTGGCCGACGTACGGCTGGAGGTCGCGCACGCGGCGCATCTCGACGAGCGAGGCAGGAAGGAAGCCACGCAGACCGATGTCGATGATCAGGCCGCCCTTGACAACTTCGATGACCTTGCCGGTCACGACACCGTCGGCTTCCTTGATCTTCTCGATCGTGCCCCAGGCGCGTTCGTACTGAGCCCGCTTCTTCGATAGGATCAGACGGCCTTCCTTGTCCTCCTTCTGCTGGACGAGCGCTTCGATCTCGTCGCCGACGGAGACGACCTCGAACGGGTCCACGTCGTGCTTGATGGAGAGTTCCTTGGAAGGAATGACACCTTCGGTCTTGTAACCGATGTCGAGCAGGACCTCGTCCCGGTCGACCTTGACGACGGTGCCGGTGACGATGTCACCGTCGTTGAAGTACTTGATGGTCGCGTCGACTGCGGCCATGAATGCCTCGGGTGAGCCGAGATCGTCGACTGCGACCTGTGGCGCCTCGTAGGTGGAGGTCATGTAGGAGGGCTCCGATGGGTTGGGCTGTAGTGCGTGGTGCGCGCGCTGCAACCCCTCGTACGCCTCAGTGGATCGTGACGAACGCGACCTACTCCATGCCGAAGCCACGCAGGTCACAGCGCTGTAGCGAAGCCTACCGGCGCGTTCGGTGTGCGTCCAACGCGGGGTCGGCGGCGAGAACGATTGCCGTCGCGGGTGGTTCGTACGTCACCAGCGCGCAATTGCGCTGGAGCAACTCCTCCGCCTCCACGTCGCCCGATGCCGCCGACAGCCATTCGCGCCAGATCTCGTTGCGCCGGAAAACCCGGCCGCCGTACCTGACGAAGTGCTCGTCCCGAGCACGGACGCGCGCCCGACGGGGTTCCGGATCCGAGGCGCGGAGTTCGCCTTCGAGGTGAGTCTCGCCGACCGTGACCTTGAGCTGGTACGTGGAGTCGGTGTCGTTGCGGATCACGAGGTCGAGGTAGTTGTAGACGATCGAAACCCCGATCCCCCAGGGGACGGTGCGGAAGCTGTCGGGGAACGGGTCGAAGGAGTGCTCGCTTCGTTCCACGATCGTGAGTCGACTGTGAAGGCACATCCAGATCACGAGGTTCGCGAGCTGGCACAAACCGCCACCGACGCCGGGGATCGACGAGCCGCCCGACAACTTCATGCCCTCGACGTAGCCCTTGCGGGCCGTGCAGTTGCCCACGATCCGGTTGAACGAGAAGGTCTCTCCGGGCCTGATCAGGAGCGTGTCCACCTGCGGCGACGCCAGCGTCAGATTGACGACCTTGCCGTGCTGAAGCGTCATCTCGGTATCACCCAGCCGCCGCAACAGGGGCGATCGATGCTTCCTGACCAGGTACGGCAGTGCCTCACGACTGCGGGTGGTAGCCCACCGGTTGCCGCTGGCTATCCATCGCAGGTGGCGCCGAGCCTGGAAGTAGGCCACAGCTACCGGATACACCCACGCGTGTCGCTCCGAGAGGCGTGGTGGTGCGTCCAACCACCCCGGAGGTACGAAATCCCGCGCGACCATCTCCTGTGTCTCCCAACTCACAGGCGCAGAGTATGCCGTTCCCGGGGATCGGACGATGCCCCCGTCCGGCGGCCGGTGCCGGAGGCCCGGGCCAAATTGGGCGGCTTCAGTGGGCGGCGTCGAACCAGGAACGGCCGACACCGATCGAGACGTCGAGGGGTACGTCCAAAGGGACGGCATGGGCCATCCGTTCGGAGACCAACTCGCGCACCTGCTCTCGTTCGCCCGCCGCGACTTCCAGCACAAGTTCGTCGTGAACCTGGAGCAGCATCCGGCTGCGCAGGTTCGCGTCGAGGAGTGCCTGCTCGACGTCGAGCATCGCGACCTTGATGATGTCGGCGGCCGAGCCCTGGATCGGGGCGTTCAGGGCCATCCGTTCTGCCATTTCCCGTCGCTGTCTGTTCGACGACCCGAGATCGGGCAGGTATCGGCGGCGGCCCAGGATCGTCTCCGTGTAACCGGTCTTGCGGGCCACCTCGACGACCCCGTGCAGGTAATCGCGCACCCCGCCGAACTCGGTGAAGTACTCGTCCATCAGCACCTTGGCCTCGGACGGCGGAATTCCCAACTGCTGCCCGAGCCCGAAGGCGGACAAGCCGTACGCCAAGCCGTAGTTCATCGCCTTGATGCGCGCCCGCTGGGTCACCGTCACCAGCCCCGGCGCGACGTCGAAGACCCGGGCTGCCATCACCGTATGGAAGTCGTGACCGGATTTGAACGCCTCGATCAGCCCGGCGTCGGCCGAGGTATGGGCCATGATCCGCATCTCGATCTGGCTGTAGTCCGCGCTCATCAGGCAGTCGAAGTCCGGGCCGACCACGAACGCCTCTCGAATCCGTCGGCCCTCGACGGTGCGGATCGGGATGTTCTGCAGGTTGGGGTCGATCGAACTCAACCGGCCGGTCGCCGCGATGGTCTGCACGTACGTGGTGTGGATGCGCCCGTCGTCGGCCACCGACTTCTGGAGACCCTCGACCGTCTGCCTCAACCTGATCGCGTCGCGGTGTTCGAGCAGGTGCCGCAGGAACGGGTGCTCGGTCTTCGCGAACAGTCCCTCCAGCGCGTCGGCGTCGGTGGTGTAGCCGGACTTGGTCCGGCGGGTCTTCGGCATCTGTAGTTCGTCAAACAACACCACCTGGAGTTGCTTCGGCGAGCCGAGGTTGATGGGCTTGCCGATCACGCCGTAGGCAGCCTGTTCGGCCGCCAGCACCCGGCTGTCGAACCCTCGGCGCAGGCTGTCGAGCAGGTCGCTGTCGACCGCGATCCCCGTACGTTCCATCGTCGCCAACGTGCGCAGCAAGGGAAGCTCCACGTCGCGCAGGAGGCTGGTGCCTCCCTTCTCCTCCAACTCGACGGCCAACGCCTGGGCCAGGTCGATGACGGCCCGTGCCCGGACGGTGGCGGCAGCCACCGCCTCCGCGGCTCCGGAATCGTCGTCGCCGAAGTCGAGTTCGAGTTGGTCGCTGGGCTCCGACTCCCCGGTCGCGTCGACCCGGAGCTCACGATTGAGGTGACGCAGCGCGAGGTCGGCCAGGTCGTACGTGCGCTGGTCCGGGCGCAGCAGGTAAGCCGCGACCTGAGTGTCGCTGAACAGTCCATCGAGTTCCCAACCTCTCTCCCACAAGGCCAGCAGCGGACCTTTGGCGTTGTGCAGGGCTACGGGGTACGACGGATCTGCCAGCCAGCTCGCCAAGGCCTCGTCGTCGTCGGGCGAAACGTCGGACACGTCGATGTAGGCGCCGCTGCCGTCGGCGCTGGCGATCGCCAGCGCGGCGAGATCACCGGTGCCCGATCCCCAATGTCCGATCGCGTCGATGCCGGTCACCTGACCACCACCGTGCTGAGCCAGCCAATGCCGTACCTCGCCTGCCGCGAGCACGTCGCCGGCCACCTCGAACCCGCCCTCGGCCTGAGTCTCTTCCGGCGGCAGAGTCTCCAACAGCCGGTCGCGCAGCACGCGGAACTCGAGCCCGTCGAACAGGGTGTGTACGGCTTCACGGTCCCAGGCCCGCCGCTCCAGCTGACCGACCTCGATGGGCAGGTCGAGATCACGCAGCAACGCGTTGACCCGCCGGTTGGTGACCACGTCGTCGAGGTGGGCGCGGAACGACTCGCCGACCTTGCCGCTGATGTCCGGCGCGTTCCTGACCAGGTTCTCCAGCCCGTCGTACGTCGCCAGCCACTTCGCGGCCGTCTTCGGACCCACTCCCGGCACGCCGGGCAAGTTGTCGCTGGTCTCGCCGACCAGCGCGGCGAGTTCGGGGTACCGACGAGGCGTCACCAAGTAGCGCTCCTCGACCGCTGACGGCGTCATGCGCGCCAAGTCCGACACCCCCCGACGGGGATACAGAACCGTCACGTGGTCGCTCACGAGCTGCATCGCGTCGCGGTCGCCGGTGCAGATCAGCACGTCCAGGCCCTCGAGCGGTGCCCTGGTGGCCAGGGTGGCGATGATGTCGTCAGCCTCGTACCCCTCGACTTCGACGTGCACCACGTTGAGGGCGTCGAGCACCTCCTTGATCAGGGCCACCTGCCCGGAGAACTCGGCCGGTGAGTTCGTCCGGTTGGCTTTGTAGTCGGGGTAGATCTCGCTGCGGAATGTCTTGCGTGACACGTCGAACGCGACCGCCAGGTGAGTCGGCTGCTCGTCGCGGAGCACGTTGATCAGCATGGAGGTGAACCCGTAGACGGCGTTCGTGTGCTGCCCCGTGGTGGTCGAGAAGCTCTCGACCGGGAGGGCGAAGAACGCCCGATAGGCGACGGAGTGGCCGTCGATCAGCAGCAGCCGGGGCCGTTCCTGCGCCGTCATGGACATGCTGGGGACTCTATAGGCTTGGATAGCGCCCATGACCGATCTCCCCGACTGGGCCACTGGCCTGCGAAGCCCGCTGGAAAACCGCCTGGGCGTCGAGGTGCTACAGCTCACCGCGGAGCAGACGGTGGGCCGGATGCCCGTCGAGGGAAACACCCAACCCGTGGGGCTCCTCCACGGCGGCGCGAGTTGCGCGCTGGCCGAGGGACTCGGTTCCATGGCTGCGTATGCCTACGGCCGCGACCGTCAGCTGGTACCGATCGGCGTCGACATCAATGCCACCCATCACAAGGCGGTTCGTTCCGGCTGGGTGACGGGTACGGCACGGCCTCTCTTCCTGGGAAGCCGTACCGTGAGTTACGACATCGTCATCGTCGACGACAGCGGTGATCGGGTCTGTACGGCTCGACTCACCTGCCAACTCCAGCAGGTGTCACACCTCCCCGAGGGCTGAGCCCTCGCGTCACCACGGCAGAATCGCCGTCAGGACTTCTTCGCCTTGCCGCTCGGAGTCTTGCCGGCCTTGTTGTGGTCGATCACACCCTCTGCGACCTCGCGCATGGATTTGCGCAGGTCCATGGCGGTCTTCTGGATCCACCGGAAGGCCTCCGCCTCGCTGAGCCCGAGAGCCTCCTGGAGCAGGCCCTTGGCCTGGTCGACGGCCTTGCGCGATGCGAGACGATCCTGCAGGTCGCTCACCTCGGCCTCGACGGCCAGGATCTGCGCGAACCGTGCGGCGGCGATCTCGATCGCCGGCACCACATCCGAGGAGTCGAAGGGCTTGACCACGTACGCCATCGCGCCCGCTTCGCTCGCCCGTTCGACCAACTCGCGCTGGGAGAAAGCCGTCAGGATCACGACCGGAGCGATCCGTTCGCCGGCGATAAGCTCGGCAGCACTGATCCCGTCGAGCTTGGGCATCTTGACGTCCATGACGACGACGTCCGGCCGCAGCGAGCGCGCCAGCTCCACGGCTTCCTCTCCGTTGGAGGCCTGCCCGATCACCTGCATGCCGTTCTCGCTCAGCAGTTCGACGAGGTCGAGCCTGATCAGCGCCTCGTCTTCTGCAACCAGAATCCGCCGTCCAGCAGAATCTGGGCTCTTCGTCTTGCGTTCGTCACTCACGACCCACATTCTTCCATCTCAGGCCCTGGTCTGTGATCTCGACATGTAAGAGCCCAATCCAGACAACGAAATTCACCGTGACCGAGCCCGCTCAGCGGGAGACCGTGAGGTTGTGGCAGAATCGGCGAGGCACTCAGGCCCGAGTGGCGGAATGGCATACGCGGACGGCTCAAACCCGTCTGCCCTCACGGGCATAGGGGTTCGACTCCCCTCTCGGGCACTCTCCCAGGCGACCTAGGCTTCGTCGAGGTTCCAGCCGCCCCGGGGATAGAACCGGTGGACCTGCAACGTGTTGGTCTTGCCGGGGATCCCCATCGGGGAGCCGTACACCACGATCATGCGGTCACCGCGGTTGGCCAACTGCTCGCGCCCGATGATGCCGTCGACCGCGTCGAGCAGATCCTGGATCTCGGTGTACTCCCCCGTCGTCCAGGCGCGGACGCCCCAGGCCAGCGCCATTTCTTGCCGGGTCTGTGAGCTGGGCGTGAAGCACAAAACGGGAATCTCGGCACGCAAGCGGGAAAGTCGCCGCGCGGTGTCTCCCGACTTCGAGAACGCCACCAGGTAGCGAGCGCCCAACCGGTTGGCCGCCTCGGCAGCGGCCATGGCAATGACTCCGCCCGAGGTGTGGGGATCCCACTCGATCTCGGCAATCGAGGCGAACCCGTGCTCTTCGACGCTGGTGATGATGCGGTTCATGACCGACACGGCCTCGATAGCGAACGCGCCGACGCTCGTCTCGCCCGACAGCATGACCGCGTCGGTGCCATCGAGGATCGCGTTGGCCACGTCGGAGGCCTCGGCCCGAGTCGGGCGCGGAGCCGAGATCATCGACTCGAGCATCTGCGTGGCGACGATCACCGGTTTGGCCCACTTGCGGGCCGCCCGGATGATCCGCTTCTGCACGAGCGGCACTTCTTCGAGCGGGAGTTCGACACCGAGATCGCCGCGGGCGACCATGAACGCGTCGAACGCGTCGATGATGTCGTCGAGGTTGTCGACCGCCTGGGGCTTCTCGATCTTGGCGATGACCGGAACCCGGCGACCTTCCTCGTCCATGATCCGATGCACGTCCACGATGTCTTTCGCGCTCCGCACGAACGACAGAGCGACCATGTCGACGCCGTTGCGCAAAGCCCACCGAAGGTCGTCCTTGTCCTTCTCGCTGAGGGCCGGCACGCTCACGGCGACCCCGGGCAAGTTGATGCCCTTGTTGTTGCTCGCGATGCCCCCGACCACGACCTCGCAGGTCACGTCGGTGTCGGTCACGCGGGTGGCGCGCAGTTCGATGCGACCGTCGTCGATCAGGATCGTGTCGCCGGGGCCGACGTCGCCGGGAAGCCCCTTGAAAGTCGTCGAGCACCGGTGCACGTCGCCGGGCACGTCCTCGACGGTGATCGTGAATTCGGCACCGTTCACGAGTTCGACCGGGCCGTCGGCGAACCGGCCGAGGCGGATCTTCGGGCCCTGGAGGTCGGCGAACACCGCGACCGGCTTGCGGGCGGCGTCGGCCGCTGCCCGTACCTCGGCAAGTCGCAGTTCGTGGTCGGGGTAGTCGCCGTGGCTCATATTGAGGCGAGCCACGTCCATGCCTGCTTCGACGAGTTTCGGCATCTGGTCGCCCGCGGTGGCAGGGCCCAAGGTGCACACGATCTTTGCTCTCCGCACGGGTGCGACCCTACCGGGGATTCATCAGCCGCGCAGGAGCTCCAGCGCCTGTGCCAAGTCTTGCGGATAGGGCGAAACGAAGGTCACGTCTTCGCCGCTGCCCGGATGCACGAACGACAATTCGACGGCGTGAAGCCATTGGCGATCGAGATGAAGTCGCCTGGCTAGCACCGGATCGGCGCCGTACAGCGGGTCTCCGACGCACGGATGCTTGATCGCCGCCATGTGCACCCGGATCTGATGTGTTCGACCCGTCTCGAGGTGGATCTCCAACAACGTGGCGGCACGATGGGCCTCCAACGTCGTGTAGTGGGTCACGGAGTGCCGGCCTCCGGCGACCACCGCCATCTTCCAGTCGGCACCTGGGTGCCTGCCGATCGGCGCCTCCACGGTTCCTTCGAACGGGTCCGGGTGGCCTTGGACCAAGGCGTGGTACGTCTTTGCCACCGCCCGGTCGCGAAAAGCCTGCTTGAGCACGGTGTAGGCCCGCTCGCTCTTGGCCACCACCATCAGTCCCGAGGTTCCGACGTCGAGCCGCTGAACGATCCCCTGCCGCTCGGGAGCACCGGAGGTGGAGATCCTGAAGCCTGCGGAGGCCAGGTGTTCCACGACCGATGGACCGTCCCACCCGAGACTCGGATGAGCGGCCACACCCGGCGGCTTGTCGACGACCACGATGTCGGCGTCGTCATGGACGATGGCGATCCCGGCCACCGTGCGAGGAACCACCTGCACTCCGGACGGCACAGACGGGAGCTCCACTTCCAGCATGGAGCCGGCAGTCACGCGGTCCGACTTGCCGACGGTCCGGCCGTCGAGCCGTACCCCTCCGTCTCCGGCGATCTCCGCGATCCGCGACCTGCTCAGCCCGGTCATTCGCGCCGCGGCAGCGTCGACGCGCTCGCCGTCGAGACCGTCGGGCACGAGGTGGATGCTCACGCCTCGTCCTCGGCTGACGGAGGTGGGGTGGCGGCGCGATGCGTCACAGTGCCGTCGAAGCTGGTCTTGGTCGTGAAGCTCATGACGAAGATGGCCGCCGCGGCGCACGTGAGGCACATGTCCGCCACGTTGAAGATGGCTGCGAAGTACGGCAACGAGATGAAGTCGACGACGTGCCCGTGCAGGGGTGCCGGCTCGCGGAACACGCGGTCGATGAAGTTGCCGGCAATTCCCGCCACGAGCAAGCCGGTCACGATGGCCCAACTGCGCACCCGCACCCGCGGCGCCAGCCAGACACAGACGAAGGTGAGAGCCGCCACGGCGAGCACGCTGAAGACGATCGTGACGTTCTCCCCGAGGCTGAACGCAGCCCCCGGATTCCGGATCAGACGGAGCGTGACGAGGCCGCCGAGCAGACGGACCGGAACGTCGGGATCCAGACTCGCAACCGCGACAGCCTTCGTGACCTGGTCGGCACACAAGCCGATCACAGCGACCGCGACGATCACCAGGCGCGCTGTGCGCGCGCTGATCACCCCGCGCCCGCCGGTTACCGCCGCTCCTCGCGCTGCTTGCACGTCACGCACATCGTCGCGCGCGGAAAGACTTGGAGCCGCAGCTTTCCGATGGGTTCCCCACAGACTTCGCAGGTGCCGTACTGGCCGGCGTCGAAGAGCCGAAGGGCGAGCTGGCTCTGTTCGAGCATCTCCCGGGCGTTCTGGGCCAAAGACATCTCTTGATCGCGCTCGAAGTTGCTCGATCCGACATCGGCAGGATCGCGACCGGCGCCGTCGCTGCCGTCCCGAAGCAACTCCTCGAGCTCAGCCCGTGCCACCTGGATCGCCTTCTCCATCCGCGCGACTTCGGCGACCAGCTCCTGACGAACCTCCGCGAGTTCCTCGGCGGTCCAGGGGTCTTCTCCAGCCGCCACAGGGATCGTGGGAAGGCCGGAATCAGCCGCCGCTTCTGCCTGCGCAGCAGATGTCATGACTGTCTCCTCGTCAACGTGTGGAGGGGACCATACACCCGCTACAGAAGTCACGAGGCAGAAGTGGAAACGTCGTGCAACACTCAGCCCCCGGCCGGCGATCAGTCCTGCTGATGCAGCAACGCGTCGAGGCGAGGCGTGGCTGAATTCTCGCCTTGCTGACGACCGCCGCTCACCAGGTGAGGCACATTCGACGGCTCGAAGACGCCCGACTTGATGCCCTCGACCTGGGCCGACAAGTGGTCGACCAGGTTCTGCCGGTAGGTGCTTTCGAAGTCACGCAGATGACCCACCTTGCCCACCAAGTCGTCGCGCTCGCTCTCCAGGGCCGCGAACAACTCCTGGCGTCGCTGGGCGGCCTCACGATCGACGTGTGAGGCCCGACCCTGTGCTTCCTGGACCATTTGCTCGGCGTTGACCCGGGCCTCGGATTCGACACGGTCGGCGCGGGTACGGGCATCCTGGGTCAGCTGATGAGCTTCCTGCTGCGCCTCGTCACGCAGCCGCTGCGCTTCGGTCTGCGCCTCGGTCGTCGTGCGCTGAGCGGCCTCGTCGGCCTCTCGCTTGACGCGCTCGGCATGGTCCTGAGCCTCGGACGACAGGGAAGCAGCCTTGGTCTGGGCCTCGCCCAGTACCTGCTCAGCCTGCTCGGTGGCGAGTTGGACGAGCTGGACCACGGCTGGGCTGGCGTCCTGGCTGGCCTTGACGATCATCGGCACCTGGACGCCGCCGCCCTGCTGCGCGGGCCGGGCGCTCAGTTCGGCCACCTGGGCGCGAAGTCTGTCGGCCTCGGCGGCTTGGCCACGCAGGTGATCGAGTTCGGCCAACTGCTGCCGCAAGTTGGCTGCCTCGGCAGCCTGACCGCGCAGGTGCTCCAGTTCCCCGAGTTGACCGCGAAGATGGTCGAGTTCGCCGACCTGGCCCCGCAGCCGCTCGTTCTCGGCGAACAACTGCTGCGTGTCCGTCTGCCCCTGGTGGGCGGCCTCGAGCTGCTGGCGAAGTCGGTTGTTCTCCTCGACCAGGTTCTGGTCCTGGCCGGCAGAGTGCCGTGCCTGCTCGAGCTCGGCCCGGAGACGCTCGTTCTCGCTGGCCACGTGGGCGCTGTCCTGGCTCGCCCGCTGCAGGCGCTCGACCTCACCCCGCAGCCGCTCCACCTCGGCGCGCGCTTCGCCGTTGTCGCCGCCCGTTCCGCCGGCCTCGGCCTGCCGCTGCAGGTGCTCGTTCTGCTCGGTCAAGGCCATCAACGTCGCCTCGACCTTGTCGACGAAGATGTCCACATCGGTCACTTCGTAGCCATTGCGCCGGGACATGTGGAAGCGGGTCTTGCGAACCTCGTCCAGCGTCATCGTCATCGTTGTTGCACCTCGGTGAATCGAAAGGATGGGGCAGATACCGGCGTTGCGTGGGCCTACGTAACCCGTTCTGGCAGGGTCAGGCTATAGCAGCATTGTTGACCGTACCAACGTGCCGCGAGACTGACGCCGTTCAATCGCTCGTCACATCAGGTAGCCCACGACCAGTCGCTGGGCGATCGCAATCAGGATCAGGACGACCAGGATCGACAGGTCGAGCCTTACTTGCCCAATCTTGAGCATCGGGATCAGACGACGAATGGGCTTGATGATCGGGTCGGTGAGCGTGTAGACCGACTCGGCGAACAGCAGAACGAGGCCCCGAGGACGCCAGTCAGGGTTGAGAGCTTCGACGAACGAGAGCACGACGCGTGCCAAGATCACGAGTTGATAGAGCCACAAGGCAATGGACAGGACGACTCCGACGGTGTGCACACGTACCTCCTGGAGGCGGCCGGACCGCCCTCAGCTCTGGTTGTAGAAACCACCAGCAATGCGCTCCCGATCCTCGGCGGTCACCGTGACCTCACGAGGGCTGAGCAGGAACACCTTGTTGGTGACTCTCTCAAATGTGCCACGAAGACCGAAGATCAGTCCCGCAGAGAAGTCGACCAGCCGCTTCGCGTCGGAGTCGTCCATCTCGCTGACATTCATGATGACGGGCACGCCGTCGCGGAAGTGCTCCCCGATCGTCTTGGCGTCGTTGAATGTCTTCGGATGGACCGTGATGATCCGAGAGATGTCGGCAGTCACCGGGACCACCTGGGCCGGAGTCCTGCGGCTTGGGAGCGGTGTGACGCTCGCGCTGTGCTCATAGGGAGCTTCCTCCTCCTCGACCTCCGCCGGGTACACGGATTCGGTGAGTTCCATGTCGGCTCGATCGCCGCGCTCGTCGTAGCGAGTGTCGGTGACGAGCCCGAGCCATGCGGCTCCACGCTTGAACAACTCCGGCATGAGGTCCTCCTGAAGGGCGTACGCCGGTCAGGCTACCGACGTCGTCCTCCAGCGACCGGAAGGCGCGCCCGTAGACGCACCGCTAACCGGACCGCATTTACTGCGCCATTTACTGCGCCAGCCAGACCAGGCCCGCGAGCCGGCCCGCCTCGGCGCCGTCGCGGCGGTGGGAATGGAGGTTCGCGTCCTCCAGCGTGCAGTCCCCGACGTGGGTGACTCGTACGGCCCGCCGCTCCAGAACCGCGCGTGCCCCGGCGCCCAGGTCGAGCCCAGCCGTACCCCGGCGTGTCGTCGACCTCGTCTCGGGGATGACCGACGCCACCTCCTCGGCCATGGAGATCGGAACCTCGTAGCACGCTCCGCATACGTGGGGGCCGATCCAGGCATGGATGTCGTCGGCTCCCTGTCGAACCATCTCGTCGATCACGGATTGGAGTACACCGGCGGCCAGCCCGTTGCGGCCGGCGTGCGCGGCGCCGACGACCCGTGCCTCACGATCCGCGAACAGGACGGGCACGCAGTCGGCGATTCGAATGCACAACGCGATTCCCGGCTCTCGCGTCACGAGACCGTCAGCCTGGATCAGCTTTCGTCCTCCCACGACGCTGTCGCCGAGTTCGGAATCCGGCTGGTGCCACCGGTCGGAGTCGTCGACCACGACCACGTCGATGCCGTGCACCTGGTGCACGGTCGCCGCTCGTTCGACACCGAGGGCGGCCTTGACCCGCGCGTAGTTTTCCCTGGTCGCGGCCGGACTGTCGACGTCCGTCCGGCCCAGGTTCAGCGAGCCCATCGTTCCGGCCGACACGCCACCGTGCCGGTCGGTGAAGGCCACTCCGACCCCCCCGTTGTGCGGCGGATCGAGCCGAAACGAGAACACGCGCTACTTCATGAATTCCGGGACGTCCAGGTCGTCGCCCCCGCGGTCGGGCCGCGACGGGGCCGTGGGTGCCGACGGCTGAGGAGACGGCGTGAAGACCGGCACCGGATCTGGTCGTGTCATCGGCTGCGGCTTGACGTCGCGGCGCTTCGGCAATTGGCCTCCGTCGAACCCAGCTGCGATCACCGTCACCCGAACTTCGTCACCCAACGCATCGTCGATGACGGTTCCGAAGATGATGTTCGCCTCGTCGTGAGCCGCCGCTTCGATCAGGTTGGCCGCGGCCGACACCTCGTGGAGGCCCAGGTCGGACCCACCGGCGATGGACAACAGCACGCCGTGAGCACCGTCGATGCTCGCCTCCAGCAAAGGAGACGAGACCGCCATCTCGGCGGCCGCCCGGGCGCGATCCTCGCCGCGGGCGCTACCGATGCCCATGAGGGCCGAGCCGGCGTTGGACATGACCGCTTTGACGTCGGCGAAGTCGAGGTTGATCAGGCCGGGGGTCGTGATGAGGTCGGTGATGCCGGACACGCCCTGCATGAGCACCTGGTCGGCCTGCCGGAAGGCGTCGAGGATCGCCACCTGGTGGTCGGTCATCTCCAGCAACTTGTCGTTGGGGATGACGATCAGGGTGTCGACTTCGTCGCGGAGCGCAGCGATGCCGTTCTCGGCCTGGGTCGACCGCCGACGTCCCTCGAAGCTGAACGGGCGCGTGACGACACCGATCGTGAGGGCGCCCAGCGAACGTGCGATCCTGGCGACGATCGGCGCGCCACCGGTTCCGGTGCCGCCGCCCTCGCCAGCGGTGACGAACACCATGTCGGCGCCCTTGAGCACTTCTTCGATCTCGTCGGAGTGGTCCTCCGCGGCCTGGCGCCCCTTGTCGGGGTCAGCGCCGGCACCCAAGCCCCGGGTCAGGTCGCGACCAATGTCGAGCTTGACGTCGGCATCGCTCATCAAGAGGGCCTGTGCGTCGGTGTTGACCGCGATGAACTCGACGCCTCGAAGGCCGGCCTCGATCATCCGGTTCACCGCGTTGACGCCACCGCCGCCGACGCCGACGACCTTGATGATGGCCAAGTAGTTCTGGGATGCGCTTGCCACTGCCTGCCTCGTTCGGTTTCTGAGGTTCACCGCGCACCTGTGTGAGCCCGGCTCCCGGTCAGGTTATGAGACCGACCGGGGCCAAGCCACCGGCCGCGCCGGAACATACCCCAATCCTCGACCTGTGGTTCAGGGTCAGAGCAAGTGACCCCTGTGGTTCGTGTGACAGACGTGGTTCAAGTGATTTGTGTGATGTGAGTGACCTGGCTCATAGAAGATGCCGAGTTCACCGTCACGACGCACTGTCCCCGACAGACTCACCACCCTCGGGGACTCACCTCCACCCCTGAGCCAGCCGCACCCCCTTCGATCATGACGATCAGGTCCGCGTACCAAAACTGCCTCCCTGATCGCCATCGACCGAGTTTGATCGCGCCAACCGACGCTCCGCGGGACGTTTCGGTCCGCGTTCGGATAGGTCTGCGGGACGGCCCACGCCCCCTGATCGACTGCGAGGGGACCGACGCCCTGACGGTACGAGCCCTACTTCTGGGTGGTCGGATGACTCGGGGAACTCACGTCGTAGACACTGGCGGGGATCTTCACGAGAGCATCGGCGACCTGGGCTTTCAGCGGCGACTCCTCAGCGCTGCCCCAGATCAGCCGGGCGCCACCGGCGAGTTCGATCGTGATGTTGTCGCTGGTGCTGGCTGTGACCAGCACCGCCTGTTCGCGGATCGACCCTGGCAGGGCCTTGACGACCGTCGCGACGTCCAGCCGGAGACGGTCGGTGTTGGGACTCAGGGTCGCGCCGATCAAGCCATCAGGAACCTCGTCGGTTTGCGCGAAGACCACGCCTGACCCGTCGACGAGGCTGAACATGGAGCCGGCGCTCATGGCATACACGGGGGTTCGTTCCGTCACCGCGACCGTGACCGTACCCGGCAATCCCCGGCTGACCGACACGTTCGCCACAGGTGGCAGTTCGCGCACCCTCGCTTCGATGGCCTCGACGTCGACGCGGATCAAGGGCAGTCCCATCGGGACCGCGGCTGCCTGCTCGACCTGCGCGCGGGTGAGCACCGAGGTACCCGTCACGACCACCGTCCTGACCGCGAAGGCAGGCGAGAAACCAATCAGCCAGACGATCGCCCCCACCACGGCCAGCGTGGTCGCCAACAGCCCGACTCGAATCAGCCGCCGGCGCCTCAGAGCTCGCTTTCGGAAGGCCAAGCCTCGGGTGGCATCGGCGACTTTGCGGGGTGGATCAGCTGCCACCGGTGGCCTCCAGCAGCCGGCGCAGGTCAGGCCCCACGGTCGTGATGCTTCCCGCGCCGATGGTCAAGACCAGGTCACCGGGACGCGCCAGAGTCGCCAATGCGGCGGCTACGTCCCCGAGGACGGGTACGACGTGAACCTCCGCGCCTGCGGCCGCCGCCGCCGGCTCGAGAAGACGTGAAGTCACACCGGGAATCGGCTCCTCGCGCGCTGGGTAGATGTCGGTGAGCACCACGACGTCGGCGAGCCCCAGCGCCGTACCGAACGCGTCGGCGAAGGTCAGGGTTCGGCTGAACAAGTGAGGTTGGAAGCACGCCACGACCCGGCCGTCCCCGGCAACCCGCCGGGCCGCCGTCAGCGCAGCAGCCACCTCAGTCGGGTGATGGGCGTAGTCGTCGACGATCGTGACCCCGGCCGCCGTTCCGACGATCTGGAAGCGCCTCTCCGTACCCGCAAACTCTCCAGCCCCCTCGGCGAGCGCCTGAGGATCGCATCCCAATTCCAGGCCCACGGCGAAGGCCGCCGCCGCATTGTGGAGGTTGTACCGTCCCGGGACCCGCAACTGGATGGCGGTCGAGCGTCCATCGTGTTCGAAGCGAGCGTGCGAGGACGTACCCACATAGTCGGGATTCACGATCCGCACATCGGCGCCAGGGCCTTCTCCGACCGTCACGATCTTCACGTCGCGACCCACCAGACCGGCAACGAGACGCTGACAACCCGGATCGTCCCTATCGACGACGACCACCCGTACGTCCGGACCCGACGCGAATTCCAGGAAACCTGCCCCGTAAGCCTCTTCGGTCAGCCAGTTGTCCAGATGGTCGGCTTCGATGTTGGTCACGACGGCGATCTGGGTCGGGTACTGCCGGAAGCTGCCATCGGATTCGTCCGCTTCCACGACGAAAACCTGTCCTGACCCGAGGTGCGCGCTGCGGCCGGTGTTGGCCAGAGGCGAGCCGATCACGTACGACGGATCGGCCCCCGCCGCGGCGAGCATCACGGCCGTCATGGCCGACGTCGTCGTCTTGCCGTGCGTGCCGGCGACGGAGACACCGACCGTGCCGAGCATGAGCGAGGCCAACGCTGCGCTGCGATGCCAGATGCGCAGGCCCCCAGCCCGAGCCGCAGCCAGTTCGGGATTCGATTCCTTGACAGCCGTAGAGACCACCACCGTACGTGCATGGCCGAGTTGGGCGCTGTCATGCCCCACGTAGGTGGTGATGCCCGCGTCGGCGAGGCTCCTCAGCGTCTCGGTGTCCGCCTGGTCGGAACCGGACACTTCGACCCCCAGTTCCGAGAACAACCGGGCGATCCCGCTCATCCCGGCTCCGCCGATGGCGATGAAGTGAATCGGACCGACCTGTTCGGGGGGTTCGACCTGGATCGGGGCGACCAGCGTCATGCGCGCGCCGCCGCCAGGATCTTGCCCGCGACCACCTCGGCCGCGTCTCCGGGCACCAGGTCGCGCCCCGCGGTCGACATCGCCGCCAGCCGCTCGCGGTCCTTCACCAGGGGAACGACATCGCTCAGCAGCCTCTCTGCGGTCATGTCTCGATCCGGCACGAGTACGGCTCCCCCGGCCTGCACGAGGGATTCGGAATTGCGAGCCTGCTCCCCGTTGCCGTGCGGCAACGGCACGAAAACCCCGGGTAGCCCGACCACGGCGGTCTCGACGACCGTGCCGGCCCCGGATCTGCCCACCATGAGGTCGGCGGCCGCGTAGGCATCCTCCATCCGGTCCACGTAGGCCACCGGCTGGTAGACCGCCCCGGTCCCCAGATCGGTCCGCGACATTGTCGACGGGGTCATGTTCTTGGGACCCAGCACATGCAGCAGCGAAACTCCCGCGGCCAGCACGTCGGTCATGGCCGCCGCGACCGCCTTGTTGAGCCGCTGCGCGCCTTGGGATCCCCCGCTCACCAGAACGACCGGACCGGTCTGTGGCAGTCCGAATTCCGCGCGCGCCCGGGCCCGGTTGGCCTCACGATCCAGGGTGGCGATCGCCTTGCGAACGGGAAGGCCTGTGTATTCCTGCCGGGGCAGACCCGTGTTCGGAAACGACACGCAGACGTCGACGGCGAACCGGGCCGCGACCTTGTTCGCGAGACCCGGCAGGGCGTTCTGCTCGTGCACCACGACCGGGATCCGCAGAGACGCCGCGGCCAGGTACACCGGCAACGACGCGTAGCCCCCGAACCCGGCGACGACCTGCGCGCCGTGGGCCTTCAGGAGCCGCCTCGAAGCCACCACTGCACCGACCAGCCGGGCCGGCAACGTGAACAGGTCGACGCCCGGGGTGCGCGGCAGAGGCACGGGCGCGATCATGGCCAGGTCGAGTCCCGCGGCCGGGATCACCTTCGACTCGATCCCCTTCGGAGTCCCGACGCACAGAATCGACACGTCGGGGTCTGCATCCTTCAACGCCTCCGCCGTGGCGATCAGCGGCGACGTGTGACCCGCCGTACCGCCCCCGGCCAGGACGACCTTGACCATGCTCAACCCTTTCGAATCAACGACCGTCGACCACGGTAGTCACCCGGGCCTTGGGTGTCTTGCGCCCGCGACCGGCCAGGACCTTGCGGGCGGCCGGCTCGTGACGCGCGCACGCGACCAGCACACCGATGGCCGCGAGGGTCGCCAACAGGCTGGTTCCGCCGTACGAAATGAAGGGCAAGGGAACTCCGGTGACCGGCATCAACCGCAGCACGACGGCCATGTTCAGCGTGGCTTGCACGAAGAACCAGGCACCGACCCCGGTCGCCAGGTGTCGGCAGAACACCGAGTCCGACCGGTGGGCGATGCGGAACGCCGAATAGACGAGCACCGCGAAGAGCAGGATCACCGAGGCGGTGCCGATCAGCCCAAGTTCCTCGCCGACCACAGCAAAGACGTAGTCGGTCTGGGCTTCCGCGAGCATCCCCCACTTCTGCTTCGACGCGCCGAGTCCCTGACCCCACCAGCCGCCCGACGCCAACGCGTACAGGGCACGCAACGGTTGCTGGTTGATCCCGTCTGTATCGGCGCCCGGGTTGAGGAAGCCGAAGATGCGCGCCATGCGCATCGGGGAGGCGACGACCAGCCCGAGGCCGGCAGCGCTCACCGCTGCGAGCAGGATTCCGAGCATCCGGAGCGGGATCCCGGCCAGGAACAGGATGAGCACCAGCATGGAGCCGATCACGATCGCCGTACCCAGATCGTGTTGCAGCATGACCAGCAAGACGATGACGCCGACCATTGCTGCGTACGGCACGAGTTCGCGCCAGCGGCCCAACAGCTTGTCCTTGCGGGTGAGGTTGTCTGCCCCCCAGACCACGATGGCCAGCTTGGCCAGTTCGGACGGCTGGAATCGCAGCAGCGGCGTGCCGAACTGCACCCAGTTCCGATTGCCGTTCAGCGTGACGCCCAGCGGAGTGAAGGTCAGGCAGAGCATGAGGATCGAGCCGATCAGCATCGGCCAGGCGAAGGCCCGCAAGGTTCGGGGTGACAGCTTGGCGATCACCCAGGCGCCGCCGGCCCCGAGCACGAGGAACACGACTTGGCGTTTGACGAAGTAGTACGGGTCTCCGAACGTCACTTCGGCCAGCACGCTGGACGCCGAGGCGACCATCAGCACGCCGAGGCCGATCAGCAGGCCGGCGGACGCGAGCACCAGATAGACGCTCGCCAGCGGGGTGTTGAGAGCATGCCGCAGCAATCCGGACGCTGACTGACTCGGCTTCGTCTCGATGGTCCTCGGGGAAGTGAAGGTCGCCACCATGCGCTCCTGTTACGGCGCTCCGTCGAGGGCTTTGACCGCGTGGGCGAACGCGTCGCCTCGGGCGTCGTAGCCGCTGTACATGTCTTTGGACGCGCACCCGGGCGCGAGTAACACCGTGTCTCCGGGCTGCGCGAGGGAGCGCGCAGCTTCGACGGCCTGGTGCATGGCGTCAGTCTGGGCGCTGTCGACCACGATCACCGGGACCTCCGGCGCGTGTCGGGCGAGAGCGTCGGCGATGAGGTGTCGATCGACGCCCAGCAAGACCGCTCCCCTCAATCGGGCGCGGTGACGCTGCACCAACTCGTCGAAGGTCGTGTTCTTGGCCTGGCCGCCGGCGATCCAGACGACAGAGTCGTACGCCGATAGCGAGGCCTCGGCGGCGTGAGGATTGGTCGCCTTGGAGTCGTCGACGTAGGTCACCTGGTCGACAACGGCGACCGTCTCGATCCGATGCCCGCCGAGCACCAGCTTCTGCAGCCCGTCACGTACGGCTTGGACGGGCACCCCGTATGACCGTGCCAACGCCGCTGCGGCCAGGGCGTTCGCCACGTTGTGGGGCGCGTACGGCCTCACGTCGCTCAGCTTCGCCAGTTCGATCGCGGAATCACGCCGTTGCGGGATGAAGGCTCGATCCACGAGCAGGTCGTCGACGACGCCCACCATGGAGATGGCCGGGATGCCGGTCGTGAACCCGATCGCTCGAGCCCCCTCGGTGACTTCGGCCTCCTCGACCAGCTTCTCGGTGACCGGTGCTTCCACGTTGTAAACGCAGCTGTGCGTGACCCTGTGGTAGATGCGGGACTTGTCGAAGGCGTACGCCTCCATCGGCGACCTGGCCGGCCATCCCTGCCACGAGTCGGAATCCGCGTACCACTCCAGGTGGTCGGGCTCGACGTTCAGCACGACCGCCGAGTGCAGCGCCAAGCTCGAACTCCAGTGGAGCTGGAAGCTCGACAACTCGACGGCGAACGCGTCGTAGTCGGTGCCGTCGGCCAAGGCCTCCAGAACCGGCCGCCCGATGTTCCCGACGGCCGCAGCCTTCAGACCGGCAGCCAGCAGCATCGATTCCAACATCTGGGTGGTCGTCGTCTTGCCGTTCGTGCCGGTGATCCCCAGCCAGGCGATCTGCCGGTCCGGGTGCTGGAGCCGCCAGGCCAACTCGACGTCGCCCCAGATCGGGATGCCTCGGCGGGCCGCGTCAGCGAGAAGGGGGGCTGTCGGTCGCCAGCCAGGCGACGTCACGACCAGGTCGACGTCAGGCACGGTCGCAGCGTCGGGGCCCAGCCGTACCTGCGCCCCCAACAGCTCGAGCATGGTCGCCGCCTCGGTCACGGTGGTGCTCGTCGACGCGTCGAGTGCCGTGACCGAGGCGCCTCGTTCGAGCAGGGCGTCGGTGGCCGCGATCCCGGACCGGCCGATGCCGGCGACGAGCACGCGCAGTTCCTGCCAGGGCGACCGGGCATCGGCTTCAGCCAGCCACTCGATCACGATGCCGCCACCCACTCGGTGTAGAACAGGCCCATTCCGGCTGCGACGGCGAGCCCAGCCATGATCCACAACCTGACGACGACGGTGATCTCACCCCAGCCGATCGCCTCGAAGTGATGGTGCAAAGGTGCCATCCGCAGCAGCCGCTTGCCGCCGCTCATCTTGAACCATCCGACCTGCGCGACGACCGACACTGCTTCGGCGACGAACAGTCCGCCGATGACGACGCTGAGCAACTCGGTGCGAGTGAAGATGGCCATCGCAGCGACGCCGCCGCCGATCGCGAGCGATCCGGTGTCCCCCATGAAGATCTTGGCCGGGTTCGCGTTCCACCACAGGAAGCCGAACAAAGCCCCCGCCAACGCCATCGAGAGCAGAGCCAGATCCGACGGATTCCTGACCTCGTAGCAGCGCGGACCGACCGTGGAAGCCCGTCCGCACCACTGGTTGGACTGCCAGATGTTGAGGATCGCGTAGGCCGCGAACACCATGGTCGCCGCCCCTCCCAGCAGACCGTCGAGCCCGTCGGTCAGGTTGGTGCCGTTCGAGAACGCGGCGATGATGAACATCATCCAGACGATCGCGAAGATGGTCGGCAACGCAAGTGGAGGGATGTCGCGCAGGAAGGACACGAACGGCGACGCCGGGGTGACACCCCGATGATCGGGGAACTGCAGGCTCAGGTAGGCGAATGCCACCCCGATCAGCCCCTGCAGGATCAGCTTCGCCTTGCCGTTCAGTCCCAGCGACCGGGCGCGGCGGATCTTCGTGAAGTCGTCGAGGAACCCGACCATCCCGAGTGAGACGAACAGGAACAGCACCAACAGGCCGGAGGCGGAAAGCCGTACCGAGAAGATGGCGTGCGACCCGAAATAGCCCAGCACGACAGCGATCAGGATGATCAGTCCGCCCATCGTGGGCGTGCCTCGTTTGGTGTGGTGCTCGGTCGGGCCGTCGTCGCGGATGAACTGGCCGTACTGCTTCGCCACGAGGAACCTGATCAGGAACTTCGTGCCGAACAGCGTGATCGTCATGGCGATCGCGCCGGCGGTGATGATGCTCAGCATGGCTCTCCCAGCACTCGCTCGGCGACCGTCTCGAGACCGACTCCACGGGATGCCTTGACGAGGACCACGTCGCCGGGCCTGAGTCCGGCGAGATACCCGATCGCCTCGTCACGGCTGTCGAGGTGAACGGCGTCGGCCCCTCCCGCTTGCGCGCCCGACACGATCTCACCGGCGAACTCCCCGACGGCCAACACCAGTCCCGCCCCGCAGTCGGCAGCGTGCCGGCCCGCGGTGAGGTGGTGGGACGGCGCGTCTTCGCCGAGCTCGAGCATGTCTCCGAGTACGGCGAACAGTTGCGCTCGCGGGTGGGTGGCCCGAGCCTGCCGGACCAGGTTGGCCGCGGTCGTGATCGCGACCCGCATCGAATCAGGGTTGGCGTTGTAGGCGTCGTTGACCACGATCACCCCGTCGCTGCGCCGACGGACCTCCATGCGCCACCGAGACCGGGTCGTCGCGGCCGTCAAAGCCGCGGCGACCTCCTTGAGGCCCAGGTCGAGGGTGAGCGCCGCCGCCGCCGCGGCCAGAGCGTTCGACACCATGTGGCCGCCGGTGACCTGGAGGTGCACCGGTGCCGATTCGACTCCCCGGTCAGTGTTGAGAACGAACGAGTACTGCTCGACCGGGCCCGACTCGATGTCGGTCGCCCACACCCTGACCGCTCCGTCCTGCGTAGGCCGGCCATGCGTGGAGAACCAGGCGACCCGACCTTTCGCGCGCCCGACCATGCTGGCGACCAGTTCGTCGTCGGCATTGAGTACGGCCCAGCCGTCCTTCGGGAGCGCCTCGATCAACTCCCCCTTCGCCCTGACGATGCTGGCCACGGTCCCGAATTCGCCCAGGTGGGCCGAGCCGACGTTGACGACGACGCCGATGTCGGGGGACACGAGGTGACACAACGACGCGATGTGCCCCTGCCCCCGAGCGCCCATCTCGCTGACCAAGAACCGCGTGTCGCCGTTTGCCTGCAACGCGGTCAGCGGGACCCCGATCTCGTTGTTGAACGATCCCTGAGGCGACACGGTGGGCCCGGCAGTCTCCAGCACTTGGGCCAGGAGGTCCTTGGTGCTGGTCTTGCCTGCCGATCCGGTGATGCCGACGACCTTGAGTCCCGGCTTGAGCCGGGCGGTCTGCTCCCGGGCGAGGTCGGCGAGAGCCTGAGCCGCGTCGGCCACCTCGATGTGCACCAGGTCTGCGACAGTTGGCCGGGTGACCAACGCCGCGACCGCTCCCTTGGCTGCCGCAGCGTCGGTGAAGTCATGGCCGTCGACCCGTTCTCCCGGCAACGCGACGAACAGGCAACCCCGAGTCGCCAACCGCGAGTCGATGACCACGTCGGGGCCCGCTACGACTGCCGCGTCGGGCGTCGACGAGGCGCTGGCGGAGGTCCGCTCACCGCCCGGTTGAGGCATGTTCGGAGAGGGCGTCGGTCGTGAGATGCGACCGGACACACAGCCGGCGATGTCACCGAGCGTCGTGAGTTCCATCAGTGTCCCTCTCGCCTCGCCCGCTGCAGATCCGACCACTCCTCGACGACCACCGTGGAGTCGTCGAACGGCGTCACCGTACCGCCGATCTCCTGCCCCCGTTCGTGGCCCTTGCCGAGGATCGCGACCACGTCACCTGCTCCCGCCCGAGACAACGCCAACCGGATCGCCGCTCTCCGGTCCCCGCCGTCGACGATCTCGCAGGTCGCGGCCTTCGGCGTTCCATCCGACCCGTCGTCGGCGAGGGCGTCAGCGCGAGCCTGGTCACGAGCGGCGTAGGCGCCGTCGAGGACGGCCTGACGGATCGTGGCCGGATCCTCGGAGCGTGGATTGTCGTCGGTCACGATCACGAGGTCGCAGCGTGAAGCGGCAACGGCTCCGATCGGGCCCCGTTTGCCCTGGTCACGGTCTCCCCCGCAGCCGAGGACGGCGACCGTCCGTCGGTCGCCGACCGCGGCCAAGGCCGCGTCGACTGCCTGAGGCGTGTGGGCGAAATCCACGTATACCGCCGGTGCTTCGCCGCCGAGGTCGATTCGCTGCATGCGGCCGGGCACGGAGACTCTGGCGAGGCCCGGCAGGGCCGCAGCCAGGTCGACGTGGCCGGCGTCGAGGAGGGCGAGGGTGGTCACGGCATTGCGGGCGTTGTGTTGACCGGGCAGCGACAGCGCGAACTCCCGGAGACCCGACGGGGTCGAGACGACGAGATCCTGGCCTCCGTCGGCCAGCGGGGTCGCCGATGACAGCGCGTAGTCGGCGTGCGAATCGGCGCTTCCCGTCGTACGCACCTCGACACCGTCGGCCTCAGCTCGGTCGCTGAGTCGTCGGCCCCACTCGTCGTCGATCGCCACGACCGCAGATTGAGTGCGGGACGGGCTGAAGAGCCGCGCTTTGGCCTCGAAGTAGTCCTCCTGGGTGGGATGGAAATCCCGATGATCCCAACCCAGATTGGTGAATCCGGTGACGTCGAACCGCACCCCGTCGACCCGATGGAGGGCCAGCGCATGGCTCGACACCTCCATCACCACGGCCTCGACCCGCCGTTCGGCCATGACCGCCAACACGGCCTGCAGGTCGGGGCTCTCGGGCGTCGTGACCGTGGTACGGCTCATCTCGAGCGGCTCGTCGTCGATCCGGGCGCCGATCGTGCCGATGGTGCCGACGCGCACACCGGCGGCCCGCAATGCAGCGGCCATGAGGTAGACGACCGTCGTCTTGCCGTTCGTGCCGGTCACCCCGAACGTCCGGAGCTTGCGCGAAGGGAAGCCGTAAATCTGAGCAGCTACCGATCCCATCACCGTTCGGGGATCGGCCACCGTAGCGATCGGCAGCCCTGTGTCGACGGCGAGGCTCGCACCCTCGTCGTCGGTGAGGATGCCCACCGCGCCAGCTTCGGCAGCCAGATGGGCATACAGCCCTCCGTGGGTCGTGGACCCTGCCAGGCCGACGTAGAGATCCCCCGGACACACATTCCGGCTGTTGAGCGTGATCCCCGTCACCCACACCGACGGGGATCCCGGCACCAGATCCGCCAAATCGGCGCCGGCGGGCTGCGCGGGGCGCAGAGGGCGCCGAGAGGTTTCGTCCGTACCGGTCACGGCGCACACGCTACAGCCGCACGCAGCCGTACCCCCGGCAGCTGCGGTCGCGTCACGTCAGAAGACCTCCCCCAGCGCCGGACACCGTGATTCACCAGTCGATCGGCTTGACCGGCGCCGGGCCGGAGCTGGGCAGAATGCCGTACCTCGGAAGCGCCACGCGCATGATGTCCCGCCACGCCGGTGCCGCGACCTGGCTGCCCTGGATCTGCCCCTGCGGCCGGTCGACCACCACGTAGACAAGGATCTCGGGGTTCTCCACCGGGGCGACGCCGATGAACGAGGCGACGTACCCGCTGTAGCACTTGCACGTCGGGTCGATCCGCTCCGCCGTACCCGACTTGGCCGCGGTCCGGTAACCCTCGATCGGGAACCGGTTGACGCCCACCCTGCTCGCCACGACGGACTCCATCATGTCGAGCACCATCGAGCTGGATTCGGCGGAGACCACACGCCGTGACGTGGACTGAGGCACGGGTACGGCCTTGCCGTCGGTCGTGGTAGCAGAGCTGATGATCGTCGGGCTGTTGTAGACACCTCCGTTAGCGATGGCTGCGACGGCCGCAGCCTCTTGGATCGCTGTCACCGACAGCCCCTGCCCGAAGGAGATCTGGTCACGGGTGTTGTCCGCCAGATCCGTGCCCGGCAGCGATCCGGTTGCCTCGCCTGGCAGGCCGAGCCCGGTGCGCTGCCCCAATCCGAACGACTGCAGGTATTCCACAAGTTTGGATTTGTCGCTCTGGCGGGTCAGCAAGACGGTGCCGATGTTGGAGGAGTTCGCGACGACCCCGCGGGCAGTCAGGTTGAGCGTGCCGTGGCTGAAGGCGTCGTTGATCGGCCGGCCGCCCGACATGATCGAACTCGGCACGACCACCTTGGTGTCGGGCGTGATGACTCCTTGGTCGACCAGGGCCGCCATGGTGAGGACCTTCTGCACCGAACCTGGCTCGTACGCGTCGGTCATGACGCGGTTGCCCAGGTCGGTGGTCTCCGACACGCCCGGCTTATTGGAGTCGAACGACGGGTAGTTCGCCATCGCCAGCAACTCGCCGGTCTTGACGTTCATCACGATCGCCTTGCCGCTGACCGCCTTGGCCTGGTCGACGGTCTCCTGCAGGCGCCGCTCGACCATGTACTGCAGGCCGGCGTCGAGCGTGAGGCGGTACGTCACACCGTCCGACGCGGGCACCAGCACGCTCTGCCCGGTCGGGATCTTGCCGTTCGGCGACGTCTGGTAGGCCTCGGACCCGGCGGTGCCGGCGAGCTGAAGGTTGTAGGCGTACTCGATGCCGCTGGCCCCGACCACGCCGACTCCGTTGTCGTTGTCGCGGACGTACCCGATGACGTTGGAGGCGAGGGTTCCGTTGGGGTAGGTACGGATGGGCGCCGATTCCTTGTAGACGCCGACGTAGCCCTGGGCCTGGAGGTCCTGGGAGATCTGCAGGTAGGTGTAGGCCTGGACCTGCTTCGCGACGATCACGTACTTGGAGTCGGTCTTGGTGAGTTGAGCCAGGTAAGCGGCTCGGTCGCCACCGATGCGGGACACCAGGATGTCGGCGATGACCCCCGGCCCGGCCTCCGCCTTCTCCCGATCCTTGTCGGTCATGGACTTGGCGAGCTTGCCGTTGGTCGCGATCTGCGTCGGGTCGGCGACGATCGTCACGGCCGGCTGGCTGCTGGCCAGGACTTCCCCGAACCGGTCGGTGATCGTGCCCCGATTCGGCAGGATCGTGCGCGAGACGTTCATCTGGGCCGACGCGGCCGACGCGTACGACGCGCCGTCGATCCCCTGAATCGTCACCGCCTTGACGACCAGCACAGAAGCGATGATGGCCAACGCGAGCACCGCGATGCCGATGCGGCGGTGCGGGTTGCCGACCGGGAGCTTGCGGGCGTCCTTGTGCGGTCGGGAGAGGGTACGGCTCGACGGCCTGGCGGTTCGGCTTCCCGACTGAGGGGTACGGCTGCTCGCTGCCCCGGCCCTGGCGGTCGGGCGCGACGGACGGGACGACGTCGTGGCCGGCCGGGTGCCTCCGCCGATCGGGGGGTGGTTGTCGTTCTTCATCGGCCTACCTCTGCGGCTGGGAATCGCCGGGCTGGGCAGCCGCGGGATCGGGGACGGGAGCGCTTTGGCGTAACGACGAGATCTGTTCGGGCGACTTGTAGTCGATCAGCGGCATCTCGGTTCCCTGAACCGGTTTGGCGACGCCGACGACCTGACCGTTGCGAAGGTCGATGTAGACGGGGTACGGATTGGGCCTCATCCCCAGTTCACTGGCCCGCCGCATCAACTCCGCGGGGGTGGTCTTGAGGTCCACTTCCCCCTGGAGTTGAGCCTGCTTGTATCCCAGTTCGGCCGCCTTGGCCTGGGCATGCCGTACCTCGAACGACTGCTGTTGAACCGCGGTCTGCAGCATGACCATGCCGGCCATGCCACCTGCCCCGATCAGGGCGACGACGACGAGGAACGGCATCCGGGACGGTCGAGCCGGAGGTACGGCGGCGAGCGCCGGTTTGGTCTCGGTCGCCCCCGCCTGGCTGGGCTTGGCTGCGCGGTCTTCGGCCAGGGCGCTCATCGCGATCCCTCCTTGGTGGTGTGGGCGGCGATCCGTTCGGCGGCTCTGAGTCGTGCTGAGGCGGCCCGCGGGTTGACCGACACCTCGGCGGACGAGGGCCGTTCTGCGCCGCGCGTCAACAAGGCCAGTTCGGGACCGAACCCGGCGGGTACGAACGGCAGGTCACGCGGGGCACGGTCGGTCGAGGCGTCCCGCAGGGCATGCTTGACGAGCCGGTCCTCGAGCGAGTGGTAGGCCAGCACGGCGATTCGTCCCCCGACGACCAACGACTCGACAGCGACGGGAAGCACCCGCTCGAGCGAGTCGAGTTCACCGTTGACGGCGATCCGCAAGGCCTGGAAGGAACGTTTGGCCGGGTGACCGCCCGTGGTGCGGGCGGCCGCGGGGATCGCGTCGGCAATGGTGGCGACCAGGCGGGCCGACGTGTCGAACTGCTGCCGCGCCCGTTCGGCCACGATCCGGTTCGCGATCCGGTCGGCGAAGCGTTCCTCGCCGTACGTGCGCAGCATCTTTGCCAGGTCCCTGGCCGGATAGGTGTTGACGATGTCTGCGGCGGTCAGTGAGTCACCGACGCTCATCCGCATGTCCAGCGGCGCATCCACCGAGTACGAGAAGCCGCGGTCTCGGCGGTCGATCTGCAGGGAGGAGAGGCCGAGGTCGAGCAGAATCGCGCCGACCTCGCTGACATGTTCGTGGGCCAACACATCGCGCAGGTGGTGGTAGACGGCTTGGACCAGTCGCACGCGATCGCCGAATCGCGCCAACCGCTCGCCGGCCACAGCCAGCGCATCGGCGTCGCGGTCGATCCCGATCAGCCGGGCCTGAGGGCAGGCATCGAGGATGGCGGCGGCATGCCCACCGAGGCCGAGGGTGCCGTCGACATAGATCGACCCCGGCTCGCGCAGGGCCGGGGCCAGGAGATCGACGATGCGATCGGCCATCACGGGAACGTGCGTGTCTGTCATCGGTCTCGACCCCGCTTTCGTTCCTCTCGGGTCACCGTGCCGATCGGTTTCGACCCGAGGACCACCGTCTGTCTCCTGGCACCGGGGAAGGTGCGCCAGGCGACTGGCGTCGGGTCGAAGCCGGAAGGCACGGGGACCGGTCCCACCGCTTCGTTCGTTCGTGCACAACGCATCAGGAGCCGCGACGCTGGGTGAGTCGGGTTTCGAGTTCGGCGCGGTAGGCCGTCCAGCGCTCGGGCGACCACAGTTCCAGCCTCGTTCCCGCTCCGACCATGACGATGTCGCGATCCAGATCCGCCCACGAGCGGAGGCTGGCAGGTACGACGAATCGGCCCTGTCGGTCGGGGTGCTCCTCGGAGCTGTCCATGTTGACCCACCGCTCGATCTCCCGGAGATCGGCCTCTGAGGTGGACCGCTCGTAGTTGCGCTCGACCATGGCGTCGAAGTTCGCCTCGCTGTAGAGGGCGAGACAGCCCTCCTGCACCAGCGTGACGACGAGACCGTCGGCGAAGTGCTCTCTGAATTTGGCCGGCAGAGTCAGACGTCCCTTCTCGTCGAGCCTCGGGTTCGTGGTCCCACTCAGCCGCACAGCCACGTGGGAACCTCCTCCCCGACGCTCCACTTTCGAGGGCATCTCCTCCACCGAGCTCCACTCTAACCCACTTTCTTCCACTGAGCCATCAATTCACTCCCTCGCGTCGCACCGAAATACGTCGCACCGATGTGCACGGTCCGTCCGCAGATCGGAGGCTGATGGCCCACGGCGAGGTCGCGTAGGGTGGCGACGGTTGTCAGGCTTCTTCGATGAGGAGATCAGGTGGATCAGAAGCGGTCGCTCGCCGACGTCTTGGAGGTGATGGGCCAGGTACGCACCGCCATCGAGAGCGTGATCGAGGGCAAGCGTGGCTCGATCGACATGGCCATGGTCGTCCTGTTGGCGGAGGGTCACCTTTTGCTCGAAGACGTGCCGGGCGTCGGCAAGACGATGCTGGCCAAAGCGCTGGGCAGGTCGATCGACTGCTCGGTCAAGCGGATCCAGTTCACCCCGGACCTTCTGCCGAGCGACGTGACGGGCGTGTCGGTGTACAACCAGCAGACCCGGGACTTCGAGTTCAAGCCGGGTGGCATCTTCGCCAACATTGTCGTCGGTGACGAGATCAACCGGGCCTCACCCAAGACCCAGTCGGCCCTCCTCGAATCGATGGAGGAACGCCAGGTCTCGGTCGACGGCACGACCCACCGGCTCGATGCACCGTTCATGGTCATCGCCACCCAGAATCCGATCGAGATGGAGGGCACGTACCCCCTGCCCGAGGCTCAGCGTGACCGCTTCATGGCGCGCATCGAAATGGGGTACCCGACGCCCGCGGCCGAGATGGACATGCTCGACACCCACGGGCAGAACGACGCCCTGACCACTCTGCAGCCCGTGACCGATGCCGACACCGTGAAGACGCTGGTCGAAGCCGTACGCGAGGTCTACGTCGCCCCCGCCGTCAAGCAGTACATTGTCGACGTCGTCAGCGCCACCCGATCCAATCGCGACCTTCGTCTCGGCGCGTCGCCGCGCTCGAGCCTGCATCTGTTGCGCGCGTCGCGGGCACAAGCAGCCTTGTCGGGCCGGGATTACGTCCTCCCCGACGACATCGGGAACCTGTCAGGGCCCGTTCTGGCTCACCGCGTGCTGCCGTCGACCGAAGCACAGCTGGCCCGCAGGTCGGTCGGCGAGATCATCGCCAAGGCCGTCAGGTCGGTCAAGGTACCCGACAAGAGGTAAGCCTTTGCGACGCAACCCCTGGCCCCTGCTCACGATCCGCGGCAAGTCGTTCGCGGTTCTCGGTCTGCTGCTGGTGCTGGCCGGCATCCTGCTGGGTCAGCGCGACGTACTGTGGTTCGGGCTGTTCCTGGTCCTCCTGCCGCTGGCCGCGCTGCTCGTCGTCGCTCGTAGCCGCCTCAGGCTCTCGTGCGAGCGACGGGTGTCACCCCCCGAGGCTGTCGTCGGCGACCGCCTCACCGGCGAGCTGGTGGTCTCCAAGTCGGGGAATCTCCCCACAGGGCTGCTGCAGTTCGAGGACGCCGTGCCCCGCGGGCTCGGCCGCCCACCCCGCTTCACCGTGCACCGCTTCTCCGGGGAATGGCGCCGCGAAGTGACGTACCCCCTGGTCGGCTTGGTCAGAGGTCGGTTCCACACCGGCCCCCTCACCATACGTGCGACCGACCCGTTCCAACTCGTCAAACTCGACCGCCGCTTCACCGCGACGGACGAAGTCATGGTGACCCCCCGAATCGTGCCGTTGCCGATCATGCGCAACGCCGTCGGCTCGGGAGCCAGCGGCGACGCGTCGCCGCAGAAGGTCGGCGTCGTCGGGCAGGACGACGTCTTGGTGCGCGAATATCGCTCCGGCGACGACGTGCGACGCATCCATTGGCGCTCGACCGCCCGCAAAGGCGACCTGATGGTGCGTCGGGAGGAACAGGCGTGGGATCCCGCCGCCACCGTGATCCTCGATTCTCGTGCCACCGCCCATGCCGGGCGAGGCCGTACCGGCTCCTTCGAATGGGCCGTGTCAGCTGCCTCGTCGATCGCCCTCCACTTCGTCGACGCGAACTTCCGGGTCGACCTGTTCGACGCCGACGGGATGATGGTCACCGCCGATCGGTTGGCGCACAAGACAGTCACCCGGCGACAAGTCGTCGAAGCCATGACCGACGTGCAGATGTCAGACCGCACCACCCTGACCCGGACCGTCGAACACGCAGGCCTGTCACAGCGAGGCCAACTCATGGTCGCCGTCACGGGACGGCTCGCCCCCGCCGACGTGGAGATGCTCTTCCTCGCCCAGCGCAACCGGGCTCGTTGCTTCGCCGTCGTCGTGGACGCCGACACGTTCACGACCCGTTCGGAACGGAGCACACCCGAGCAGTACGACGACCACCAGGCCTCGCTCGCCCTGCTGCGAGACGCCGGCTGGCGAGTCGTCGAGGCGCCCGAGGGAGCTGACGTGGCCGACGTATGGACCGACCTCGACCGGATCGGGGAGTACGTCTGATGCGCACCGTCGTTCGCATGTGGGTGTCCGTGGCGGTCGCTACGATCCTCAGCTCGATGGCCCTGTTGCCGCTGACCACCGATCGGGGCTACCTCGTGCCGGCGGCGGTCATGATGGTCCTCCTCGCGGCGGTAGCCGTCGCGGGCGAACGGCTCGCGGTCAACCGGGCGCTCGTCAACCTGGTCCAGGTGGTGCTCGCGGCCGTGATGTTCGTGGCTCTGGCCATCGCGCCGGGACCGTCGCAGGTGTCCTGGTACGGGCGGCTCGTGCCGCTGGTCCGTTCCGGGTACGACCACATCCGCACGACCGCTGCCCCGATGACCGAGGACCCCGGCACGAGACTGATCCTGATCATGCTGGTCGTGCTCCTCGGACTGACCGCAGGTCTGTTGGCGGACACGTTGGAGCGGCCCTCCTGGACGTTGGCGCCGCTCCTCACGATGTACCTGATCCCCGCCGTCGCGCTGCGCACCGACGTGAATGCTCTGTCGTTCGTCGTCGTGGTCGTCGGTTACCTCGTGATCCTGTTCGCCGACGGGCTCAGCACCGACGCTCAGTGGACCCGGAATCTGGCCTCGGATACCGCCGAACAGCAGCCGGGTACGGGCGGGGTCTGGCGGATCGCCGCCGTCGTCGCGACCCCGGCTGTGATCGGCGCCGTCATCCTGGGCATGCTGCTGCCCACCTTCGCCCCGACGTTCATGTCGTCGTTCCGGCCGAACGGGTCCGGCCCGATCGAGATGACCGATCCTCAACTCGACCTGCGGCGCAACCTGCAGCAACCAGACAACCGGACCGTTCTGACGTACACCACCAGCCGCCCGGACGGTGTCTACCTCAGGCAGGCCACCCTGCCGGTGATCACACCCGACGGCTGGGTTCAGTCTCAGGTGTCGCTGAAGCAGGGCGCGATCGGACCCGTTCCCGGCGTGAGCGGTGTTCCGGTCGCGGGCCCCCGCACGACCCAGGTCGAGATCGGCGAGTTGCGGTCGATGTACCTGCCCGTGCCGTACGCACCCCGGGCCCAGAGCGCTGGCGGCGATTGGTCGTACGACCCGGCCTCTCTGATGATCATCGCGACCGGCACGAACCGGAGCAGGGCGACCGAGAACCTGAAGTATTCGGTGGAGAGCTGGGACATCACCCCCGACGGCACTGCCCTGTCCAACGCCACCGTCGGCACGCCGGAAGGCGCGCCCAACACCGTCGAAGTGCCCAGCGACGTGCCTGCCTCGATCATCTCCCTGACCAACCAGATCACGACCGGAATCGAGTCGCCGGCTCTCAAGGCCGCAGCGATCCAGGCGTACCTGCGGTCACAGCAGTTCACCTACTCCATCCAGGGAGCCAGCGGCTCGACCAACTACGCCGCGATCGAGACGTTCCTGACGAAGACCAAGACCGGCTATTGCGTGCAGTTCGCCGGGTCGATGGCCCTGATGGCCCGGGTCGCCGGCATCCCGTCGCGCGTGGCCGTCGGGTTCCTGCCGGGCACGAAGTCGGGCGAACGCTACATCGTCACGGCCCACGACATGCACGCCTGGCCGGAACTCTACTTCGAGGGCCAGGGCTGGGTGCGGTTCGAGCCGACCCCGTCGGTCGCCGTACCCCCACCCTGGACGATCGTGTCTGCCAACCAGCCGACGACCCAGCCCACCTCGGAGCCTGAGCCGTCGATCCAGCCGTCGGCCGAGCCGTCGGCCGCGCCGCAGTCCGAAGAACCGACCCCGATCGACACCGACCAGAACAGTGCCGCGTCGGCGGTCTGGCGTGGCCTGGGGTGGGCGGCCCTGGCGATCGCTGTCGTGCTGGTGGCATTGACGCCGTTGGCTGTACGGCTCCTTCGCCGCCGCCGCCGACTGGCCGTCACGGGTGACCCCCATGAGATCGTCGCCTCGGGCTGGCTGGAAGTGAGGGACACCTGGCTCGACCTCGGCCGTCAGTGGCCGACCGGCACACCCAGGCAGATCTCCGCGGTCGTAAGTCAGCGTCTGCCCGAGGAATCGTCACGCGAACACCTCACCTCCCTCGTGAGCGCGGTGGAGAAATCTCGATACGCACCCGACCTCTCCGACGCCACCGATGCCCTCGGTGACGCCACCGCGGTCACCACCGGTCTGTTGAACGACGTGACCTGGGACGGTCGTCTGCTCGCTCGGTTCGCGCCTCGCTCGCTGGGGCATGCCCTGCGCGACTGGTTCGACCGCACCAACGACGCCATCGCCGAGCGCTTCAGAGGTTTGGTCGAGCGCCGATCCGCGGGTACGGCAGATGTTTCCGATCAGCCCGAGGAAGAAGACACCGAATCCTTCAAGCGTCCCCTGGCCGGCGGGCTGGGCCGCTCGTCGTAAGGCTGCGATCTTGCGACTCGATCAGGGGTAAGTTCGGGACTATTGCATGCCAACCTGCTGTGCCTCCCTGAGCGCGACCAGGGATTCCTCGTCACCGTCGGCGGCCGGTTCGGGACCCCGGCCCCATAGCCAGAGATCGAGGACGACGGCGTCCCCGGTCAGCGAGGCGGCGGGCGTGCCGCGGTCGACGAGCTGAGCGCCGGGCTGGTCGTACTCCTTTCCCGACTGCCCCACTCCCCGCCAACGTCCAGGCTGGACGAGCCACGACTGCCCTGGAGCACACAACTCGACGATTCCCGCCGTCGGCTCGAACGTGAAGCCGGGGAGCGTCCCCCACCACGCCCACATGACGCTGACGGCGTGTGCGACACCGTCGGCCGCCAGGTCGGAATCCACACCGGACGGTTCGATCCCAGCCGTCAGTTCGGCGTCGACGCGGTGAACGAAGGCTTCATGTGCCTGCATCCGCCGGGTCGATCCCACGGTTTGAGCGGTGTCCAGCCAGAACCAAGCGGGGTCGTCGTCGGAGCGTCGTTCGAGTTCGGCCACCAGGTCGGCTGTCTCGCGCCGGAGCATCTCGATCGTGGCCTGACGGGTGCCGGGGCGTTCAGGAAGCCCGCCGTCGACCGCCTCGGAGTCTGCGTCGGTCCGGGCCTCTTCACGCAGGATGGCAGCCCAGAACGCGTGGACCCGGGTGAGATGCCACAGCAGTTCGTCGGCATCCCAGTCGGGGCACGTGGGGACCCATTCCGACGGACGTGTCCGAGCGATGGCTTCGAGGAAGAGATCGGTCTGCACGCTGATGGCTCTGGTGAAGTCGGTCATGAGCGCCATTCCAACACACAGCCCTGACAGCGTCCGGGTGAAGATGTATTGTCCGTCGGATTGTCCCGACCCGGTAGCGCCTCGGCCGAAGAGTGACGGCCGGACGGGGTCCTCAAGAGAAAAACCCGGGTGTGGGGCCCGGGTTCTGATGCTGGAAAGCGTTGGTCAGTCTTCGCCCTGGCGGCGGCGCCAGCGCTCCTCGAGGCGATCCATGAACGCCGTCTCGGGCTTGGCGCCCTTGGCTGGCTTCGCGTCTGTGGGATTGATGTGCTTCCACGACGCGAGGGCAAGCACGGTGGAGCCGAGCATGATCAGGAAGCCCAGCACGCTGACCGCCCAATGGACTTGCAGTCCACCGATCAGCACGCCGATTCCTACGAGAAATCCAAGACCGGCGAGGGACGCGCGTCGACGGTGGAGGGTGCGGGCCCCAGCTCCTCGGAGCGTGCTGGCAAGCTTGGGATCCTCGGCAGCGAGCGCGGCTTCCATTTGAGCCAGCAGCTCCTGCTCCTTCTCGGAGAGGGCCATGTCGTTCCTCCAGTGCGGTCTGGCGGCAAGTCTAGGTCGCTGCGAGGGCGTCCCGAAAGAGATGGACGGATCACAATCAGGCTGTCGTTCGGCCAAGGTCATTCCCACCCTCCCGGACCGATGGTGACTACCCCGGGTCGGGTCAGTGCGGCACGTTGCACCGCGCGTGGGCCGAAGCGTCGAATGGCCTTGTCAGCGGCCTGTTCTGCCTCTCGCCACCCATGCTCGGGATCGTCGAGGGCGGGCTGGGTGTAGGCCGCCGTCGTCTCGACCAGACCTTCGAGCCGTACCCCCACCTTTCGGATCCTCGCCCGCTGCAATGACAAGGCGTCGAACAGCCTGACCGCGGCGCGATGAATGTCGCCGGTGACGTCGGTCGGGCTGGCCAATCGCACCGAACGGGTGAGGTCGGTGAAATCGCTGAGCCGCAAGCCGAGCACGACGGTACGACCGACCATCCCCGCAGCTCGGGCGCGGGACGCCGTACGGTCTGCCATCCGCAACAACTCGACCCGTACCCGCGCCGGGTCGTCGGTGTCACGACCGAACGTCTCCGACGAACCGATCGACCGTTCCCGGGCCGTCGCCACGACCCGCCGCGAATCTCTGCCCCACGCCAAGTCGGAGAGGATCTTGCCCTGATTCGGCCCGAAGGCTCGTTTCAACGTGCTGGCCGGCACGTGGGCCATGTCGGAAACAGTCCGCAATCCCAGTTGGTGCAACCTCGACGCCGTCGACTCCCCCACACCCCACAGCGCCTCGACCGGGAGCGGATGTAAGAAGGCGATCACCTCGTCGGGGGCGATCACGCGCAATCCGTCAGGTTTCGCCTGGCCCGAAGCCAGCTTCGCGACGAATTTCGACGGACCGATTCCCACCGAACAGGCGATGCCCTGTTCGTCGGCGACGAGAGCCCGGACGTACTCCCCCACGTACGCCGGTGGCCCCAACAACCGTCCTGTGCCGGTGATGTCACAGAACGCCTCGTCGATCGACACCATCTCCACGTGCGCCGATACCGAGTCGAAGATCTCCCGGATCCCGGCCGACACCTCGGTGTAGGTGTCGAAGTCGGGGGGGACGGCGACGGCCTGCGGGCACAGCCGCCTCGCCGTCGTGGTCGGCATGCCGCTCTTGACGCCGTACGCGCGCGCCTCGTACGTGGCCGACAACACGACACCCCTGGTCGCGCCACCGACGAACATCGGCAGGCCGATCAGTTCCGGTCGTCGTCGCAGTTCGACCGACGCATAGAAACAGTCCATGTCGGCGTGCATGACGACCCGGCCAGGTGCATCCCCTTCCCCGTACACCGTGGTCGCTCCAAACCCGAACACCATCAGGCGTCACCTCCCCGAACTGCCGGGGCTGGAATGCCAGAGCTTGCGAGGTACGGACGCCGGTGACAGCCCCGAAGGTTTGACGTCGGCGTACGGCGACTGGGTAAACCCGCTCGCATGCACGAGCACCCGCCTCCTGCCCATGCCACCTCCCTTGCCGTGCTGCTGGGCATCGGCCGGCGCATCGGCCCGATCGGGAACGTCGTCGAGCAGTTCCCCGACCAGCGAGTACCCCTCGGGTACGACGTCCATGAGCGCGCGTACGGCAGTTGTCGCCTCGGCCTCGCTGCCCGAGCGGTCCATTTCGGCATCCCAGGCAACCTGGAGGGCGGCCAGATCCCACGCTGCGGTAGCCCGCAACGACCGGCCTCGGGGACCGGTGCGTTTGAGCACGCCACGTACGAGCAGCAGCCAGGACGAGAACACGGTCGCCGCGTACGGCCCCTGCACGTCTTCGAAGAACGTCGCGTCCGCCAGCCCGGTCGTGTCGTCCAGGGTCAGGAACACGACCCGCCGCCCCGATCTGACCGCCGGCGTCTGGGTCGCCACCTTGACCCCGCCGACCAGCAGATCGGAACCGTTGCGACGCGACAGCAGATCAGCAGCCGGCGTGACGCCGAGAGCCGCGAACAGACGGCGGTGCCGTACGGCGACATGGGCCGTCGCGTCGAGGCCGAGGATGCCGAGTTCGGAGGTGACCCGCTCGTCGTCGGTCATCTCCGGCAGCCCGGACGCCGGCAGGTCCGCCCCCTCGGCCGCGCCGAAGTCGAGGGCCAGTTGGACGTCGGGCACACCCGCCGGTGCCGCCGTCTGCGCCTGGTGCTTGGCTCGGTCCCGGGGATCGTCGGACACCGGCCGAGTCGATCGTGCCGCTGTTCTCGCTCCCCGGGCCCGGGTAGCGCGATCGACCCGGTCGAGCCGAGCCAGGTCGGCCAGACTCAACAGGAGATCGCGACGGGTGATCCGACGACGGCTGCCGACCGGTACGGCGCGGCCGATGCCGTACACCTCGTCGAACGCCCCAGCCAGGATCAGCTTCTCGACGACCGGTTGGCTCACCGCGCAGCGGTTCCAGAAGTCGGTGAGGGAGGTGTACGGCCTGCCCGCCACGATGCGGGTGGTCTCGGCCTCGGAGATCCCTGACACATCGGCCAGCGCCAGCCTGATTCCCCACGGCCTCCCGTCAGGCAGCCCGTCACCGGGTACCAACCTCCTCCCTCCGCCGGCCAGCGGTGGGCCGTCCATGCGTTCCCGGACAGGTGGATCGTCACGCCGTACGGACGCATCGGTGAGACGTTCGGTCACGTACGCGGCGTGGCTCGCGTTCACGCTCAACGGCAGGATCGTGATGCCGAGACGACGGGCCTCTTCGAGGAGGAGGCGCTTGGGATACATGCCGGGGTCGTGAGTCAGGATGCCGGACAGGAAATGGGCCGGGTAATGGGTCTTGAGCCAGGCGGATTGATAGGTGGGCAGCGCGAACGCCGCCGCATGTGCCTTGCAGAATCCGAACGAGGCAAAAGATTCCAAGACCTTCCAAATCCGTTCGACGAGGTCAGGCGCGTACCCTCGGGCCAGCGCTGCGGGCACGAACCATTGCTGGGTGACCCGCTGCCCCTCCTCGTCACCCAGAGCGCGCCGCGCCTCGTCGCCCTGGGCGAGGGAGCACCCGGTGACGACGGCGATCGTCTTGATGATCTGTTCGTGGAAGACGACGACGCCACAGGTCTCGGCGAGCACGGGCTCAAGATCGGGATGGGGATAGTCGGGCTCGACCCACCCCTGCCGGGCATGCAGAAACGGCGACACCATGTCGGATTTCACCGGACCGGGTCGGAACAAGGAGATGTCGGTGATGACGTCGGCGAAGTGTTCGGGTGAGAACTTGCCGACGAGTTCCCGCTGACCGGGCGACTCGATCTGGAAACAACCGAGGGTGGCGGCGTTGGCGATCAGCTCGTACGTGGCCGGGTCGTCGAACGGCGCCAGCGCGTCCAGGTCGACCTGGACCGACTCAGTCCGTGCGATCTCGATCACCGCGTGAGCCATCGCCGACTGCATCCGGATGCCGAGCACGTCGAGTTTGAGCAAGCCGAGGTCTTCGACGTCGTCCTTGTCGAACTGGCTCATCGGGAACCCGCCGAAGCTCGCCTCGACCGGGGTGCGGTCGAGCAACGTGGCGTCGCTCAGCAAGACCCCGCACGGGTGGAGCGCGATGTGCCGGGGCAGACCGTCGAGCGATTCGACCAGCTCGAACAACACCTTCAGCCGCCGCTCCCCCAACCCGGCCGCCCTCAACTCGGGCAGGTCCCGCATCGCGGCACGAGCATCGCGGGCTCGGATGTGCGGGAACGTCTTGGCGATCGCGTCGATCTCGGCCGGCGGCAACGACATGGCTGCCCCGACGTCGCGAACCGCATGCCGCACGCGGTAGGTGTCGAGCATCGCCACACACGCCACCCGTTCGCCGCCGAACGTGGCGAGGATCTTGTCGTACACCTCGGTGCGCCGCGCCGATTCCACGTCGAGGTCGATGTCGGGCAAGGCCTGCCGCAGCGGTGACAGGAATCGCTCCATGATGAGCCCGTACGCCAGCGGATCGACCCCCGAGACCCCCAGCAGGTAGTTGACGAGGCTGCCCGCACCTGACCCTCGCGCCGCGCACCTGATGCCGAGGTCGCGCACGAGACCGACGACGTCGCCGACGGTGAGGAAGTACGACGCGAATCCCAGTTGCCCGATGACGCCGAGTTCGTCGTCGAGCCGGGTGTCGATCTCGGCCGAGGTGGTGCCGTACCTGCCGGCGATGCCCGCCTCGCACCGCTGCCGCAGAATTCGCATCGCCTCGTCGGCTCCGCCTGGGATGCCGAGCACGGAGAACTCCGGCAGGTGGATCTCGCCGAGCCCGATGTCGGCGCGCGGGTCGAGGGCACAGGCGAGCCCGAGTTCGCGAGTGGCGGCGAGTAGTCCGGCACCGTCGGTACGGCCGGCCCGCCCGGCGATGCGGTGGGCCACCTCGGACATGTGCTCGGTCGACTTGAGGTAGCCCTCGGCGTTGCGCCGATCGACGTTCCGCAGGTCGAGCGGCACCAGACGACGGGCCGCGTCGAGCACGTCGATCGTCATCGCCTGCGCACGGTCGGCCATCCGGACGGCGTTGGTGAGAACAGCAGGTACGGCAGTGCTGTCGGCGAGCGCGAGCATCCGGGCGGCATGGAGTTCGGAGCCGACGCCTGTGCCGGGAACGTCGTGGCAGGTCGGGGCGAGGAAGAGCGCGCCGCGCGGCAGAGCCGTACGCCATCGGGCCAGTTCGGCCGCAGCGTCGGGTTGCCGTCCCGCCGCGGCGTCGACACCGACCGCGGAATCCGCCCCGAGCAGGACGGCGACCTCACCGGTGGCAGCCGCCTCGGCGATCTGGTCGAGGGTGGCCAGCGCAGTGCCCCGCTCACCGGCCAGGTGTACGGCCGAGACCAATCGGCACAATGCAGCCCAGCCTGCGCGTGACCGGGCGAGCACCACCGCTCGGGGATGTCGCGGGTCGCGGAGTTGGCCGCCGCGGACGGGCGTCTTGGCGGTCGCCGTGGGCTGACTGGTGGGGCGAGGTACGGCAAGATCGACCCCGATCACCGGCCGAATCCCCGCCGCGAGACAGGCCTTCGCGAACCGGACCGCCCCGTACAAGCCGTCTCGATCCGTCATCGCGAGCGTGTCGAATCCCAGATCGGCGGCGCGGGCGACGAGCGCCGACGGGTGGGAAGCGCCGTACTGCAGCGAGTAACCCGATGCGACTCGCAGGTGGACGAACGGCTCGGTCACGATGCCCCCTTGTGGGTACGGCTTCCTGCTCCGTTCCTGCTCTGCCACGCCCGGGCGAGCCGACGGCTGACCTCGTCGTGGAACGTCCGCGCGTCGCGGAACAGGTCGTCTGCCTCTCGTTCGCCGACCAGCGGGTGGGCTCCGGTCTGCACGAGCAGGCGCTTGTGCCGCCCGGCCGCGAAGAAGGCGGCCCATTCGCCGTACTCCGGCGCGACGAGGGCCAACAACCGCCATACGTCGACCGGTCTGCTCGTCGGACGCCGCCGCGCGCGCACAGCGAGCACGGTGACCGCGGTCCGCATCGCCGCCAGATGAGCGGCCAGGAACCGGTCGGCAGGGGTCTCGGCCAGCTCTGCGGCGAGCAGGGCCTGGGCTGCTCGGGCGAGGTCGGCCTGGTACGGCGGCTGTGCCGGTTCCCCGGCCGGCCCGGGATCTCGCTGCGCTGGGGCCGCGGGGCCAGACGGTTGAACTTGAGACTCGGATCGAGGGCGAACCTGGGACTCGGATCGAGGACGAACCTGGGACTCGGATCGAGGGCGAACCTGGGACTCGGATCGAGGGCGAACCTGGGACTCGGATCGAAGCTGAGCAGAAGGCTGGGCGAAAGACACGCTCACCGGCTGCACGGGTGTGCGGGTGATGGGTTCGGCGGACATGGCTCACCGACCTCAATCCATGACGGCGCGCAGCCGCCAGGAGCCGGTATCACGGGCATGGTCGATCTCGTAGACCCCGGGATCGCCGCGGCCTGACGCCGCCAGCACCCGCCACACCTCGTGCTCGGCCAGCAGGTCCGGGGTCTCACCCTCGTCGTGCTCCATCGGCAAGAGGGGTCTGACGTCGTCACCCCGCGCCGCCCGTACGAGCGGGGAATCCCACCAAGCCCCTGTCTCCAGCCAGCGCGTCAACACGTCGCGGACCACCCACAACGTTCCTCGCCACAAGAACTGCGCAGGAACGTGACCGTCGTCACGTTTGACGTGAATCGGCTCGTTGTATGACCGCATCTGTCTCTCCCTCGGTGTGCTGCCCGGTCTCGACCCCGAGTGGGAGACCCCGGCGCACGCAGGGGTCGAGATCTGCGCACACCGGGGCCGGCCCGTACGCTCGAACACCGGCGTCAGCCGATCGATCAGGACCTTCCCCAAGTTCCCAATCGAACAGATGTTCGAACAGATCCCACTATAGGCACCCTCCCGACTTCGGGCAAGTGGTTCGACAGATGCGTACCGAAACTGCCTCTGGATTGACAGCCGATCTGATTTGAACGTTCAAAGTCGGGTTGCGAAGGCAGATTGGGCACGCCTGAGCCACTGTCGCGCCCATCCCGTCGTGGCAGGGTGGGGTCATGACGACGATGTCGTGGTACCGGTCGACCGGTGCGACATCGCCGTACGGCAACCTCGAAGCCGCTCATCCCGGTGTTGCGATGGAAGGCTATTTCTGGCGTTTCACCTTGCCAGGACGCACTGTGATCGCCCTGTGCGGGATCAACCAATCGCCTGGAGGACGTTGGGCGACGATCGCGGTCGCTACCTCCGACGGCTTCCTGACCGTGGCCGATCCTGAGAGAACCGGCTTCGCCCGCGCCGACCCACGTCGCCTCGGAGTAACGGTCGGCACGGTCTTCCGAGCCACCCCCAGCCGGGTGTCGGTACGGCTTCCCGCCGCCGAGATCGACGTCAACCTGACCGGCCTGGTCTCCTGGCCCCGCCGCCGGTTCGGCGGCTCGTCGTACTTCCAGTCGATCCCACATCTCAACCAGTACTGGCATCCCTGGCTCCTGGGCGGCACCGCGACCGGTACGGCCACGCTCGCCGGCGAGCGGTTCAAGCTCGACGGAGCCCTCTGCTACGGAGAGAAGAACTGGGGCCGGGAGGGATTCCCCGACTCGTGGTGGTGGGGTCAGGCGAGCTTCTCCGCCACCACCTGCATCGCCTTCGCGGGCGGGGAGGTCACCGCCGGACCGCTTCGCACGAAAGTCACCGGCTTGGTCGTACGCGTCGGCGACCGCCTGCTCCGACTCGGGAATCCGGCCACGTCCCCCGTCGCCGCGCGGGTCAGCGACGACACGTGGGATCTCGACGGGTACGGGTCGGGGTACAGGATCCGGATCCACGGAGACGCGCCCCTAGCGGCGGCGCACATCCTGCCCGTACCCCTCCCCTCCGAGCGTCGCAACACCCCTGGAGCCCTGGAACACCTGGCCGCCCACCTGACCGTCGACGTCTCACGCCGAGGTTCGACGCTGTGGGCGGCAGAGACGTACCTCGGCGCTCTGGAACACGGCGGCCTCGCCCGGGCGGAGGCCGAACTCCGACGCCGCATCGGCTCGGTAGACGTGTGACCCATGCCGATGCAGTAGCCGCGAGGTGCAGCGCAGCGACGCAGGCCACGGTCGGCGCTTGGAGCGGGACAGAACGTCCCCTCAACGCGCGACACGCCGGCATCGACGGCAGGTCGGTGACGTTTCGCCGCATTTTGTCCCGCTGGGATCGAGAGACCCGACCAGCGAACGCGACTCAGCATGTTCAGACCAGGAGACAGCCGGCCTGACCTGAGACAGCGTCGCGAGCCGATCGCTCGCGCACAGCTTCCCCCACCATCGCACCGACACTGTGCCGTCGACCCTCCAGCGGGACAGGACGCGGCGTATGTCGAGCATGACCCCGGTGAACACGGAGTGTCGAGCGTTGAGGGGACGATTTGTCCCGACCCAAGACCCCGCACCCGCGTGTCTCACGCAATGCCGTTGGCTGCCTAACGAGGTGTGGCGGTCGAGATCCCGCATGCGTGTCAAGGGCCATTGGTTTCTGCCCGGAGGCGGACTTGAAACCTGCCCGGTGGCGGTCATGAGAAGTGCCCGGTGGTGGCCGTGGGATCTGCCCCTTGGGGGCTGTCGGCCATCCACCTCGGTCGGGGCGTGGGTTAGTGCAAGGGGGTCACCCCCCGGCCGGCGAGGGCTTGGGTGAGTCGGACGCTGTCGCCGCTGGTTTGGCAGACGTGGGCGTGGTGGAGGAGCCGGTCGACGGTGGCGGTGGCCAGGGTCTTGGGCATGAGTTCGTCGAAGCCGGCGGGGTGCAGGTTGGAGCTGATCGCGACGGAGCGTTTCTCGTAGGCGGCGTCGACCAAGCGGTAGAGGCCTTCGGCGGCGTCGTGGGACACGGGCAGCAGGCCGATGTCATCGACGACCACGACGTCGGCGCGCAGGATCCGGGCGATGGCCTTCGTGACGGTGTCGTCGGCGCGGTGCCGGCGCAGCAGCAGGCCGAGGTCTTCGAGGGTGAACCAGGCGACGCGTAGTCCTTGTTCGACAGCCAGGTGGCCCAGTGCTTCGAGGAAGAACGTCTTCCCGGTGCCGGAGGGGCCGCAGACCACGAGGTTCTCCCGCCGGCCGACCCATTCCAGGGTCCGGAGTGCTTGCTGGGTGGGGGCCGGGATCGATGAGGCGGTCGGCTGCCAGGCCTCGAACGTCTTCCCGGTGGGGAACCCGGCCGCGGTCCGGCGGGTGGCCAGCGCGGAGCGTTCACGGCCGGTGACCTCCTCGACGAGGAGGGCCTTGACGACTTCGGCGGGGTCCCAGCGTTGCGCTCGGGCGATGGCGAGGATGTCAGGTGCTGCGGTGCGCATGTAGGGCAGGCGCATCCGGCGCAGCAACGCTTCCAGATCGGCCGGTAGCGGCGGCGCGACCGGAACCCCCGCGACGGGGACGGCGACCTTCGGTGCGGTCATGAGGCGATCTCCTCGTCGGTGGTGCCGTAGGTGGCCCACCCGCTGGTGCCCTGGGTCAGGGACTTGTCCTCGCTGGCCTGCAGCTGCAGGGGGTGGGGTCGGCTGCGGTGGTGGTCGAGGATGGAGGCCAGATCGGCCTCGGCGAAGCGGCCGTGGACGGCGGCATGCCCCAACGCCCAGTCGACGTCGGCGGGGTTGAACAGGCGTGCCAGCTGGACCGCGGCGGCCATCTTGACCCGCATCTTCCCGGCGCCCGCGGCGGCGGCCTCGACCAGCCAGATCCGCGCCCCTTCACCCAAAGCCAGGAACTCGGCCTCACCGGTGGTCTTCGGCTTCGGGGTGCGCTCCAGGGCCCCGGCCGGGGCGGGCGGAAAGTGCGTGTCGTCGAGGATCGGGGTGCCGGGCGTGCCGCGAAGGTGGCGGGCGACCTCGACCGGGCCCGCGGCGCCGAGGTGGCAGATCACGATCTGCTCATCCGCGCCGCGGCCGTGGACCCGGACCCAGACCGTCTCGCCGCAGAGCCGGTGAGGGACGGAGTACTGGCCGTGTTCGAAGTTCACCATCGGCGTGTTCTCCGGCACCACCCTCGTGGTCCCGAACGCGACCGTGAACGGCGACCCGGCCACCGGATGCAACCGTGGGCGTTCCTCGGCCAACATCTCGGCCGGGGCCCGGCGGGTCACCCGATGCGGGCGACTGTTGACCAGGTCGCAGAACGCCTCGCAAGCTGCTTCGAGATCAGCGAACGTGTCATAGGCCGGCAGCAGGTTCGCCTCCGTGGGCACCAGGTCGGCCTTCGCGAGCTTCACCGATGATTCGGTGCCGCCCTTGCTCGCCGGGTCAGCCGGAACGCATGTGTGAACCGTCACCGCATAGTGCCGGGCGAAGGCGACCAGCTGCTGGTTCCTCACCGGGATCCCGGCGATGTGCTCGGAGGTGACGGTCTTCTCGTTGTCGGTCAACACATACGTCGGCACGCCCCCGATCCGACGGAACGTGACATCCAGAGCGGCGAACACCGAGGGCAGGGTCTTGTCCCGCAACGCCAGCACCACCCGGAACCTCGACCACGCGACCCAGGCCACGAACAGCACCGTCTTGACCCCATCCACGACAGGCCCGTCGCCGTAGTCGTACTGCAACCACATCCCCGGCTCGGTCACCCACGGCCGATGGACCCGGCGGTTCCCGACCCGGAACGCGGTCTTCGCGGCCGCGACCGCGCGGCGAGTGGTGCGCTCCGAGCCGGTGTAGCCCAGCCACTCCAGCTTCTGGTGGACCCTGTCGGCGCGGACCTTCCCCTTCGACCGCTCGACCCACTCCTCGACCTTGTCCAGGTAGTCGTCGATCAACTGCGGCCGGCGGGCCGTCCCCGACGGCGGGCCACCCAGCTTGTCGCGGGCCTCCACATAGCGTTTCACCGTGTGATGCGAACACCCCACCAACTCGGCAGAATCACGCAACGACCCAGTCAGATCGTAAGCATCCAAGATTTCCATGATTTCCTCGGCAGACTTCAAGATGTCCCTTCCCCGGGTGACGAACAGTGCTTCAGCACCACTCATCGCACTCGAGGAAGGGACGCCGACCGCGGACGCGGCCAGGCAACGGATGTCGTGTCGGGCAGATCCCATGACCACCATCGGGCAGATTTCATGACCGCCAGCGGGCAACTACATGACCGTCACTGGGCATTTTTCCGTGTCCGCCGACA
>WBZS01000199.1_pt1 | contig 106562 bp, 59 predicted proteins | sample 5204201 | NCBI WGS metagenome assembly WBZS01 (sample SAMN12344357, study PRJNA552823) | activated sludge metagenome | biome: Activated sludge suspended growth; feature: Nitrification reactor; material: Wastewater; isolation source: activated sludge from nitrification reactor of wastewater...
CCCCACCCCAACGGACTACGCCTCACCCTCAAATACCGCCCCGACCTCTACCACCCCACCACCATCACCGAATACGGCGACGTGCTCGAGCGGGTGCTGACCGCGGTGGTCACCGATGCCGGCGCCGTCGTGGGGGGCATCGCGGTCGTCGACGACGCCGCGGCCCTGGTGGTCGGGGGCCGTGCTGGCGGTGGAAGCGCCGACGGTGCAAGCGCCGGCGGTGGACGGGCGACCGAGCCGCCGGTCGCGCCGGCGACGCTGATCGAGATCCTCGCCGCCCGCGACATCGATCCGGCTCGTCCGGCGCTGATCCACGGCGACGAGGTGCTCGACTATGCCGAGTTCGAGGCGCGCACCAACCGGGTGGCCCGTGGCCTGGTCGCCGCCGGGATCGGCCCCGGCGGTGTGGTGGCAGTCGCGCTACCGCGGTCGGTCGACTCGGTCGTGGCGGTCTGGGGCGTGGTCAAGGCCGGCGCGGCCTTCCTGCCGATCGACCCGGGACTGCCCCCCGAGCGGATCGCGTTCATGCTCGCCGACAGCGGTGCGGTGGTCGGCCTCACCGCCACGGCCATCCGCGACCGGCTGCCCGCGGCGACCTGGTTGGTGCTTTCCGACCTGGTGGACCCGGCCGGGTCGGGGGACGCGCTGTCGGCGGGGGAGTTGCTCGCCGCTCCGGCTCTGGACGATCTGGCCTATCTGATCTTCACCTCGGGGTCGACGGGCCGGCCGAAGGCGGTCGGCGTCACGCACGCGGGCATGGCCGGGCTGGCGGCCGGGCTGGCCGAGGTGACCGGCGACGTGGACGGGGCGTCGGTGCGGGTGCTGCACGTGTCCTCCCCGAGTTTCGACGCCTCGGTCCTGGAAATGATGTGGTCGATCGCGCTGGGCCGGACTCTGGTCGTGGCCCCGGTCGACGCGTCGGCCGGGGCGCCCCTGGCGCGGGTGATTGCCGATCACGCGGTGACCGATGCCCTGATCACCCCGTCGGTGCTGGCCACGGTTGATCCGGCGGCGTGCACCTCGTTGCGTCGGCTGGTGACCGGCGGAGAGGCGGCCAGTGCCGATCTGGTGGAGCGGTTCGGCTCGGTGGAGCACCTGGCGATGTTCAACTTCTACGGGCCGTCGGAGGCGACCGTGTGGGCGACGGCGGCGCGCCTGGCCCCGGACCGGCCGGTGACCATCGGCCGGCCGATCAACGGGTTCGCCGGCCGGGTCCTCGACGCCCGGCTGCGGCCGGTGCCCCGCGGCGCGGTGGGGCAGCTGTACCTGTCCACCGCGGGACTCGCGCGGGGCTATCTGAACCGGCCCGGCCTCACCGCGACGGCGTTCGTGGCCGATCCGTTCGGGAAGCCGGGGACCCGGATGTACGCCACCGGCGACCTGGTGCGGATCACCGCGGCCGGGGACCTGGACTATGTCGGGCGCAGCGACGACCAGGTGAAGTTGCGCGGCCTGCGGATCGAGCTGGGGGAGGTGGAGGCGGTGCTCGCCGGTGCCCCCGGGGTGGCGTACGCGGCGGCGGCGGTCGTGCCCGGGCCGGGGGGCAGTCGGCACCTGGTGGGCTACCTCACCTCGGCCGACGGCTCGACGATCGAGCTCGCAGCGGTGAAGGCGGCTGCGGTGCAAGCACTCCCGGGCTACATGGTGCCGACGGTGTGGATGGTCGTCGACGAATTCGCGCGGAGCAACGCCGGCAAACTGGACCGGTCGGCGCTGCCCGCACCCGACTTCGCGGCGCTGACCCAGACCTACGTCGCGCCGGCGAACGACACGGAGACGGTGGTCGCCGAGGTGGTCGCCGAGGCGCTCGGCCTGCCGGTCGACCGGATCAGCGCCGCGGCCTCCTTCTTCGAGTTGGGCGGCAACTCGCTCTCGGCGGTCCGCGTGATCGGCGGCCTGCGCGAGCGGACCGGGCACCCGTTCGAGTTGGCGTGGTTGTTCGCCGACCCGACGGTCCAGGGGGCGGCGCGGCGGATCACCGAGGCGGCGGGTCCGTCGGCCTGGCTCGACGACGTCGTCGTCGGGCTGCGGACCACCGGCGCCAGCGCACCGCTGTTCTGCATCCACCCGGCCGGTGGATTGGCGTGGTTCTACGGCGGGCTGGTCCCGTTCCTCGGCGACCGCCCGGTCTACGGCGTGCAGGACCCGCACGTGGTGGCCGGGGAGGAACCGGCCACGTCGCTGCGCGATCTCGCCGCCCGCTACGTGGCCGAGATCCGCGGCATCCGCCCGGACGGTCCCTATCACCTCCTCGGCTGGTCGTTGGGCGGCATCATCGCCCACGAGATGGCCGTGCAGCTCGCCGAGGCCGGCGCGGAGGTCGGCGTGGTGGCGGTGATGGACGCCGCCCCGCCCGCCGAGTCCGATCAGGCGATGCCCTGGGCCGAGCCCGATATCGCCGGGGCGCTGGGCGCCTGGCGCGAACTGTTCGACCTGGAGGCCGTCAGCGGTGCCGGCGCCACCCGCGAGGACGTGGTGGAGCTCATCCGCTCACAGCTGTGTGCGACCGGGATGATCGCCGAAGACCAGGTGGAGCGCGTCATGGACAGCTTCGAGGGCGCCGAACCGCTGGCGAGCGGGCACCGGCCGCGGCGGTTCGACGGCGACCTGCTCGCCTTCACCGCGACCGCCGACAAGGACGACCCGGCAGCCCTCGTCGACGGCTGGCGGGCGGTGGTCACCGGTGAGGTGGTGAACCACGACATCGACGTCGCGCACCTGGCGATGTCGGATGCGGCGGCCCTCGCCGTCATCGGCCCCGAATTGGCGATCGCGCTGCGCCGGGCCGACGAGGGCCGGCAGTCGCGGCCCAACAGCCTCGTCGAGAAGTCGAGCACCGACGACCGGTGAGGGGGCGACGATGTCACACGGCGCGCAACTCGATGCCGATGTTCCGCTTCATGCCGCCGCGCAGCCGGGACATCAGTTCGAAGCCGCCGCCGAGCAGGCCGTAGCGCTTGCGGAGCTGCGCGTACACCGCACCGTTGCGGTCGGGGTCGAGCAGGCTCGCGCGGGCCTCGACGGCCTCGCCGCGCACCCGGCCGCGGACGTCGCACACCGCGATCGTGACGCGCGAGGTGTTGCGGATGCGCTTGACCTTCCACGCGCTCGCCTCCGAGATGATCCAGACGGCGGCGGGATCGTCGGCCGACGGCGCCGCCCAGACGGGCGTCGACTTGGGCCTCCCGTCGCGGGTGAAGGTGGTCAGGCTGATGTAGGGCGCCGCGGAGACGTCGGCGAAAGCAGGGCTCATGGCGTCCATTGTGCCGTGGGGCGGTCTGCGGGCCGCGATCGCGGCTGGTTCGGGCGGGCGCGTGGCCCGCGGTGACCGGTGGGTATGGTGGTCAACCGTGACATCCGACGCCGTGACCGTGACCGTGGCCGCGGCCGCGCGACCGCCCGCGCTGCGCCAATGGTGGGCGCTGACCACCCGCGGTCTGGGCAGCATCGTGCGCAACGGCGAATTCATCCTGGCGTTCGTCTCGCCGGCCTTCCTCGCCATCTGTTTCTACCTGCCGCTGCGCTCGATGATGAACCAGACGCCCGGGATGGACTACGCCCAGTTCTTGATGCCGATCATCACCCTGCAATCGGTGGCGTTCGTCGCGACCTCGGCGGCGATGCGCGTGGCCTTCGACCGGGCGAACGGGATCAACACCCGCTTCCGCACGCTGCCCATGCCGTTGGCGGTCCCCGGTCTGGCCCGGTTCGCGGCGAACATGGTGCTGTTGGTGATCAGCCTGGTGTGCGCGACCATCGTGTGCCTGGTCATCGGCTGGCGCCCGGACGGCGGGGTGGGGGGCACGATCGCGCTGTACGCCGTCTCGTTCGGGGTCGGCGCCGCGCTCACCGTCATCGCCGACGGGGCCGGCGTGCTGGCCAGCAGCCCGGAGGCGACCAGTCAGGCCCTGACCCTGCCGGTGCTGATCCTGGGCATGCTCTCGACCGGCTTCATCCCCGAGTCGAAGTTCCCGCATTGGATCGGGCCGTTCGTGCGCAACCAGCCGGTGTCGCACCTTGCCGCGGCGATGCGCGCCCTCAACGACGGCACGGCGACTTGGGCGGTCGTCGCGCCGGCACTGTATTGGACTGCGGGCCTGCTGGTGTTCGGGCTCGTCCTGGTCGTCGTGGGCGCCCGGAGGTGGGACCGATGACGACGACGGCGCAGTCGCGTTCCGCGCACCTGGCGATGCCGGTTTCGGCGGCGCCGCCGGAGCGCTCGATGCGCGCCTGGGCCACCCAGAGCCTGGTGCTGGCCGGGCGGCAGCTGGCCGTCCTGGTCCGTGATCGTGCGACGATCCTGCAGCTCATCCTCGTGCCCGCGCTGACGATGGTCATGTTCAAGGTCGTCCTGGGGGAGACGGTCGGTCAGGCGACCGGTCAGGACAGCGTGTACGGCACCGTGCCGCTGGTGATCCTGGTGAGCGCGATGTTCGGCTCGTTGGCCAGCGGGGTGCGCCTCAACGGCGAGCGGAGCACCGGGTTGCTGGCCCGGCTCTACGTGCTGCCGATCAATCGTGGCGCGGACCTGACGTCGCGGGTGATCTGCGAGATCCTCCGCATCCTGGCGACGACGGCGGTGCTGCTGGCCGCCGGAGTGGCGATCGGCTTCCGGTTCACCCAGGGCGTGCTGCCGGTGCTGGGGATCGTCGGGGTGGCGCTGTTGTTCGGCACCGCGTTCTCGATCCTGGTGCTGGCCCTGTCCGTCAATGCACCGCCGGGTGCCCCGATCGTCCCGCTCATGTCGCTGGTGTCGAGCCTGCTGATGTTCTTCAATTCCGGGTTCGGGCCGGTCGAGGCCTATCCGTCCTGGCTGCGCCCGATCGTGGCCAATCAGCCGATGACGCCGGCGATCGATGCGATGCGGCATTTGGCGGTCGGCGGGCCGGTGGCCCACGATCTGATGGTCGTCGCGGCCTGGGCGGCGGGTATCGCGGTCGTCTTCACCTATCCCGCGCTGCGGGGCTACCGCCGTGCGGCGACGGCGCGCTGATCGGCGGTGACCCGGAGATGACGGTGGAACGGATGGCGGTGACCCAGATGGCGGTGACCCAGATGGCGGTGACCCAGATGGCGGTGACTCAGATGGCGGTGACTCAGATGTTGGCGGAACGGATGGGCGGCAGTCGGGTGATCGGTGCGACCCGGTGTCGCGGCGGACGCGAGGTCGGTTCATGGTGACCGGTGACGGGCCGGGGCCGCAGGGGCCCGCGGACGGGCAACTGCCCGGGGCGTCGCGGATTCACTGGCAGTCCGAGGCGGCGCCGGGCGGAGAATGGCCCGCTGGGGTCCCGCCGGTGGTCGGCAGCGAGACCACCGGCCGGCACGAGCGGGTGGAGACCGGTCGGCACGAGCGGGTGGAGACCGAGCCGGCGGTGCGGCGATCTGGGCGCGAGCCCGGGGTGCGGAAGTCGTGGCGCGTGCGCCGGCAAGCCGACCGGGCGGCGGGGGACGCGAACATCATCGCGGTCCCGGCGGCCTTCGATGACTACTACGGCACCGAGTCGGCCGGAACGGGAGTGACGATGGCGCAGGACAGTTCGATGATCGCGGAAGCCGTGGGTGCCCCGGTGTCCGATGCGCAGACCCCGGTTCCGGTGCGCTCTGCCGCCTCGCGGGAGGCGCGCGCACAGGTTCCCCTGGCCGCACCGGCCATCGAGGCGACCGGCCTGCGCAAGGTCTTCGGCGACTTCGTCGCGGTGGACGACGTCTCGTTCACCGCCGAGCAGGGGACCGTGCTCGCCGTGCTCGGGCCCAACGGCGCGGGGAAGACGACGACGGTCAACATGCTGACCACGCTGCTGCGCCCCGACGGTGGCTCGGCCAGCGTCGCCGGCCACGAAATCGTGCGGGATGCGGCGGCGGTGCGTCGCACGATCGCGCTCACCGGCCAGTTCGCCGCGCTCGACGAGGCGCTGAGCGGCCGGGAGAACCTGGTGCTGTTCGCCCGGTTGCACGGGCTGGCCAAGAAGGCCGCGGCGGTCCGCGCCGACGAGTTGCTGGCGGCTTTCGACCTCGTCGAGGCCGGGGCGAAGCGGGTGTCGGAGTACTCCGGCGGGATGCGCCGCCGCATCGACATCGCCTGCGGGCTCGTCACCGCCCCGGAGGTGGTGTTCCTCGACGAGCCGACGACCGGGCTCGACCCGCGCAGCCGGCAGGAGGTGTGGGGCCTGGTCGAGCGGCTCAAGGAGCAGGGCGTCACGATCCTGTTGACGACGCAGTACCTGGAGGAGGCCGACCTGCTGTCGGACCGGGTCGTGGTGATCGACCACGGCCGGATCATCGCCTCGGGGACGGCCGAGCAGCTCAAAGCCCAGACCGGCGGGGTCTACTGCGACGTCACACCCGCGCACCTGGGGGACCTGCCGCGGTTGCGCGCGGCGCTCGCGGATCTGCTGCCGGTCGACGGCACCACCGGCGACGGGGTGTCGCTGTCGGTCCCGGCGCCCACCGGTACCGATGTGCTGGTCGAGATCGTCCGGCGCTCGACCGATTTGGGGATCGACATCGCCGACATCACCATGCGACGGCCCTCGCTCGACGACGTCTTCCTGGCGCTGACCGCACCGGGAGGTGCGCAGTAGTCCCGAACACAGTAGTCCCCGTCACAGCAGCCCTGGTCACAGCGCCTCCAGCAAAGTCACAGGATAGTGACAGGGTGATCAAGTTGACATCCCATCTTGGTTAATGTTGAATGCTTTAACGTGCATGATTGTGGGTAGCGCTCTTCGAAATTCGAAAGATCGGACACGCCCGCGTCACTAGTGATCGACATTGTTCGACATCATCTTGTTGCAGGGGAGTTTTGCATGCTGTTTCGTCGATCCGCCGTCGTGGCGGGTGTCTCGTTGGTCACCATCGCGGCGTTGGCGGTGACCGGCGCGGGAGCAGCCGGTGCGGCCCCCGACGCGAAATCCGGGGCGAAGTCTGACGAGGTCCATCTCGAACTGTCGCGGCCGGCGCTGCACCAGGCGAAGATCGCGGTGCGGGAGGGCTCGATCACGGTGGCCGACGGCGCGGTGCTGATCCACAGCGGCGCCGGGCGTGTGCTCGAGCGCATCGGCTTGGTCTACACCGACGGCGGGCAGTACCGGCAGTACCCGATCGACGCGGCGCTCGCGGCCGACCGCAAGAGCGTCACGCTCATCCCGTCGCGCGACGTCGCGCGCTCGACCGCAGTGCCGGTGGCCGAGCGCGGCCGGATCGACGCCGAGAAGCAGCAGCAGCCGACGATGCCGGGGCAGAAGTACAAGGGCCCGCCGCGCACCCGCGAGGAGCGCGACCGCAAGGCGCTCACTGATTTCACCCAGACCCTGAGCATGACCACGACGATCGGCATGCTGGTCGGCATGGTCATCGGTGGTGCCATCGGTTGTGTGCTGACCTTTGCAGCCCTTTGTGTTCCGGGGCTGCTGGGCGGTGCGCTCGTCGGCGGCATCTTGGGCATGGCCTTGACCGGTGGTCCGGCACTCATCGGGTCCGGCCTGATCTATTGGGACACCATCCACAAGCCCTTCTACCCGCCGGGCACCAAGGCGCCGGGCAAGAAGGCTCCGGGCAAGAAGGCGCCGGGCAACTAGGCCCCGGCACGGCGCTCCGGCCCGGCCTTAGCGCCGATGGGCGAGGCGGACCCGATGTCCGAGGCACAGTGTTCACTCGGAAGCCGTTCAGTCGGAAGCCGGTCGGCCACCCAGGTGCCGCCCGCCGCCAGAGGGATGGAGCCCCAGCAATGAACCCGAAGCATGAGCCCGAAGCATGAGCCCGAAGTATGAGAATGCCCGGATGAGGGGGGAACCACCCGTGCACACCGTGCGAACGGCCGCCCTCGCGGCCATCGCTGCCGCGACCGTCGTGGTGACGGCGGTGGTCGGCACCGGCACCGTGTCCGCGGCACCGGTCGCTACTGCCCCCGCGACCGGCACCGTGCACGCCCAGGTCTCGCGGCCCACGCCCGATTCGGTGCGCCTGGCGGTGACCGGCGGCACCCTGGCCGTGGTGGACGGCGCCGTGTCGGTCCGCACCAGCGCCGGGCGCGAGCTCGAGCGCTTCGCGCTGACCTACATCGACGGCGACCGGTCCCGCCGCTACCCGATCGACGCGGCCCTGGCCGCCGACGGCCGCAGCGTGCGGCTGGTGCCCTCGCGCGACGGCGCGCGATCGGTCCCGGTCGCCGCGGCCGAGGTCGACCGCGCCCGGGTCGCCGCGGCCAAGACCCAAAAGGATAAGGCGCAGAAGCAGCAGCCCGGCCAGTCCCTGCCGCGCCGGTACAACGGCCCGCCGCGCACCCGCCAGGAGCGCGACCGCCGGGCCCTGCAGGACTTCACCCAGACCGCCGCCGTGGGCATGTCGGTCGGCCAGATCATCGGCATGGTGATCGGCGCGATCATCGGCGGCGCCATCGGCTGTTTGGTCGTGGGGATACCGAGCGGGGGTATCGGATGCATCCTCGGTGGACTGCTCGGCGGCATGATCGTCGGCGCCATCCTCGGCATGGTGATCGCCGGGGGGCCGGCCCTCATCATCGCGGCGATCATCTACTTCAACACCATCAACTCGCCCTTCCGTCCGCCGGGCGCCGCGCCCGCCAAACCCAACCCGCGCGCCGCCGCACCGCCCGCGCGGCGCTGAGCCGGCCGTCCCTCCTCCCACCCGGTGCCCCGCGCATCACGACAGAGAGTCACACCCATGTTTGCCTTCCGATCCGCCGCCGTCACAGCGGTCTCCCTGCTCACCGCCGCGGCCACCGCCGTCGTCGGGGTGGGCACCGCCACCGCCGCGCCGGGCGCCTCCCGGCCGGCCGACGTGCACACCAAGGTCTCGCGCCCGGCACAGAACGATGTGCGGGTGGCGGTGTCCGACGGCAGCATCGCCCTCGTCGACGGGAACGTCTCGATCCGCAGCGCCACCGGGCGCGAGGTCGAGCGCTTCCCGCTGACCTATGACCGCGAGTACCGCCGGTTCCCGATCGACGCGCGGCTGGCCGCGGACAACAAGAGCGTCACGCTGACCCCCTCGCGCGACGCCGCGCGCTCCACCGCACTCGACCCGGCGACCGTCGACGCGGCCCGCACCACCGATCAGCGGATGCGCGTGCAGGCGGCCAAGCAGAAGAAGAAGGCCCAGCCGCGCTACACCGGCCCGCGCACCAAGAAGGAGCGCGACGACGACGCCTTCGACGAGATGGCGGCCGAGGTCGGCGCCGCGATGTCGGTGGGCCAGATCGTCGGGGTCATCATCGGCGGCATCCTCGGCGTGGTCGTCGGGTGTGTCGTGGGGTTCATTGTAGGATTCGGTATTCTCGGTCCCATTGTCTGTCCGATTCTTGCGTTCATCGGCTTCCAGGTCGGCGCGATCCTCGGCATGGCCATCATCGGCGGCCCGCCGGTCGTCGGGGCGATCCAGAAGTACTGGAACACCACCCACTCGCCGTTCAACCCGAAGGACCCCTACGGGGACAACAAGGGCAAGCCGAAGTCGAACAACGGCCAGCCCGCCAAGCCCGGCCGACCCGCATCGGCGGTCGGCTGAACCACGTCGGCACCACGCCTTGCGAGTAGTCCGGTCCCGCGCAAGCGGGTACCGGGCTACTCGTTCGGCGTGCCGCGAGCACGTCGATGATGGCCTGTGAGCAGGGCAACAATGCCGCTGGCATCGGCTGGTGGAATGGGCCGCACCCGGTCGCCGCTGATAAACTCGTCGGTTGTTCTGCCATGTTCCCCGGGCGCCGGAGTCTGTAACGCCAACCTGCCCGGGAACGAAATACCCCGTGGTGCTCACGGGCCGTCGGCAGACTCGATTTCGGAGGGGAAGGAGCATAGGGACGATGGATCCCGTTCACGACGTCACACACGCGTCGGACGCGCACGGCACCGCTGCTCCTGCTCTCGATCCGGCCGGGACCGGCACCGAGTACCCCGACGTGACGCCGGAGTACGCCGACGTGACACCGGAGTACCTCGACCTCACCCCGGCTCAGCGCGGCATGTGGTTCGCCGAGACCCTGTCGCCGGAGTATTCGGTGAACGTCGCGCAATACCTCGACATCAGGTTCGCGCCGGGCGCCTTCGACCACGACCTGTTCGCCGAATGCAACCTCGCGGCGAGCCGGGCCATCGAATCCCCGTACACCCGCCTGGTGGACCGGCCCGACGGCACGCCGGCCCAGGTCATCGACTTCGACGTCCCGATCGAGGTCGACATCCTCGATTTCCGCGCGGAAGCCGATCCCGAGGCCGCCGCGATGGCCTGGATGCGCGGGGAGTACCAGCGCCCCCTCGACATCCGCACCGACATGCTGGTGGTCACCACGCTGCTGCGGATCGCCGACGACCGCACCTTCTGGTACGGGCGCGGCCACCACATCGTGATCGACGGCTATGCCGCACTCACCCTGGTGCGGATGACCGTCGACCGCTACAACGCCGCGCGTCGCGGCACCGAGGTCGACGAGAAGCCGGCCGCCACGATGGCCGACATCGTGGCCGACGAAGCCAAATACCAGGCCAGCACCCGCCGCGCCGCTGACGCGGAGTATTGGCGCGGGCGGGTCGCACACCTGCCGGAGAAGACGACGCTGTCCACCCGCGGGGCGGGCGCCCAGCTCTCCGCGGCCAACCTCGTCGTCTCCGCCGAGATGGACCCCGCCCTGCAGCAGGCGGTCGAAGCCACCGCGCGGGAGCTGAACTCCTCGGCGGCGGTGGTCCTGTCCACCGCGTTCGCCGCCTACCTCAACCGGGCCACCGGCAACAACGACGTCGTGCTCGCACTCCCGGTCACCGGGCGCGCCACCGCCAAGATCAAGCGGGCCGGCGGCATGGTGTCCAACGTGCTCCCGGTGCGGTTGGCCCTGGACCCGTCGGCGACTGTCGCCGACCTCCTCGGTCGCGCCCAGGTGGAGCTCACCGGCGCCCTGCGCCACCAGCGCTACCGCGCCGAGGACATCTGGCGCGACGCCGGGGGATCGGGCGCACCCTCCTTCGGGCCGATCGTCAACATGGTGTTCTTCGACTCGCCGATCGAGGTCGACGGCGCGAGCGTCGACTACCACATCCTGACCTCGGGAATCCTCGAGGACCTGCTGCTCAACCTGTACCAGGCGAGTCCGGGCGCGCCGCTGGTCGTCGACCTGCACGCGAACCCCGACGCCTACACCGTCGACGAACTCGCCACCCACCACCGGCGCTTCCTCCTCTTCCTCGACGGCTTTGTCCAGGCCAGCACCACCGGTGCCACCCTGGCCCGGTTGCCCTTCGGGATGGCCGACGAGCCCAGCCCGGAACTGCTCGGACCCGAGCCCGCGCCGCCGGCCACCCTGGCCCAGCGGTATGCCGCCATCGCGCGCCGCCACCCCGACGCGCCCGCGGTCATCGATCCGCAGGGCGAGCAACTGGCCTACCGCGACCTCGACGAGCAGTCCACGCGCCTGGCCCACTGGCTGGTCGGCCGGGGGGTCGGCCCGGAATCCCTGGTGGGCCTGGTGCTGCCCCGGGGCATCGACCTGATCGTCGCCGTCTGGGCGGTGGGCAAGGCCGGCGCGGCCTTCGTGCCGATCGACCCCGACTACCCCCGGGCCCGGGTGGAATTCCTGATCGAGCGCTCGCACGCGCAGCTGGTGCTCAGCCGGGGCGCCTACGCCGCCGACCTGGGCGGGGGCGCGCGCAATTGGGTGGATCTGGCCGATGCCGCCACCGTGGGCGAGATCGCCGCGGCGCCCGGCGACGGGCTCCCGGCCGGTGGCCGGCCCGAGAACGCGGCGTACGTGATGTTCACCTCCGGGTCGACCGGAACGCCCAAGGGCGCGGTGGTGACCCACCGCGGAGCGGCCAACCTGGTCGACTCGATCGGGCCGGACATCGCCCTGGGTGCGGGGTCGCGCGTGCTCGGGTTCGCCTCGCCGAGCTTCGACGCCTTCGTCTACGAACTGCTCGTCGCGGTCCGCACCGGCGCGGCCATCGTGTTCCGCCCCGAGACCGCCCGCGGGGGCGACGAGCTGGCCGCCTTCCTGCGGGAGTCGCGGATCGACTTCGCCTGTCTGACGCCCACGGTGGCGGCGACGGTGAATCCCGCCGACGCCCCCGACCTGGCCATCGTCACGCTCGCCGGTGAAGCGGTGCCCGAGGCGCTGGTCGTCGAGTGGTCGCGGGCCGGCCGCGCCGTGATCAACGGCTACGGACCGGCGGAGACGACGGTGGGCGCCTCGTTCAGCCTGCCGCTGTGCCCCGGCGAGCCGGTCGCCATCGGCGACCCGGTCAACGGCGTGGGCCTGCGCCTGCTCGACACGATGCTGGCGCCGGTCCCGATCGGCGTCGCCGGCGAGCTCTACATCAGCGGCACCGCCGTGGGCCGCGGCTACTTCGAGCAGCCGCGCCTGACCGCGGAGCGCTTCGTGGCCAACCCCTTCGCCCCAGGCACCCGGATGTACCGCACCGGTGACATCGGCCGGTGGGAGATCGGTGCGCTGGGCGAGCCCGAACTCGTGATCCTGGGCCGCCGCGACTTCCAGGTGAAGCTCCGGGGCCAACGCGTCGAGCTCGGCGAGATCGAGGCCGCGCTGCGCGAACAGGACGGCGTCGAGGATGTCGTCGTGGTCGGCGTCAACACCGACGGAAAGGTGGACCGCAAGGCCGCGGCCCTGGTCGCCTATGTGGTCTGCGACGACGCGGACGCCGGAACGCGCCTGCGCGATTCGATCGAGGACCGGCTGCCGGCGCACCTGGTGCCCAGCCACATCGTCGTGCTCGACGACCTGCCGCGCAACCCGTCGGGCAAGGTGGAGCGCACCGCGCTGCCCCCGCTCGACCTCGCGGCCAACCGGGCCGAGTATGTCGCGCCGCGCTCGGAGGTCGAGCACCGGCTGGTCGAGCTCGTGTCCGATCTGACCGGCAGCGACCTGGTCGGCGTCGGCGACAACCTCTTCCGGCTCGGCGCCGATTCGCTGTCGGCATCGCGGCTGGCCTACCGGGTCCGCACCGAACTCGGCGCCGACCTGCGGATGGCCGACTACTTCGACAGCGAAAACCTCGCCGCCCTCGCCGAGCGGATCGTCCACGAGCGCAGGCACGGCCAGGGCTCCCGGCCCGCGCTCGTCGCCGGCGAGCGGCCCGAGGTCATCGGGGTCTCCGCCGCCCAGACGCGACTGTGGTTCATCAACCGGATGGACCCGGCCTCGCCGACGTACAACATGCCCGGCGCGGTGCGATTGGGGCCCGACGCCGACGTCGCCGCGCTGCGCGCCGCCATCGCCGACGTCGTGGTGCGCCACGAAGTGCTGCGCACCACCTTCGGCGAGGTCGACGGCGAGCCGACCCAGGTGATCCTGCCGGTCGAGCAGGTGTCCGAGGAGGTGCTGCGCGTCGTGGGCGCGCCCGACCTCGACGCCGCGCTCGCAGCGGAGGCATCGCTCGGCTTCGATCTGACCAGCGCCGTGCCGTTCCGCGCGACACTGCTGCGCGGCGACGACGGCGACGTGCTGCTCATCGTGCTGCACCACATCGCCGCCGACGGCGCCTCGCTGCGCCCGCTGATCGCCGACATCGTCGTCGCCTACAACGCCCGCACCCACGGGTTCGCCCCCTTCTTCCCGGCACTGCCGGTCCAGTACGCCGACTATTCGCTGTGGCACCGCGACCTGCTCGGCGCGGCGGACGACCCGGAGTCCCTGGCGAACCGGGAACTCCAGTTCTGGGCGCAGGCCCTCGACGGCGCGCCCGAAGTGCTCGCCCTGCCGTCGGACCACCCGCGCCCGCGCACCCCCAGCGGCGCCGGCGGCTTCGTCGACCTCGACCTGCCGGGCGCGACGGTCGCGGCATTCCACGAGTTGGCGGCCGAGGCCGGGGTGACCGTGTTCAGCGTCCTGCAGGCCGCGTTGACCGTCGTCCTCGCGCGGCTCGCCGACACCGACGACGTCGTGATCGGGACCGCGGTGGCCGGGCGCGACGAGCCCGAGCTCGCCGACCTCGTCGGCATGTTCGTCAACACCGTCGCGCTGCGGGCCCGCTTCGACCCCGCCCAAGACGCCATCGGCCTGCTGCGGGCCGTGCAGACCGGGCGCGCCCGCGCCCTCTCGCACGCCACGGTGCCGTTCGAGCAGGTCGTCGACGCGGTGGCCCACACCCACACCCTGTCCTACAGCCCGGTCTTCCAGGTCGCGCTGACCATGCAGGACGATGCGTTCGACACCATCACCACGTCGTTCCTGGATGCCGAGCTGGTCTCGGCGCGCATCCCGGCGGCCAAATACGACCTGTCCGTGACGGCGGTGCAGCATGCGGGCGAGGGCTCGGGATTCGGTCGGATGGCCGTGGAGTTCTCCTATTCGACCGACCTCTTCGAGCAGGCGACGGTCACCGGGTTCGCGGACGCCTTCGAGCGGGTGCTGACCGCGATGCTGGCGGCGCCCACCGAGCCGCTGGGCCGGATCGACCTGCTGTCGCCGGAGCGGATCGCCGAGCTCACCGCCGTGCCGGTGCGCGTCGCGCAGCCGACGTCGCTGCGCGCCATCGTCACCGCCTGGCTCGCGGCCGGGCGGGCGCGCGACGAGCAGGCCCTGCTGCGCGGCCACGCCCCGATCTCGGCGGACGCGGCGTCGAGCCGGATCAACCAGCTCGCCCGCGAGCTGATCGCGCGCGGCGCCGGGCCCGGCGCGACCGTGGCGATCAGCATCCCGCGCTCGGTGAACTCGGTGATGTCGATGCTGTCGGTGGCACTGACCGGCGCGACCTACGTGTTCATCGACCCGGCCCACCCACTCGGGCGGCGGGCGTCGTTGATCCAGGATTCCGGGTCCTTCCTGGGGATCACCGCCCAGCCCGTCGCCGCGGGCGTCGTGGAGGCCGACGAGATCGACTGGATCGTGCTCGAGGACGAGGCGGTCGAACTCCACCTGGCCGGGCACGCCAACGGCCCGATCGCCGACACCGAGTTGCCGGCACCGGTGCGGGTCGACGACGCCGCCTACCTGATCTACACCTCGGGATCGACCGGCCGCCCGAAGGCGGTCGCGGTGACCCACCGCGGGTTGGCCGAGCTCGTCGCCAACCAGCGGGCGCTGCTCGACCTGGATGACGATTCCACCGTGCTGCACGTCGCATCGCCCAGCTTCGACGCGACCGTCTTCGAGCTGATGATGGCGCTGGGCGCGCACGCCCGGCTGGTCGTCGCCGACGCCGACAGCTACGCCGGGTCCGCACTGGAACGGGTGATCGCCGGAGGCGGCGTCACCCACGCGGTCATGACGCCGTCGGCGCTGGCCACCGTCGCCCCGGGCGCGGTGCCGACGCTGACCACCGTGCTCTCGGCCGGCGAGGCCTGCCCGCCGGATCTGATGGAGACCTGGGTGCGGGCGCACCGCGGCTTCCACAACCTCTACGGCCCGACCGAGTTCACGATCTGGGCGACCGCCGACGGGCCGATGTCGGCCAGCGACCCGATCACGATCGGGCGCGCCGTGCCGGGGACGACCGTCTACGTGCTCGACGGGGCGCTGCGGCCGGTCGCCGACGGCGTGGTCGGTGAGCTCTACCTGGCCGGCGAGCAGCTCGCGCGCGGCTACCGGGGCCGCCCCGACCTGACCGTCGCCGCCTTCGTGGCCGACCCGTTCCGGCCCGGGCAGCGGATGTACCGCACCGGCGACCGCGTCGCCCGCACGGGCGCGACCGCTGCGGGAGCCGAGGGCAAGCTGGTCTACCACGGCCGCGCCGACTTCCAGCTCAAGATTCGCGGACTGCGGATCGAGCCGGCCGAGGTCGACGCGGTGCTGTGCGGCCACGCGAGCGTCGCCAACTCGCTCACCCTCGGACTCGCCGGGCCGGCCGGCGACGCCGTGCTGGTCTCCTACGTGAGTCCGCGCGAGGGTCGCGACGTCGACGAGGAGGCACTGCTCTCCTACGCCCGCGACCACCTGCCCGGCTACCTCGTGCCGGCCGTGCTGACGGTGCTCGACGAGTTCCCCCGGACCCCGATCGGCAAGATCGACCGCGCACTGCTGCCCGCACCGGAGTTCGCCGAGGATCGGGCCTTCGCCGCCCCCCGCAGCGAGCTCGAAGGCACGGTGGCCGCCGTCGTCGCCGAAGTCCTCGGCGCCGAGCGCGTCAGCGTGCGCGCCAACTTCTTCGACCTGGGGGGCAACTCCCTGTCCGCCGCCCGGGTGGCCGCACGGCTCACCACGGTGCTCGGCGCGCAGGTGCCGGTGTCGGCGGTGTTCGACGCGCCCTCCGTCGAACAGATGGCCGCGCTGCTCGCGGCCGGTCGGACCGGGCGCCCGACCCTGCCGCTGGTGGCGCGGCCCCGGGCGGCGGTCGTCCCGGTGTCGGCGGTGCAGCGCGGCATGTGGCTGCTCAACCGCGCCGCGCCGGAATCCTCGGCCTACAACCTGCCGCTGGGACTGCGCCTGCACGGGCCGCTGGACCTCCCGGCCCTGCGCACGGCCCTCGTCGATGTCCTGGGCCGCCACGAGTCGCTGCGCACGGTGTACCCGATGATCAAGGGCGCGCCGGTGCAGATGATCCAGGCGGTGGCCTCGGTGAACCGGGAACTCGACTTCACCATCGCGGACCTGGCCGGCGAAGGGGCCGAGGCGGTCGAGCGCTGGCTCGCCGATTTCACGAACGCGGGCTTCGACGTCACCGCCGACGTCCCGGTCCGGCCCGGACTGGTGAAGGTCGCCGACGACGAACACGTGTTCCTGCTCGTCGTGCACCACATCGGCGTCGACGGCGCATCGCTGGCGCCGCTGGCCCGCGACCTGATGGTCGCCTACGCCGCGCGGCGGGACGGGCTCGCCCCCCATTGGGCGCCGCTGCGCCTGCAGCCGGCCGACTACGCCGAGTGGCAGGCCGAGCGCATGGCGCTGACCGGTCCGGACGGCATCACCGAGCGCGACTTCCAGCTCGAGTATTGGACGCGCCGGCTCGACGGTGCCCCCGAACTGCTGGCCCTGCCCACCGACCGGCCCCGCACCGGAGCATCGAGTCGCACCGGGGACAGCGTCGAGTTCGAGATCCCGGCCGCGCTGACCGAAGCCCTTGCCGACGTCGCGCGCGCCAACAACGCCACGCTGTTCATGGTCGCGCACACCGCGCTGGCGGTGCTGCTGGGCAAGCTGTCGGGGCAGACCGACATCGTCATCGGCACGCCGTACGCCGGGCGCGGCGCCGAGGCGCTCGACGACGTGGTGGGGATGTTCGTCAACACGGTCGCACTGCGCACCGGGTTCCGCCCCGAGCACACGTTCACCGCGCTGTTGGAGGAGGTGCGGGGCAACGACCTCGCCGACTTGGCCAACACCGACGTCGCCTTCGAAGAAGTGGTCTCCGCGCTCGGCCGCGGCGCGACCGCCGGGTTCAACCCGCTCTTCCAGGTGATGTTCACCTTCCAGAACCTGGCCTTCCCGACCGTCGAACTGGCCGGCCTCACGGTGGTGCCCGAACCGGTGGCCACCGAAGCCGTGCAGAACGACCTCGTCCTGACGCTGTACCCCAACGACCCGCTGGCCCCCGATGCCGGCGGGCCGATGCGGGCCGCCTGGTCCTACGCCAGCGACCTGTTCGACGAGGCGACCGTGCGCCGGTTCGCCCAGTGGTACGTCGCGGTGCTCGAAGCGATCGTGGCGGACCCGCACATCGCGGTCGGCGACATCGCCGTCGAACACGTCCTGGCACCCGTGGCCGTGGCCCAGCCCCAGGTCGAGGCGACGCTGCCGCTGCCCGAGGCGCTGGCCGCGGCGGCCCTGGTCGACCCCGACCGGGTGGCCGTGGCGATCGACGGTGCCGCGGTGACGATCGGCGAACTGGCGGCGAGCGCTGAGATGTTGCTCACCGTCCTGCCCGACGGCGACGGCGGCGTAGCCCTCACGACTGCCTTGTTCGCGGCGATCCCGGCCCTCGCGACCGGCGGGCCCGACGCGCTGGATGTGGTGCTGACGCAGATGCGCGGTAATGTCGATGAAGCCCTCGCCGGAACGCCGGCGACGGTGGCACCGCGCGCTGTACCGACCTCAGAACTGGACCAAGGAACCGCTAACCCGTGACATCCCAATCGCCTACGCGCTTGTCGGTGTTATGGGGCGGCGCGGCACCGACGAGCGCCCTGGTCGCCGCTGCAGCGGACACCGATCCCGACGCCACCGCCTGCACCGGGGCCGCCGGGCCGATCGGCTTCGGCGTGCTCGCCGCCCGGGTCGCGGCCACTGCGGCGGTGCTGAAGGCCAGCGGGCTCGACGGCGAGGCGGCGGTCGCCGCCGCGATCATGCCGCTGGTCGCCGTCCCGGGCGATCCGCAGCAGGCCAACGCCGCGCGCGTCGCAGCCGCGGTGGGCGCCACCCGGACCGCGGCCCAACAGATCCTGGGCACCAAGGATTGGGGCTCACTGTCCGGCCTGCTCCGCAGCGCGGCGCACCGGTTCCGCGACCGCACCGCGCTGACCGGGACCGACGGCAGCTCGATGACCTACCGGGAGCTCGATGAGCGCTCCGACGCGCTGGCCCGCGGGCTGGTCGCGGCCGGGGCCGGTCCCGAGCGGCTCGTCGGCGTCGCCCTGGACCGATCCATCGAGCTGGTCGTCGCCCTGGTCGCCGTCGTCAAGACCGGCGCCGCCTACCTCCCGTTGGACCGCTCCCACCCGCTGGCCCGGCTGTCGATGGTCGTCGACGACGCCGCGCCGGTGGCGATCATCGCCGACGAGGAGATCGCGCAGCGCTGGTCGGGCCTGCGGGCGCCGCTGCTGAGCACCGCCGAGCTGGTGGCGCGCGGCGACCAGGCCGTGGCGCTGCCCGAATCGGTCGACCCGCGCCACCCCGTCTACACGATGTACACGTCGGGGTCGACCGGCACGCCCAAGGGCGTCGTCATCCCGCACGGCAACGTGGTGGCGCTGCTGGCCGCGCTCGATCGCGACTACCTCCCGTCCGAGCAGGACGTCTGGGCCATGTTCACCTCCTTCGCCTTCGACGTCTCGGTCGCCGAGATCTGGATGTCGCTGGTGTCCGGCGGCCGCCTGGTGGTGATGGACGTCGACACCGCCCGCAGCCCGGTGGAGTTCGCGGCGGTCCTCGAGCGCGAGGGCGCGACCTTCGTCAACATGACGCCCTCGGCCTTCTACCAGCTCTCGGCGGCCCTGCGCGCCCCGGAACCGGCCCCGACCCTGGCGGCGAGCCTGCGCTGCGTGATCCTCGCCGGCGAGGCGCTGGACTTCGAGCAGGTGCGCCGCTGGCAGGCCGACGATTCGCCCACCTGCGACGGTCCGCAGCTGAACAACATGTACGGGCCCACCGAGGCGACGGTGTACGCCACCCGGCGCGAGTTGACCCCCGAGTTCGTGCGCGACACCCACGTGTCCGACATCGGCCACCCGCTCGAGGGGCTGTGCACCTACGTGCTCGACGCGCGGCTGCGACCGGTCCCCGAGGGGCTGCCCGGCGACTTCTACATCGCCGGCCCGCAGGTGGCCCGCGGCTACGCCAACCAGTCCGGCCTCAACGCGACGCGATTCGTCGCCGATCCGTTCGACCCGGCCGGCGGCCGCCGCATGTACGCCACCGGCGACATCGCGATCATGCGCAACGGCAGCATCCAGTACGTCGGCCGCGCCGACGGGCAGGTCAAACTGCGCGGCTTCCGCGTCGAACTCGGCGAGGTCGAGGCGGCGCTGGGCGCGGCCGCCGGCGTCGACTCGGCGGCGGCGCGGGTCTACCAGCGCGACGACGGCATCGACCAGCTCATCGGCTACGTCGTGTCCACCCTGGGGCCGGAGTCGATCGACGTCGCCGCGGTGCGCGCCGCGGTGGCCGAACGGGTGCCGGCATACATGGTCCCCGACGTGGTGATGGCGCTGGACGGGCTGCCGCTCAACGTCAACGGCAAACTCGACCGCGCCGCGCTGCCCCGCCCGGTCGTGGACCGGGCGGCGGAGTACGTCGAGCCGGCGGCCGGGCTCGAAGCCGGACTGGCCGGAGTCTTCGCCGATGTCCTCGGCCTCGACCGCGTCGGCGCCACCGAGTCGCTGTTCGAACTCGGCGGGAACTCGCTGCTCGCCGCACAGGTCGCGGCCCGCTCCCTGGAGGAGCTCGGCGTCGATGTGACCATCCGCGACCTGTTCGAGGCGCCGACCGTGCGCGCGCTGGCCCTGCGGGTCGGCGGGCGCGAGCAGCGGGTGCACCTGGACCTGATCGCCGGGCCGCGGCCCGCCGCCATCCCGCTGTCGGCGGCCCAGCGCCGCATCTGGTTCATCTCCGAGCTGGATCCGCTGACGCCGATCTACAACATCCCGCTGGTCTTGCGCTTCGGCCCCGAACTCGACCCGGCGGCCCTGGACGCGGCGCTGCGCGCCGTCATCGAGCGCCACGAGGTGCTGCGGACGGTGTTCGACTCCGACGGTGACGTGCCCGTGCAGCGCGTCCTGGAACCGGGTTCCTTCGTGCCCGACATCGGGATCACCGAGCCGGGCCGGATCGACGGCGACGTCGAGACCGCCCTCGCCGAGGTGGCCGGCGTCGGATTCGACCTGTCGGCCGCGCCGCCGCTGCGGGCGCGGCTGTTCGTCGAGCCGACCGGGTCCTTCGTGTTCGTCCTGGTCGTGCACCATGTGATCGCCGACGGCGGCTCACTGGCCCCGCTGGCGCGCGACCTCGTCACGGCCTACGCGGCCGCCGTGGCCGGCGAACCCCCGGTGTGGGAGCGGTTGGCCGTGCAGTACGCCGACTACACGCTGTGGCAGCAACAGTTGCTCGGTGACGCCGGGGACCCGGCGTCGCTCGCCGCCAAGCAGCTGCGGTTCTGGACCGAGGCGCTGGCCGGCGCCCCCGAGCTGTTGGCGCTGCCCACCGACCGGCCCCGGCCGCCGGTGCAGTCGCAGAACGCCGAGTCGATCGTCTTCGACGTCCCCGCGCCGCTGGTGCGGGCCGCCGAGGAGTTCGCCCACGAGCACCACGTGTCGCTGTTCATGACGCTGCACGCCATCGTCGCGGTGCTGTTGAGCCGCCTGAGCGGCGAGCGGGACATCGTCGTCGGCACGCCCTACGCCGGCCGAGGCGAGCGCGCGCTCGACCACCTCGTCGGCATGTTCATGAACACGGTCGCACTGCGCACCGACGTGGACCCGGCCGCCGGGTTCGCCGAAGTGGTCGCCGCGGTGCGCGACGCCGACCTCGCCGCGCTGGCCAGCGCCGACGTGCCGTTCGAGATGGTCGTCGAGGCCGTCGCCCCGGCCCGCTCCACCGCCCACGCCCCGATCTTCCAGGTGTTGCTGCTCCTGCAGGAGAGCCAAGGGGCCGAGTTCGCGCTCGGGGGCACCACCGGGGAACTGGTCGAGGTCTTGCGCGATCTCACCGACAACGACCTCGCCATCACCTTCCTGCAGGACCTCGTCGGGCCGGGGACCGCGGACTCGCCGTTGCGCGGCGTCGTGGAGTACAACAGCGACCTGTTCGACGCGTCGACGGTCCACCGCTTCGCCGACCTGTTCCTGCGCATCGCGGCCGCGGTGCTGGCCGAGCCGCTGATCCCGGTCGGCGACGTCGCACTGCTCGACGATGCGCAGCTGGGCGCCCGGCTGGCCGCCGACCACGGCGCGGCCGTCGCCGTCCCGCCGTGGCACCTGGCCGATGCGGTGGCCGCGGGCCTCGCCGCGGCACCCGACTCGGTCGCGCTCCGCCACGGCGACCGCGAGATGACCTTCGGCGAATTCGGCTCCCGGGTGGCCACGCTGGCGCGCGAGCTGATCGCGGCCGGCGTCGGGCCCGAGACGGCCGTCGTCGTCTGCATCGACCGCTCCATCGAGATGATGATCGCGGTCCACGCCGTCGTCGCCGCGGGCGGTCAGTACGTGCCGGTCGACACTGACACCCCCGCCGAGCGCGTCGAATACATGATGGCCACCGCGGGGGCCCGACTGGTCCTGGTCGCGGCCGGCGCCGGGGCGCCGCCCGCCATCCCCGCGGGCACGGCCGTGCTGACGGTCGACGCCGACGGCCCGGTGCAGCCCGCCCCGCCGATCTCCGACGCCGAGCGCCTCGCCCCGCTGCGGCCCGATCACGCGGTCTACACGATCTTCACCTCCGGTTCCACCGGCCGGCCCAAGGGCGTCACGCTGTCGCACGCGGCCGTCGTCAACCGGCTCCACTGGGGTCTGGCCGCCCTGCCGATCAGCGGCGCCCACGGCGGTCCGCGGCCCGGCGGCGGCGAGGACCTGGTGGTGCTCAAGACGCCCTACACCTTCGACTGCTCGGCGGCCGAGATCTTCGCGCCGATGATGAACGGCACACCGCTGCTGATCGCCGACGCCGACGGCCACCTCGACCCGGTGTACATGGCCGGCCTGATGGCCGATCGGGGTGCCACGATGGCGCACTTCGTGCCGTCGATGCTCGCCGTGTTCTTGGAATTGGCCGGGCCGCAACTGCTTTCGCGGCTGGACAAGCTGCGCATCATCTCCACGACGGGTGAGGCGCTGCCGCCCGTGGTGGCGGCGCAGGTCTTCGCCGACCTGCCCCAGACCGCGTTGTACAACCTTTACGGCCCGACCGAGGCGGCCATCGAGATCACCTCGGCGCGGCTGGACCACGCCGGCGGGTCGACGCCGGCCCACACGGTGCCGATCGGCACGCCGGTCTGGAACAGCGCCGCCCACGTGCTCGACCCGCGGCTGCACGTGGTGCCCGACGGCGTGGCCGGCGAGCTGTACGTCGCCGGCGTGCAGGTGGCCCGCGGCTACTCCGCGCGCTCGGATTTGACCGCCGACCGCTTCGTCGCCGACCCGTTCGGCCCGCCGGGCGCGCGGATGTACCGTACCGGCGACCTGGTGCGGCGCAACGCCGACGGCGACCTGGAGTACTTGGGCCGCACCGACTTCCAGGTGAAGCTGCGCGGGCAGCGTATCGAGCTCGGCGAGATCGAGGCCGCCCTGGCACAGGCCCCCGGGGTGGTGCACGCCGCCGCCACCGTCGCCGCCGGCCCGGACGGCTCCGACCACCTCGTCGGCTACCTCGCCGGCACCGGGATCGACCTCGACGTGGTGCGCGCGGGGCTCTCGTCGCTGCCGGAGTTCATGCGGCCGACGGTGTGGACGGTGCTGGAGTCCGCGCCGCTGAACTCCGCGGGAAAGCTCGACCGCAAGGCACTGCCGGCCCCGGAGTTCCCGGTGGGTGAGTACGTGGCACCGCAAACCCCGACCGAGGAGCGGATCGCCGAGATCTTCGCCGGGGTCATCGGCGTGGAGCGGGTCGGCGCGACCGAGTCCTTCTTCGACGTCGGCGGCACCTCGCTGGCCGCCACCCGGGTCATCGCGCGGGTCGCGGAGGCCTTCGGGACCGGGCTGGGGGTGCGGGCGCTGTTCGACGCTCCGACGGTGCGCGAGCTCGCGGCCGTCGTCGATACCGAAACCGGGGCCGGGACCGAAACCGGGGCCGGGGCCGGCGCTGATAGCCCGGCGCGCGCGGGCATCCATGCCACGGCGCCGATCACCGCGGTGGCGCGGCCCGAGCACATCCCGCTGTCCTTCGCCCAGGCGCGGATGTGGTTCATCAACCAGTTCGACACCGCGTCGGCGGCCTACAACATCCCGGTCGTCTTCGACGTCGACGGGCCGCTCGACGACGAGGCGCTGCGCGCGGCCTTCGCCGACGTCCTCGCCCGCCACGAGGTGCTGCGGACGGTGTACCCAGCGGTCGACGGCGCACCGGTGCAGTCGATCCTCGACGCCGGACAGGCGGCCGCGCGACTGGACTGGGCCGTCCTCGACGCCGTCGATACGGCCGCTGCTGCGGTCCCGGTGCTGGCGCAGGGGTTCGACGTGGCCGTCGCGCCGCCGCTGCGGGTGCGGGTGATCCGCCGCGGGCCGCGGTCGGCGACGCTCGTCGTCGTCCTCCACCACATCGCCGCCGACGGCGAATCCGGCCCGATCCTCATCGGGGACCTGCTCGCCGCCTACGCGGCCCGCACGGCCGGCGCCGCCCCGCAGTGGGCGCCACTGCCGGTGCAGTACGCCGACTACGCGCTGTGGCAGGCGCGAACCCTCGGCGACGGCACGCAGGATTCGGTCGCGGCGGACCAACTCGCCTACTGGCGCCGGCAGCTCGACGGTGCCCCCGAGGTGCTCGCCCTGCCGGCCGACCGCCCCCGCCCGGCGTCGTCGTCGGCGCGCAGCGGCACGGTCGCCTACGAGGTGGACGCGGCCACCCGCGACGGGCTCGCCGCCCTGGCCCGGCGCCACGGGGCCTCACTGTTCATGGTGGTGCACGCCGCGGTGGCCACCCTGCTGGCCCGGCTGTCGGGCGGCGGCGACATCACGATCGCCACACCGGTCGCCGGGCGCGGGCAGGAAGCGCTGGACCGGGTCGTCGGCATGTTCGTCAACACCCTGGTGCTGCGCACGCAGATCGACGCCGACGAGTCGGCGGCCGCCCTGCTGGCCCGCGTGCGCGAGACCGACCTGGCGGCCTTCGACCACGCCGACCTGCCCTTCGAGCAGGTCGTCGAAGCGATCGATCCGGTGCGGTCGGACTCCTTCGAACCGCTGGCGCAGGTGCTGCTGGTGTTCGTCGGGGCCGAGCACCCCGCGGTCACCGTCGGCGACCTCACCCTGACCCCGGTGGAACCGGGGGCCGACGCCGCCAAGTACGACGTGACCTTCGGTGTGATGGACCGCCGCGCCGACGGACTGGGCGGGACACTCGTCTACGCCCGGGACCTGTTCGACGCCGCCACCGCGACACGCTTCGCCCACGGGTTCGAGGCGATCCTGCGGGCGCTCGGCGCGGCCGGCGCCCAGGCCGGCGGGGCCGAGGCGCTGCGCCTGGCCGACGTCGCCCTGCTCGACCGCGCGCAGCGCGCCGCGATCGCCGCGGAGTCCGTCGGTCCGTCGGTGGAGTTGCCCGCGGAGACGATCGCCGACGCCGTCGGCGCCGCCCTGCTGGTGCGGCCGTCGGCGATCGGCTTCGCCACCGATGACACCGAGGTGGCCAACGGCGCGTTCGCCGGGATGGTCGCGCACTATGCCCGCGTCCTGATCGAGCGCCACGGGGTCGGCCCGGACACCGCGGTCGCCGTGTGCATGCCGCGCGGGCTGGGAATGGTCGTCGCCGTGCACGCCGTGCTGGCCGCCGGCGGTCAATACGTCCCGGTCGACACCGGCCTGCCGGCCGACCGGGCGGACTACATGTTCGCCGACGCCGGCGTGGGAGTCGTGCTGATCGGTCCCGGGCCCGAGCCGAGCCCGATGACCGCCCGCGACATCGCCCGCGTCGTCGTCGACCCGCTCGCGGTGCCCGCCCCGGAGACCGTCGGCCCGATCCGTCCCGAGGAGCGCCGCGCGCCGCTGCGCGCGGACAACGCGGCCTACACGATCTTCACCTCGGGCTCGACCGGGCGCCCCAAGGGCGTCACCGTCTCGCAGCGGTCGGTGCTCAACCGTCTGCGGTGGGGCCTGGCGTCGTTCCCGCTCACGGCCGAGGACACCGTCATCCTCAAGACCCCGTACACCTTCGACGTGTCGGTGCCCGAGTTGTTCGCGCCCGCACTGGCCGGGGCCCGGCTCTTCATCGCCCGCGACGGCGGCCACGCCGACCCGGACTATCTCGTCGACGTCCTGGCCAGGCGGGGCATCACCTCGGTGCACTTCGTGCCGTCGATGCTCGCGGTGTTCCTCGACGTGGTCGACCCGGCGCGCCTCGCGGCCCTGACCGGGCTGCGCTACGTGTTCGCCTCCGGCGAGGCGCTGCCGCCGAGCCTGGCCAAGCGGACCCGACAGGTGTGGCCGCAGGCGGGGCTGCACGACCTGTTCGGCCCGACCGAGGCGGCCGTGGAGGTCAGCCACGCCGACCTCGCGGTGGTGGGCCGGACGGTGCCGATCGGCTATCCGGTGTGGAACACCGCCACCTACGTCCTCGACTCCCGCCTGCAGATGGTGGGCCCGGGGGTGCCCGGCGAGCTGTACCTCGGCGGCGTGCAGATCGCCCGCGGCTACGCCGCGCGCCCGGACCAGACCGCCGACCGGTTCGTCGCCGATCCGCACGGGCCGCACGGTGCCCGGATGTACCGGACCGGCGACCTGGTCAGCCGCAACGCCGACGGCGCCCTGGAGTACCTGGGCCGCACCGACTTCCAGGTGAAGCTGCGGGGCCAGCGCATCGAGCTGGGCGAGGTCGAATCGGTCCTCGCCGCGGTGCCCGGCGTGGTCCACGCCGCGGCCACGGTGGCGACCGCCCCGACCGGTGCCGAGCACCTCGTGGCCTACCTCGCCGGCCACGGGGAGATCGACGTCGAATCGGCGAAAGACCTTGCCGCACAGTCCCTTCCGGAATACATGTGTCCCACCGTGTGGATGGTGCTCGACGATGTGGCACTCAACACGGCGGGCAAGCTCGATCGCCGCGCACTGCCCGAGCCCGACTTCACCAGGATCGCCCGGGACACCGCCGCGGCACCGCCGGAATCGGCCGCCGAACAGCGGATCGCCGAGATCGTGGCCGGCGTCCTGGGCCTGCCCGAGATCGGGGTGACCGATTCCTTCTTCGCGCTCGGCGGCGACTCGATCATGTCGATCCAGCTCTCGTCGCTGCTGCGCGCCGCGGGCTACGCGCTGAGCCCCCGCGACATCTTCGAACAGCGCACCGTCCGGGGCCTGGCGGCGGCCGCCGCCGACGGCGTCGAGCAGGCGCTGCCCGAGCTGCCCGGCGGCCCGGTCGGCGACATCGACCTCACGCCGCCGATCGCCTGGATGGCCGAATCCTCGCCGGATCCGCAGGACTGTGCCGACTACTCGCAGGCGCTCGTGCTGACGCTGCCGCCCGAGATCGGTGAGGCCGATGTCGTCGCCGTGCTCGATGCGGTCCTCGCCCGGCACGGGGTGCTCCGCGCCCGGATCGCGCTGGCGGGGGAGCGGCCGACCATGACCGTCGACGCCGACGCCGACGCCGGCGCTGATACGGTCGCGGCCCGGGTGCGGATCGGCGAGTCCGACGCGCGGCTGGGCAGCCCCGAACTCGACGACGCCGTCCGCGCGGCCCACCGCGGCGCGCTGGCGCTGCTCGACCCCGCCGCCGGGGCGATGGTCGCCGCGGTCGGCGTGCGCAGCGCCGACGGGCCGGGCCGCCTGGTGCTCGCGATCCACCATGCCGTGGTGGACGCCGCGTCGTGGCGCGTCCTCATCGGAGACCTCGGCACCGCGGCCGCGCAGCGCGCGACTGGCGGCGCCATCGAACTCGCCCCGGCCGCCGGAACCTCGCTGCGGCGGTGGGCGCGGGTGCTCGCCGACCTCAGCGACCAGCGGCTCGACGAGCGCGACCACTGGCTGCGCCAGCTGCCCCCCGCCCCGCTGCTCGCCCTCCCGGAACCCGCGCGCGTCGCCGACACGGTACATGCGCGCGTCGCCGACACGGTACATGCGCGCGTCGCCGACACGGTACATGCGCGCGTCGCCGACACGGTCGGCATCGCGGTCCCGGTCCCGACGGAGGTCACCGAAGCAGTCCTCGACGGCGCCGCCCGGGCCTTCCGCGCCGGCGTCGACGACATCCTGCTGGCCGCCGTGCTCGTCGCCCTCGCACGGCACGCGTCCGGGACGTCGGAGGTGGCGTCGGTGCTGCTGGAGGCGCACGGCCGCGACGAATCGATCGCGCCGGGCGCGGACCTGTCGAGCGCGGTGGGCTGGTTCACCAGCGTGTCGCCGGTGGCCGTGCCCGTCGCGCAGCTGCGCGACGCCGATATCGTCCACGCGGTCAAGAGCGTCAAAGAGGCGGTGGCCTCCCGGCCGGACGGGGGCATCGCCTTCGGATCGCTGCGCTGGGGCCCCAACGCTGATCGTGAGCTGGCCGCCCGGCCACTGCCGCCGATCGTGTTCAACTACCTCGGCGCCGCGGCCGCCGGTGGCCCCACCGACGGGCCGGAGCAGGAGGCGGTGGCGTTCGCCCCGGTGCGGTCGGCCCCGGACCTGCCCGGATCGGTCGCGGGCGGCATGCTCGCCCCCGCGCTGGCGGTGAACGTCAACACCCGCAGCGGCCCCGGCGGGCGGCAGTTCGTCGTCGGCCTCGACGCGGTGGAATCGGTGCTCGACCCGGCCGCGCTGGCACGGCTGGGCGACGAGGTGAACGCCGTCCTGGTCGAGATCATCGAGGCGGCCGCCGGCGACCCCGGTCCCAGCCCGTCGGACCTGCCGGGCCTCGACCTCTCCCAGGCCGACATCGACGCGATCCTCGCGGCCCGGCCCGGGGCGCAGATCTGGCCGCTCTCGCCGCTGCAGCAGGGCCTGATGATTCAATCCGAGCTGGCGGCGCAGACCCCCGGGGGCACCGATCCCTACGTGATGCAGGCCGTCATCGAGTTCCGCGGCGAGTTGGCCGAGGACCGCCTCGCCGGCGCCGCCGCCGGACTGCTCGACCGCATCGACGTCCTGCGCTCGAGCTTCCTGCGGACCGCTGGCGGCACCGCGGTCGCGGTGGTCGCCCCCGAGGCCGAGCCGGCGTGGCGCACCGTCGACCTGCGCGACCGCTCCGACGCCGACGCCCGGGCCACAGCGCAGGAGTTGGCGCGCGCCGAAGCCGGCACCAGCTTCGACCTGGCCCGGCCGCCGCTGATCCGATTCGTCCACGTGCTGCTGCCCGCAGCGGCGAGCCGGCTGATCGTCACCAACCACCACCTGCTGTCCGACGGCTGGTCGAGCCCGCTCATCCTGGCCGAGTTCTTCGCCGCCTACGCCGGCGTCCCCGGTACCGGCACCCAAGCGCAGTACCGCGACTTCCTCGACTGGGTCGCCACCCGCGACGCGGAGGCCGACCGGGCCGCGTGGCGCGAAGCGCTCGCCGACGTCGACGGGCCGACCCTGGTCGCGCCCGCGACGGCGGCCGACCCGGGCCACGCCAGCGTGGACTTGAACATCGACCTCGGCGCCGACCTGACGGCCGCCCTGGCGCGCGTGGGCCGCGACCACGAGATCACCACCGCGGTGCTGGTGCAGTTCGCCTGGGCCGTCGTGCTGCGCGGGCTCACCGGCGCGGGCACCGTCACCTTCGGCGAGACGGTGTCGGGTCGGCCGCCCGAGCTCGCCGGCGCGGAGCAGATGATCGGCCTGCTCATCAACACGGTGCCGGTCTCGGTGACCCTCGACGACCGCCAACAGGTCGGCGACGCCCTGCGGGCCCTGGCCGCCCGCAAAGCCGCCACCCTCGACCACCAGCACGTCTCGCTCCCCGAGATCGCCGCCGCGATCGGCCAGTCCGAGCTGTTCGACACCCTGGCCGTCGTCGAGTCCTACCCGGTCGACGCGGAGGGGCTGGCGGTGCTCGGCGCCGGCCTGGGCGTCGAGATCGCCGGCGTCGAGTCCACCGATGCCACCCACTACCCGCTGACGCTGGTCGCGGCCCCGCACCGCTCCGGGGACCGGGACGACATCGCCCTGACCCTGAAGTACCTGCCGGGCTCCTACGGGCCGGCCGAGGCCGGCGCCATCGCCGCGGCGGTGCGCACCGTGCTCGCCGGGATCGCCGCATCGGTCGACCGCCCGGTGGGCGACCTGCGACTTCTCGACGCCGGTACCGCCGCCGGCCCGGCACCGGTCACGGTGGGCGAGCCGCTCCTGCTGCGCGAGTTGTTCGCCCGGGCCGCCCGCGACCACGCCGACCGCCCCGCGGTGGTGCAGGGCGCGACCACGATGAGCTATCGCAAGCTCGACGAGGCCTCCAACCGGTTGGCCCGCATCCTCATCGACGAGGGAGTCGGCCCGGAAGTCCTTGTCGCCGTGGCGATCCCGCGGTCGGTGGAACTGCTCGTCGCGATCTGGGCGATCGCCAAGGCCGGTGGCGGCTACCTGGCCGTCGACCCGGACTACCCGTCCGAACGCGTAGCGGGGATGCTGGCCGACGCGTCGGCCCGGATCGGTCTGACGGTCGCCGCGGCCGGCGATCTGCCGGGGATGACCGGCACCGGATGGCTGTCGGTCGACGGCGCGGACGTCGTCGAGCGCTACCGTGCGGCGAGCACGGCGCCGCTCACCGCCGCCGAATCGCCGGTGGTGGGCGCCGACAACATCGCCTACGTCATCTTCACCTCCGGCTCGACCGGGCGCCCGAAGGGCGTCGCGGTCACCCACGGCGGCCTCGCGCCCTACGCGCAGCAGCAGGTTCGCAGCGCCTCGGCGGATGCGCGATCACGGGTGCTCGGCTACTCGTCGCCGGCCTTCGACGCGTCGATCCTGGAACTCCTTTTGGCCACCGTCTCCGGCGGCGCGCTGGTCTACCGGGGGCCCGACGACGTCGGCGGCGAAGAGCTGGCCGCACTGGTGTCCGCGGCCGAGATCACCCACGGCCTGCTCACCCCCTCGGTCCTGGCCTCGCTCGAGCCCGAGCAGTGGCGGTCGCTGCGCGCCCTCTACGTGGGCGGCGAGGCGACCGGCCAAGCACTCGCGGACCGCTGGTCCGGTGCCGGCCGGCGCCTGCAGAACCAGTACGGACCGTCCGAGACGACGATCGCACTGACCATCAGCGGCCCGCTGGTCGCCGGGCGCCCGGTCGATCTGGGGACACCGGTCGACGGCTTCGGGCTCGTGGTCCTCGACGAGCGGCTGCGCCCGGTCCCGATCGGCTTCCCCGGCGAGCTCTACGCCTACGGCGCCGGCGTCTCCCGGGGCTACCTCGGCCGTACCGGCCTGACCGCTTCGCGGTTCGTCGCCAACCCGTTCGGCGCTGCCGGTCAGCGGATGTACCGCACCGGCGACGTCGTCACCTGGCGCCACGATGACACCGGCCGGCTCGTGCTGCGCTACCAAGGGCGCAACGACGACCAGGTGAAGCTGCGCGGCCTGCGCATCGAGCTCGGCGAGGTCGAGGCCGCGCTGGAGGGGATCGACGGCATCACCACCGCGGTCGTCGTGGGCGTGGGCGCCGACGGGGCGGTGGCCGCCGCCGGGGCCAACGTGGTGACCGCCCTGGCCGCGTACGTCGTCACCACCGATCCGGCACTGGACCCGACGGCGATCCGCGAGCTGCTGTCCGGCGCGCTGCCCGCCCACTACGTGCCCGCCCGCATCACGCCGATCGACCACCTGCCGCTGACCCCGGTCGGCAAGCTCGACCGGCGCGCGCTCCCCGCGCCGGGACCCGTCGAGACCGTGCACGTCGATCCCGCCACCCCCGCGGAAGAGGCGGTGGCCGCCGTCTTCGCCGAACTCCTCGGCGTCGAGCGGGTCGGCGCGACCGACTCGTTCTTCGAGTTGGGCGGCAACTCGCTCTCGGCCGCACGCCTCGCCGCGCGCGCCGCCGCCGCACTCGACGCGGCGGTGACCATTCGCGACGTGTTCGAGGCGCCGACCGTGCGGGAGCTGGCCGCGCGGACGGCCGGGGCGCACCGGCCCGGGCTGCCGGCACTGGTGGCCCAGGAGCGCCCGGACCGGGTGCCGCTGTCGTACGCGCAGCAGCGCATGTGGTTCATCAACCAGTTCGACCCGGCCGCGCCGACCTACAACATCACGATCCCGCTGCGGTTGGTCGGCCCGCTGGACCGGACCGCCGTGCGCGCGGCGCTCCTCGACGTCATCGCGCGCCACGAGATCCTGCGCACCGTCTTCCCCGCCCACCAGGGCGTGCCGGCCCAGCAGGTCCTGTCGGTCGCGGATGCGGCGCAGCGGCTGGTGTGGCGCGAGGAGTCGGGCACCGGCGCACTTCCCGGATTCGCCGGATCGGGATTCGACGTGTCGGCCGAGTTGCCGGTGCGCGCACTGCTGTGCGAGACCGCGCCCGACGACCACGTCCTCGCGCTGGTGATGCACCACATCGCCGCCGACGGCGAGTCGATGGGCCCGCTGGTCGCCGACCTCGTCGCCGCCTACCGGCACCGCGCCGCACAGACCGGGCCCGGCCTGCCCGAGCTGCCGGTCCAGTACGCCGACTTCGCCCTGTGGCAGCGCGCCGCGCTGGGCGACGCGGCCGACGCCGATTCGCCTCTGGGCCGTCAGCTCGCCCACTGGTCCGAGCACCTGGCCGGAATCCCCGATCTACTCGAGCTGCCCACCGACCACCCGCGGCCGCGGACCGCCGACCACGTCGGCGCCACGGTCGAATTCGCCCTCGACGCCGAGTTGGGCGCGCGGATCCGTGCCGTCGCGGCATCGGCCGGCGTCACCGAGTTCATGGTGGTCCACGCCGCCTTCGCCGTGCTGCTGGCCCGCCTCGCCGCCACCGACGACGTCGTGATCGGCACCCCCACCGCCGGCCGTGGCCGCGCCGAGCTCGACGAACTCGTCGGCATGTTCGTCAACACGCTGGTGTTGCGCACCCCGGTGGCGCCGAGCGTGCGCTTCGAGGACCTCCTCGGCACCGTGCGCGCCACCGACCTCGACGCGTTCGCGAACGCGGACGTGCCGTTCGAATACCTGGTGGAGGCCCTCGACCCGGTCCGTTCGGAGGCGTTCTCGCCGCTGTTCCAGGTGATGCTCACCTTCGCCGAGTCAGGGGCCGAGGACGGCACCGCCGGGGTAGAGGTGGCCGGCCTGCAGGTCAGCCCCGTCGACACCGGCGTGGTCAACGCCCAGGTGGACCTGACGCTCGACGTCACGGCCGGCCCGGGGGCGTGGCGCGGGAGCTTCGTCTACGCGACGTCGCTGTTCTCGCCGTCGACGGTGACCCTCATCGCCGAGCGCTTCACGCAGATCCTCGCGGCGGTGACGGCCGACCCCGGGCGCGTCGTCGGCGACATCGCGCTGATGCAACCCGCCGAGCGCGCCGACGTCCTGGCCCTGAGCCGTGGCCGGGGGCTCGAGGTCGGGGCGCGGACCCTGCCCGAGTTGATGGCCCCCGGCGGCGAGGTCCGCGACGGCGACCGGGTGATCGGCGCCGAGGAGTTCACCACCCGCGTCAACGCCCTCGCCCGCGAGCTCATCGACGCCGGCGTCGGCCCGAACACCGCCGTCGCCGTGTGCATCGACCGCTCCGCGGAGATGCTGCTGGCGATCCATGCGGTCGTGACCGCCGGCGGCCACTACGTCCCGGTCGACCCCGACGCCCCGAGCGCCCGCGCCGCACACATGCTCGCGACGGCGCAGGCGGCGGTGGTGCTGGTGGCCGCGGGGACACCGGTCCCGGCGGCGCTCGGCCCGGCCGGCACCGGGGGTCGGCGCTGGATCGAGGTGTCGGCCGACGCGGCCGTCGCCGAGGGGCGCGGCGCCCCGGTCACCGATGCCGACCGCCGGGCACCGCTGCGGCCCGACGACGCGGCCTACACCCTGTTCACCTCGGGATCGACCGGGCAGCCCAAGGGCGTGACGGTGTCGCACCGGGCCATCGTGAACCGCCTGGTGTGGATGCGCGACGACTACCGGGTGGGCGCCGCCGACGTCGTGCTCCAGAAGACCCCGATCACCTTCGACGTGTCGGTGTGGGAGCTGTTCCTGCCCGCGGCCACCGGTGCGGCGACGGTCCTCGCCGAACCCGGCCGCCACGGCGACCCGGCCTACCTCGTGGAGACGATCGACGCGCAGCGGATCAGCGTCATCCACTTCGTCCCGTCGATGCTCTCGGCGTTCGTCTCCGTCGTCGGCGCAGCAGCGGGCCGGCTGGGCTCGTTGCGCCTGCTGTTCACCTCCGGCGAGGCGCTGACCCCGGCCACCGCCGCGGCCACCCGCGAGCTGCTGCCGCACACCGAGCTGCACAACCTGTACGGGCCGACCGAGGCGGCGGTGGACATCACCGCCGAGGCCGTCGTCGCGGTGGGCGCCACCGTGCCGATCGGCGCGCCGGTGCCCAACAGCGCGGTCTACGTCCTCGACACCCGACTCGCCCCGGTGCCGCGCGGCACCGCCGGTGAGCTCTACCTGGCCGGCGTCCAGCTCGCCCGCGGGTACGCCAACCGCGCCGACCTGACCGCCGAGCGGTTCGTCGCCGACCCCTACGGCGATCCCGGCCAGCGCCTCTACCGCACCGGCGACCTGGTCCGCTGGGGCGCGCACGGCACCCTGGAGTACATCGGCCGCGCCGACTTCCAGGTGAAGCTGCGCGGGCAGCGCATCGAACTCGGCGAGATCGAAACGGCGATCAGCGCGGCGCCGGGCGTCGTGCACGCGGCCGCCGCCGTCCACCGGACACCCGCCGGTGAGCAGCACCTCGTCGGCTACTACAGCCCCGCCGGGATCGACGAGGACCTGGTGCGCTCGGCCGCGGCCAGCGCGCTGCCGGGCTACATGGTGCCCACGGTGTGGGTCGGCCTGGAGTCGGTGGCGCTCAACACCTCGGGCAAGCTCGACCGGAAGGCGCTGCCGGCGCCGGACCTGGCCGCCGCGCGCGAGGAATATGTCGCGCCGGCCGCGGGGGCCGAGGCGGTGGTCGCCGACACCGTCGCGACCGTGCTCGGCCTCGACCGGGTGGGCGCGGTCGACGACTTCTTCGCCATCGGCGGCAACTCGCTCGCCGCGGCGCGGGTGGCGGCGCTCGTCGCCGACGCGACCGGGGCGGCGGTCTCGGTGCGCGACCTGTTCGACGCGCCGACCCCGCGCGGGCTCGCCGCGCTGATCGCCGACTCCGGCCGCCGCGGCACCAGGGTGACCGCGCGGCCGCGACCCGAGCCGCTGCCGCTGTCGGGCACCCAGCGCCGGATGTGGTTCCTCAACCAGTTCGACACCGCCTCACCGGCTTACAACATCCCGATCCCGGTGCGGCTGCGCGGATCGATCGATACCGAAGTGCTCCACCGGGCACTCGGCGACGTCGTCGGCCGCCACGAGGTGTTGCGCACCGTCTATCCCAGCGACGAGCGCGGCCCGCGCCAGCGGATCCTCGACGCGGAGTCGGCCCGCGCCCAACTCGATTGGGCGGTGGTCGATTCCGCCGCCGAACTGATGGCGCTCGCGGGCCGGGGCTTCGACGTCGGCGTCGACCTGCCCGTCCGGGCCCGGGTCCGGCGCGACCTGGTGGACGGCGCCCCGGTGACCGATCTGCTGATCGTCGCCCACCACATCGCCTTCGACGGGCAGTCCGGCGGCGTGTTCATCCGCGACCTGATCGCCGCCTACCGGCAGCGGTCCGGCGATCCGGCCGCCGCACTGCCGGCGCTGCCGGTGCAGTACGCCGACTACGCCCTGTGGGAGCTCGACGAGCTCGGCGACACGCGCACCCCCGATTCCGTCCTGGGCCGGGAGTTCGCCTACTGGACAACGCAGTTGGCCGGCCTGCCGGCGGTCACCGACCTGCCGATGGACCGTCCGCGCCCCGCGGTCGCCGACAACACCGGCGCCCGGTTCACCGTGCCGGTCGATGCGGCGGTCGCCCGCGGCCTGGCCGAGACGGCCGGGGACCTGGGACTCACCGAGTTCATGGCCCACCACGCGGTGCTGGCGATCATCCTGGCGCGCCTGGCCGCCACCGACGACGTCGTGATCGGCACCCCGATCGACGGGCGCACCGATTCGGCGCTGGGCGACGTCATCGGGATGTTCGTCAACACCCTGGTGCTGCGCACCCCGGTCCGCCCCGAGACGACGGTGCGCGAGTTGTTCGCCGCGGTGCGCGCGACCGACGTCGACGCCTTCGGCAACGCGCACGTCCACTTCGAGCAGCTCGTCGAAGCGCTCGCGCCCGAACGCGCGACCTCGCACTCCCCGCTGTTCCAGATCGCGCTCACCGTGGAGCCGGGCGGCGCCCGGCCCGACGTCGTGGCGCTCGAGCGCGACGGCATCACCGTGGAGCCGCTGCCGGTCGACGTCGACGAGGAGAAGGTGGACCTGACCCTCAGCGTCGTGACCGGTGATGACGATCACGAGGGTGCCGCCCTCGAGTTCTCCTATGCCCGTGCGCTGTTCGACGAGGCGACCGTGCGCCGCTTCGCCGACGTCTGGTTGCGAGTCGCCACCGCGGTGATCGCCGATGCGTCGATCGCCGTGGGCGACATCCCCCTCGTGGGGGCGGCACCGGCCCTCGCACCGGCGCAACCGGTCCGCACCGTCAGCTCGCCGCGCCACCGAGTCGCCGGCGGCGGAACCGTGGCCGAGGGCACCCTCGTCGACCTGCTGGCGCGCCGCGACCTCGACCCCACCCACCCGGCGCTCATCTGCGGCGACGACCAGATGACCTACGCGGACTTCGAGGACCGGACCAACCGGATCGCGCGCGGGCTCATCGAACGCGGCGCGGGCCCCGAGGACATCGTGGCCATCGCGATCGACCGATCCGTCGACTTCGTCACCGCCGTGTGGGGCGTCATCAAGTCCGGCGCGGCCTACCTGCCGATCGACCCGGCCTACCCGGCCGATCGCATCGCCTACATGCTGGCCGACAGCGGCGCGCGCCTGGGACTCGCCGTCCCCGCCACCCGACCGCAGCTCGACGGCTCGCACTGCGAGTGGCTCGACCTCGACGACGTGGCGGCGGCCGACGGCGCGCCGATCGCCGAGGCCGAGCGCCACGGCTCGATCCGACTCGACGGCTTGGCGTACCTCATCTACACCTCGGGCTCGACCGGCCGCCCCAAGGCCGTCGCCGTCAGCCACGCCGGCGTCGCCGATCTGGCCGCGGCGCACCGCGCGGTCACCGGCTCGCGCGAGGACGACCCCGACACCCGCGTGCTGCACGTCGCCTCGCCGAGCTTCGACGCCTCGTTCTTCGAGAACGCCTGGGCGGTCCTGGCCGGGCACACCCTGGTCGTCGCACCCGCGCAGGCCTATGCCGGCCCGGCGCTGGACGACGTGATCGAGAGCGGCGAAGTCACCGACCTGGTCATCACCCCGTCGGTGCTGGCGAGCCTCGACCCGGCCCGCGCGGTGTCGGTGCGCAACCTGGCGACGGCCGGCGAGGCCTGCCCGCCCGAGCTCGTCGAGCGCTGGGCCGAGCGCGGCCGCCGCCTGTTCAACTTCTACGGCCCGTCCGAGACGACGGTGTGGGCCACCCGCGGCCGGATGCTCTCCGGCAAGCCGGTCACCATCGGTCGGGCGATCGGCGGGTTCGCCGCCCACGTCCTCGATGCGCGGTTGCACGAGGTGCCCCAGGGTGTCGTCGGCGAGCTGTACCTCGCTGCCGACGGTCTGGCGCGCGGATATCTCGGCCGACCCGGGTTGAGTGCGTCGCGGTTCGTGGCCAACCCGTTCGCCGCCGACGGTTCGCGCCTCTACGCCACCGGTGACCTGGTGCGCGTCACCAATTCCGGCGACCTCGAATTCGCCGGTCGCTCCGACCACCAGGTCAAGATCAACGGGCAGCGCATCGAGTTGGGCGAGATCGAGGCGGTGCTCGCCGAGCAGCCCGGGGTGCGGCACGCCGTCGTGCTGGGCGTGACCGAGGACACCGGTGCCACCCGCCTGGTCGCCTACCTGGTCGCGGGCCAGACCGCACCCGACCTCGACGAGGTCGGCGCGGCCGCCGCGCGCAGCCTGCCGTCGCACATGGTGCCGGCGCAGTTCATCGTGATCGACGAGATCCCGTTGACGCCCTCGGGCAAGCTGGACCGCGACGCCCTGCCGAGCCCGGCCGCGGCCGGCCCGGTGCAGCACATCGCGGCGGCCACCGATGCCGAGCGCGCCCTCGCCGCGATCGTCGCCGGACTGCTCGGGCGCGCCGAGGTGTCGGTGACCGAGTCCTTCTTCGCCCTCGGCGGCGACTCGATCATGTCGATCCAACTGTCCTCGGCCGCCAAGGCCGCGGGCCTGTCGCTCACCCCGCGCGAGATCTTCGAGCACCGGACGGTCCGCGCGATGGCCGCCGCCGCCGCCGCGGAGAAGACGGTCCCGCTGCTGGCCGAGGACGACGGGGGCGGCGACGGGCCGGTGCCCACGCCGCCGATCGTGGCATGGCTGGTCGAGCAGTCGGAATCGCCGCAGGACTACGCGGATTTCTCCCAGGAACTGGTGCTCACGGCACCGGCCGGTCTGGACGCCGACGGCGCCGCCGCGGTGCTGTGCGCGGTGGCCGACGCACACCCGGCGCTGCGCGCGACGCTGGTGCAGGCCGACGGCGCCGCGGTGCTCACCGCGGGTGCAGTCGACGCCGAGGAGGCCGTCTGGGTGGCGGCCCGGACCAGCGCCGCCCCGGTCGGCACGCCGGAGTTCGACGCGGCCGTGGTCGACGCGCACGCCTCGGCGCTGGCCGCACTGGCACCGGCCCGCGGCCTGCTCGTCGCCGCGGTGGTGCTGCGCGACCCCGCCGGTGCCGGGCGCCTGGTGGTGGCGATCCACCACCTCGGCGTCGACGCGGTGTCCTGGCCGATCCTCATCGAGGATCTGGCGACCGCCTGGTCGCAGTTCCACGCGGGTACGCCGATCGAGCTGCGCCCCGAGGCCACGTCCCTGCGGCGGTGGTTCGGCGCCGTGGCGCAGGAGGCCGCGCCGCGCGCGGGAGAGGTGCAGTACTGGCTCGACCGGCTCCCGTCCCGGCCGACCGACCTCGGCGCACCCGCCGGGGCCGCCCGCGCGCCGTTGAGCGCCACGGCGGCCGAGCAGGTGCGCGTCCCGGCCGAGATCACCGAAGCCGTGCTGTCCGACGCCACCGCGTCCTTCCGCACCGGTGCCGCCGAGATCATGCTCGCGGCGCTCGCCCGCGCGGTGCGCGGCTGGCAGCACTGCGCGGGGATCGCCGACACCGGACTCGTCTCGGTGCAGGTGGAAGGCCACGGCCGCGAAGAGCGGGCGATCGCGCACAGCGCCGGCCGCGCCGACCTCACCCGGACGGTCGGCTGGTTCACCACCATCGCCCCGGTCCTTCTCGACCCGGCCGCCGACGTGGTCCATGCGGTCAAGGCGGCCAAGGAGGAACTCGCCGGAGCGCCCGACGGCGGTGCCGGGTTCGGTCCGTTGCGCTACGGCGGCGACGACCGCCTCGCGCGGCGGCCACTGCCGAGCATCGGGTTCAACTACTTCGGCGCCGGCTCCGACGCGCCGACCGTCGACGACGACACCGTCCTGCTGCCCGCACCCGGCGCACCCGCCCTCCCGGCGTCGGTGACCGGTGCCCTGACCGCGCCCAACGCGCTCGGCCTCACCGTCAGCACCGTGCACACCGCGGCCGGGCGGGAGTTCGCCGCCGAGTTCCGGTATGTCACCGCCGTCCTCGACGAGGCCGCGGTCGCCGACATCGGCCGCCGCTGGGTCGACGAGCTCGCCGACGCGGCGCGGGCCGCGCGCGCAGACGTCGGGCTCAGCCCCTCGGACGTGCCGGGGGCCGCCCTCGCCCAAGCCGACCTCGACGCGATCGCCCAGCGCTATCCGGGCGCGGACGTCTGGTCGCTGTCGCCGCTGCAGCGCGGTTTCTACTTCCAGCACGAACTGGTCGCCGACGAGGACGACGAGATCGACGTCTACGCCACCCAGGCGGTCATCCACTTCGACGGGCGGCTCGACGAGGAGCGGTTCGAGCGCGCCGTGGCAGCGCTGCTCGCGCGACACCGCGTCCTGCGCTCGGGCTTCCTCCGCACCGACAGCGGTGCCGTCGTGGCGGTGCTCCCGCCGACGGTGCCGGTGTCGGTCGAGGTCGTCGAGGGTGCCGCCGACGTGAGTGCCGTCGCGGCCGCGCAGCGGGTCATGCCCTTCGACCTCGGCCACCCGCCCCTGATCCGCTTCGTGATCGTGCGCACCGCGGGCCCCGACGGCCCGGTCGACTCGCTGATCGTCACCAACCACCACATCGTCTTCGACGGCTGGTCGGGCCCGCTCGTGCTGGCCGACCTGCTCGCCCTCTACGGGACGGGGGCGCCGGTCCTCGCCGACTCCGGCGACGCCGACTTCGCGACCTACCTGGCCCACATCGCCGGATTCGACCACGAACAGGGCCTCGCGGTGTGGCGCACGGCGATGTCGGCGCTGGACGGGCCGACCCTGGTCGGCACCGGCGCGGACGTCACCGTCGACGATCTCCCGCAGCAGCACCGGATGGACCTGGGGCCGGAGCTGACCGCCTCACTGGCCGACCTGGGCCGTGCGCGGCAGGTGACCGTGAGCACGATCCTGCAGGCGGCGTGGGCGGTGTTCCTCTCGCGGCTGACCGGCAACCGGGCGGTCTGCTTCGGGGAGACCGTTTCCGGGCGGCCGGCGCAGCTCGACGGCGTCGAATCGATGATCGGCCTGTTCATCAACACCCTCCCGGTCGCGGTCGACGTCGATCCGGAGCGCACCGTCGCCGACCTGTTGGCGCAGATGCAACAGGACAAGGTCGTCGTCCTCGACTACCAGCACATCGGCCTGGCCGACATCGCCGCCGCCGTCGGCGAGCCGGTGCTCTTCGACACCCTCACCCTGCACGAGTCCTACCCGATCGATGCCGACACGCTGGAGAACGCGGAGCCCGCCGCCGGCGGGGTCGCGGTGCGCGACATCGAGATGTCGGACATGTCGCACTATCCGCTGAATCTGTACACCGCGCCGACCGCCGACGACGTCGTGGTCTCCGTCAAGTACCTGCCCGGTGAGTTCTCCGCGGCGCAGGCGCGCGGGTTCGCCGAGGCCTACCGCGAGATCCTGGCCACGATGGCCGCCGATCCGCAGCGCCTCCTGCGCGATATCGACTCCGCGTCGGCGGCCACCCGCGCCGACGCCCTCGAGCAGGCCCGCGGCCCGATCCGGCAGCTGGCGCCGGAGACGCTGGCCGACTCGCTCGCCGCCCAGGTCGCCGCCACCCCCGACGCGCCGGCGGTGCGCTTCGACGGCCGCACCGTCACCTATCTCGAGTTCGGCATCCGCGTGACCGCACTCGCCCGCGAGCTGATCGGCCTCGGCGTCGGCCCCGACGACGCGGTGGCCGTCTGCATGCCGCGCTCGGTGGAGATGCTCGTCGCACTCCACGCGATCGTCGCCGCGGGCGGGCAGTACGTGCCCATCGACACCGATGCGCCCCCCGAGCGCACGCAGTACATGCTCGACACCGCCGGGGTGTCGCTGGTGCTGGTCGCCGGCGCCGCCGATCGCGCCCCCCTGCGCGGCACCACCGCCCGGGCACTCGCCGTCGACGCCGAGGCCCCGGTGGCGGGCGGATTCGCGCCGATCACCGATGCGCAGCGGCGCAGCCCGCTGACCCCGGCGCACGCCGCCTACACGCTGTTCACCTCCGGCTCGACGGGGCGCCCCAAGGGGGTGACGCTGCCGCACGACGCCGTGGTCAACCGCCTGCGGTGGGGCAACGAGGAGTTCGGCTGGGGGACCGACGACCGGATCGTCCAGAAGACGCCGTACACCTTCGACTGCTCGGTGCCCGAGTTGTTCGCCCCCTTCATGGTCGGCGCGCAGCTGGTGATCGCCCGCCCGGGCGGGCACGCGGACCCGATGTACCTCGCCGACCTGGTCGCCGCCGAGCAGATCACGTCGATGCACTTCGTCCCGTCGATGCTGTCGGTGTTCAACGACATCGCCGGCGGCGTCCCCGGGATCGCCGAGGGGCTGGCCGGCCTGCGGTGGGTGTACACCACCGGCGAGGCCCTGCCGCCCGCGGTGGCCGCGCGCACGCGCGAACTGATCCCCGGGGCGCGGTTCTACAACCTCTACGGCCCGACCGAGGCCGCCGTCGAAATCACCTATGAGCAGATCGAATCCGTCGGCGACTCGGTGGGCATCGGCGTGCCGATGTGGAACTCCACCGCCTACGTCCTCGATGCGCAGCTTCGGCTGGTGCCCCCGGGCATGCCCGGCGAGCTGTACCTGGGCGGCGTGCAGTTGGCCCGCGGCTACGCCGGCCGCGCCGACCTGACCGCCGAGCGGTTCGTCGCCGATCCGTTCGCCGCGACCGCCGGTGCCCGGCTCTACCGCACCGGGGACCTGGTGCGCATCCTGCCCTCCGACGAGCCGGGCGGCGACCGGCTGGAGTACTTGGGCCGCACGGACTTCCAGGTGAAGCTGCGCGGTCAGCGCATCGAACTCGGCGAGATCGAATCGGCGATCGCGGCGGGCCCGGGCGTCGTGCACGCCGCGGCGACCGTCGTCACCGCCCCGGGCGGGGCCGAGCACCTGGTCGGCTACTACTCGCCGGCGACGATCGACCAAGCCGGGGTGAGCGCGGCGGTCGCGCACGCGCTGCCCGAGTACATGCGCCCCACGGTGTGGGTGCCGTTGCCGGAGGTCGTCCTCAACAGCGCCGGCAAGCTCGACCGCAAGGCGCTGCCCGCGCCGGAGTTCACCGCCGAGACCAGGTTCCGGGCACCCGCCACGCCGGCCGAGGCCGCGATCACGGCGGCCTTCGCCGACCTGCTCGGGTTGGACTCGGTCAGCGCCGATGCCGACTTCTTCGAACTCGGCGGCAACTCGCTGTCGGCCACGCAGTTGGCCGGGCGGCTGTCCGCGCTGACCGGCACCCGCGTCGGGGTCCGCGTCCTGTTCGACCAGCCGACACCGGCCGGGTTGGCCGGGGTGCTGCCCTGGTCGGGCCGACCGGGGCCCGCCGCTGCGGCGCCCGAGCGGTCGGCGGTGCTGCCGCTCTCGCTCGCGCAGCAGCGGATGTGGTTCCTCAACACGTTCGACCCCGACACCACCGCCTTCAACCTGCCGCTGGCGATGCGCCTGCCCCGCGACACCGACGTCGAGGCGATGGGCGCGGCGGTGCGCGACGTGCTCGCCCGCCACGAGGTGCTGCGCACCCGCTACCCGGCGGTCGACGGCGGCGCCCGGCAGGAGATCGTCGACGTCGACGAGGCGGCCCGCGAAGTCGGATTCGCCGTGGTCGCCACCGCCGACGCCGAGGCCGCGGCAGCCGACTTCGTGAACCAGACCTTCGACGTGGTCACCGAGATCCCGGTGCGGATCGCGGTGTTCACCGGTCCCGACGGGGACCGCGTGCTGGCCGCCGTCGTGCACCACATCGCCGCCGACGGTGTGTCGCTGGGCATCCTGGGCGCCGATCTGATGGCCGCCTACGGTGCCCGGCTGCAGGGGCAGGCGCCGACCTGGGAGCCGCTGCCGCTGCAGTTCGCCGACGTCGCGCTGGTGCAGCGGCAGCGGTTGGGGTCGCTCGACGATCCGGCGTCACTGCTGGCGCAGCAGTACTCCTTCTGGACCGAGACGCTGGCCGGCGCACCCGAGATCACCGAGATCCCCGGCGACCGGCCACGTCCGCCGGTGGCGACGATGGCCGGCGACAGCATCTACTTCGACGTCGGCGCCGGGGTCGCCGACGCCGTGCGCGGCCTCGCGCGCAGCACCGGTGCCACCGAGTTCATGGTCGTCCACGCCGCGCTGGCCACCCTGATCGCCCGGATGTCGGGCACCGACGACGTGGTCATCGGTACCCCGGTCGCCGGTCGGGAGGAGTACGAGACCCAGGGCATGGTCGGGATGTTCGTCAACACCCTGGTGCTCCGCACGGCGGTCGACCCGGCCGCCGACGGGCGCGCCCTGGTGCAGGCCGTCCGCGCGGCGGACGGCCGCGCGCTGGCCAACGCCGACGTCCCGTTCGAGTACCTCGTGGAGGCCCTGGCGCCGGTGCGCACCGAGGCGCACACGCCGCTGTTCCAGATCCAGCTCGCGTTCCAGAACTACGCACCGGGCGCCGCCTCCGACGAGGCCGGTGCCGTGCGGGCCGAGACCTCGGCGGTGCAGAACGACCTGACCTTCGTGCTGGCACCCGCCGCGGACGGGGGCTGGTCCGGGCGCCTCGCGTTCGCCACCGACCTGTACGACCGCGGCACCGCCGAACAGCTCGCGCGCCGGTTCACCGGTCTGCTCGCCGCGCTGGCCGGCGACCCCGGCGCACAGGTGGGCAGCCTGCCGCTTCTCGACGGCGACGAGGCGGCCCGGCTGCAGGAGTGGGCCAGTGGCCCGGTGACCGCGATCGCCGACACGACGCTCGCCGACGCGGTGGCCGCGCGGGTGGAGTCGCTGCCGGAGTCCACGGCGCTGGTATTCGAGGACCGGACGGTCACCTACGGCGAGTTCGGGGCCCGCGTCGCCGCGCTCGGCCGCGAGCTCATCGCCCGGGGCGTGGGCCCGGAGACCGCGGTCGCGCTGTGCCTGCCGCGCTCGGTGGAAATGATGGTCGCCATCCATGCGGTGGTCGCGGCCGGCGGGCAGTACGTCCCGCTCGACCCCGACGTCCCCGCGGACCGGGCCCGGCACATGTTCGACACCGTCGGCGCAGCCCTGTTGCTCATGGTCGACCGCGACGACGCCCCGGCGGTGGCGCGAGCCGCGGCCGACGCCGGCATCGCGATCATCGAGGTCGATGCGCGCGGTGCCGTCGACCTCGCCGCCGCACCGATCTCCGACGCGGAGCGGCGCGCGCCCCTCTCGCCGGACAACGCCGCCTACACCTTGTTCACCTCGGGCTCCACCGGTGCGCCGAAGGGGGTCACGCTGACCCATCGCGCGGTGGTCAACCGGCTCGACTGGGGACATGACGAGTTCGGGTGGACCGCCTCGGACGTGGTGCTGCAGAAGACGCCGTACACGTTCGACTGCTCGGTCCCCGAGCTGTTCGGGCCGTTGATGGTGGGGGCGGCGATGGTCATCGCACGTCCGGGCGGGCACGCCGAGCCGCTGTACCTGGCCGACCTCATCGAGGCCCGGCGCATCACGTCGGTGCACTTCGTCCCGTCGATGCTCGCGGTGTTCGTGGACGTGATCGGTGCGGCCCGGATGGCGGCCATGGACAGCGTCGCGCTGGCGTACACCACCGGTGAGGCCCTGCCGCCGGCGGTCGCCGGCGCCACCGTGCGCGCCTGGGACTCCGCCCGGTTCTTCAACCTGTACGGCCCGACCGAGGCGGCGGTGGAGATCACCTACGCCGAACTCGACGACCGGCCGCGCGATTGCGTCTCCATCGGCGTGCCGATGTGGAACTCGACGGTCCTGGTGCTCGACGCCCGGCTGCAACCGGTGCCGATCGGCGTCCCCGGCGAGCTGTACCTGGGCGGCGTCCAGCTGGCGCGGGGGTACGCCGCGCGCGGCGACCTCACCGCCGACCGGTTCCTGGCCAACCCCTACGGCGCGCCGGGGCAGCGCATGTACCGGACCGGCGACCTGGTCCGCTGGAACTCGGCCGGGGAACTGGAATACCTGGGCCGCACCGACTTCCAGGTGAAGCTGCGCGGCCAGCGGATCGAGCTCGGCGAGATCGAGTCGGCTATTGCCGCGGCGCCCGGCGTGGTCCACGCGGCGGCCACCGTGGTGGCCGGACCGGGCGGCGCCGAGCACCTCGTCGGCTATGTCAGCTCGGCCGGCGGACCCGAGGTGGACCTCGACGCGGTGAAATCCGCTGTGGCCCGCGCACTTCCGTCCTACATGGTGCCGACGGTGTGGATGCGGCTGGCCGACGTGGTGCTCAACAGCGCCGGCAAGCTGGACCGCAAGGCGTTGCCCGCACCGGACTTCACCGCCCTCGCAGCCGAGTTCGCGGCACCGGAGACCGAGGAGGAGGCTGCGCTCGCCGCGGTCTTCGCCGAGGTGCTCGACCTGCGGGAGATCAGCGTGGTCGAGTCCTTCTTCGACCTGGGCGGCAACTCGTTGTCGGCGACGAAGCTGGCCGCCCGGGCAGGCGACGCCCTCGGCGTCGACGTGGCCGTGCGCGACGTGTTCGACGCGCCGACGGTGCGCGGGCTCGCCGGGCGGATGATCGGCGGCACGACGGCCGGGCTGCCCCCGGTCGCCGCGGTCGATCGGCGGCCGGCACACGTCCCGCTGACCAACGCCCAGCGCCGGATGTGGTTCATCAACCGCTTCGACCCGGAGCTGCCGACCTACAACATCCCGATCGGATTGCAGATCAGCGGGGCGCTGGACCCGGTGGCGCTGGCTGCTGCGGCGATCGACGTCCTGGGCCGTCACGAGGTCCTGCGCACCCTGTTCCCCGAACGCGACGGCGTTCCCTACCAGCTGGTCCTGCCGGTCGACGAGGCTGAGGAACTGCTGGACTGGGCGGTCGTCGGAGACCTCGGCGAGCTGTCCGCCGCCGCGGACACCGGATTCGACCTGATCGAGGAACTGCCCATCCGCGTCCGACTGCTGCCGGGCGGCGACGGGCACAGCGGCGTGCTCGTCGTGGTGCACCACATCGCCGGCGACGGCGAATCCGCGCAGCTGCTCTCGCGCGACCTGATCACCGCCTACCTCGCGCGAACCGGCGGGGCCGCACCGCAGTGGGCGCCGCTGCCGGTGCAGGTCGCCGATGTCGCGCTCTGGGAGGACCGCGTCCTCGGCGCGGTCGACGACGAGGACTCGGTACTCGGCAGTGAACTGGCGCACTGGCGCAAGACGCTGGACGCCGCACCCGAACTGCTGGAGCTGCCGACCGACTTCCCGCGGCCCGCGGTGGCGTCGCTGCGCGGTGCGAATGTCGACTTCGAGATCCCCGCGCCGCTCGCCGCCGCCGTCGAGTCGTTCGCCCGCGAGCGCCGGGCCACCCCGTTCATGGTCGTCCACGCGGCACTCGCCGCCCTCCTCGCGCGGTTGTCGGGCACCGGTGACATCCTGATCGGCTCGCCGATCGCCGGTCGAGGGCGGCCCGAGGTGGACCAGCTCGTCGGCATGTTCGTCAACACGCTGATCCTGCGCACCGAGGTCGACCCGGCCGCCGGTTTCGGCGAGCTCGTGGACCGCGCGCGGGAGGCGGACCTGGCCGCCTTCGGGAACGCGCACCTGCCGTTCGAGTACCTCGTCGCCGATCTGGCCCCGGTCCGGTCGGAGGCCTTCGCGCCGCTCGCGCAGGTCCTGCTCACCGTCGAGCACGGCGCCGCCGTCGATCCGGATGCCGCCCCGGCTCCCGGCGGGCTCGCGGTGACCCCGATGGAAGTCGGCGAGCCGTCGGCGAAAGTCGACCTGACGATCGGCATCGCCACCCGCGCCGACGCGGGGTGGCCGGGCCGGATCACCTACGCCACCGACCTGTTCACCGAGGCTTCGGTCACCGCGCTGGCGGGCCGGCTGGTGACCTTGCTGGAGGCTGTCACGGCTCGCCCGGAGGCCCCGGTCGGATCGGTGCCGCTGCTGACCGCGGCCGAAGGCGACCGGCTCGTGCCGATGACCACCGGTCCCGCGGTGGTGCCGGTGCCGCTGGCCGGCTTGTTCACGGCGGCCGCCGCGGAGGTGCCCGACGACGTCGCGGTGATCGACCCGACCGGGATGGAGCTGACCTACGCCGAACTCGACGCGCGCTCCAACCGATTGGCCCGCTGGCTGATCGCGCGGGGGGTCGCGCCCGGACAACTCGTCGCACTCGCGATCCCGCGCTCGGCGGCCGCGCTGGTCGCGGTGTGGGCGGTGGCCAAGACCGGCGCCGGATTCGTCCCCGTCGACCCCGGGTACCCCGAGCAGCGGGTGCGGGACATGGTCGACGACAGCGGGTCGGTCCTCGGCCTCACCGTCGACGGCGTCGCGCCGCCCGCGGCCGGATTCGACTGGGAGTCGATCGGTTCGACGGAGCTGGCCCCGACCATCGCCGAGCTGTCGGCCGAACCGATCGGCCCGGGCGAACTCTGCGCACCGGCCCGCCTCGACGACGTCGCCTACGTCATCTACACCTCGGGCTCGACGGGCAAGCCCAAGGGCGTGGTCGTCACCCACCGCGGCCTGGCCAACTACGCCGCCGGCCAGCACGCGGACCTCGGGGTCCACCGCGGCGCGCGGGTCCTCGGGTTCGCGTCGCCGAGCTTCGACGCCTCGGTGCTCGAGTACCTGATGGCCGTCACCGCTCGCGGCGCGGTGGTCTTGCGCCCGGCCGAGGCCGTCGGCGGCGAGCCGCTCGAGCGGTGGATCGACACCCACCGCGTGACCCACGCCTTCCTCACCCCGCGCGTGCTCGACTCGCTCAACCAGGCCGCCATCCCCTCGATGCGCGGGATCATGGTCGGCGGCGAGACGGTGCCGCTGTCGCTGATCGCCCGTTTCGCCCCGCAGCTGAGGCTGCACATCCTCTACGGCGCCACCGAGGCCACGATCGCCTCCACGATGTCGGCCCCGACCCGGGCCGATGATCGGCGCGTGCTGCTGGGGCTGCCGATGGCCGGCATCGAGCTGCTGGTCCTCGACGGCCGGCTGCGCCCGACCCCGGTCGGGGTCAGTGGCGAGGTCTACCTCGCCGGCGACGGCGTCGCCCGCGGCTACCTGAACCGGCACGGGCTGTCGGCCGAGCGCTTCATCGCCAATCCGCACGGGGCGCCGGGGGAGCGGATGTACCGCACCGGCGACGTGGTCCGCTGGGTCCACGACGACGAGGGCGGCTTCAACCTCGAGTACGTCGGCCGAAGCGACGACCAGGTGAAGCTGCGCGGTCTGCGCATCGAGCTCGGCGAGATCCAGAACGTGCTCGAAGCGCTGCCCGGGGTGGAGGCGGCCGCGGTCATCGGCGTCGGCGGGACGACGGCGACCGCGCTGGCCGGCTATGTCGTGCCGGCCCCGGGCGTCGAGGTCGACGTCGAGGCGCTGCGCGAGCTGGCGGCGCGGACGTTGCCGGCCTACATGGTCCCGGCGACCATCACGGTGCTCGATGCCCTGCCGATGACGCCGGTGGGCAAACTCGATGTGCGCGCCCTGCCCGAGCCGGTTGCGGTGGAGGGCGTGTACGTCGCGCCCGCGACCGAGGCCGAGCGGGCCGTGGCCGACGTCTTCGCCGAGCTGTTGGGCGTCGAGCGGGTGGGCGCGACGGACTCCTTCTTCGATCTGGGCGGGAACTCGCTGTCGGCGACGCGATTGGTGTCGCGCATCGGCGAAGCGGTGGGCGCCGCGGTGTCGGTGCGCGACGTGTTCGAGGAGCCGACCGTGCGCGGGCTGGCCGGCCGCCTGAGGTCGGCGGCCGAGGCGCTGCCGCCGGTGACGGTGGTGGAGCCGAGGCCGGATACGCTGCCGGTGTCGTTCGCCCAGCAGCGGATGTGGTTCATCAACCGGTTCACACCGGGTGCGGCTGCGGGCTACAACGTGCCGCTGGTGGTGCGGGTCAGCGCCGACGATGCCGAGCACGCGCTGGACGCGTCGGCGATGAAGGCCGCCGTCCTCGACGTGATGGGCCGGCATGAGACGTTGCGGACCCGGTTCTCCCAGGCCGCGGACGGTCAGGTGGTCGCACAGATCGCGTCGCCGGCCGAGGCGGCGGCGGCGTTGGACTGGGTTCGGGTCGTCGCCGTCGATGAGGACGAGGTCGGCCAGGCGGTGGCGATCCTGGCGACGACCGGCTTCGACGTGTCGGCGGACCTGCCGATCCGGGCGGCGGTGATCAGGCTGTCGCCGACCGAGCACGTGGTCGTGGTGGTGGTGCACCACATCGCGGCCGACGGACAGTCGATGGCGCCGCTGCTGGGCGACCTGGTCGGCGCCTACGCGGCGCGGGCCGCGGGCCGCGCCCCGCAGTGGGCGCCGCTGCCGGTGCAGTACGTCGACTATGCGCTGTGGCAGCGGTCGGTGCTGGGCGACCCGGGCGATCCCGAGTCGCGGGCGGCCCGGCAACTGGCGCATTGGACGAGGCGGCTGTCTGGGTTGCCCGAGGTGATCGCACTGCCCACCGACCGCAAGCGGCCCCCGGTGGCGAGCATGCGCGGCGCGGCGGTCGACTTCGAGGTCGACGCCGGGGTTCGCGCCCGGGTGACCGCTTTGGCCGCGGCGCACCGCACGACCGAGTTCGCGGTCTTGCAGGCGGCGATCGCGGTGTTGCTGGCACGGTTGTCCGGCGGCGGGGACATCGCCGTCGGCATTCCGGTCGCCGGGCGCGGGCAGCGCGAGTTGGAGCCGCTGGTCGGCATGTTCGTCAACACCCTGGTGCTGCGGACGCAGGTTGCGCCGGGCGACTCCTTCGATGCGGTCGTCGAGCAGTCCGGCGGCGTGGTGGCCGATGCGCTGAGTCACGCCGACGTGCCGTTCGAGAACGTGGTGGAGGCGCTCAACCCGGTGCGCTCCGAGTCGTTCGCACCGCTGGCCCAGGTGTTCTTCACCTTCGAGCAGTCCGGCGGGGCCGATGCCGAGCAGCCGGCGATCCCGGTCGGCGACGGTCTGGTGGTGCGCCCGGTGGCCCCGGAGGTGACCGCGGCCAAGGTGGATCTGAACTTCGCGCTGGCGACCGAGGACGCCGGCGGATACGCCGGCCAGTTGATCTTCGCGTCCGACCTGTTCGATCGCGACACCGCCGAATTGGTGGTGGAGCGGTTCACCGGGATGCTGGCCGCGCTGACAGCGGAACCGGCGCACCCGGTGGGAGACCATCCCATCCTGGTCGCACCGGAGCGGGCGCGCCTGGCCGCGCTGCCGGCACCGGTCACGGCCACACCGAATGCCGGGTCCTCGCTGATCGAAGGATTCGGCCGCGCCGCAGCCCGGCACGGGCAGCGGCGCGCGGTGGCCGCCGGCGGCTCAGAGCTGACCTACGCCGAACTCGACGGCCGTTCGGGCGCGGTGGCCGGCGGCCTGCTGGCCCGGGGTGTGCGCCCGGGTGACCTGGTGGGCGTGGCGACCTCGCGCAGCACCGATCTGGCGGTGGCGATCCTCGGGATCCTCAAGGCGGGCGCGGCGTATCTGCCGTTGGACACCACCAACCCGGCCGAGCGGGTCGCCTACATCATCGGGGACGCCGCGCCACGACTGGTCGTCGTCGATGCGCAGACGGCCGGGTTGGCGGCGTTCGCCGGGCTGGATGGTGCAGTCGACATCGCGGATCTGGCGCGATCCGCGCCGGGCGCTCCGGTCTCGGTGCACCCGCAGGAGCGGGCTTACGTGATCTACACGTCGGGATCGACGGGGCGCCCGAAGGGCGTCGAGGTGACCCACCGCGATGTGCTGACGCTGCTCGACACCGCGCAGGCGGACTTCGCGTTCGGCCCGGACGACGTGTGGACGCTGTTCCACTCGTATGCCTTCGACTTCTCGGTGTGGGAGTTCTTCGGGCCGCTGCTGACCGGCGGCGCGGTGGTGATCGTGGACCGTGATGTGGCGCGGTCGCCCGACGAGTTCCTGGCGCTGCTGGCAGCCGAGTCGGTCACGGTGCTCAACCAGACGCCGTCGGCGTTCGCACAGCTCGCCGCGGCGCGGCGGCGCCGCCCGATGCCGCTGAGCCTGCGCCAGATCGTGTTCGGCGGCGAGGAACTCGGGTTCGAGCTGGTCCGGCAATGGTTCGACGACAATCCCGACGACGCCGCAACGCTGGTCAACATGTACGGCATCACCGAGACCACCGTGCACGTGTCCTACCGCGAGCTCGACCGTGCCGAGGTGGCGGCGGGCGACGCCAGCCTGATCGGGCGGCCGCTGGCGTCGCTGGCGATACACATCCTCGACGACCGGCTGGCACCCGTGCCCGACGGCGTGGTCGGGGAGATGTACGTGGCCGGCGGGCAGCTGGCGCGCGGCTACCTGGGACAGCCGGGCCTGAGCGCGACGAGATTCGTCGCGAACCCGTTCGGCGATCCCGGCATGCGCCTGTACCGCACCGGCGACCTGGCGCGGCGCACCCGCGACGGCGATATCGAGTACCTGGGCCGCGGCGACTCCCAGGTCCAGCTGCGCGGCTTCCGCATCGAGCTCGGCGAGGTCACCGGCGCGCTGCTGACGGTGCCCGGTGTGCGCGACGCCGCCGCCATCGTCACCGCCGACCACGGACCCGAGATGCTCGTCGGCTACGTCGTCACCGACGACGGGACCATCGACAGCGCGGCCGCCCGCGACACCGTCGCCCGCCACGTGCCCGGCTACATGGTCCCGGCCGCGATCGTCGCGCTGCGGGCCCTGCCGCTGACCGTCAACGGCAAACTCGACCGCAAGGCGCTGCCCGCACCCGAGTTCGCGGGCGCAACGGTGACCGAGGAGCCCGCCGACCCCCGCGAGGAACTCGTGGCCGAGGTGTTCGGGCAGGTCCTCGAGGTCGACCGGGTCGGTGCCACCGATTCGTTCTTCGACATCGGCGGCAACTCCCTGTCCGCCACCAGGCTCGCCGCGCGCCTGTCGGACGCCTTCGCCGCGGAGGTGACGGTGCGCGATGTCTTCGAGGCGCCGACGGTGCGCGAGTTGGCGGCCAGGATCGGCGGCGGGGTCACCCAGGCGCCGCTGGTCGCCGGGCCCCGGCCCGCGCACATCCCGCTCGGCTACGCCCAGCAGCGGATGTGGTTCCTCAACCAGTTCGACACCGCGTCGGCGGCCTACAACATCCCGGTTGCGCTGCGGGTGCCCGGCGGGCTGGACACCGGGGCACTGCGCCGCGCGCTCGGCGACGTCCTCGACCGGCACGAGGTGCTGCGGACGGTGTACCCGACCGTCGGCGGCACACCGGTGCAGCGGGTGCTCGACCCCTCGACCGCGCGCAGCGCCCTGGAGTGGACCGATGTCGACTCCGCCGAACAGGCGCTGGCACTGCGCGGCCGAGGCTTCGACGTCACCGTCGACCTGCCGATCCGGGTGGCCGTCACGTCGGCGGGCGCAGGCATGGCCGACGGCTCGGGCGAGGGCTCGACCGTGGTGGTGATCGTCATCCACCACATCGCCTCCGACGCCGAGTCCGCGCCGGTCCTCGCGCGCGACCTCATCGCCGCCTACGGGGCCCGCGCCGCCGGTGGCGAGCCGGGGTGGGAACCACTGCCGGTGCAGTACGCCGATTTCGCCTTGTGGCAACGTGACCGACTCGGTGACGCCGCCGACGATGATTCGGTGCTCGCCACCCAGACCCGCTATTGGGAGACGGCGCTCGCCGCCCTGCCCGAGGTCACCGAGATGCCGGCCGATCGTCGCCGGCCGGCCGTGGCAGACCTCTCCGGTGCGCTGCTGCACTTCGACTTCGGAGCCGAGCGCTCCGCCGCGGTCCACGCATCGGCCGCGCGCACCGGCACGACCCCCTTCATGGTCGTGCACGCTGCCCTCGCGGCGATGGTCGCCCGGTTGGCGAACACCGATGACGTCACGATCGGCGCCGCCGTGGCGGGTCGTGGCCGCGCCGAGCTCGACGAGCTGATCGGCATGTTCGTCAACACCGTCGCCCTGCGCACCCACCACGGTGGTGGCGACACCGCCGACGAGCTGCTCGCGCAGGTCGCCGAGGTCGCGCTGAGCGCGTTCACCCATGCCGACGTGCCCTTCGAGCAGGTCGTGGAAGCGGTGGCGCCGCAGCGCTCGACCGCGCACGCACCGGTGTTCCAGATCGGGATCAACTACCTCGTCACCGCGGACGCCTCGGGGGCGGGCGCGGGCGGGGATTCCTCGGCGGCGGGCGCGGGCGGGGACTCGGCGGTGGAGGTCCTCGAGCAAGGGGCGCCGGCGGCGAAGGCCGACCTGCACGCCTCGTTTGCCGAGACGTCGGGCGAGAAGGCGATCAGCGGCGAGTTCACCTATGCCACAGCACTTTTCGACGAGAAGACGGTCGCCGGATTCCGCGACGCCTTCCTGGCGATCGTCGACGCGATCACCGCCGATCCCGGTGTCGTGGTCGCCGACATCGACCTCCTCGACGAGCGCGAGCGCGCAACCCTGGTGCCGGTCGTGGGCGTGCCGGCGCCCAGCGGTGGCCGCACACCCGTGGTGGCGCCGGTCACGATGCGGGAGATCCTGGCGCAGCGCGTGCTGGATCCGGCACGGACCGCGGTGGTCGAGGGCGACCGCTCGCTGCGGTACCGGGAGTTCGAGGAACTCACCAACAGGCTGGCGCGCGAACTCATCGCCCGGGGCGCCGGACCGGAGCGGGTCGTGGCGGTCGGGATGCCGCGCAGCCTGGAAGCGGTGGTCCTGATCACCGCGATCCTCAAGGCCGGGGCGGCCTATCTGCCCGTCGATCCGGCCCTGCCGCCCGAGCGGTTGGCCCACATCGTCGACGATTCGGCGCCGCTGTTGATCGTGGCGAGGCCGCAGGATGCCGCGGTATTCGCCGACACGGGCACCCCCGTTCTGACCGTCGGCGACCTGGCGCCCGGCGGTGTCGCGATCGTTCCGGCCGCCGATCTCACGCCGCGATCGCTGGCCCGCCACGCCGGCGACCCGGTCGCCGATGGGGAGCTGCGCGCCGTGCCGACGGTCGACTCGCTGGCCTACCTCATCTACACCTCGGGCACCACCGGCCTGCCCAAGGCGGTGGCGGTGACCCACCGCGGGTTCGCGCTGCTGCGGCAACAGCATCGGGAATGGACCCGGGAGCTGCCCGACACGCGAGTGCTGGCGGTGGCAGCCTTGTCCTTCGACGGCGCCTTTTTCGAGTTGGCCGCCGCGGTCGGGCTGGGGCTCACCCTGGTGGTCGCCCCCGCCGACGTCTTCGCCGGAGCGCAGCTCGTCGACGTCATCGCCGACCACGGCGTCACCGACGCGGTGATCACGCCGGCGGTGCTCGCGACGATGGATCCCGAGCGCACGGCCGGCCTGCGCCACCTCGGCACCGCCGGGGAGGCGGTGCCGCCGGAGGTGGTCGACCGATGGGCGCCGGGACGAGAGTTGTTCAACGGCTACGGGCCCACCGAGACCACCGTCTCGGCGACCGGGTCGACGATGGCCGCCGGGGCGCCGGTGCGCATCGGGCGCCCGGTACCGGGGATGGCGGCGGTCGTGCTCGACGAGCGTCTGCACCCGGTCGGGCGCGGAGTCGTGGGCGAGCTCTACCTCGCCGGCGACAAACTGGCGCGCGGCTATCAGCGCCAGGCCGGGTTGACCGCTGTGCGGTTCGTGGCGAACCCGTTCGGCGGCGTGCCCGGAACCCGGCTCTACCGCACCGGTGACCTGGTTCGTTGGGTGTCGCACCCGTCGGGCCGGCCCGAGTTGGAATTCGTCGGCCGGTCCGACCACCAGGTCAAGATCAATGGGCAGCGCGTGGAGCTCGGCGAGATCGACGCGGCGCTGGCGGAGTCGCCCGCGGTGTCGTCGGCGGTCACGATCGGCGTCCGCGACCACCACGGTCGAGACCGTCTCGTCTCCTATGTGGTCACCGGCGGCGCACCGGGGCTCGACGTCGATCAGGCGCTCGAGACCCTGCGTCGCCGCCTGCCGGCCTACATGATTCCGGCGGCCATCGTGGAGTTGCCCGAATTGCCGTTGACGACCATCGGCAAGTTGGACCGGCGGCGGCTGCCGACACCGGACTTCCCCGATGACACCGTGGAGTTCGAGGCCGCTGCCACACCGGTCGAGCAGATGGTCGTCGACGTCTTCGCCGATGTTCTCGGCGTCGAGCGGGTCAGTGCCACACAGAACTTCTTCGACGCCGGCGGGAACTCGCTGTCGGCCACGCGGGTGGTCGGCGAGTTGCGCGAGCGCGCCGCGGCCGACGTCGCGTTGTCCACCTTCTTCGCCGATCCGACTCCGCGCGGCTTGGCCGCGGTGATCGCCGGGGAGAACGGCGCGGCGAACGGTGTGATCATCACCCTGCGCGGCGAGGGCCGGCAGGCGCCGTTGTTCTGCATCCATCCGGCGGGCGGGTTGGCCTGGTTCTACGGCGGCTTCGCGCCCTACCTGCAGGACCGCCCCATCTACGGGCTGCAGGATCCGCACGTGGTGGCGGGGGAGCCGCCGGCCGACTCGGTGGACGCCCTGGCCGCGCGCTACGTCGAGGAGATCCGGGCCGTCGCCCCGCACGGCCCGTATCACCTGCTCGGGTGGTCCATCGGCGGACACATCGCCCACGCGATGGCGGTCCGGCTGCAGGGCGAGGGCGAGCGGGTCGCCTACCTGGGAATCATGGACGCGACCGCGGTGGTGTCAGAGCCGTCGGTCGACGAAGCCGACGTGGCACCGGAAGCAGAAGACACGGGTGCGGGAGGGGTTGCGGATCTGCTGGGCGGCTGGCGCGAGCTTTTCGACCTCGGCGAGGACGTCTCGGCCAGCAGTCCGGAGGAGGTCGCGGCAATCGTCCGCGATCAGATCGCGTCGATGGGACTGCTCGACGTCGACCAGGTCGATCGGATCATGCGGAGCTTCGACACCTCCGCCGAAATCGGGGCCGCGTACGTGCCGGGCGTCTTCGCCGGGGATGCACAGGTGATCACCGCGACGGCCGGCAAGCGGGACCCGGCCCAGGTGGCGAGCAGCTGGGAGCCATTCATCACCGGGACCATCGCCAACATGGATGTCGACACCCACCACCTGGGGCTGGCCGAGGCCGAGTCCCTGCGGATCGTCGGCCCGGCGGTCGACGGCGGACTCCGGCACGGTAGTGCCCCCGCGCACGGTGCCCCCGCGCAGGAACAACAAGAAGGAGACAGATCGTGACGAATCCGTTTGACGACGAGAACGGGCGGTTCTACGTCCTGGTGAACCAGGAGAACCAGCATTCGCTGTGGCCGACGTTCGCCGACATCCCGGCGGGCTGGACCACGGTGTTCGGCGAGGACGGCCGTGAGGCGTGCTTGGCCTACGTCGAAGAGAACTGGACCGACCTTCGGCCCAAGAGCCTGATCGACGCCATGGAGGCCGACGCCGAGCGCGGCGGGGCGGCCGGATAACCATCCGGACTCGACACGGCCTCGTTCCAAAGTCGACGATGCTTGCACTCTGCTGTCTCAGTGGTCACGCTAGTAACATCTAGCCACAGAACCGACGCTGCAACCGGGACGAGGTCGATGATGGGCAACAACTCTTCAAGCCGGAACCTTGACCAGACGCGCGCGGCGACGGAGGCGGTTCTGGCCAATGCCACCGCAGTGCCCTCACTGGTCGCCGTGCGCTTTGCCGGTGAATCGGTGAGCTTCGGCGAACTCGCCGGTGCACTCGAGAGCTACGGCACCGTGATGCGGCGCCACGGGCTTGACTCGGATACTGCACTCACCGCAGCGATCATCCACTGTTTGCCGCCCCTGGCCGGCCTGTCGCCGCTGGAGGCGGCCGGGGCCATGGGCCGGATCGTCGAATGGCTGGGCCGCGATCAAGCCGGGGCTCGCGATCAGGCCGGGGCCGCACGGCCCCGCATGCGCGCGGTGAGCTGAGGGGCCGGTTCCGTCGACCTGTGGGCCAAATCGGTTCGAACTGAGTCGGACCTGGCGCCGCCGGTGTGGCGCGGGTGGGTGACCCGCAGGTGGGTGCCCCTCAGGTGGGTGACCGTCAGTGGGTCCGCAGGTCGCGGGCCAGGTACGGCCAGGTGGAGTGCAGATCCTGCTGCCAGTAGCTCCACGCGTGTGTGCCGGTCGGTCGGATGGTGAGGTGGTTGGCGATGCCGAGCTCATTGAGGCGCCCGGCCATCGCGGTGTTGCAGTGCTTGACCGCAGCCTCGATGACCCCACCGAGCACAGCCTGGTTGACCAATCCGGGCACCCCGCCGCGCTTCATATCCTGGCGGGTCATGGTGTCATTCGGACCCGGGATACCGGTGCCGGTGGTCATGTAGATCTTGATCCCGCGCAGGCGAGGGGCCTGGATGTACGGATCGTTGGCAATCCATCCGGGTCCGCGGATCGGTCCCCACATCTTCTCGGCGCGGTGGTTCTTGTCGTCGTCCTTGATCGCGATGCGGACGTATTCGCTGCCGAGGAAATCGCTGGTGCGCGCACAGCCGCTGAAGGCGGCGAGGGCGCGGTACAGCTTCGGCTTGGCGATCGCGAGATTGAACACCGAGGTGCCGGCCATGGACAACCCGGCGACCGCGTTGAGCCCCGACGTGTCGAACCGCTTGTTGAACAGCGGCGGGAGTTCCTCGGTGAGGAACGTCTGCCACTTCTGCACACCGAGCTCGGGATCGCGCTCCCGCCAATCGGTGTAGTAGCTCAGGCGGCCCGCGATCGGGGTGACGACCCAGACGTTCTTGGTGGCGAAGAAGCTCTTGTAATCGGTGAAGTCGCCCCAGGATGAGCCCATGACTCCCTGTGCGGTGGTGACCTTCTCGCCGCCGCCAGCACCGTTGAGCAGGTAGAGGGTCGGACTGGGCCGGCTCATATCGGCGGGCTGGAGGATGCTCAGGGGGATCAGTCGCCGCATGGAGGCCGAGTAGACGGTGACGGTGGATTCCTGGCGGTCGACCCGCTTCACGCTGACGATATGACTCTCAGCGCGTTCCGCGTGTGCGCCCCCGGGGACGGTGAGCGCCAAGAGCGCGCCGACGACGAGCACGCCGAAGCGCGTAACGTGGTGCAACAAAAAGCCCCCTAGGTCTGGTTCGGCTAGGAGTTTAGCAGGAGGCACGGCGAGGCCCGCCATCGCTCGGATGCGGTGCGTGCGTCGGCCGGTCGGAAATGAGAGCCGGTCGGCAATGAGATCAGAATGAGATCGCGTCATGGTCGCCAAACCAAGCGAATTCTCAGCGTTGCCGCATAGACTGTGAGTGTCCTGGGAATTTCCTTTCGGGGCGATGCGCCGAATCGGAACCGGCCGGGTCGAGCTGCCGGGTCGGTTATGTCGAGTACGAGGGGATGAAGCCATGACGACGCAGACCATCGACGACATCAGCGGGCGGGCGCGCGCGATGCCGCAACTGATTGCCGCACGCTTCGAGGGGCAGTCGGTCTCCTACGGTGACCTGGACGCCTCGATCGCCGCCTACACCGAGGTGTTGCACCGCCACGGCATGGGTTCTGAGGCCTCCCTGCCGGCGGGAATCATGAATCGGTTCCCGACTGTCGCACAGCGCCCGCTTGTCGACGTCGCGAAGTCGGTGGCGGCCCTCGTCGGCTGGCTCGGCCGTGCCAGCCGGGGCATCAGCGCTGCGCGCCAGCGCGATCTCGCCTGAGAAGGCTTGAATCGGGTCCGTCCCCGCCCATCCTCACGTAGATGGGGGCGTTTTGCTGTGACCTCCGGTTTCCCCTACACTTGAGCGGTTGCCTGCGACGCCAAGCGCGTCGCGAGTCGGCGAGTGAACCCACTGGAGTGACCGGGAGACCGGGAGCCCTGGGCAGGCGCGCGTCCGATGGCAGCGGACCGTGCGCGTCGGGTCGGAAATCCGGCGGGCAACACATCCAGGTCAGGAGACTCGAGTGATTCAGCAGGAATCTCGCCTGCGAGTCGCCGATAACACCGGAGCCAAGGAAATCTTGTGCATCCGCGTGTTGGGCGGCTCGTCCCGGCGATACGCCGGCATCGGCGACGTCATCGTCGCCACCGTCAAGGACGCGATCCCCGGTGGCAACATCAAGAAGGGCGAGGTCGTCAAGGCCGTCATCGTCCGCACCACCAAGGAGCGGCGCCGTCCCGACGGCAGCTACATCCGCTTCGACGAGAACGCGGCGGTCATCCTCAAGAGTGACACCGACCCGCGCGGAACCCGCATCTTCGGACCGGTGGGCCGCGAGCTGCGCGAGAAGCGCTTCATGAAGATCGTTTCGCTGGCTCCGGAGGTGGTCTGACATGAAGGTGCACAAGGGCGATACCGTGATCGTCGTTTCCGGCAAGGACAAGGGCGCCAAGGGCAAGGTCATCGCGGCCTACCCTCAGAAGCAGCGTGTCCTCGTCGAGGGCGTCAACCGCATCAAGAAGCACACCGCCGCCTCGGCTGACGAGCGCGGCGCCTCCTCCGGGGGCATCGTGACCCAGGAAGCCCCGATCCACGTGTCGAACGTGATGGTCGTGGACTCCGACGGCAACCCGACTCGTGTGGGTTTCCGGACCGACGAGGAGACCGGCAAGCGCGTCCGGGTTTCCCGCAAGAACGGGAAGGACATCTGAGATGACCACCTCTGAGAAGGTCCAGCCTCGGCTGAAGGCTCGCTACCGCGAGGAGATCAAGGACTCCCTGAACACGGAGTTCGCCTACGACAACGTCATGCAGATCCCCGGCGTGGTCAAGGTCGTCGTGAACATGGGCGTCGGTGACGCCGCCCGCGACTCCAAGCTGATCAACGGCGCCGTCAAGGATCTCGAGCTGATCACCGGTCAGAAGCCGGAGATCCGCAAGGCCCGCAAGTCGATCGCCCAGTTCAAGCTGCGCGAGGGCATGCCGATCGGCGCGCGCGTCACGTTGCGCGGCGACCGGATGTGGGAGTTCCTCGACCGCCTCGTGTCGATCGCCCTCCCGCGTATCCGCGACTTCCGCGGTCTGTCCGACCGGCAGTTCGACGGGAACGGCAACTACACGTTCGGGCTCAACGAGCAGTCGATGTTCCACGAGATCAACATCGACTCGATCGACCGACCGCGCGGGATGGACATCACCGTTGTCACGTCGGCCACCAACGACGACGAGGGTCGCGCGCTGCTCAAGGCGCTCGGCTTCCCGTTCAAAGACAACAACGCGAAGAACTGACGGTAGGGAAATCTGATGGCAAAGAAGGCGTTGGTCAACAAGGCCAACAAGAAGCCCAAGTTCGCCGTGCGCGGCTACACGCGCTGCAACAGGTGCGGTCGTCCGCGCGCGGTGTACCGCAAGTTCGGCCTGTGCCGCGTGTGCGTGCGCGAGATGGCGCACGCCGGCGAGCTGCCGGGCGTGCAGAAGTCCAGCTGGTGACCCCGGCGGTCCGCTTGGACCGCCCGGTCGGCACCGCTGCCTGACGAACACCGACGACCCCGCCTCCCCTCCGGAGGCGGGGTCGTCGTGCGTTCCGGCCCTCATCTGTGTCGAGCGCGCCCTCATCTGTGTCGAGCGCGCCCTCATCTGTGTCGAGCGCGCCCTCATCTGTGTCGAGCGCGCCCGCATCTGTGTCGAGCGCGCCCGCATCTGTGTCGAGCGCGCCCGCATCTGTGTCGAGCGCGCCCGCATCTGTGTCGAGCGCGCCCTCATCTGCGTCGAGCGCGCCCGCATCTTCGCCGAGCGCGCCCAATGCCGCTAGGTTGAGGCGGTGGAGATCACCATCATGCACACCGTCGACGGGCGTAAGACGCTGCACCTCGACGAGTTCATCGCGACACTTGCCCGCTTCGAGTCGGAGGGATTCGCGCGCATCTGGACGACGCAAATGCCCAACGATCCGGATGCGCTGACGGTGCTCGCCGTCGCCGGCCGCGAGGTGCCGCGGATCGAGTTCGCGACGGGTGTGCTGCCGATCCAGCCGCAGCACCCCATGAAGCTCGCGCAGCAGGCGCTGACGGTCAACGCGATCACCGGCGGCCGGTTGACCTTGGGTATCGGGATGACGCACCAGGTGGTCACCGAGGGCATGTGGGGCATCCCGTACAGCCGGGCGATTCGCCGCGCCTCGGAGTACCTCGACGGCCTGTTGCCCCTGCTAGCCGGTGAAATGGTTGATGCCACAGGCGAATTGACGACGACCCGCGGCGCGCTGAGCCTCACCGGGGTACCCGCCCCGCCGGTCTACCTGGCGGCCCTCGGCCCGCAGATGCTCTCACTCGCCGGTCGTCGGACCTCGGGCACCGTCACGTGGATGACCGGTCCGACAACGCTGCGCGACCACATCGTCCCGAGCGTGCGCGCCGCCGCCGAGTCTGCTGGCCGCAGTGCCGACGATGTGCGGACCGTCGCCTTCCTGCCCGTCGCGGTGACCGACGACGTGACGACGTCGAAGGAGACCGCGGCGCGGCAGTTCCGCATGTACGATTCGCTCCCGTCATATCGGGCGATGCTCGACCGCGAGGGCTATGACACCCCCACCGATGCGGCGATCATCGGTGACGAGGCCACGGTCACCGCGCGGATTCACGAGCTTGCCGCCGCCGGAGTCGACGAGTACGTCGGGATCGTGTTCGATCGTGATGAGAAGGTCCGTGACCGGACGCGGGCGTTGTTGCGGGCGCTGGACGGGTAGCTATCGCTCGGGCACGTATCGCAGGGCGATCGCACCCGACGCGAGTTCGTGGCGGCCAATCAGCCTTAAGTCGACGAACTCCGACAACCCGGCGAACGGCGTCGGCCCGCGGCCCGCGATCCGCGGGTGGACGATGAACTCGTATTCGTCGATCAAACCCAGGCGGGCCAAAGCAAGGGGCAGGGTCACCCCGCCGATGTGGATGCCCTTGCCGGGGATCTCCTTGAGCCGGGCCACTGCGCCGCCCAGGTCGCCGTCGATGAGTTCGGCGTTCCAGTCAACGCTGGTGAGGGTGCTCGATACAACGTACTTCGGCATGGCGTTGATTGCCGCGACGAACGGGTCGGCCGACTCCTCGCCGTCGGGCACCCGCCAGGCCGATTCCATCATCTCGTAGACGACGCGCCCGAAGAGTAGGGTGTCGGCCCGGCCCAGGATCTGCGCGGTGTACCGGTGCAACTCCTCGTCGGGGCGACCAGCCACGTGATCACAGCAACCGTCCACCGTGATGTTGATGGAGTATCGCAGTGGGCGCATCGCTAGTCGCGCTCGAGGAGGAAGTAGTACGTGCGGTCGTCGCCGCGCAGATCCATCGCGCCGAGGAGGGTGTTCTCGTCGAGTCGTCGGAAATGGTCGATGACCGGGATGTCGTCGTAGACCATCGCCGCGCTCGTCGCTCCGCGGAACTCGATGATCCGCAGTCGCGCCCGCGGCTTGGTCGTGCGCAACGCGCGGAACGCAGTTCTGCCACCCGGCGGCATCAGGCGCGGCAGCTTGTCGCCGATGCGGTTCACCGAACGCATGGGGACGAGTCTCGGGTTCACCGCGTACAAGCTTCCGGGCTCGCCGAACAGCAGTGGATGGACGGTCTCAGCGTCGATGAACTCCTTGCCGTACCACCCGGTGAGTGCCAGCAACCCGTCCATCGGGTGCCCGCTCGGGACATCCGATCCACGCCAGCGGCCAAGCATCCCGTCGGCGGTGACGGTCGGCAGCGAGTCGAAAAGTTCCTGTGCGGCAACGGAACTCAGTCCGCCCCGGAGGTCGTCGGCAGTGGTCATGGTGTCTTCCTCAGCGCAGGTTGTAGGCGGTGTCGGAGACGGTGAACCCGTGTCCGGTTCTGGTGTTGTCACACGTTGCGCCAGTCGTCTCGGCAATTCGGCACGTGAAGTCGCCGACGGTCAGTGCGTCGCCGTATGGCAAGACGCGGGCTTTCGCCACCGAGCCGTCCTTGCCGAACGGATAGTAGGCCGGGTCGCCGACCGAGAAGAATCGAGCGGGCAGGTTGTCGTTGCCCACTCCGACCGCGTTCGGGGCGACCATCTTGTCCGGGGCGCCCGACCCGGGCACGCGCGGAGCGTTGGCCGGGAACGGCCCGTGGCAACCGACCGCTTTCGCCGAGGTGATGATCCCGCAGTGCCACTTCGTCGATGGGGAGGTGAAGTAGTAGTTGCCCTGGTTCTCGTACTCGGCGGGGTTGGCGATCGATCTCGGAATGCCCGACGGCGCCGACGCACTCCTCGTGGAGGGCGCTTCGGTCTTGGTGACAGTCGCCGTTGCGATGGCGGTCGGTGCGGGCGCCGGGGTCCGCACACATGCCGTCAGCGCGAGCAGGGTGAGAGGTATGGCGCCGATGGCCGTCAGGTGTGCACGCATAGCTGAATCATCCCTCGGCAACGGGAGCGGCGTCGGGTCGGGGCTTGCGGCCCTTGAGCAGATAGATCAGCGGCAGTATGCCCACCGAGTTGACCAGCGTCATCCCCGTCGACCAGAGAAGCTTCGGCCCGTTGACCTCGTCTTTGCGTCGGCTGCCCAGGTCCTGCAGGGCCCACGCGCGAAGCGCCGCGTCGACGGCGGCCGCGCCGATGACGATCCCCTTGGTCCTCGGAGAGAGGTCACTCCAACGTTTGCGTGCCATGCCCCAACGTTACCGGCGGATCAACAGCGCACCACGAGATTGCCGACCTTGCGCCCGCTGTCGACCCGGCGGTGGGCGTCGGCGATGTCGTCGAGATCGAGGACGTTATCGCGGACGACGCGGATCGTGCCGTCGGCGACGAGATCGAGCAGGTGCGCGAAATAGTCGGCACGTTCGGGGGCGACGCCGGCTTTGACGTTGCCACGGGCGGCGAAGTTGTCACCCAGGCTTGCGGCGGCTAAGACCGCAAACCCGTCGTCGGTCAACAGTCGGCGCGCCGAGCGACGATCCAGGTTGCCGACGGTGTCGAGGACGACGTCGAATCGGCGCGTGGTCTCGGCAAGCGGGGTGACGGTGTAGTCGATCACGTCATCAGCTCCGAGCTCTGTCACCAGAGCGGCGTTGGGGCCGCTGGTTACCGCGGTCACGGTCGCGCCGAGGTGCTTGGCGATTTGAACCGCGTTCGTGCCGATCGCACCTGAGGCGCCGTTGACCAGTACCGTCGTGCCCGGGCCTGTGCCGGCAGTACGGAGGAAGTGCAGTGCTGCGGATCCGCCGAACAGCAGTCCGGCGGCATCTTCGTGGCTGACCGACGCCGGTAGGTGGACGACCTTCTTTGCCGGGGCGACGACGTACTCGGCATGCGCGCCCATTGCCGTCCCGGTCATGCCGCACACTTGGTCGCCGACGGCGAACTGATCGACCTTTGCGCCCACCGCGGCAACGGTCCCGGAGACGACGCCGCCGAGGACCGCTTTGCGGGGGCCGTGGAATCCGAGGAAGAGTCGGGACAGGATCCCGAAGCCGTCGGGGAAGTTCGCGCCACGGATGCGTGCATCGCCGGAGGTGACGGCCGTGGCGGTCACTCGAATGAGTACGGATTTCGGGCCGACCGGGGGAAGGGGGAGATCGCGGATCTTCACCACTTCTGGAGGGCCATAGGCCTCGACGTCTGCTGCTCGCACCATAGTCTCCTTACACCTGTAAGTCGTTGCGTGAATGTTAACCTTACAGCTGTAAGTTCGCAAGGTCCGGGGAAGGGGTTCGACCGTGGCGCGCACCCGGCTGACCCGTGCGATGGTCGTCGACGCGGCGGTGGAGGTGGCCGACACCGGGGGGGCGGCGCAGGTCAGCATGCGCAACGTCGGGCGCGCACTCGGCGTTGAGGCTATGTCGCTCTACCACCATGTGGCCGACAAGAGCGCATTGCTCGACGCGATGGTCGATTGGATATTCACCCGGATCGAGTTGCCGGCCGATGACGACGGCTGGCGTGAGGGCATGGAGCGGCGCGCCCATTCGGCTCGGGAGGTGTTCGCCGCTCACCCGTGGGCGCTCGGTCTCGTCGAGTCGCGGCGCACTCCAGGGTTGGCCCTACTGCGGCACCACGACGCCATTCTCGGTTGCTTGCGGCGCAACGGGTTCTCCATTGATCTTGCAGCGCATGCGTTCTCCGCGATCGACTCCTACGTGTACGGGTTCGTCCTGACCGAGACGAATCTCCCCTTTGGCGACAGTGCCGATGGTTTCGTCGACGAGTTCACCGAATCGCTTCCCGTCGACGAGTTCCCGCATCTGGCCGAACTCGGGGCGGCGATCACGGTGCACGGCTATCGCTTCGCCGACGAGTTCGTCTACGGCCTCGATCTCGTCCTGGACTCGATCACGGAGCGATTCGCGGACGAAGCCGCCGGCGGCGACGCCGGCTGATCCCCTCGGGGGCCGCCGCTGGCGCACCTCGTGCCGCTGAATTGTGCCGCTGCCTCGTGCCGCTCGGATCGGAGTGGCGAGATCGGGTGCCGCGATGGGCGTGCGGTCGTCGTGGTGGTGGGACATGGTGCTCCTTTGCCTGGCGGTTCTCCTTGGCGGTGCGCGACCAGACGATCATCCCGGTCTGACATACCTGCGCAGCGGGCCATCGTGTCTCCGGAGTTGTCCACAACAGCTTCGGGTTGTGGACAACCCCGATCCCGGATCATCGGCGTCACCGCTGGTCGGAGCTTTGTCAGATCCGAGGTGTAGCGTGATCTGCATCACCCACACAATGGGTAATGGACAGGCACATAATTTCGAAACAAGCTCTACGACACTGTGATCGGAGGACCGGGTGAACACCACGGAACTGACTGCGACCGCCAGCTCGCTGGCCGACGACTTGGCGCCGGACGCGGTCGACGGCGGGAGCGGGATCGGGTTCCTGCTCGCGAAGGCGGAGGCGATCGTCGACGACGAGAATCTGGCCGCGGTGATGGTTGCCGGGTTTCGCCTGACGACGATCGGGAACTATCTGATGGCCGCCGCGGCCAATCGAGCCCAGACGATCGGGATGCCGGTGCGCCAGAAGGTCAAGACCGGCCGTGACTTGTTGGGCAAGCTCCCCCTCGCGCCGGCGGCAGTCGGTCGACTGGGCCGCCTCGGTGACAACCTGGCTGCGCTGCCCAATGTGGTGCGAGAGGTCCGCGACGGCGACTTGTCACTCGATCATGCGGATGCGGTGATCCGGGGTGTCTCGCACGTCGGCCGCCGTCTGGATGTGGATGGCTTCAACGACGCGAGGAAGTCGATTGAGCGCGCGTTGTTGGTGGAAGCCCGCTGGGGTACACCCGCACAAGTGATGGGCAAGGCGCGCACTATCGCCCACGAGCTCGCGCCGCACCATCCCCCAGTGGTGCCGCCAGCGGAGAACCCGATGCTCAACACCGCTACCGTCGCCCAGTCCGATGAAGGACGGGTCACCCTGGGGGCCGACTTGGATCAAGTGTCCGGGGAGAAGCTGATGACCGCACTCGACGCTCTCTCCGCGCCGAAGGAACCCCACGCCGGCGGCGACGATCAACGCACCCGGGGACAACGCTTGGCAGACGGACTCGTCGACGTGCTGGACTCGTATCTCGCACATCCGGACCGGCCACCCTCGAGTGGCGCCGCGCCTTCGGTGACCGTCACCGTTCCCATCTCGGCACTGCTGTTCGACGCCGAGCACGACGACGCTGGACGGCCGCTCGCGACCGTCTCGCTCCGCGGCGAGGGCACTGAACCGTCGATCCTCGGGACGGGGACCTCAATCCCCAGGCTCGGCTTCACCGGTGCCATCAGCCCCGGGCAGGCACGCGAGCTGTGTTGCGGCAACCCGGCGTTGACGGCGATTCTCACCTCCGACGGTGTGCCCGTCGACGTCAAGCCCACCGCGCGGTTCGCCACCGGTGCGCTCCGCAAGGCTCTGGTTGTTCGGGATTGTGGTTGCCAGTTCCCCGGCTGTGGCCGACCGGCGTCGTGGACCCAGGCCCATCACATCAAGCATTGGGCCGATGGAGGTGAAACGGTCCTCGCGAACATGGTCTTGTTGTGCAGCCTGCACCACCACACCTACATCCACGCCATGGGTTGGGAGGTCACGATCGGCACCGACGGCCACCCTTGGTTCCGGGCACCGGAGACCAAGGAGTGGATTCCGTGCCACCAACGAAGAACCCGGGGGCTCGCCGCCGCCTGAGCACTGTCACGACAGAACCTCTTGGCACCTCTTGCCACCCACGGAGGACGAGGCACGGCCTCCCGAGAACCCCGCGGTCCACGGACCGTTCACGACCTTTGAGAACTGAATAGTGAATCGGCCCAGTCGGGGGCGGTCCGCCACGCACCGACGTGTGAACGACCCCGACCACCCTCGCGGGTGTTGGACCTTCTCGGACCCACGGCCTCGATGCGCAAACGGCCCCGACCCGGACCCAAAGTCCATACCGTGGACATCGGTACGACGTCGAACTGCACGGCGAACGGGATGAGGACGATGGCGACGAGCGCGGCGAGGAGTGGGACGTGACGAACCGGACGTGGGTGAGGGATCTGGATCACCTCGGATTGCGCGACTCACCGTCAGTGGGCGGGAAGGGCGCGAACCTCGGCGAGTTGATCCGCGGCGGCTTCCCGGTCCCGGGCGGGTTCGTGGTGACCAAGGAGGCGTACCTGCACGCGGTAGACGCTGCGGGGGTGCGGCAGCAACTCGCTGCGCGGTCGTTGCCGCCGGCGGGGGTCACCGAGGCCGGGTTGCTCTCGATCGCCGACGAACTGCGCGCCGTCGTGCGCGGCGTGCCAGTGCCGGGCGATGTTCGCGATCAGATCGAGGCGGCGTACCACCGCCTGGGCGACGACCTGCGCGTCGCGGTCCGATCGTCGGCGCCGGCCGAGGACGCGGCGGACACGTCGTTCGCCGGCATCCACGACAGCTTCACCGACATCAAGGGTGGCGATGCGCTCATCGACGCCGTCGTCCGCTGCTGGATGTCGTTGTGGTCGGCACGGGCCATCACCTACCGCGGCGTGCAGGGATACACCGACGAGCCGTCGGTAGCGGTCGTCGTGCAACTGATGGCCGATTCGCAGGCGGCCGGTGTCATGTTCACCGTCGACCCCCGCACCAGTGACCGGGGCAAGGTCCTGATCGAGGCGGCACTGGGCCTGGGCGAGGTAGTCGTCGGCGGTCAAGTGGAACCCGACACCTACCTCGTCGACAAGGCGCATCGCGAGATCCTCGACGTCCACCTCGGCGCGCAGGACTTCCAGTTCGTCGCCGGCCATTCGGCCGACGAGGTGCCCGAACAGGTCGGGCCGGCCGACCGGGGCAAAAGGGTGCTCGCCGACTCGGAGGTCCTCGAACTCGCGCGCATCGCCGTCGCGGCCGAGGAACACTACGGCGCACCCCAGGATATGGAGTTCTCCTTCTGCGCCCCTGCGCCCGGCTCCGATCGGGCGCAGCGGGGAGAGCGCGACGTGTTCATCGTGCAGTCCCGCCCCATCACGACGCTCGACGCTGCGGCGGCGGACGAGGTGACCGGCGCAGTGGGCGGCGGGGCCAGTGCGGCCGCCGGTTCGGTGATGGTCACCGGGCTCGGAGCGAGTCCGGGCGTCGCGACGGGACGGGTGCGAATCCTGCACGAGGTCGCCGATGCCGGGGCGCTGGCCGACGGTGACATCCTGGTCGCTCCGATGACCAGGCCAGACTGGTTGCCGGTCCTGCGCCGGGCATCGGCGATCGTCACCGACGGTGGTGGGATCACCTGTCATGCGGCGATCGTCGGCCGAGAGTTGGGCAAGCCGGTCGTCGTCGGGGCCCGAGGCGCCACCGGAACCCTGGTCGAGGGGGCGGTGGTGACCGTGGACGGTGGTGCGGGCACCGTGTCGGCGGGTCGGCCGGCCTCGCCCCCGAACGCGCACCCGGGGTCGGCGGGGACGCCGCCCGGAGGCGGGTCGCCCGCGGCCGCCGCGGCACCGGCGCGCGAGGTCACCGCGACCCGGGTGTATGTCAACCTCGCCACACCCGACGCCGCGGAGCTGGTGGCGGCCGGCGACGTCGACGGGGTGGGCCTGTTGCGTGCCGAGTTCATGATCACCTCGGCGCTGAACGGGCTGCATCCGGCCAAGCTCCTCGCGCAGGGGCGCCGCGACGAGTACGTGACGACGATGGCGCGGGGAGTGGCGGCGATCGCCGCGGCCTTCGGCGACCGGCCGGTGGTCTACCGCGCGATCGACCTGCGGTCGAACGAGTTCGCCGCGCTTGACGGCGGCGAGGTCGAGCCCGACGAGGACAACCCGATGATCGGCTATCGGGGGTGCTTCCGGTATGTGCGTGAGCCCGACCTGTTCCGCCTTGACCTCGACGTGCTGCACGCCGTGCGGGCCGAGCACGCCAATGTGCACCTGATGATCCCGTTCGTCCGCACGAGGTGGGAGTTGGCGCGGTGCCTGGCACTGCTCGACGAGCACCCGTTGGGCGCCGACGCGGCGATGAAGCGCTGGATCATGGCCGAGGTGCCGTCGGTGGCCTATTGGATCCCCGAATACGCGAGGCTCGGGATCGACGGGATCTCCATCGGCAGCAACGACCTCACCCAGCTGGTCCTCGGCGTCGACCGGGACTCGCAGGTGTGCGCCGAACTGTTCGACACGATGGACCCGGCGGTGCTCGACGCCATCGACACGATCATCGACCGGGCGAGTGCGGCTGGGATGACGACCTCGCTGTGCGGCCAGGCCGTGTCGATCTATCCCGACCTGGCGCAACACCTGGTCCGCCGGGGGATCACCTCGGTCTCGGTGACCCCCGACGTGGCCGCCCGCACCCGGCACAACGTCGCGGTAGCCGAGCGCTCGATCATGCTGGAGGCGGCCCGCAACCGCATCCGCGACTAGGCTTCGGCCGACTCCCGTCGCGGGATGCCGAAGACGGTGAAGAGGCACGCGGCCGTGGCAAAGGCGACCAGCAACGACAACCCCACGGTGTAGGAGCGCGAGGCAGCGTCAAAGGTCATCCCCATGACCAGGGGCGGGAAGAACCCGCCCAGGCCGCCGGCGGCACCGACGAGGCCGGTGACCGCACCGACCCGGGCGGCGGGAGAGGCCACCGCGACCCACGCGAACACCGAGCCCGCGCCCATGCCCATCATCACGGCCATCAGGATGAAGTCGACTCCCGCCAGCCACGGCATCGGAGGCTTGGTGATCATCCACAGGGCCAGCACCGCCGCACCGCCACAGGAGATCGCCGTGATCAGCCGTGGACCGAACCGGTCCGACAGCACGCCACCCAGCGGGCGGGCGATCACCGCGGCGATCGCGAAGCCGGCGGTGCGCGCGCCCGCCGACTTCAAGTCGGTCATCTCGTGGACGTCGTTGAGGTAGGTGGGCAGGTAGGTGGAGAAGGCGACGAAGCCGCCGAATGCCGCCGCGTACAGGAAGGCCATCTGCCACGTGATCGGCAGCTTGAGTGCATCGACCAGCTTGGGCAGAGCCGGTTCGGTGTTCGGTGTCCACGACGGGGCGTCGCGCATCATCGTCGCGCAGATCGCAGCCACGACGAGCAGTGCGACGGCGATGAAGATGTGCGTCGGAAAGTAGCCGAACCACTCCTTGAACCGGGGCGTGAAGAACGCCGACAGTGCGGTACCGCCCATCCCGGCGCCGAAGACCCCGGTGGCGAAGCCGCGGCGGTGGGGTTCGTACCAGTTGTTGAGGAACGGGATGCCCGCGGCGAAGCTCGTGCCAGCGATGCCGAGGAAGAAGCCGACGACGATCATCATCGGGTAGGACTTCAGCTCGCCGGCGACGGCCACCAGGATGACGAACGGGGCCGACAGCAGCAGTAGCGCGGTGAACATGACGCGCCCGCCGAACCGCGGCGTCAGGACACCGACGACGATCCGGCCGAGCGAGCCGACCAGGATCGGTACCGCGATGAGGATCGACTTCTGCCCCGACGTGAGGTGCATCTCGCCGGGGCTCGCGTAGAAGACGCCGAGCGGGGCAATGAGGTTCCAGGCCCAGAAGGTGATGGCGAAGGCCACGGTGGCCAGGACCAGGTTCTTGGTCTGTGCGCTGCGGGTCGGGTCCGCCGGCATGGCGTGCGGAGGCCGGGTATCGGTGCTCATCGGGGTGTCTTGTCCTTCGTGCCGACGGGGGCCCACGCCTGTGCAGCGGGGCTGCCCGGCACCGACACGTCGTCGCGGCTCCGGTAGACGATGTACGGGCGGAACAGGTAGTGCAGGGGTGCGGTGAACATGTGGACCAGGCGCGTGAACGGCACCAGGATGAAGAGGAACATGCCGATCAGAACGTGCACGTGGAAGCGCACCGGTGCGGCTTCCATCGCGCTGATGTCGGGTTGCAGCATGAAGATCGAGCGGAACCACGGTGCCACGGTCTCGCGGTAGTTCACCCCCGCCGCGTGCGGATCGATCAGGCCGACGACGGTGATGTAGGTGCCCGCCACCAATGCGGAGACGAGCACGAGGTACATCAATTTGTCGTTGGCGGTGGTCGCGGTGAACACCGGGCCGACGGTCCGCCGCCGGTAGACGAGGATGGCGACACCGATCAGCGTCGCGATCGCGGCGACGAGCCCGCCGCCCGCAGCGGCCCAGTGGTAGGCGGATTCGCTGATCCCGACCGCGTGGGTCCAGGATTCCGGGATCACCAGCCCGATGGCGTGCCCGGCAATGACCATCAGCACCCCGTAGTGGAACAGCGGCGAGCCGATGCGCAGCAACCGGGACTCGTAGAGCTCGGAGGAGCGGGTGGTCCAGCCGAACTTGTCGTACCGGTACCGCCAGATGGTGCCGCCGATCACCGCGATCAGCGCGATGTACGGGATGACGCCCCACAGGAAGACGTTCATCGTCGTCTCACCTCTCCCCACGGCCGCGCGCGGCGGCCATCTCGGTTGTTGTGAACAGCGACATCAGCCGTGGATCGCCGGAGTCGAGGCCCACCTGCTCGATCGAGCCGGCCGCCGCACCGGCGGCCGGTGGCCGCATGGCCAGTGCCGACGCCTTGTCCGGCGGCGACTCGCCGGGCAGCGTCGCGCAGATCGCGACCAGGATGTCGGCGTAGGGCGAGCCCGTCTCCACCAGCGCCAGGCGGATCAGCTCCAGCGAGGCGCGGTGTTCGATCAGGAGGTCGCGGCCTCCCGCGGGGTCCACCCGGGCGGCGAACTCGAGCACCATCGGCAGGTAGTCGGTGAGCTCCCCGTGCGTGTCGACGAGGAATCCCGCGTCGCGATAGCGCTGCTTGATCGATGCGAGGGCCGTGCCGCGCCGCCGCGTGTCACCGTCGGACCAATACGTCAGGTAGAGGGTCTGGCGGCGGGAGAGGTCGAACACGTCGACATACTCCTGGCGCAATGCCCCCGGATCGGTCGAGCCCAGACGGTCGACGAAGCGCGCCAGCGCGCGGGTCGCGGGCTCCGAGGGCAGCTCGTCGAGGGCGGCCTGCAGCAACGGGACCCGGGCGAGCAGGTCGTCGTCGGGGTATTGCAGGCACCATGATGCGACCTGGTGGGCCACCCGGTGGTCGGGGCGGGCGGACCGGGTGATGCGGGTGGCGGTCGACGCAAGCGGGTTGCGCATCACGACCCCGCGGGGAAGATGCCGTCGGGGGAGCCGTTGCCATCCCAGTTCAGCAGGTTGACCCGGCCCCGGAGCACGTTCTCGTCGGCCGCGTGCTCGCTGGTCTGGCGCTGCCGCAGCGCCTGAAAGGTCTCCACCGATACCGGGGTGGGGCGTCCGCTGGCCTCGCCGAACGGGCCGGACTCGTACATGCCGGGGCCGTCCTCGAAATCCAGTGAACACGCCAACTCCTCGAGTTGATGGCCTTGCTCACGGTGGGCGGTCGGGATGACGTAGCGGTCGGCGTACTTGGCGATCGCCATCAGGTGGTACATCTCCACCATCGATTCCTCGTCCATCCCGACCGAGGCCGGGATCAACGGGTTCGTTTCGCGGCCCAGCGCGACGTCGCGCATATAGGAACGCATCGCCGCCAGCTTGCGCAGCACGTTCGTGACGGTCGCGGTGTCGCCGGCGGTGAACAGCTCGGCCAGGTACTCCACCGGGATGCGAAGCGTGTCGATCGCGCCGAACAGGTTGGCCTGGCTCTCGCCGTCGTGGCCCTGCTCGGTCAGCAGGTCGACGATCGGGGACAGCGGCGGGACGTACCAAACCATCGGCATGGTGCGGTACTCCGGGTGCAAGGGCAGCGCGACCCGGTACTTCTTGGCCAGCGCATACACGGGGGAGCGGCGCGCGGCGTCGAGCCAGTCGTCGGGGATGCCCTGTGCCCGGGCCGCCGCGAGAACCGCCGGGTCGGCCGGGTCGAGCATCAGGTCCAGCTGCGCCTCGTAGAGGTCCTGGTCGTTCGCGGTCGACGCCGCCTCGGTCACGCGGTCCGCGTCATAGAGGAAGAGGCCGATATAGCGCAGTCGGCCCACGCACGTCTCCGAGCACACCGTGGGCTGTCCGACCTCGATCCGCGGGTAGCAGAACGTGCATTTCTCGGCCTTGCCGGTGCGGTGGTTGTAGTAGATCTTCTTGTACGGGCAGCCGGTGATGCACTGGCGCCACCCACGGCAGCGGTCCTGGTCGACGAGGACGATGCCGTCCTCGGAACGCTTGTAGATGGCGCCCGACGGGCACGACGCCATGCACGACGGGTTGAGGCAGTGCTCGCAGATGCGCGGCAGGTAGAACATGAAGGTCTGCTCGAAGGAGAGCTTGATCTTCGCGGCCGACTCGGCGGCGAGCTTCTGCAGGATCGGGTCCTGTTCGGCGGTGGCCGCGCTGCCGCCGAGGTCGTCGTCCCAGTTCGCCGACCAGGTGATCTTCATGTCCTCGCCGGTGATCAGCGATTTGGGCCGGGCGACGGGGATGTCGTCGCCGAGGGGGGCGCTGATGAGGTTCTCGTAGTCGTAGGTCCACGGCTCGTAGTAGTCCTCGAGTGTGGGTTGGACGGGGCTGAAGAAGATGGTCGCCAGTTTCTGCAGCCGCCCGCCGGTGCGCAGGCGCAACTGGCCCCGGCGGTTGAGGTGCCACCCGCCCCGCCAGGTGTCCTGGTCCTCGTAGCGCCGGGGATAGCCCTGACCGGGGCGCGTCTCGACGTTGTTGAACCACACGTACTCGGTGCCGGCTCGGTTGGTCCACGCCTGCTTGCAGGTCACCGAGCAGGTGTGGCAGCCGATGCATTTGTCGAGGTTCATCACCATCCCGACCTGTGCCATGACTCGCATCAGTAGGTCACCTCCTGGCTGCGCTTGCGGATGATCGAGACGATGTCGCGCTGGTTGCCCGTCGGCCCGAGGTAGTTGAAGGCGTAGGACAGCTGCGCGTATCCGCCGATCAGGTGCGACGGCTTGACCAGCAGCCGGGTCACCGAATTGTGGATGCCTCCGCGACGGCCGGTCGCCTCGGACTTGGGGACGTCGATGGTGCGCTCCTGCGCGTGGTGGACGTAGGTGACGCCTTCGGGGATCCGGTGGCTGACGACCGCGCGGCCGACGAAGACGCCGTTGGCGTTGACGCACTCGATCCACTCGTTGTCCGCCACGCCGATCGCCTCGGCGTCCTGCGGTGACAGCCACGCCGTGGGCCCGCCGCGCGAGAGTGACAGCATGAAGAGGTTGTCCTGGTACTCGGAGTGGATCGACCATTTGTTGTGGGGCGTCAGGTAGCGGACGGCGATCTCCATCTCGCCGGTTGGGCCGAGCTTCGGCTCGCCGAACAGCCGGTGCATGTCCAGCGGCGGCCGATAGATCGGCAGGGCCTCGCCGATATCGATCATCCAGTCGTGGTCGAGGTAGAAGTGCATCCGGCCGGTGAGCGTGTGGAAGGGCTTGTCGCGCTCGACGTTCATGGTGAACGGCGCATACCGGCGCCCGCCGGTCTCGCTGCCCGACCACTCCGGGGAGGTGATCACCGGTTGCGGCGCCTCCTGGGTGTCGGCGAAGGTGATCCGCTTCTCCTCCGACCCCGCGGCCAAGTCGACGAAGGTCTTTCCGGTGCGCTTCTCGAGCTTCTCGAAACCGTCGACCGCGAGTTCGCCGTTGGTGGTCCCGGAGAACATCAGGATCGCCTCGGCGAGCTTCTCGTCGGTGTCGATCGCCGGTCGGCCGTCGGCCACGCACTCCGTGCCGGCGGGCCCCATCATGACCCCGTTCTTCGCCGCGAGCTTCGCCATCTGCGATCCGACGTCGAAGGTGACGTTCTTGACCGTGAAGCCCAGCTTGTCGGCCAGCGGCCCGACCGAGGCCAGCTTGTCGGCGATCGCGGTGTAGTCGCGCTCGACGACGGTGAACTGGGGCAGGTTGACGCCCGGCACGCCGGGCCGGCCGGTCCCGAGCCAGTCGTCGACGATGCCGTGCGGGTTGGCGGTCTCGCCGGGGGTGTCGTGCTGGTTCGGTGTCGCGACCAGGTCGCGCACGGTCCCCAGGTGCGTCTTCGCCTGCCGCGACAGTTCCCGGGCCAGCAGGTGGAACAGGTCGAAGTCGCTCTTGGCCTCCCACGGCGGATCGATCGCCGGGGTGAAGGCGTGCACGAAGGGGTGCATGTCGGTCGAGGACAGGTCGTGCTTCTCGTACCAGGTGGCGGCCGGCAGGACGATGTCGCTCATCAGCGTGGTCGAGGTCATCCGGAAGTCCGCGGAGAGCAGCAGGTCGAGCTTGCCCTCGGGCGCCTCGTCGTGCCACGCGACCTCTCGCGGATGCGGGGTGTCGGGGTGCTCGGTCCCCAGCACGTTGTGCTGGGTGCCCAGCAGGTGGCGCAGGAAGTACTCGTCGCCCTTGGCCGAGGAGCCCAGCAGGTTGGAGCGCCACAGCACCAGGGTCCGCGGCCAATTCTCCGGCGCGTCGACGTCGTTGATCGACGGCGTCAACCCACCGGTGGCCAGCTGGTCGGCGACCCAGGCGCCCACCGAGGGCGCCTGCCCGGCGTCGATGGCGGCTTGCGCATCATCGGCCACCTGCAGCGGGTTGGTGGCGAACTGCGGGTAGAACGGCATCCAGCCCAGGCGGGCCGACTGGGCGATGGCATCGGCGGTGTGCGGGTGGTCGAGCACCCCGCGCGACAGCGGAGACGCCAGCGCCGTCGTCGAGTAGCCGTCGTTGCGCCATTGATCGGTGTGCATGTACCAGTACGAGGTGCCCGGCTGGGTCCGTGGCGGCCGGCTCCAGTCCAGGGCATTGGCCAGTGAGATCCACCCGGTGATCGGCCGGCACTTCTCCTGGCCGACGTAGTGGGCCCAGCCGCCGCCGTTGCGGCCCATGCTGCCGGTGAGGTTCAGCAGCGCCAGGATCGCCCGGTAGGTGGCGTCGCCGTGGAACCATTGGCAGATCCCGGCGCCCATGATGATCATCGAACGGCCTTGGGAGTCAACGGCGTTGGTCGCGAACTCGCGGGCGACGCGGATCGCGGCCTGCGCCGGCACGCTGGTGATCTCCTCCTGCCAGGCGGGGGTGTACGGCGTGGCGGCGTCGTCGTATCCGGACGCCCAGTCGCCGGGCAGCCCGTCGCGGCCCACGCCGTACTGGGCGAGCATGAGGTCGTAGACGGTGGTGACCAGACGGTCGCCGATGCGCCGCGCGGGGACCCCGCGGCGCAACACCGAGCCGCTGCCGTCGGGGGCGTCGAAGGCCGGGACGCTGATCGCGACGGGTTCGGCGGCCGGGTCGTCGTAAAGGCTCAGCCGAGGGGTCACCCCGGCCAGGTCGAGGTTCCAGCGGCCCTGCCCGGATTCGGCGTAGCGGAAGCCGATCGAACCGTTCGGCGCGACGATCGCGTCGGCGGCGTCGTCGAACAGGACGGTCTTCCACACGTCTTCGTCGGTGGCCGTGTCGGGTCGAACCTGGTCGGCGGTGAGGAACTTGCCGGGCACCAGCACGGTGCCGCCGTCGTATTCCTGCTCGTCAAGCCCGACGAGGAAGGGCAGATCGGTGTATTTGCGGACGAAGTCGGTGAAGAACTCGGTGGACCGGTCGACGAAGTACTCTTTGAGGATCACGTGGCCCATGGCCATCGCCAGGGCCCCGTCGGTGCCGGCCTGCGCGGGCAACCATTCGTCGGCGAACTTGGTGTTGTCGGCGTAGTCGGGCGAGACGGTGACGACCTTGGTGCCGCGATAGCGGACCTCGGCCATCCAGTGGGCGTCGGGGGTCCGGGTGACCGGGACGTTGGAGCCCCACATCATCAGGTAGGTCGCGTCCCACCAGTCGCCCGATTCGGGGACGTCGGTCTGGTCGCCGAACACCTGCGGGCTGGCGACGGGGAGGTCGGCATACCAGTCGTAGAACGACGTCATGACGCCGCCGATCAACTGGATGAACCGGGTGCCGACGCAGTGGCTGACCATCGACATGGCCGGGATCGGGGAGAAGCCGGCGCACCGGTCGGGGCCGTAGGTCTTGATCGTGTGCACGTGGGCGGCCGCCGCCATCTCGATGGCCTCGTCCCAACCGACCCGGACCAGACCGCCCTTGCCGCGGGCGAGTTGGTAGGCGCGGCGGCGCAGGGGATCGCCGGTGACATCGGCCCACGCCAGGACGGGGTCGCCGAGCTTCGCCTTCGCGGCGCGATACATCTCGACGAGCACGCCGCGCGCGTACGGGTGGCGCACGCGGGTGGGGGAGTAGGTGTACCAGGAGAAGGCGGCGCCGCGAGGGCAGCCGCGCGGCTCGTATTCGGGCCGGTCCGGCCCGACCGACGGGTAGTCGGTCTGCTGGGACTCCCAGGTGATGATGCCGTCTTTGACGTACACCTTCCACGAACAGGAGCCGGTGCAATTGACGCCGTGTGTCGAGCGCACGATCTTGTCGTGGGCCCAGCGGTCCCGGTAGAAGAAGTCCCCGGCACGCCCGCCGTCGCGGAACACCGCGCGCTTGTCGGCGGTCCCGTCCCACCGGGTGAAGAACCGGCCCACGTCGAGCAGGGCCCCGGCGGCGTCGCCCTGGGTCCTTGCCGACCCCGTCCTCGCTGACCCGGTCGTCGTGGCTGCTGGGTTTCTCGGTCCGTCGGCCATGGGGCTGACTCTAGTTCTCCGGGGGTGGGGTGCGGCGGCCATTGAGAGCCAGATAACTGAAACAGGTAGTGAATATCGTCCGAGCCCCCCGGCTGCGGACCCGATTTGGGTCTGGGCAGGCGATTCCCTAGACTAGAACGGTTGCCCGGGTGAACTGTGCCCCCGGGAGCCACAACTCCATACCCCGCCGGTGCCGGTGAAAAGCCAATGGCATCAGCAGGGAAGCAACCAAGCACAACTCCACTTCGTGGCAGGCCCACCGGCCTGACCGGGGCAATCCCGGCCAGCCGTTGCATGGGAACCGTTACGAGAAAGGTTGACGGTCAACCATGACCATGACTGACCCGATCGCAGACTTCTTGACGCGTCTGCGCAACGCCAACTCGGCGTACCACGACGAGGTGACCCTTCCGTCGTCGAAGATCAAGGCCAACATCGCCGAGATCCTCAAGAAAGAGGGCTACATCACCGACTACCGCGTCGAGGACGCCGAGGTCGGCAAGAAGCTCGTCGTGAGCCTCAAGTACGGCCCCACCCGGGAGCGCAGCATCGCTGGTCTGCGCCGCGTGTCGAAGCCGGGCCTGCGGGTGTACGCGAAATCGACCAACCTGCCCAAGGTGCTGGGCGGCCTCGGCGTGGCGATCATCTCCACGTCGACGGGCCTGCTCACCGACCGCCAGGCAGCCAACAAGGGCGTGGGCGGCGAAGTCCTCGCATACGTCTGGTAGGGGCGCACAACAATGTCGCGAATCGGTAAGAACCCCATCGAGATCCCGGCCGGTGTCGACGTCACCGTCGACGGCCAGGACGTCAAGGTCAAGGGCCCCAAGGGCGAGCTCTTCGTCACCATCAGCGAGCCGATCTCGGCCGCCGTGGAGGAGAAGCAGATCGTCGTCACCCGGCCCAACGACGAGCGCCGCAACCGTGCCCTGCACGGCCTGTCGCGCACTCTCATCAACAACCTCGTGGTCGGTGTGACCCAGGGTTACACGCGCAAGCTCGAGATCTTCGGCGTCGGCTACCGCGTGGCGGCCAAGGGCAAGGACCTCGAGTTCGCCCTCGGCTACAGCCACCCGGTGCCGATCGAGGCCCCCGAGGGCATCACCTTCGCGGTGGAGTCGCCCACGAAGTTCTCAGTGACGGGTATTGACAAGCAGCAAGTCGGCCAGATCTCGGCGAACATCCGCCGCCTGCGGCGTCCGGACCCCTACAAGGGCAAGGGCATCCGCTTTGAAGGCGAGCAGGTCCGCCGCAAGGTCGGAAAGACGGGTAAGTAAGCCATGAGTGAAACAAACACCAAGCGCAAGCCGGTCGGCAAGGACGCCTCGACGCGTCGCCGCACCGCCACCAGCCGCCGCCACTTCCGCCTGCGGAAGAAGGTTGCCGGCACCCCCGAGCGCCCGCGCCTCGTCGTGAAGCGCAGCAGTCGGCACATCCACGTCCAGCTCATCGACGACCTGGCCGGCAACACGCTGGCCGCCGCGTCGTCGATCGAGGCCGACGTGCGCGCGGCCGGTGGCGACAAGTCGGCCCAGGCGGCCAAGGTCGGCGAATTGATCGCCGGTCGCGCCACTGCGGCCGGGATCGACAGTGTCGTGTTCGACCACGGTGGCCACGGCTACCACGGCCGGATCGCGGCGCTCGCCGATGCCGCCCGCGAGGGAGGCCTGAAGTTCTGATGACCACCTTTTCGATTTTCCTGATCAACAACGGAGGGACCCTCTGATGCCCGGACGTCAGCGTGACGGCGGGAACGGACCCGCCGACAACAACAACAGCAACGACCGTCGCGGTGGCCGCGGCGGCGGCGATCGTCGCGACGGCCGCGGCGGCGGTCGCGAGCGCGAGGAGCGCAACCACCTCGAGCGCGTCGTCACGATCAACCGCGTGTCCAAGGTCGTCAAGGGCGGCCGTCGGTTCAGCTTCACCGCCCTCGTGGTGGTCGGCGACGGTCAGGGCATGGTCGGCGTCGGCTACGGCAAGGCCAAGGAAGTCCCGGCCGCGATCCAGAAGGGCGTCGAAGAGGCTCGCAAGAACTTCTTCCGCGTTCCGATGATCGGCGGCACCGTCACGCACCCGGTGCAGGGTGAGGCCGCGGCGGGCGTCGTCATGCTCCGCCCGGCCAGCCCCGGTACCGGTGTGATCGCCGGTGGCGCGGTGCGCGCGGTGCTCGAGTGCGCCGGCGTCACCGACGTCCTCGCCAAGAGCCTGGGCTCGGACAACGCCATCAACGTGGTGCACGCCACCGTGGCGGCCCTCAAGCAGCTGCAGCGGCCCGAAGAGGTCGCCGCACGCCGCGGTCTGCCGGTCGAGGACGTCGCTCCGGCCGGCATGCTGCGCGCCCGTGCCGTCGCCGCGGCGACGACCAAGGGAGCGTGAGCACCGTGGCCAAGAAGGAGACTGAAGTGGGTCAGCTGAAGATCACCCAGATCAAAAGCACCATCGGTACCAAGAGCAACCAGCGTGACAGCCTGCGCACCCTTGGACTCAAGGGCATCCGCAAGACCGTCACCCGCGAGGACAACCCGCAGACGCGGGGCCTGATCAATGTGGTCCGGCACCTCGTGACCGTCGAAGAGGTTTAAGAGATGACCATCAAACTCCACCACCTTCGGCCCGCCCCGGGCTCGAAGACCGAGAAGACCCGCGTGGGTCGCGGTGAGGGCTCGAAGGGTAAGACCGCCGGTCGCGGCACCAAGGGCACCAAGGCCCGCAAGACCGTGCCGGCCGGCTTCGAGGGCGGCCAGATGCCGATCCACATGCGGCTGCCGAAGCTCAAGGGCTTCACCAACCGCAACCGGGTCGAGTACCAGGTCGTCAACGTCGGCGACCTTGCCGAGCTGTTCCCGGCCGGCGGCACCGTGGGCGTCGATGACCTCGTCGCCAAGGGTGCGGTCCGCAAGAACCAGTTGGTCAAGGTGCTCGGCGACGGCGAACTGTCGGTGAAGATCGATATCACCGCCAACAAGTTCTCCTCGTCGGCCAAGGACAAAATCGCCGCCGCCGGCGGCAGCACCACCGAGCTCTGACCGTTCCACGGGCCGGTTCGCCGGCGCAGCGCCGACGGTGCTGCGCCGGCGAACCGCCCGATGGACAACTGTTAGAGTGTGCAGCGTTGCCCTGACCGCAGCGCCGCCCGCGTCCGTTCCGCAATGCCAGGCCCCGAACCGAAGTGGTCGCCACTAGGAGGAATTAGTGTTCTCCCCCCTCGTCGCCGTGTTCCGCACGCCGGACCTGAGGAAGAAGATTCTCTTCGTCCTCGGGATTCTGGTGCTGTTCCGGGCCGGTGCGACCCTGCCGTTGCCGGGCGTGGACTTCAAGGTCGTCCAACAGTGCCTCGACCCCGCCAACCAGGACTCGACGCAGCAGCAGATCTACTCGCTGATCAACATGTTCTCCGGCGGCGCACTACTGCAGCTGTCGGTCTTCGCGATCGGCATCATGCCCTACATCACTGCCAGCATCATCGTGCAGCTGCTGACCGTGGTCATCCCTCGCTTCGAGGACCTGCGCAAGGAGGGGCAGGCTGGTCAGGCCAAGATGACGCAGTACACCCGCTACCTGACGGTGGCGCTGGCGCTGCTGCAGGCCACCGGCATCGTGGCGCTGGCCGCCAACGGCAACCTGCTGCAGGGCCAGGCGAACTGTGACGCGCAGAACATCATCCGCGACCAGTCGATCTTCGGCCTCGCCATCATCGTCATCGTGATGGTCGCCGGCGCCATGGTCGTCATGTGGTTCGGCGAGTTGATCACCGAGCGCGGCATCGGCAACGGCATGTCATTGCTGATCACCGCCGGCATCGTGGCCCGGATCCCGGCCGAGGGCCGCATGATCCTCAAGGAACGCGGAACGGTCGCCTTCGTGCTGGTCCTCGTCGCGGGCATCATCATCGTCGCCGGTGTGGTGTTCATCGAGATGGGCCAGCGCCGGATCCCGGTGCAGTACGCCAAGCGGATGGTCGGGCGCAAGATGTACGGCGGTTCGTCGACCTACCTGCCACTCAAGGTCAACCAGGCCGGCGTCATCCCGGTCATCTTCGCCTCGTCGCTGCTCTATCTGCCGATGCTGATCAGCAACCTGACCCGCGGCGACAGCACGCCGAAGGGCTGGCAGACGTTCATCGACCAGCACCTGGTGAACCCGAGCGATCCGGTGTACATCGTCACCTACTTCGCGATGATCATCTTCTTCACCTACTTCTACGTCGCGGTCACGTTCAACCCGCAGGAGCGCGCGGACGACATGAAGAAGTACGGCGGCTTCATCCCCGGCATCCGGCCGGGTCAGCCGACGGCGGACTACCTGGGCTACGTGCTCTCGCGGATCACCCTGCCCGGCTCGATCTACCTCGGTGTGATCGCGATTCTGCCCAACCTGTTCATGCAGGTCGGCAATGGCGGTAGTGTGCAGAACCTGCCGTTCGGCGGCACGGCACTGCTGATCATGGTCGTGGTGGCGCTGGATACCGTCAAGCAGGTCAACAGCCAGTTGATGCAGCGCAAGTACGAAGGGTTCCTCAGTTGAGACTCATCATTCTCGGTCCCCCCGGAGCCGGTAAGGGCACGCAGGCGGAGCTGTTGTCGGAGGCCCTGGGCATCCCGCACATCTCGACCGGCGACCTGTTCCGCGCCAACATCTCACAGGGCACGGCGATCGGCATCGAGGCCAAGCGCTACCTCGACGCCGGCGACTTGGTGCCGTCGGAGGTGACCGTCGACATGGTCCGCGCCCGCATCGCCGAGCCCGACGCCGCCCGTGGCTTCATCCTCGACGGCTTCCCCCGGTCGATCGAACAGGCCGACGCGCTCAAGGCGATGGGCGTCGATCTCGACGCGGTCCTGTCGTTCACCGTCGACGCCGACGTCGTCGTCGAGCGCATGCTCGCGCGCGGCCGCGCCGATGACAGCGAGGACGTCATCCGCAACCGGCTCGCGGTGTACGAATCCGAGACCGCTCCGCTGCTGGAGTACTACGGTTCCGCCGTGACCACGATCGACGCGGTCGGCGATGTGTCGCACGTCCACGGGCGCGTCATGGACGCGCTGCGCGTCGGCGAATAGCAGTGGGCCTGTTCGGGCGGCGGGGCATCGTCCCCTTCCGGTCGGCCGGCGAGCTCGACGCCATGGCCGCGGCGGGCGCCGTCGTCGGCAGCGCGCTGGTCGCGGTGCGCGAGGCATCCGCGCCGGGCGTGTCCACCCTGGACCTCGACAAGATCGCCGAAGCGGTGATCCGCGAGGCGGGTGCGGTGCCATCGTTCAAGGGCTATCACGGCTTCCCCGGCTCGATCTGCAGCTCGGTCAACGACGTCGTGGTCCACGGCATCCCGTCGAGTGAGGTGGTATTGGCCGACGGCGACCTCGTGTCCATCGACTGCGGCGCGATCCTGGACGGATGGCACGGTGATTCCGCATGGACCTACGGGGTGGGCGCGGTCGCGTCCGCCGACGAGGAATTGAGCGAGGCCGCGCGACTGTCCCTCGATGCGGGGATCGCCGCAATGGTCGAGGGTGCACGTTTGACCGACATCTCCCACGCCATCGAGCAGGGCACGGCGGCGGCCCGCGCGGCGTTCGGCCGGCACTTCGGCATCGTCGCCGGCTACGGCGGGCACGGCATCGGGCGCGAGATGCACCTCGAGCCCTTCCTGGCCAACGAGGGCAACCCGGGCCACGGGCCCAGACTCGTCATCGGTTCGACGCTGGCGATCGAGCCGATGCTCACGCTGGGAACCGAGGAGACCAGTGTCCTCGACGACGAGTGGACGGTGGTGACCGACGACGGCAGCCGAGCGGCGCACTGGGAGCACACCGTCGCGGTGACCGAGGACGGGCCGCGAATCTTGACCGTGCGCCCCGCTTAGCCCGGTTCGGGTCAGAGTTCCAGCAGGATGGTGACCGGTCCGTCGTTCACCGACTCGACGAGCATGTGCGCGCCGAATCGGCCGGTGGCGACCGTCGCGCCCAATGCCTGCAGCTGCTCGCCGACGGCGTCGACGAGGGGTTCGGCGATCGCTGCGGGCGCAGCAGCGCCCCACGACGGTCGGCGTCCCTTGCCGGTGTCGCCGTAGAGGGTGAACTGGCTGACCAGGAGGATCGGGGCCCCGAGGTCGGCAGCGCCGACCCGGCCGCCGTCGGCGTCGTCGAGGATTCGCAGCCGCCACACCTTGTCGGCCATGGCGCGGGACTGCTCGACGGTATCGGTGTGCGTCACTCCGAGGAGCACGGTCAGGCCCTGTCGGCCGCCGCTCAGATCGAGTTCGCCGACGGTCACCGCGTCGACGACGACCCGTGCCGCGCTGACCCGTTGGACCACTGCCCGCATCCCCCCACCCTGCCAGATGTGTCAGGTGCCAGAGCTGTCAGGTGCCAGAGCTGTCAGGTGCCGCACCCGAGAGGGTGGTGTCGAGCCAGTCGAGCACCTGACGATTGAGCCGGGAGCGGTTGAGCATCTCGCAGTGCATGCCGGCGCCGTCGGCCGCGGTGAAGTGCAACAGTGTTGCGCGGCTTCCGAGTTCGTCGACGAATCGGCCCGCGCGGGCGCTCAGGAAGTCGTTCTCGGCAGTGGTGACCAGCGTCGGGCAGGCGATCGCGGCCCCGACGCCGTCGAGGGTGTACTTCAGCGTCGCAGCCAGGAAGTCGGCCAGGTTGTCCACGCCGTTGACCCAGAATCCGCGTTTGACGATCGACCAGTCCAGCCGTGGATTCGCGGTGATCACCGACATCATCGTGGCCAGCGCCGCCGGTTCGATCGTCGCCGGGTCGGCCGCCGCCTGCGCCGACACACCGAGTGCGGTGGCCATCGCGGTCATCGTCTCGCCGACGTCCCATTGGCCGGGGTCGGCGATGACCGCGGCCAGCCGGTGTTCGCCGGATGCGCCCCGGGCGGCGAGGTAGCCGCCGAGGCTCCAGCCGCTCAGGGTGATGCGCGAGGCGTCGACGATGTCGCGGCCCACCGCCCAGTCGACTACCGGGGAGATGACGTTCTCCCAGTCCGGGCGCAAGGGTGTGCCGTGGTGGATGAGCATCTCGCCCTGCCCGGGGCCGTCGAACAGCAGGCAGTGGTAGCCCCGGCGCCCGGCGGCGACGGCCGACGCGAAGTACAGGTCGGTCATCGTGGCGTCGTAGCCGTTGGTGAAGACGATCGTGGGCCGCTGGGCTCCGCCGCTGCCGGGCGCCGGGATGAGCAGGCCGGGCAGCGTGGTGCCCTCGTAGGGGATGCGCACCGAGATGGCGGGATCGGCGCCCAGTGCCAGCCCGAGTGCCAGTTCGCTCGTCTGGCGGTCGAAGGCGGTCACCACGCGCGGGTCCACCGGCGCGCCGTAGAGCGGGTGGTAGGAGGCCGCGTAGTACACCGCCGCGCGCAGGTGGAGTTCGCGCGCCGACGCGAGGTGCCCGGCCGCCTGCGCCTCGGCGGCCTCCGCGGCCAGTCGATCGGCCATCCCGGTGAAGGCCGCATGGAACGCGTCGCCGCCACCGCTGTCCCCGACCGTGGCGGCGATGACCTGCAGCTCGCCGAAGTCGGCGCCCCCGTAGGGTGCGTAGGCCAGTGGCCACTGGCCGAAGTCGTCGAGTAGCTCGTCGTGGAACAGGATCGTCATAGGTCGTCAGCCCCGCCGGAGACCAGCCCGATGGCGCCGACGGTGAACAGGGTCGGGGACAGGAAGCCGAGCATCGCCTTGGCCAGGCGCACCGGGGTCGACATGGGGCTGCCGGTGACGATCGCACGGGCCGCCAGCGCGGCGAAGACGAGGACCACGGCCGCGCCGCAAAGGATCTCGATCCCGAGCAGGCGCAGTGACTGATCGGGGATCAACGGCAGGCAGGAGGAGGCCACGGTCAGCGTGAGCGTCCCGATGGCCGCGCCGGCGCGGGCCGGCAGGCCGGCGCTGCCGACGATGCGGGTGATGTTCACCGACATCGCCACGATGATCAAACCGGCCAGGGCGGCGCTGGCGCCTGCCATGGCGACGTTGAACTCGGCCCAGGGTCGGAGGTCGTCGTGCATGTGCCGTGTCGCCGCCTCTCGGGTCAGGTCAGCGCGAACTTGACGGTGACCGAATAGGACAGCGTCTGCTGGCCCGGTTCGATCGGGATGGGGGCCGCGGCCATCGCCTCCGGGACCCGGCGGTAGGCCGGGCCGGGCGCGTCAGCCGAACTCGACTCGGTGATGACCAGCACTTTGCCGAGCTTGTCGCCGGCGAGATGCGCGTACTGGTCGGCCCGGGCCCGCGCATCGGCGAAGGCGGCCTCGCGCGCATTGCGCATCAGTGCCGAGTCGTCGTCGATGGAGAAGCCCACCCCGGACAGTCGCGTGTTGTCGCCACCGGCGGTGACTGTGTCGCCGAGCACCTTGGACGCCTTGGTGAGGTCGCGCACCCGGATCGACACCGTGTTGGTGGCCTCGTACCCGGAAATGGCGGGGGTGCCGCCGCCGGTGCCCGGCGACGAGTAGCGGGGGTTGATCGACACCTGTTGGGTCTGCACGTCCTTGCGGTCGACCCCGGCGGCGATGGCGGCGTCGGTGATCTTCCCGATTTTGGCCGACGCCTCGTTGATGGCGGTGGATACATCGGCTGCCTGCGCCGCCACGCCGATCGTTGCGCTCAGGGTGTCCGGCACCCCGGTGACCTTGCCGGTTCCCACGACGGTGACCGACCGGGTCTGGTCCACCGGCGTCGAGGATGCCGAACAGCCGGCGAGCGCCGCCGATGCGCCGACCGCGGCGACAACTGCGATGAGGCGGGCCATCCGCCCGGGGCGCCGCATCGCGGTCAGTCCCGCACGGTGCCGACCACGCGGTCGGTGACCGCTGTGACGACGATCCCGACGATCGACACGATGATCGCCGCCCAGATCGCCGACCACCAGAACTTGTCGACGACCAGGCCCCAGTGCGTCACATGGTTGGTGAACCAGGAGACCAACCAGAGCATGAAGGCGTTGATCACGATGTGGAACAGCCCGAGGGTGAGGATGTAGAACGGGATCGACAGCACCTGCACGATCGGCTTGACAAACGCATTGACCACGCCGAAGACGACGGCGACCACGAGTACGACACCGATCTTCTGCAGCAGCGGCGCCTGCCCGCCGGCTCCGTCGGAGCCCCAGACGAAGTGCATGCTGTCGGGGATGAGCAGGGCGGCCAGCCAGAGAGTCAGGCCCGTCGTGGCGGTCCGCCACAGAAAGGGGATCATGGGGCGATCCTGCCAGATCCGGCGCGCGGCGGTGTGGCGATTGCCCCGGCGGGTGCACGATCGGAGAGGACGCGCCGAGGCGGCCTTCATTCGTCTGGGTCACCCGTCGGTCCTACTCATGTGAAAGCATGTCAATCGTGTCATCGTTCAATCCGTTTGGCCCGGGCAACGATCCGGGGCAGTCGCCGTCACCCGGTCCGGGTGTCGGGCAACCGCCCGGCACGGGCGCGCGGCCGGGGGGCCATCAGCAGCCTGCGCCGCCGCGGTACGCGCAACCGGCCCAAGCCGGGCCGGGTTCGCCAGAGGGGTTTGCGCCCGGCGGGTTCGCGCCCGGCGGATTCGGGGCCGGACAGCCGGAACGAAGCGATCCGTACGACCCCTTGGCGCGGACTCGGCCCGCCGCCCCGATGGGCGCCGGGGCCTCGATCACCATGACCGGCCCGCCCAACGGGCTGCTCATCGTGGCCGCGGCGTGCGCGGCACTGGGCGGGGTGGTCGGTGCGATCGGCTGGGGCCGATGGTGGTCGCTGCTCGGGTGGGTGCTCGCGGGCCCCGTCGCGATCTGGTTGGTGGCCCGGTTCGTCGCGGTCGACACCGAGCGGAAGACAGCGACGGTCTACGCGCGCCCGGGCTCGACCGGGGTGTTGTGGGCGGTGGCCGTCGTCCTCGTCATCCTCGGGATTGCGGTGACCGCGCTCGCGGTCGGATTCTGGATCGGACGGTTGTGATGAGCGGTGGGGGAAAGTCGGCCCGATGGTTCGCCGCGATGGCGCTGGTGGCGTTGTTCGCCCCGCTCGGCCTCGTCGCCGGGCCGGTGGCGAACGCCAAGCCCGATGCGGCCGATGCGGCGGTGGCACGGTTCGCGTCGTGCGTGGCCGGGCAGAAGAGCGGCCAGGTGCTCTTCCTCATCGATGAGTCGCTGAGCCTGCAGCAGACCGACCCCACGGCCGCCCGGGTGGCCGCGGCCAAGGAACTGGCCAGGCAGCTGCAGTTGGCCGGGGCGCGCGACGGCTCCGCCATCGACCTGTCGATCGCGGCTTTCGCCGAGGGGTACCGGGTGATCACCGATTGGACCGTGCTCAATGCCGGTGCGATGGGCCAGATCAACGACGGCCTGGCCACCCTCGCGGCGAGCAACACCGGTCGCGATACCGACTATGCGACGGCCCTGGCGAACGCCGCGACGGCGCTGGCCGCCAAGCGCAAACCAGACGCAGCGCCGGGGTGCCAGATGATCGTCTGGTTCACCGATGGTGCGCTGGACTTCGACTACCAGAACCGCGGCCGGGTCGACAAGGAGTTCGCCCCCGGTCAACAGTTGAACAGCCCCGCCGACCAGGCGGCGATGAAGAAGGCTGCCGAACAGAGCATCTGCCGCCCGGGCGGCACCGCCGACCAACTGCGCTCATCCGGTGTGATCACGGTGGCCATCGGACTCGATGCACAGTCGCGGGCCGGTGACTTCAACCTGCTGCAGGCCATCGCCACCGGACGGGCGCCCGGTGGGCGCACCTGCGGCACGATCACCGAACCGGTCCCCGGCGCCTTCTACCGGGTCGCCGACATCGACGCCCTGGTGCGGGCCTTCGCCCGGATCGGCGGCGGGGTCGGCGTCGAGACGACGCTCGGCGCGTGCCCCGACAACCGTGTCTGCGAGGAGGCCAAGCACCGATTCGTGCTCGACCAATCGGTGTCGAGCGTGAGCATCCTCGCCGACGCCACCACGGCCGGCCTGACCCCCGTCTTAGTCGCCCCCGACGGCCGCGCGCACCGCCTGCAGGCGGGGAAGGCCGGCACACTCGATGTCGCCGGGGTCACCGTCACCTATTCGGCGCCCAGCGCGAAGTCGGTTTCGATCGAGATGGCCAGCGCGGACGCCAAGGCATGGCGCGGGGTCTGGGCGCTGGTGTTCGTCTCCGCCGCCCCCTCGGTCAGCGCCAAGACCCAATCGAATATCCGTATCTACGGCGACCTCGTCCCCGCGTGGCCGGGCAACGGCAACTACATGCTGCGCAGCGGGGCCAAGGCCGCCGACATCCGATTCGCCGTCACGAACAAGAAGGGCGAGCCGGTCGATGTCGGGGCCCTGCCCGGGAAGGTGTCGTTCAGCGCGGAATTGGTGACCCGCGATGGAACGGCGATCCCCATCGTCTCGGACGTGCCGAAGAACAAGGTGACCCAGCGGCACCCGGTCGATCTGTCCGGTGCCCGGCCGGGCGCCGCGACGCTGCGCATGACCCTCGCCGTCACCACCGCCGCCGCGCGCGACGCCAGGGGCAAACTGGTCCCGGGCACACCGCTCGTACCCAAGGGCGTCGACCTGCCGGTCACGATCAACCCGCCCGCGGGGTATCCGCAGATCTCGCCGCGGGTCGACTTCGGCACGGTGACCGGAAGCGGTGAGGTGACGAAGTCGCTGACCGTGACCGGGCCGGGGTGCGTGTGGGTTGCACCGCAGGGATCGACCAAACTGCAGGCCGCACCCACCGGTGCGGACGGGCTGGCGGTGACCTCGACCGCGACGAGCCGTGCCAACTGCGCCACATCGGCCGGTGAGGGCGCGTCGACGACGTTGCCGCTGACGCTGCACGTACCGCACCAGGCACGCGGCGACGCGAACGGAACGGTGACCGTGATGGTCGCCAAGGCCGATGGCGCCGGTGAGCCCAGAGCGATGGACGTGCAGTTCAGCGCCCACCTCGCCAAGAAGCAGGACGCCGCGAACACGCTGCTGGGATTCCTGGTTGCGCTGCTGCTCGGGCCATTGATCCCCCTCGCCCTGGCCTACCTGGCGAAGTGGTGGACGGCACGCATCCCCGCGCGGTCGCTGCGGGCGCAGGTCATCCCGGTGAGCGTCAGCGGGTCGAGTGTCCTGCGCGACGGCGAACCCTTCGCGTTCCGGGACAACGACCTGGTCCGGATGGTTCCGGGCACGGCCACCCCGTCTCGTCACCTCGACCTCGGGGACGGGATCGTGCTGGACACCCGCGTCGGACGGTCGCCGTTCGGCACGGGATTCGTCGTGGCCAGCGCCCCGGGCATGGTCGGTGCGGCCGGAAAATCCGGGGACACCGTCGGCCCGGCCCCGGACGCAAGGCTGCCGCTCAACGTCCACAACCGATGGTTCGTGCTGCACAACCCGAGCGGCGGCCCCGACCAGGCATCGGTGGTGGTGCTCGTCGGCGACGACGCCGGGGCCGCCACGCTGGAGCGGTTCACCGAGGAGATCTCCGAGTCACTGGGACCGGTGCTCGCCACGCTGCGCGGGCAGGCCGGCGCACCGGCGGCCTCGGCCGACCCGGCGAACCCGTTCGGCACGGCCGGGGGCGCGCCGCTGGGCGCGGATCCGTTCTCAGCCGCTCCGCCACCCCGCGGGCCGGCCTCCTTCGGCCCGCCGCAGTCGGGTCTGGGCGGCCCGCCGCCGTCGGGTCTGGGCGGCCCGCCGCCGTCGGGTCTGGGCGGCCCGCCGCCGTCGGGTCTGGGCGGCCCGCCGCAGTCGGGTCTGGGCGGCCCGCCGCCGTCCGACTACAACCCGTTCCAACACTGACCGTCGAATCGGCATAGTCCGCGAAGAGGATTGAGCAACATATGAAGCGTTTTCTGGTCGTCGGCTGCGGTGGCTCCGGTGGAGCCGCACTGGCCTACATGATGGATCAGTTGGAGTCGGATCTGCGCTCCCACGGCATCGACAAGCTGCCCGCCGGGTGGCAGTTCGTCCACCTCGATGTACCGACCTCGCCGTCGGCGGTCCCCGGGGTGGGAACGGTCCCCGACCACGGCGGCGACTACGTCGGCACCGGGCCGGAGAGCGACGGCTACAAGATCCTCGACAACGCGTTGTCGCAGCGGTTGGCGGCCAACAACGCCCTCGACACCATTGCCACCTGGGCCCCGCGCGAGCCGGAACAGGTCTACACGCCGCTGTCGACCGGCGCCGGGCAGTACCGCGCCCTCGGCCGGATGATCACGCTGAGCCGGGTCGACACCGTGCGCAAGGCCCTGCAACGGGCCTGGGACACCCTGTACGCCAACTCCACCGACTCCGAGATGCGGTCGCTCAAGATCCCGGGCGCGGGTGCCTACAGCTCCAACGACCAACCGATCGTCCTCGTCGTCTCCTCCATGGCGGGCGGGGCCGGTGCCTCGATGGCCCTCGACATCTGCCGCACCCTCACCCTGGTCCAGGGCGTCGATCCGCGCCTGATGGGCGTGTTCATGGTGACGCCCGACATCTTCGAGTCGCTCGACGACTCGGCGGTCACGGGTACGCGGGCCAACGCGCTGGCCATGCTCGGCGAGATCGTCGCCAGCCAGACCGGCTCCGCGCGCGAGACCGACGTCGAGCTCCTGCGCGCGCTCGGGCATGAGAACGGCGAGGGCGAGCGCATCCCCTTCGCCCGTGTCTTCCCCGTCGGCCGCTACGTCGGTGCCCAGCGCACCGTCTTCGGCGACGGGACCCCCAACGCGGTGTACCGCGGTCTGGGCCGGGGGCTCGCGGGACTGATGCTGTCGGGCACCGCCACCCAGCAGTTCATCGAATGGGATCTGACCAACCAGACCGGTGACCAGGGGTCCCTGGAGTTCCTCGGCTGGGGCAACAAGCAGTGGAACAACATCCCGTGGGGCACCTTCGGGTACGCGAGCCTGTCGATGGGCCGCGACCGCTATGCCGAGTACTCCGCCCAGCGCCTGGCGCGCAGCAGTGTCGACAAGCTGCTGCACGGCCACCACCAACCCGGCAATGACACCTCCGACGAGGAACAGGTCAACGCGATCCTGGACAACCAGTGGGGCAACATCTGCCACTCGCTGGGCCTGCCCGACGTCGTGGACGGTTCGGCCGGGGTCGTGGCGCCCTGGCTCACCCACACCGTGCTGCCCGGCGACCAGGTCGCGGCGCAGTCGCGGGGCGTCGTGAACGCCTGCGTGCGCCCGATGATCGACCAAACCCCCGGCGTGAACGGCGAGCAGTGGGCGGCCCGCGTCTCCCAGGTGCTCGTCGAGCAGCGGCACAACCTGGCCGAGGGCGCGAACGCCGCGGCCTACCACCATGCCTTCGGCTGGCACCAGCACTTCGTCGCCCAGCTCGAACAGGCGACGGCGCGCGCCCTGGCGACCCAGGGTCTGCCGTATGCGACCGGGATGGTCAAGCGGGTGTCGCGACTGCTCGACGACGTGCTGCTGCCGTCGCTGACCGACCTGTCGAAATACGGGCCCGCCGATATCGCCGACCTGCCGGTCGAGACGAAGGCGACGCTCGCCTCGCTGTCGGGCACGATCTCGAATCCGGCGCCGATCGCCGACGAGGTGTTCAGCGGATCGGCGCGCACCGTCGAGCGCCAGATCTACGCGGCCCTGGCCCACCATGTCGCCAACGCGGCGGGAGCGATGATCACCGAGGTGTTCGACCCGCTGATCGACGCGCTCGACGAGGCGCAGACGCTGCTGCGCCAGGCGGCCGGGGCGAACCGCCGCCTGCACGGCCTGGCCCAGCTGCAGACCGAGGAGTACGCCGCCTGGCCGGCCGACTCCGACGAGTTGGTCGCCGAGCGCTTCTCCGAGGCCGACAACGAGGTGATGCTGACCAGGTCGGCGGAGTTCAAGCAGCGCTACGAGATCGACCTGCCGGCCGCCGTCGGCGCCACCAGCAGCGATCCGCGCCTGTTGGGGGAGGGGATCTCCCGGGCCGCCGGTCACGTCGTGACCGGTTACTGGACGACCGTGGACGGCACCAAGTCGCCGGCCGAGGAGCAGCCGGTCGTGGAGCGCACCACCACCTGGGTCTCGCGCGCCTTCCCCCGGCACCCCGAGACCGGTGACGGGCTCATTGCGGCGCGCGCGACCTACAACATCCACCTGCGCCCGGGCGAGCTGCTGGGCCGGTCGCGGCGCTTCGTGGCGCGCTCCGGGGAATCCTTCGACCGGTTCTGCTCGGTATCGCTGCGCGAGTACGTGGAGGGCTACGACGCGCCGGAGTCCGAGCGCATGGCCCGTCGGACCGACCTGGAGTTGCGGTTCATCGAGGCGGTCAACCTGGCGCGTCCGCTGGCCAGTGTGAACGAGAACGCCATGCAGGCCATCCACGGCGTCGCCGAGATGGTGTACCGCTACAAGTTCTCGGCGATCCCCTTCCTCGGGCTGCCCGTCGCCGGGGATCTCAAGACCAGTCTCGCGGCGACCGCCCGCGTGGACAAGAAGAGCGCCGACGCGGTGGGCAACGCCCTCACCGATGAGGCGAGGATCAAGCGCATCGACATCTTCGGGTCCTACCCGAACTACTCGCCGCTGGCCTATGAGGCCGTGATCGAGCCGGCCGCCCGGCAGTGGCTCGCATCGTCGCCCGGGCAGCGCAAGGCCTTCTGGACGATGCGCCGGGCCAGGCCGCTGGAGGCCAGCCTGCCGATGCATGAGAACGAGCGCCGGGCGATGGTCGCCGGGTGGGTGCTGGGCCAGGCGATCGGGTTCATCCAAGTGCCCCCGCCGCCGTTTGCCGAGGCGGTGCACGTATGGGACACCAGTGCGCGGCGGTGGTTGGCGTTCCCCAACCCGTTGCTGACACCGCAGTCGGAGTTCCTGGCCGACTACGACTGGTTGCCCGCGGTGCTGGAGTCGGTCCTGCTGGCGATCGCGCAGTGCCACAAGCCGCCGGCCATGGCGTCGATGGCGCCGTACCGCGCCCTGCGGCACATCTACGACGCCGGCGCGGAGAATCCCTCGTCGGGCCTGGACCAGCGACAGCTGGCCGCCACCGTCAACATGGCGAATTGGCTGCGCACCGGCGAGACCGGTACCGGGGTGGCCTCGGCCATTCCCGACTCCGGACCGGGGTGCTCGGTGCGGGACCGCGCCGAGAAGATGCGCTCCTATTTCGCCTATCAGCACGACTTCGTGTCGACCAACTACATGGAGCCGGGGCAGGGTGCGTCGCCGGGGCAGTCCGGGGCGCAGGGCACCGGGGTGTTCGCGAAGATCACGGTGCGCCAGCAGGCATCGAAGACGCCGATCTACCGGGACATCGCCCCCGACGTCTTCTGGGCGACGCAGGAGTTGCTCGGCTTGCTCGAGGCGGCAGTCGCGCTCGCCGAACAGGGTGCTGCCGCGCCGGCGCCGCGGCCCCACTTCCAATCCGGGGAGACCTTCCAGGTGCCGGCGATGGACCTCGGCGGCGGCGTCGTCGCTGATCCGCCCGCCGCACCCGCGCCGCCCACCGCACCCGGCTTCGGTGCACCCGGCTCGGTGGGCGGACCGAATCCGTTCGACGGGTCGTCGCCCCAGCAGCCGGGCGGTTTCTGATGTCGGTGCTGACCGTCCTGGTCGCGCCCAGCGGTGACGCGCAGAGCGTGTTGTCGGGACTGACCGACCTCTCCGCGGCGGGCCTGGTCGACGACTTCCTCTGGGTCGCCGACCCGTCGGCGCAGGTGCCGTTGACCTCGGTGGCGCTGGTGTCGCACGGCCGCGTGCGCGACGTGGGGCTGCCCGAACTCGTGGCTGCCCGGCGGACGTCGCGGTTGCGGCTGTGTTCGATCGTGCCGGCGTTGCCCGGCCGCCGGCGGCTGTCGGTGGCCGACGAGACCTCGGTGGCCGACCAACTGATCAGCGCCACCGGCGCCCAGGTCGTCACCCGGGTGCGCGCGCTGGTCGTGCGGCCACCGACGGTGTCCGGATCGCCTACCGAGTTGGCGGTGCCCGGTTGGCACAACGTGCTGATCTCGCCGGAGGACGCGCGCGGCCCCGACTACGGGCGCGTGCCGCTGACCGCCACCTCGGCCGAGGACCTCGGCCGGCACGCCGCACCGGTGATCGCGGGCCTCGTCGGCCTGTGGACCGGCGTCGACCATGCCCCACTGGACGCGCTTCCGGTCGTGCCGGGCCAGTCGGTGCGCCTCGCCCGGTCCTTCTACCGCAAGCTGCGCACCGACGAGGTCGAAGGTGCGCTGAGCGCCGCCCTCCTGAACAACGACGGGGTGTTGCCGCTGCCCAGCGACCAGCGGTCGCAGATCGTGTACGTCGCCGACGTGGCGACGGCCACCTCGACGATGGCCGATATCTTCTGGCGCAAGCACGCCGCGGTGCTGCGCGGGCCGCGGATGTCCTACAGCGCCAATCCGCCGACGCAGATCGGCGCACTCGCCGTGTTGACCATGTTCTTCAACTTCGTGTGGGCCTCGATCCGCAACGCGCCCGCCGCGTGGTACCGCAGCGTCGTCGACAGCGTGTCCGCCAAGATCGCCGTCGGCGTCGAGCAGGCGGCGTTCCAAGGGCAGCCGGCCGCCTACCAGGTCGTCGTCAACGGCCGCACCTCATCGGGACGGATGGCCGGCTGGGCCGAGATCGGTGCGGCGTCCAGTGCGCTGTCCGGTGCGCTGTTCGACCCGACGGGCCAACTGGCCGACGCAGATTCGGACCTGTCGCAGGTCTGGCAGGACTACTCGCGCGCCGCCCTGACCCTCGCCGACGCGGGGCCGCGCAGCCGTGACCTGCCCCCGATCCAGGTCGGTTCGGCCCGGGCCATCGTCAAACACGCCGGCGAGGTGGTGCCCGGCCCGTCGGCCGCGTTCCGGTCGATTCCGGGGCCGGTGTCGGCCGCGGTGGAGGTCGACAGCGTCGACGCCACCGATGTCTTGGGCATCATCGACCTGTCCAACCGGCTGACCGAACTGGAGAGCAGTGCCGACCACGGTGTCGGCGCGCGGTCGACGCTGACCGAATTGAGCGCCTGGCGGCGCAACTCCGGCCGCAGCTTCGGGGTGGCCGCCGGCCAGCGCCTCGGCGATGCGTTCTACGCGGCCTACAACGAGGTCCAACAACTGCTGCACCAGGTGAACAGCGCAGTGGCGCCGCCGCCGGAGCCCGATCAACGCAACCAGTCCCTCGGCCGCGCGGTGCAGGTGACGGTGATCGCGCTGGCCCTGGTCACCGGGTTGTTCGTGTACCTCACGCTCAAGCAGGGCCTGGCCTGGTGGGTGTCGCTGATCGTGGTGGTCACTCTCCTGATCATCGGCCTCGGTGCGTGCCTGTGGGGGTTCATCCAGTCCCAGCGGATGATCTTCGCGCTGCTGCACCAGCGGCGCGCGTCGATCGATCGGCTCGAGGTGGACCGGCAGAACCTGCGCGCGGCGCTGCGCGACGTGCGCCGGTTGTCGCAGGCCTACGGGCAGTTCCTCTCCTGGAACCGCGCGCTGGGCGCCTATCTGGAGGCCCCGTTGGGTGCGCAATCCCCGATGGCAGAACGATCGTTGCCGATGGGGTGGGGCCTGCCCATGTCCACGGGGCTGGGATCGGCGCAACCGAGCCCGCCCGACGTCGACGAGTCGGTCAACTACCTGCGCCGCGACCTGTTCCGACCGGGCTGGCTGACGCCGTCTTGGGACAGCCTGATCGTGACGTCCATTCCGCCGCGGCTCGGTTCCCGGGAGTCGGGGGCTGAATCCTCGCCGGTCTGGCTCGACCACGGGCGGCACACCGGCACGGCTCTGGACCGCTGGTCGAGCGACCTCTTCCACGGGGTGGTCGGGTCCACCGGTGCGGACCTGGTGTGGGCCCGCGCCCTGCAATCGCTGGGCGGGCCGCTGGGCGAGCTCGTGCCGCGACTGGTGAGCACGGTATCGGTGGCGGGCGGCGCGACCCTGCCCCGCACGGAGTTCCTCGCCGGCCTCGACGTCGACGCCGCGCCGGCCGGATCCTTCGACCATGCACTGCTCACCGATGTCGCCGTCACCAACGGTGGCGCCGGGGTGCGCGTGGACGTTCGCCATCGGGTGCGGTCCGGCCTGGGGGTCGTGTGCGTGGCATCGCAATTGTCGGAGGCGATCGTGCTGGACTACCTGCGGCTCGAGGGCGCCGGACCGGTGGGCGAGTCCACCAGCTGGGACGCACCGGCGTCCCCGGTGCCGCCGCGCAACCCGATCGACCCGGCCGGGCAGGTCCTGGACCCGGACCCGTTCCGGGCGCCGCACATGGGGCAGGGCTGAACCAGATGACCACCGCACCGGACTTCGCGACCGTACTGCACCAGTGGGCCGCCGACGTGGCCGCGCGCGGCTCGACCCCACCCACCGGGCCCGAGCTCGAGGCGATCGCCCGTCGCCCGGAGTCGTGGCGTGCCGACATCGCCGGTTCACCGGAGGCGCAGTACTGGGGCGGGGTCATCGACCACCTCCTGGTGCAGGCCCGGCTGGGGGTGCTGCCGAGCATCGCGGTCGCGCACCTGCCCGCCTCGCTGATGCCGGTCGGCGCTCCACCAGTCCCGTCCCGCGGCGCTCCGCGCGTCCCGCCGGTCGGCACCGCCGCGGCGCCGGCGACCGACGAGGCCCCGACGGGATCGCTGCCCGCCGCCGTCCCGGCGCCGGTGACCGACCCGGTCGAGGAGTTGACCGCCGCCCTGATCGCCTGGCGCGGCACCAAGATCGCCGAGGGTGTGCCGGGTGCCGAGACCATCAAGGACCTCACACTGCGCAATCTCGCCAAGCGGGCCCCGGTCACGGCCGAGCAGCTTCGCAAGAAGCTGCCCGGCGCCGGCGGACTCGTCGACGAATTGGCCGCGGTGTTCGCGCGGTTCGGCGGTGCCGCGGCGCCGCCGGTGGTCGACGAACCCGCCGCACCGGTGGCGCAGTCGAGCCCGGTCCCTTCAGTGGCTCGCACAGTGGCGCCCGACGCCGACCTGCTGCCCCTGACCCACGCCGACTTCCCGGCCTACGAATACCCGAAGTCTGAGCACGCGCCGGGCGCGATCAACATGGCGAGCACCCCCGACGGCGTCCGGTTGAGCTGGGAGCCGGTGCCGGGGGCGGCCGCGGTGGTCTACCGAGTCGTCTCCGGCGACGACCTGGCGCCGTACAAGCCGGAGATCGGCGAACTGCTGGCCGTCACCACCGGTACCGCCGCGGAGGACACGAGATTCCTCACCACCGCGGTGCGGCACTACCAGGTGTGGGCGCATATCGGTGATGACGAATCGGCCGCACGGGGAGCCCAACCGGTGAAATGGGCGGTGGCCGAGGACATCAGCCCCGTCGAGGACATGCGGTTGACCGAGGACGAGGGCCGGGTCGTCGGGGAGTGGTCGGCGTTCACCGGGACCCAAGCGGTGCGGGTGTTCCGCATCCCGCTCGACCAGGGCGGTCCGATCACCACCGACCCGCGGTTCCAGATCTGCGTCAACGAACCCAACCTGACCGGATTTGTCGACGCCGACGTGCCGCGCGGGCGCCGATACCTCTACCGCGCCCAGGCCGAGGTCCCGGTCGGCAACCAGCTGCGGTTGTCGCGCCCGGCCCAGCAGGAGATCCTGGTCTCGGTCAGCCTGGCCTCGATCACCGACCTCACCGTCTCCACCAGCGACAACAACTCGCAGTTCGACCTGTCGTGGACGACGCCCGAACTCGGTCAGGAGGTTCGCGTCTACCGGTTCGGGCAAGCGCCGCCAGCGGGACTCGAGCGCGAAGACCTCGCCGTCGACGCGTTGTCCCCGCAGGGGTTCAACGAGGCCACCCGGGTGCGGCACCCGGTGAAGGCGGGGGCGGATCCGACGCGTTCCCAGATGGCCGGGGTGCCGTGGCCCAGCGGGTGGGATCGCGCGTACCTGACACCGGTCACCGTGGCCGCGGGCAAGGCCCGCATCGGAACGACGAGGGTGCTGGCCCGGCCGCTCCCGGCGGTGGTCGAGCCGCGGATCGTCGAACGGTTCCACTGCGAGATGATCACCTTCGGCTGGCCCCGCGGCGCCGCGGCCGTGCGAGCCTATATCGGCCAGCCCGGTGTCCCGCCCGGGCAGTTGTGCCACGGCCGGCCGTTCGGCGAGGTCAGTGCCGAGCAGTACGAGCGCGATGGCGCACTCGTCTTCGCTCGCACCCTGACGGTGAAGGGTTGTCAGGTGGTGTTGGTCGCGGTCTCCTACTCGGCCGGCCGGGAGATCACCGGCGATCCGGTGGGCATCGTCTATCCGGGCCTGGCCCGGATCGCCTACAACCTCGAGGTGCAGCCCGCGGCGCCCGGTCAGCACGTGGTCCGGCTGGTCCTGCACAGCGAGTCGCCGGTCCTCGACCTGCCGCCGCTGGTACTGGTGCACCACCCGGATCGCCTGCCGCTGGACCCTGCGGACGGCAAGACCTGGCGCTTCTACTCCGACTCGGGCCAACTGGTACCGCACTGCCAGATCGTCGGCGAACTCCTGCCCGGGCTGCACACGACCGAATGGGTCGCCGATCTGACCGGTGCGCCCGGCTACTTCCGGCTGTTCGTCCACGACACCGGCCGTCGGGGCGGTCGGCCGATCGCCCTCCTCGACCCGCCGATGGCCAACCTGCGGGTTGTGTCGGCGGCGGCGCAGGCGTGGTGAGTCGATGGCGGATCTGACCAAGCGCCCCGGTGCACCGCGCCGCCGGGCGCCCGGGGCGAGGGCCGCCGTCGCGTCGGTTGCGGCTCCCGACCGCTACGCGCAGTTCACCTACACCTCGTTCGACGACGGTGCGGCCACCTCTCGCGGTGCCCTGCACGGCGCGGTGGGCGGCCAGCGCAGCCACGGCGGCGGGTGGCAGGTCAAACAGGTCGTCGGCGAGTTGGAACCGGACAGCATCGACGAGCTGACCGCGCGGATCGTCACGCGGTTCGACCTCGAGCCGGCGCTGCCCGCCTTTCCCACGCCCGACCAGATCCGCGGGCGTCCGGCCCGGTTGAGCTACATGGCCCTCGACGGGTCCGCGGGACCTTCGGCGGCCTATTGGCACACCGTCGATGCCGGCCGGGACGGCACCGGGCGGCCGGGCAACGTGTTCGCCCACGTGCTGGCCCGCTGTACCGAGGACGGGGAGCGCGCCGACGGGTTCCGGCCGATCGAGCTCTGGCGGTGGTCCGGCTGGTTGAGCCCCTATGGTCAGGACGAGGTCAAGGCCGCGGCCCTGCCGTCGGGCCCACCCGCGTTGGCGCCCAATCCGGCGCTGTCGGTGCAGTCCACCGTGACCTTCCTGCTGGACCCGGTGCACGACCGCACAGGAGTGGTGCGGGTGTTGCTCGACGCGGTGTCGGCGCGTCTGTCCGGACAGGCCCGGGGCCCGGTGGTACTGGCCGTGGACGATCACGACCGGGCGGCCGCCTGGATCGCGGCCGTCAGCCACTTCCTGACCCCCCTCGGCGCCCGGGCGCTGTCGTGGAGCACCCATGACTCGGTCGACGCGGTGGCCGCCGGCTCGGCCGCGGACCTGCACCTCGTCGCCGTGCCGCGGGCCCGCGCCGGCGAATTGAGCGGCGCGGCGGGCGTGGTCGCCGTCGTCGACGAGGACGAGGAGCCGTATCTGGGCGACCCCGGCTCGGTGCACCGCCTGGCAGCGGGGACGGTGGCGGTCACGCCGCTATCGGCGCTCGCCGAGGCGGTGCTGGCCGACGAGGTGATCGCACTACGGGTACTGGCGCGGCGCGACGCGATCGCCGGCGCCTTCGAAGACCGGCCCGAGACCGCCGAGCCGCCGTTCGAGGCCCTTGCCCCCGAGTGGCCGATCGCCGTCGCCGTCCTCGAGGTCCCCGAACTCGGCGAGTTCCATCCGGACGCGGCCGCGGTCGTCGTCGACGACGCCCCCGCAGGCGTGACCGGGATCGGGTGGGCCGCGGAACTCGTCGAGTCCGTGCTGCGCGCATACCCGCCCACCGTCGACGATGCCCTGCGCCGACTGGTGCGCGCGGCGCAACGGCACCGCGGTACCGAACTGTTGGCCCAGCACGTGCTGGCGGGGGGGCTGGCAGACCCCGGGTGGGTCGACCGGGTCGACCTCGCGCAGGTGCCGGCGGTGCGCACCGCTGCGCTGGGCGGCTTGCGGGCCGCCGTCGCGGACCGCGCTGCGGCGCTGCGGCGGTCGAACGACGGCGCGGCCGCCCGTGCGGTTCTGCGCACCGCGGAGTTGGTCGAACGGCTCGCCGCGCCGGATTCCGACCATGACGCGGCGCGAGCGGAGCTGTCCGCGGCGCTGGCCGGGGTCGGAGTCGGGGCGGTCGGAACGCCGGGCTGGGAAGAGCTTTTCACCGCGGAGCAGATCTCCGAGCCGACCCTGGCCGCCTACGTCCGCCCGGTGTACGCCGCGCAGTCCCCGCAGGACCTGTCGGACCTGTCCTCCGGGGTCGCGCTGTGGCTCTACGGCGCGGCGGAGGGGGTGCGCTACGCCCGTCCCGCCGCCCCCACCGGTGACGACGACTACCTGTTCGCCTTCGCGACGCGCGCCGTCTTGGGCGATGGCGGGCTGGGAATCCCCGTCGATGCGCGCGCCCACTATGCGGGGGAGGCCATCCGCGGGGCGTTGCGCTCGCCGCGCCTGGACGACGCTCAATGCCGTGACGTGGTGGCGGCCATCGTCGCCGAGCAGCGGCCGCCGGCGGCGGATTTGTTGGAGTTCGCGGCTGCGGCCGGACGCGTGCCGCCGCAGATCTTGGATTCACTGGTGTTCTACGGCGACGTGGAGGACGCGGCGCTGCGGGCCGTTCTGGACTCGCCCGGTTCGGCATCGGCGGAGTTGGTCGCGGCCGCCTGGTTGCGGCTGGCGGCGCGCAGCGGCACTGTCGACCGCGACCGGTGGGCGGCCAGCGTCGGGGTGCTCGCCGAATCGGCGTCGAGCGTTCCGCAACCGGGAACGCCGGTCAGCTGGGTCACCTCGGCAGCCGATGACCTCGTGGTCATGACGGCTGCGGGGTTCGTCCTCGGGCAGAGCCTCGGCGCGCGCTGGGCCGACCCCGGCTCCGGCTTCTGCGCGTCGCTGCGAACCCGGATGGCGGGCGGCGCGGGGGTGGTGGGGCTCTACACCGAGGTCGTCGACGAGTTGGCGCGCGCCGAGCAGGCCCGGGTCCTCGACACCGCGTGGGTGGTCGGACATGCGGTGACCGTGGCCATGAGGGTGCCGGACGCCGGCGCGGGCCCGCTGGACGGACTCGGCTCGCCGTCCTCGCGCGAATTCTCGGGTCCGGGCCAGCTCGTGCCCTGGTCGCAGTGGCTGATCGAGGAGCGGACGGCGGTCGGTGGATACCGTGGACCGGTGGACGTCCCCGGTGTGCGGGATGCGGCCTGGCTGGTCCTGCGGGGTCTCGATGCCGCGGCGGCCGAACAATTCTTTTCCGACTACCGTCGAGTGGCGGCGGACTGGCTGGCGCGCACCGGCGCGGCGGCGCCGTCGGATGGTCCGGTCCCGCGCGGACCGATGGGTCTGGGAGGACTGGGGTAGATGGCAACTTACGTACTGGACGGGAAGTCGGCGGCGACATTGGCGCGCCGGCCGCTGGCCGTGCGGCTGGCCGTGTCGGGATCGCCCAACACCAACGGTGTGCGGTTGGTCGCGCGGACGGCGACCGGGGGCGCCACCGATGCGGTCGTCGAGACCGCGCCGACGATGTTGATCGTGCCGCACGTCCTCGAGGAGATCGTGATCGGGGCGGTGCCGCAGGGCGGGGACGTCTTCGCGCCCGGCACCACCGTCCACGTGTCGATCGGTCCGGACGCGAGCGCCGACTACGAAGCCGATGTGGCGCAGCTGACCCCGCGCGACGTGTCCGGCCTCGGATTCATCAAGCTCGCCAGCATCGCGCCCGGTGCCGGCGACACCGTCACGGTCACGACCTGGCTGACGCGTCCGGACTCCAAGCTGCCGCCGGTTGCCGAGGCCGCGCGCGTCGCGGCCCGCGGCGTGCTCGGCGTCGACCAGGTGCACCAGAGCCGGGTCCTGCCGGTGCGGCTCTACGTCGACTCCTCCGCGTCGATGGCCCCGTTGTTCTCCTGCGGGATGGTGGCGGCAGCAGCAGACGTGGTCGCCGGGGTCGCCGAGGTCGTCTCCGGGGAATCGCAGGTGTCGATCGGCCTGATCGGCCCCGCCGCCGCACCGGCGGTTCCGACGGCGACCGGCGCGGTTGGCGCAACCCTGGCCCAGGCGCCGATCAGCGGTTACGGGCTCAGCGGTGGCCCGGCCGTCGCTCCCGCCCCCGGCACGTTGACCGTCGTCATCACCGACGCCGTTCCGGCGCAGGCGCCGACCGCCGACCAGGTGATGCTGGTGTTGTCCGAATCCCGGCCCGCGGCGCCGATCCGCGGCGCGCTGCTGGCGCCGACGGACAATCCGGTGCAGGCGCTGACGGCTCATCCCGAGCACGTGGCCGGTGTCGTCGCCGCCCTACTCGCGCCCTTCGGGCTGTCCGGAGGTGCGCGTTGACGAAGTGTCCGCGGTGCTTCTCCCGGCTGGGAACCGACGACACGGTCGCCTGGGTGGACCGTGACCCGGCGCAGGTCGCCGTCGACCCGGTCGCATCGGCCTATGCCGGGCGCGAGGTCCGGATGGGAAAGGTGTCGGTCGCCCGGCGCCACGAGTGGGCCGGAGAGTGGCCGCCGGTGCCCGACCGCCCCTGCGACCCGGCCTGCCCGGTGTGCCATTTCGTCCTGCCGCCGTACTGGTACCACGGCAACGCGATCTGCATCACGATGGCCGGTGCCCGGGCGACCGGCAAGACGGTCTACATCGCGGTGCTCATCAAGCAATTGCAACGGTTCGCCGCACGGCTGGACCGCGAGGTGTTCCCGGCCAACGACGAGACCGTGCGCCGGTTCCGCGACGAGTACGAGCAGCCGCTGTTCACCGAGCGCGGAATCCTGCAGCCGACGCCGCGCGCATCGCTGCACGGCAGCTACCAGCACGATCCACTCATCTTCAACCTCGGCGAATGGGCGGGCAAGCGCCAGTTCCTGGTGATCCGCGATGTCGCGGGCGAGGACCTCGAGGCCGCCGATGTGGGCGGGGCCGCCTGGGAGTTCTTCTCGCGCGCAGACGCCGTGCTGTTCCTCTTCGACCCGCTGTGCGTCGCCGAGATCGCCAACCAGCTGCGCGACCTGGTCCCCCCGCCGTCGAGCCTGGGGGGCGACCCGCGCCACGTCCTGCACACGATGACCAACCTGATCGGTGCGGGCACGCCCAAGCTGGCGGTGATCCTGTCCAAGTTCGACGCGCTGCAGGCCTTGTCGGTGGTGGAGGCGAGTGCGTGGGGCCAGATGATGGGGCAGCCCGGGGCGGCCTACAACCGGGATCCGAGCCTGTTCGCCCGGACCTACGACGAGGAGGACGGGCAGGCGCTGCACGAGGAGGTCCGCAGCCTGCTGACCCGCCTCGACGCCGGGCCCGCACTGACCACGATGGTGAACCCGATCACCGGCCGGCGCCACGAGCACCGCTTCTTCGCGGTCTCGGCGCTCGGCGCTTCCCCCGAGGGGGAGAAGCTCAGCAGTCGCGGGATCTCGCCGTTCCGGGTGACCGACCCGGTGCGGTGGGTGCTCGCCGCGAACAACGTCATGGTGGAGGCTGCGCGATGAGCAATCCGGGATTCCGGGGACCAGATCCGTTCGCGGCGGCACCGCCCCGCGCAGCCCGGCCCGGCCCCGCCGGCCCCGCCGGGCCGGTGTTCCCGGGTGTCGCCGCCGGTGCCCCGGTGCCGGCAGCCGCCGCCATGGTGCGCCGGGCCCGACCGCCGGTCACGGTGTGGCTGGCGCTGGCCTGCCTCGGCGTCGCCGCCGTTCTGTGCCTCGCGCAGGCTGCCCTGGGGATCCGGGCCGCCGCCCAGTCCGGCGTCGACGACGCCCAGGTCCACTATCTGGGCCGGGAGGTGGCCGACCTGTCGACGACGGCGATCGTGGCGACGGTGTTGCTCGCGGCGTTGTTCGCGCTGGCCTACCTGGGCTTCGCGTACGCGGTGTGGCGCGGCGAGTCGTGGCCCGCACCGTTGGGCACCGTGCTCGCCGGGTTGTCGCTGTTCGGGTTGCTGGGCGGACCGGTGGTCATCGCGCTGGTCGTGGCCGGCGTCGTGGCGGTCGTCTTCTTGTGGCTGCCGCCGTCCCGGGCGTATGCGCGCGCAGGGTCGGGGCCCGGCGGCGGTGGCGCGCCGGTTCCGTTCGACCCGTGGGGAGGCAGGTGACGATGGCGTCGCGCAGAGGGCTGCAGAAGGTGAGCATCGGCGTCGGCTGGGACATCCAGCCCAGTGGCGCCCAACTCGACCTGGACCTCGCAGCGTTCGCGCTGCCCGTCGGCAGCAGCGTCGAGTCGGACCGCGACTTCGTGTTCTTCAACAACCTGACCGCCTGCGACGGCGCGATCAAGCTCACCTCCGATGCGGCGGTGTACCGCGGGTGGAACGAGGAGATGACGGTGGACACCGCGGCGCTGCCCGATCGTGTCGACCGGGTGGTGATCGCGGTGTGCTCCTACGGCGGTGAGGCCCCGTTCGGAGACTTCCCGCTCGGCTGCGTCGAGTTGTGGGATTCCGACGCCGGCCAGCTCGCCCGCTGCGAGCTCGGCGAACGGTTCGGCGATGCCCGCGCCATCGTCTACGCCGATCTGCGCCGCGACGGCGAGCGGTGGATCCTGGTGGCCCGCGGTGAGCGGTTCGATGACTTGGCGTCCATCGCGCGGTCCATGGGCGTGAAGGTGTAAGCGGCGGGACTCGGCCGGGTGATTCGGCGGGACTCGGCCGGGTGATTCGGCGGGACTCGGCCGGGTGATTCGGCGGGACTCGGCCGGGTGATTCGGCGGGACTCGGCCGGGTGATTCGGCGGGACTCGGCCGAATTGGCCCGAGGGGGCCGGGTCGCGTAGGATGGACCGTCGGTGCGTTCATCGCGCGCCGACTACTACCACCAGGCCCGATGGGCCGGGAGCGCGGAGGACATGGCGAAGAAGGACGGTGCCATCGAGGTCGAGGGTCGCGTGGTCGAGCCCCTGCCCAATGCGATGTTCCGCATTGAGTTGGAGAACGGACACAAGGTTCTCGCCCACATCAGCGGGAAGATGCGGCAGCACTACATCCGCATCCTGCCCGAGGATCGTGTGGTCGTCGAGCTTTCGCCCTATGACCTCGGTCGTGGACGAATCGTCTACCGGTACAAGTAGCAAGCTTCCCGGCGCCGCCGGGAGAACAGCAGCGGGTTGCGCGGGGTTCCGTGCCGCCCGTGACAAGAACAGGAGAAGCTGACGTGAAGGTCCAGCCGAGCGTCAAGCCGATCTGTGAGAAGTGCAAGGTGATCCGTCGCAACGGTCGGGTCATGGTGATCTGCGAGAACCTGCGCCACAAGCAGCGCCAGGGCTGAGCAGCGCCCTTCTGACGGTCGCTTGGCCGAACAGCAACACAACCGAATACCGCACACAACTGAATATCGAATGACGAACTTCCAGCACCAGCGGCGACAGATGAGTCACCGCCCACCCCCGGTTCAGAGGCCGGGGCCCGAGCATGATCGGGACGGACTGGGAGCAGACCTCTGAGAATGAGAAGGAATAACACATGGCACGTGTTGCCGGTGTCGATCTCCCCCGCGAGAAGCGGCTGGAGATCGCACTTACCTACATCTACGGGGTGGGTCGCACCACTTCGAAGGAGATCCTTGCCGGCACCGGTTTGTCGCCGGACTTGCGCGCGAAGGATCTGACCGACGCCGATGTCGCCAAGCTGCGCGAGTTCATCGAGTCGTCGGTGAAGGTCGAGGGCGACCTGCGCCGCGAGGTGCAGGCCGATATCCGTCGCAAGATCGAGATCAGTTGCTACCAGGGTCTGCGGCACCGTCGCGGTCTCCCGGTCCACGGTCAGCGCACCAAGACCAATGCCCGCACGCGCAAGGGCCCGAAGAAGACCATCGCCGGGAAGAAGAAGTAATGCCTCCTAAGTCACGTAGCGCTGGCCCCAAGAAGGGC